>Ga0070698_100001040_pt1 | contig 30526 bp, 32 predicted proteins | sample KBSK1502metaG_FD_65477 | JGI IMG/M metagenome (GOLD analysis project Ga0070698, IMG submission 65477) | Corn, switchgrass and miscanthus rhizosphere microbial communities from Kellogg Biological Station, Michigan, USA - KBS K1-50-2 metaG | ecosystem: Host-associated > Plants > Roots >...
GCCGCCTGGACCGCCTTGTCGGCGAACGCGCGGGTCCGGATTCCGGTCTCGACGGGAGCTGGCATGGTCAACGCCTCCAACGCAGACGCAGACATTGCGTCGCGGCCATTCGGGTGATGAGTGAATTCTAACGGCCTGCGAAGTACGCTCCGCGCGGGATGCTGTATCTGTCCGAGATCCAACGGTCGAAGGTGGTCGATATGGCCGGAACCGAGATCGGCCGGCTGACGGACGTGGCGGTGGTCCCGAAGGAGCAGTTCCCCGCCGTCCAGTGGGCGATCGTCAGCTCGAAGGACGGCGAGCGGATCGTCCGGTGGGCCGATCTCGAGCGGAACGACAGCCAATACCGCCTCCGTGAGTCCGCCGTCCCGCCGGCGCCGGGCGAGCTACCCCCCGAGGCCCTCCGCCTGGGCCGGGACCTGCTCGACAAGCAGATCGTCGACACCCACGGCGCGAAGGTCGTGCGGGTGAACGACCTCCAGCTCGACGACAAGGGCGGGCAGCTCCGCCTGGTGGGTGCGGACGTCGGCCTGCGCGGTCTCCTCCGGCGCGTCGGCGGCGAGGGTGCGGCCGAGAAGATGGCCGGGGTCATCGGCCGGAAGCTCCCGCGCGGGATCATCCCGTGGCACCTCGTCGAGCCGCTCGAGGCGACGCAGCAGAACGTCCGGCTCACCCTCCCGCACGCGAAGCTCGCGCTCCTCCACCCCGCGGACATCGCCGACATCGTCGAGGAGATGACCACCGACGAGCGGCGCGCGGTGTTCGACCAGCTCGACGTCGAGACCGCCGCCGACACCCTCGAGGAGATCGAGCCGGAGATGCAGGCCGCGATCGTCGGCGACCTCGACGAGGAGCGCGCCGCCGACATCCTCGAGGAGATGGACCCCGACGAGGCCGTCGACCTCCTTCAGGACCTTCCCGAGCAGAAGCGCGACGAGCTCGTCGAGCTCATGGAGGAGGAGGAAGGCTCCGACGTCGAGGAGCTCCTCGCGTATCCGGAAGACTCCGCCGGCGGGATCATGACCACCGACTTCCTCGCCTTCGCGCGCGACCTCACCGCGGGCCAGGCCATCGAGCGGCTCCGCGAGCTGAAGCCCGACCCCGCGCTCGTCTATTACCTCTACGTCGTCGACAGCGAAGGCCGGCTCGAGGGCAACGTGTCGCTCCGCGATCTCGTCGTCGCGGCGCCGGAGACGCCCCTGACGACGATCATGAACACGAACGTCTTCAAAGTGGATGCGGCCACGAACAAGGAAGACGTCGCGTCGCTCATCGCGAAGTACGACCTGCTCGCGCTCCCGGTCGTCGACGCGAGGCGCCGGCTCATCGGTTCGGTCACCGTGGACGACGTGGTCGACCTCATGCTTCCCCGCGGATGGAAGAAGCGCTCAGGACGTAGCTCGGCGCGATGACGGCCGCCCCGCCCTCGAGGCGACCGCGCCGGCTCCCTCTTCGCCGCTTCCAGCTCCCCGCGATGCTGCTCGTGCTCGGCCCCGGGCTGGTGAGCGGCTTCGCGGACAACGACGCGGCCGGCATCACGACGTACTCGCTCGCGGGCGCGCAGTACGGCTACGGCTTCATGTGGGCGCTGCTCCTCACGATGGTCGCGCTCCTGTTCACGCAGGAGGTCGGCGCGCGGCTCGGCCTCGCCACGGGCGAGGGGCTCTCCGGCGTGATCCGCGAACGGTTCGGCGTGCGCTGGACCGCCCTCGCGGTCCTGGTCACCCTGGTCGCGAATCTCGGCACGACGATCGCGGAGTTCGCGGGGATCGCCGCGTCCCTCGAGCTCCTCTTCCGGGTGCCGCCGCAGATCAGCAGCATCCTTGCGGGTATGTTCGTCGTCATCGTGCTCGCGCGTGGCAGCTTCGGAAAGGTGCAGTACGCGTTCCTCGTGATCGGCGCGGCGGTCTCCGCCGCGTACGCGATCTCGGCCATCCTCGCCGAGCCCGATTGGGGCCACGCGACGATCGCTCTCGTCAAGCCGGAGCTCAGCCCGACGGCGGCGTACCTCATCACCCTCGTTGGCGTCGTGGGCACGACGATCACACCGTGGGGGCAGGCGTTCATCCAGTCGTACGTCGCCGATAAGGGCCTCGGACCGCGCGATCTGGCGGGCGCGCGGGTCGACGTCACGCTCGGCTCGCTCGTGACGAACATCGTCGCCGGGTTCATCGTCGTCGCCTGTGCCGCGACCATCTGGACCCACGGTGGCCAGATCATCGATGCCGCGGACGCGGCGCGAGCGCTCGGCCCCCTCGCCGGCGGTGGGGCGACGATCATCTTCTCGGTCGGCCTGTTGGCCGCGTCGCTCCTTGGGCTCGGCGTCGTGCCGCTCTCGAGCGCCTACTTCGCGTGCGAGGCGTTCGGCTGGGAGCGCGGGCTCCACTGGCGCTGGTCGCAGGCCCCGGTCTTCTACGGACTGCTCGCGTTCTTCGTCGCCGGCGGCGCGCTCTTCGTCGTGATCCCCGGACTGCCGCTCATCCAGGTGATGTTCCTGTCGGCGGTCCTCGACGGCCTGCTGCTGCCGATCATCCTCACCTTCGTGATGCTCCTCGCCGGCGACCGCAAGGTGCTCGGCGATCTCGTGAGCGGCCGCGTGCTCCTCGCGATCGGCTGGACCACGACGGTCCTCGTGAGCGTCATGTCCGTCGCGTTCGTGATCGTGCAGGTCTTCGGGCTCGGGAGCTGATCCTCAACCGCCTCCGCGGATCGACGTGTACACGAGGCCGACGAGCGCCACGAACATCCCGATCGTCGTGATCCAGCCCAGCGTCGTCAGCACCGGACCGATCGTCTGCTTCCCCATCACCTTCGGGTTCCGCGCGGCGAGCATGATGAGCACGAGGAGCGGCGGGGCGGTCACGCCGTTGAGCACCGCGGCGTAGAAGAGGGCGTCGATCGCGTTGATGCCGGTGAAGTTCATCGCCACACCGAGGGTCGTCGCGATCACGATCACCAGATAGAACTGCTTCGCCCGGCTCCAGTGCGTGTCGAGGCCGTAGCGCCAGCCGAACGCCTCGCCCATCGCGTATGCCGCCGAGCCCGACAGGATCGGGACGGCGAGCAGCGCGGCGCCGATCATCCCCGCTGCGAAGACGATCACCGCGAAGTCGCCCGCGAGCGGCCGCAGCGCCTCCGCGGCGTCGGCGGCGCTGTGGATGTCGGTCTTCCCCGCTTTGAACAGCGTGACCGCGGAGCCAAGGATGATGAAGTACATGACGAGGTTCGAGAAGGCCATGCCGACGTTCACGTCGAGCGTTGAGTACCGGAGCTCGGCCGGCGTCGCGCCCCGGCGCGCGCGCTTCGTCGTCTTCCCCTGCTCGACCTTCTCCTCGACCTCTTCGGATGACTGCCAGAAGAACAGGTACGGCGAGATCGTCGTCCCAAGGATCGCGACGATCGTCGTCACGTACGCGGGGTCGAGGCTGAACGTCGGGACCACCGTCGCGCGAAGCGTGTCGCGCAGGTCCGGATGGACCACGAACACGTCGACGACGTAGGCAAGGAGCGCGAGCGTGAGCCACTTGAACGTGTTGGCGATGAGCCGGTAGCTCCCGAAGATCTGGAGCGCCACGATGACGGCGGCCACCGGGATGATGAGCCAGAGCGCTTGGACCCCGGTGAGCAGGTGGACCGCGTCGGCGATCGCGCCGAGGTCGGCGCCGACGTTGATCGTGTTCGCGCCGAACAACAGGAGCACCGAGCCGTACAAGACCGCGCGGGGGTAGTGGGCGCGGAGCACGCCGGCGAGGCCGTGGCCGCAGATGAGCCCCAAGCGCGCGCAGATGTTCTGGACCGCGGCCATGAGCGGGAAGGTGAGGAGCGCGGTCCAAAGCGTCTGGAGCCCGAGGCTCGCACCCGCGACGGCGTAGGTGCCGATCCCGCTCGGGTCGTCGTCCGACGCACCGGTGATGAACCCGGGGCCGAGGATCTTGCCGGCCTTCTTGAGCGGATTGCGCTCGCGCGCGATCTCCTCGGCCGTCCCGGCGGTGCCGGAGCTCGGCGGTGAGTGCGGGATCGTCCGGTGCCCGCGGTCGTCGCTCGTCACGAGGACCTCACGCTGCGGTCCATCGGAAGCAGGTTCGGTGCCCGCCTGCGCCCAGGGCGCTACGGTCTCGCCATCGACGCGTCGTTCGCGCTGAAGCTCGTCCTCACACCCGTGCTCATCGCCACGGCGAGCCTCGCCGGCCGCCGCTGGGGCCACGCGATCAGCGGCTGGCTCGTCGGGATCCCGTTCACTTCGGGGCCGATCACGCTGTTCCTCTTCCTCGAGCACGGGGCGACGTTCGCGGCGAACGCGGCGCTCGGCTCGATGGTCGGGGTGCTCGCTACCGCCGCGTTCGCCGTCGAGTTCTCGTCGGTCGCGCGGCGCGGCGGCAAGGTCGTCGCGTCGTTCGCGGCCGGGCTCATCGCGTTCGGGCTCATCGGCTGGGCCGCGCAGGACCTCGCGATCGCGCCCATCCCGCTCTACGCGATCTGCGCGGTCGTCCTCGTCGTCGCGATCCGCTTGGTGAAGGATCCGGGCCCGACGGCGTCGGTGCCGCTGCCGCGGTGGGACCTGCCGGCGCGGATGGTCCTCGCCACGGTCCTCGTGCTCGCGATCACCGGGTTCGCGACCGCGCTCGGCCCGCGCCTCTCGGGACTCCTCGCGACGATCCCCCTCTACGCGAGCATCCTCGCCGGCTTCGGCTTCCAGCTCGTCGGCCGCGACGCCGCGATCCGCGTGTGGCGCGGGCTCCTCTTCGGGCTGTTCGGATTCGGCGCGTTCTACCTCGCACTGGCCGCGGGCCTCGAGTCGCTCGGGTCAGGCGCGTTCGTCGTAGCGATCGGCGCGGCGATCGCGATGCAGCTCGTGACGCTTCGTGCGATGCGCCGCTAGCGAAGCACCACCGATGCGACGATCGGCTCGGGGCCGAGCGGCTCGCCCGCGCCGCTTCCCCTCGTGTCGACGAGCGCGGTGGAGCGCGTGGACCCCGACGTCAGGATCATGACCACCGCCGATCCGTCCGGCCGGAATGGGCCAAGGGTCGCCGGATAGGCGCTGCCGTACACGACCGCGAGCGAGCCGCTCGGCGGGATGAACCGGCCGATCTCGGGACCTCTGGTCCACCACACCTCATCGGACCCGGGCCGCCAGCGCGCACCCGTCAACTTGGCCAGGCCCCCCGTGCTGAGGCGAACCGGATACGCAGCGCTGAAGTTCGCTGTCGGCCAGATGCGGACGGTGTTGTCGTAGATCGAGACAGCGAGAACCTGCTTGCCGTCGGGTGAGCTCTGCACCCCGACGAGGCCACTCTGCATGTCCTGCCGCTCGATCCCGAGCGTGGTGCCGCTGGCCGGGATGACGTCGTACGCGCTCATGGAGCCGCCCGCGCCGGTTTCGACCGCGCCGATGACGCCTCCGTCGACGTCCCAGGCCACCGGCACCAGAACCCGGCCGGACGTCAACCTGGCGACCTCTCGCGAAGAGCCACCGCTCACGCTGATCGTTCGTAGGGACGCGACCTTCGGTCCGCCGTCGATCCCCTCGAAGGAATCGACGCTCCAGATCGGGAGTGCGAGCGCCGCACCATCCGGCGACCAGAGGATCCCGGCTCCGCCGCGCTCGGTCGCGGGCAGCGTGAGGAGCGTCCGCTGGTCGTTCGGCTTCGCGGCATCGATCAGGCGGAGCTCGTTTCCTGCTCCGCTGCCTTGCCAATACGCGATCCGACGGCCATCCCGCGACACTGCCGGCGCGGATCCAACGAACTGGCCGATGGTCGTGCCCGTCTCGCTCCGGATCGAAAAGCCACCATCGACCTGGAGGAGGAAGCCGAACTGATCGCTCAACAAGGGCCGGCCGGGCGTCCGCGGCGCCGCGGGAGTCGCGCTCGCGCGTGGATCGACGAACGGCAGGCCTGTGTCCTGCGGGGTCGGCGACGCGCTCGGCGCAGCGGCGCCCTGCTGGCGTTGGTTGAGCGCGTATCCGGCGACGAGCGCGACGGCCAACACCGCTGCGATCGCGCCGGCGCTCAGCAACACCCGCGCCGCGCTCGCCGAGGTCCGCGCCGGGCGCCATGCATCGCGTCGCGGCAACGGGATCTCGTCGATGTCCCGGACGAACAGACGGGTCAGGTCCTTGTTGCGGTCATCCACGAATGGCCCCTCCCTCGCGCATCCGCGCGAGCGATTGCGAAACGGTCGCGCTCACGGTCCCGCGGCGCACACCGAGACCCGCGGCGATCTCCTCCTGGGTCAAGCCGAGGTAGTAGTGCGCGACGACGATCGCGCGCTGCCGCTCGGTGAGCATCCCGAGGAGCCGCCCGACCTCGAGTCGATCGAGGATCGTCACGACGTCGTCGCCCGCGGCGCGTTCGCCGAGGGCCGTCTCCCGCTTCGACCGGAAGATCCCGCGGCGGGTCTTGCGCAATGCGACGCGGAACAGCCAGCCTTCGAGGTTCCGGTCCTCGGCCGGCGGATGCCGGAGGCCCTCCTCGAACGCGTCGTGTAGACCATCGAGCGCGCGCTCGGGATCGAACGTCGCGGCGACGAGCGCGCGATAGACCGTCGGGAACGCTCGGTCGTACAGCTCACCCCAGCGCGAAGGCTCGATCTCCGGCATGCGTGAAGAATGCAATGAGGCGGCCGGATCGCTTAGTGGCGACGGCTAGCGGAGCCGCACCCAGGGGCCGATGCCGCCGAGAGACCGGACCGGTGCGGAACGCCCGGTCGCGATATCGATCACGGTCGCATCGCCGGCGCTCTGCGCCGCGACGATCGCCGCTGAGCCGTCGGGGCGGAAGGCGAAGACATGCTGGCCGCTCACGCCGCCGACGACGGTCGTCCGCTGCCCCGTCGTGACGTCGTACAGCGAAAGCTCGTCGCCGCCGACGAGGCCGAAACGCGTCGTGCCCGGTCGCCACGCGGCGCCGGGGCCGCCGGGCACCGGCACGTACTTGCCCGGGCTGTAGTCGTCGATCGGCCACCAGCGGATCGTGAACGGCGCGTCGATCGGGCTGCCGAGCACCCAGCGCTGGTCGCTCGAGGCCTTCACCGAGCTGATCGTGATGCGCTCGGTCACCGGCACGGTGCGAGCCTTCGCCGGGGTCGTTGAAACGTCGTACGTGAGGTACGCCGACATGAAGCCGCCCTCGCCGGTCTCGCCGGCGGCGACGAGCTTGGCGCCGCGGTCCCACGCGAGCGGCCAGTAGACGCGGCCGTCGCTGCGCTCGGCGATCTGCGCACGCGTCGTGGCCGCGACGTCGACCGTGACGAGCGCCGATGATCCCGTGCCGCCACCGACGGCGCCCGGGTTGCCGGTCGTGATTGCGACCGCGAGCCCCGTCCCGTCGCTCGACCACGCGATCCCGCCGCCGCTCTGTCCGGTCGTGAGCGCGAGCAACGTGCGGGCGGTCTTCGGTCCGAGCGCATACACATCGAGCGCCGGGATCCCGCCGCCAGACGGGGTTCGCCAGTACGCGAGACGCATCCCGTCAGGTGAGACCGCGAAGCCGTAGCCATCGAATTCGGCGATCGGATCGGCGCGTGTCTCGCTCCGCACGTACCACTTCGTCGCCGCCGTCTGCACCATGAAGCCGAACCGATCGTCGAGCACGTTCGCCGCCGCCGATGCCGTCGCGGCCGGTGAAGTCCCCGCCGTCGCCGCCGCGGAGGCGCTCGGGCGTGGCGAAGCGGACGACGGCGCCGCGCTCGGGCTCGCGCCGGGAGCTGGCACCGCGCCCGGACGCAGGACGATCACGATGAGGAGCGCGGCCAGAACGATCGCCGCGCTGATCGCGACGCCGGCCGCCACGCGGTTCATTGCATGCCGCGATGCACAGAAAGTGCCGTTGTCGCGCTCAGGTGCAGGATGGAGGTGTGCCGCCGCGTCGGCAGAACGTCGTGCCGCCGCCGGTCCCGAGCAGATTCGAGATCGCGCCCGTCGAGTCGTCCCCGCCGGTGATCGCGAAGAGCCTCGTGCCGTCGCGCGACCACCAGAGCTCGCCCAGGAACGCCGACTCCGCCACCTTCGTCGCGGCTCCGTCGAGGCGACGCACCCAGACGACGCTCGTCGTGCCCGGTGGACCGAACGGGCTCTCGCGGAACGCGTAGCGGTCAAGGGATGGATGCATCACGGCCGGCCCGAGGCTCACGTCGCTGGCGGGCCGATACAGCGAGCGGGTCGCGCCGGTCGTCACGTCAGCCGTGAAGATCTCGGTGCGGCCGCCGAATGCGCTGCGCGAGCTCGTGATCAGCAGCGCGCTCGCTCCACCGCGCCAGTCGACGGAGTAGCCCGGCGCAAGCACGCGCGCGCGGCCGCCGACGAACGCGTTCGCCGTCGCGTCGTAGTGGGTTTCGCCGCCTGCCGGGTCGACGACCGCGATCTGCGGGCCGCTATCGCTCTGTCCGGCCGCGACCGCGAGCCACCTTCCGTCCGGCGACCACGCGATCGGCTGCGGCGGGCTGCTCACGCGCTGCGGCTGATCGGTGATGAGGCGCACCGGTGCCGGCGCGCTGGGCGCGATCGCGAAGAGCCAGGTGCCGTGCAGTGCCGGATCCTCGGTCGTGCGTGCGTACGCGAAGCGCGATCCATCCGCCGAGACGATCGGCGGACCGAGGTCCGCCGCGCTCAACAGCGCGCGGACGACGCCGTTCTCGGGGCGCAGCTCGTAGTACGTCGTCTGCTGCTCCGAAAGCCGACGCCTGAGGACGAGGACCCGGCCGTCGGCCGACACACTGAAGTCCTCCGATCGCACGTCGGGCCCCGGCGGCACGGGAACCGGACCGCTGCGGAGAACTTCGACCGGCGGGCGCGCGCTGTCCTCGTCGAACAGGAGCATGCGAAAGCCTTCGCCCTGGCCGGTCGAGACGTAATGGAAGGACCGCGGGATCGCGCCGACCGCGGTCGCGATGTTGATCGATCCCGCCCTGGCGCTCGAGGTGGGGCTCGGCGACGGACTGGCCGTCGCCGCCGCGATCGACGCTGACGGGCTCGCGATCGTGATGGCCGGTCCCGGCGTACAGCCAAACGTGAGCGCGAGCCCTGCTGCGAGCGCGAGCGGCCGCATCACCAGAGGGTATGCCGCGGGCGCCCGGTCAGGTCTCGACGGTGACCACGTGCGCCTGGATCTTGCCGTCGACCGCGCCGCGTCCGAACCGTTGCGCGATCGCTTCCGCCGCAGCGTCGGTCGCTTCGCCGAGCCGCGCGGGATCGCGCGCCTCGATCTCGTTCCGCAGCGGAGACCCTTCGCAGTAGCCGACTGCCGGGATCCGCGCTGACGTCGCTCGGCTGCGCGCTGCGACCGTATCGATCTTCGGCGGCGCGGTGAAGCCACCCTGCTCGAGATCGCGCGCGATGGTCAACTGGTCGTGGTAGCCGTACGGCGCGCGGACCAGGAAGCGCGGCGGGTCGACGGGAAACAGCGAGTCCATGGCCGCCTGGACGCAGCTCGCGAATTCGTTCTCCTCGATCCGGTCCCACACGTTGAAGATGAACGCGCCTCCCGGCTCGAGCACGCGACGCGCTTGCGCGAACGCGTGCGCCTTGTCGGGGAAGAACATGACGCCGAACTGGCAGACGACGGCATCGAACGATCGGTCCGGGAACGGCAGCTGCATCGCGTCCGCCTGCCGCCACTCCACGGGACGCGCGGTCCCGACCGCGGCCGCCTGGTCGAGCATCGCTTGATTGAGATCGGTCGCGACGATCGACACGGTCTCTGGCAGATCGGCGGCGAGCCGGCGGGTCACGACACCGGTGCCAGCGGCGATCTCGAGCAGACGCGTGAACGATCGCGAACGGAGCCGGTCAGCGAGATCGACGGCGTACGGCTCGAAGAGCAGTGGGACGAGGTGCGACTCGTAGAGCGCCGGGATCGAGCCGGCGAAGACCTTGTCGGTGCTCAACGTGGCTCGGGGAGCACGCCTCCCTCCGCGTCGAGGTAGCGGTCGGGGTTCTCCTGAAAGATCCGCTTGCAGGCTTCCTTGTCGAACGCGTAGAGCCGGTCCTCGTAACGGAGCTTGAGCGGTGGCGGCGCGGGAAGCGGCGCGCCGCACACCGGACAGTTCGTCGTCACGAGAGGTCGAGCTCGATGAGCGGCTGACGCGCCCGCACGAGCTGCCCGTTGTCCGCGACGATGCGCCGGACCGTGCCGCTCAAGGTGGAGCGGATCTCGTTGAAGAGCTTCATCGCCTCGATGAGCCCGATGACGTCGCCGGCCGCGACCGTGCTCCCGATCTGCACGAACGGCGGCGTCTGCGGCGACGGCGAGCGATAGAAGATGCCGGTGAGCGGTGCGGTGATCGCGTCCGCGGTCTTCGCTTCGGGCTCCGCGCTCACGACCGTCGGGCCATTCGTCGCGGTCGGGTGCGCGGCGGGCTTCGTCGCCACGACCGGCGCGGCCTGCGCGCGCGCCGGCGCGTCCTTCGCGACCCGCACGCGGATCGCGCCGCGCGTCACCTCGAGCTCGCGCACATCGGATGCGTCGAGCCGCGTGAGGAGCTCCTGCACGAGCGCGTTCGCTTCGGCGCGGACCTTCTTCGGGTCGGCCACTACGCGGCACCGTTGCGGCGCTTGATCACGAGGGCGACATTGTGGCCGCCGAAGCCCATCGAGTTCGAGAGCGAGTACTCGACCTGCGCCTTGCGCGCGGTGTTCGGGATGTAGTCGAGGTCACACTCAGGGTCGGGCACTTCCTGATTGATGGTCGGCGGGAGAAGCCCGTCGCGCATCGCGAGCAGGCAGATGACCGCCTCGATCGCGCCTGCCGCGCCGAGGGTGTGCCCGGTCATCGACTTCGTCGACGAGGTCGGCGGCACCTTGGCGCCGAAGACGGTCTTGAGGGCCGCGGTCTCCGCACCGTCGTTCGCCTGGGTCGACGTGCCGTGCGCGTTCACGTAGCCGATCTTCTCGGCTCCGATGCCCGCGTCCTCGAGGGCCATGCGCATCGCGCGGACCGCGCCCTCGGCGCCCTCCGGCGGAGCGGTCACGTGGTACGCGTCCGCGGTTGCGCCGTACCCGACGATCTCGCCGAGGATGTGGGCGCCGCGCGCCTTCGCGAACTCCTCCTCCTCGAGGATGAGGCACGCCGCGGCCTCGCTGAACACGAAGCCGTCGCGTTCCTTGTCGAACGGCCGCGACGCTTTCTCCGGCGCGTCATTCCGCCGCGACAGCGCGTGCATCGCGTTGAACGCGCCGATCGCCACCTTGATGAGACCGGCCTCGCTCCCGCCCGCGAGCATCACGTCGGCCTGCCCGCGCCGGATCGTGTCCGTCGCCTCGCCGACCGCGTGCGCGCTCGACGCGCAGGCCGACACCGTCGCGAGGTTCGGGCCCTTCGCGCCGTACTTCATCGCGATCTCGCCCGCGGCCATGTCCATGATCATCATCGGGATCATGAACGGCGAGACCCGCCGGGGATCCTTGTCGTGGCTGAGGATGTTGTCGACGAGCGTCTCGACGCCGCCGATGCCGGACCCGAAGGTGACCCCGATGGTCGGCGCGAGCTCCTTCGTGATCTCGAGCTTCGCGTCCTTGAGCGCCTGACCGGCGGTCGCGACGGCGAACTGCGCGAACCGGTCGGCGCGCTTCACTTCCTTGCGGTCCATGTACTCGAGCGGGTCGAAGTCGTGGACCTCGCCGGCGATCCTGGTCTCGAGGTCGCTCGCGTCGAAGCGCGTGATCGGGCCGATCCCGCTCTTCCCCGCCGAGAGGCCGGCCCACGACTTCTCGACCGTCGCGCCGAGGGGCGTGATCATGCCGATGCCGGTGACGACCACGCGCCGCTGCTGCGGGTTCACTGCATCGAGTTTACGGGTCGCGCACCCATGACGGACGCTCATACCATCGCCGCGTGGCCGACGTATCGGCGCTCCTGGCGGCGGTGTATCGCGGCGATGCCGCGACGGTCGCGGCGATCCGTGCGACCGGTATCGAGCTCGATATCTTCGAGGCGGCCGCGGTCGGTGACCTCCCGCGCGTCCGTGCGCTCGTCGACGCGGATCCGTCGCTCGCCCGGGCGTTCGCGGTCGACGGCTTCCACCCGCTCGGGCTCGCCGCGTTCTTCAAACATCCGGACGTCGTGCGGTTCCTCATCGACGCCGGTGCCGAGGTGAACGCGCCGTCGCGCAACCGGATGAAGGTGACGGCGCTGCACAGCGCGATCGCGGCGCGCGACCGCGAGAGCACGCTCGCCCTCATCGCCGCCGGCGCCGACGTCAACCTCACTCAGCAGGACGCCTTCACGCCGCTGCACGAGGCCGCGCAGAACGGCGACCGCGACATCGTCGAGGCGTTGCTCGCCGCAGGCGCGGATCCGGCGGCCCAGCTCACCAGCGGCGAGCGGCCGGCCGACCTCGCGCGGAAGCACAAGCACCCGGAGCTCGCGCCGCTCCTATGAGGGCTTCAGCGTCCCGTGAGGCCCATGCTCCAGAGCGAGATGCCGGGGTAGGAGCCGTCGCAATAGAGCTCACCCTTGCCCAGACCGTCGTACTGGCTTCCGGCTCGAGTGAGCGTCGCCGCGAAGCCGAATCCCCACGCACCGTCCCAGCTCTTCTCGCTGCCGACCTGGAGGTTCTTCAGATCTAGGCGATCGCCCGATGCTTGACGCTGGTGCAGGTACTGCAGGCCGGCATCGTGCCCATATGCGACCTCGTGCGCCGCGTCGAACGAGACCCAGACGAAGGCGCTACTGAGGAGATCGTCGATCTGCCCGGTGTTGAACGTGGCGACGAAGGCGCGGACCATCGCGTCCGCCTTCGCCGACGAGCATCCGCTTACGGGTGAGGGCGAAGCGCTGATCGTCGCCGGCGCTCGGTCGGTACGCGCCGGCGACACGAGCAGGTAGAGCACGACGACCGCCGCGATCAGGACCGCTCCGATCTTTCCGGAGGTCTGCGGGTTAGGCACGCGAACCGTCCCGCAAGACGGCAGCCACCCGCTAGAAGCCGAACGTTCGCCAGCTCGCGCCGCGGCGCATCAGGTCCTCACGTTTGCGATGATCGGCGCGCTCGATCCGAAGCTGCAGGTCCTTACGCTCGTCGCGTCCGAACGCGACGAGGCTCGCCTGCCACGGTTCCTTCGCGAGCCTCCATTGACCCCAGCCAACGACCTCGTCCCCGCCTGAGCCGAGCCCGCTCGCGCCGGCTGCCTCGAGCTGCGGTGCGAACGCCGCGACGAGATCGCGAGCGTTGAGGCTCGTGTACGCCGTCGCGTTTGACGTCCACGACGACCCACCGCCTCCGGATCCGCCGCCGAGCAAGAGCTCGACGCCCTCCGGTGCCTCGAGCGGCGGAAGCACGTCCGGAAACCCCATGCCGCCTTGCGGCCGTTGGGCGCACGGACCGGCGCCGGCCGCCGGCCCGTTCCAGACGATCGAGCCTTCGGATCCGGATGCGGTCGCCCGAGCGCCCGCGCTCATCCAGGGTCCATCCTCGCCACGGCACAGCACCGAGCCGCCGAACGCGCCGGTCACCGACGGCCGGAAGCCGCTCATTCCGGGGTGCAGCGGTGCAGGTCGATAACCCTCCGCCTCGTAGATCGCGCGCACGGCGTCGCTGAACGATTTCGCATCGAGCGGTGACGCGACGTGCACGGCGATGGAAAGCAGCTCGCCCATCGGGCGCCGCACGACGCTACCGATGACCCTCGAGCCGTCCGGCAGACGGATCCGTCCGTCCGCCTCGGGTGGAAGCGCATCGAGCGTGAGTGCTACCTCCGTGCCACCGGCGCTTCGCCCGAGAACGCGTTCGGCGAGGTCGCGATAGCGCTCCGCGTCGTTCACCGCGTCGAGATTACGACGCGACTGCATGGAGTCGAACCATTCGGCGCGCTCGGCCGTCATAGAGGATGTGCATTCGTTCCGCGTGGCCCTCCTCGGCGCCCTCGTCGTCGCGTCCGCGCTGTCAGCCTGCTCGCTGTTCCCGTGCACCGAGCGCCGTCACGACAGCGGGCTGCTGCTCGTCTGCGCGGAACGGGTACGGGACATTCCAGAAAACCTCAAAGCGGCAGCCAGCGACGCCTGGTCGCTTGCCGAAGATCATCCGGACGCGTTGGGCTTCCCCTGGGCGAACCCGGACACCGGAGAGCTGGAAATGCGCGTCATCGACTCGAGCGGCGAGGCGGTCGTCAGGGACTGGGTCGCCCGAGGCGTCGCGCGAACCACCACGAAGCCGGCCCAGCTGGCCCGACCGTCGGTCGCGGTCAAGATCGTGACCAGCGAGCGGAGCTTTCGCCAGCTACTGGAGATCCAGAACGGTTCCCTTCCCGCGAATGCGCTTCCCGACGGCGATGCGATCTACGAGGTCGGTCCGGACGTAGAGCGCAACGCCATCGTGTTCACGATCGATCGTCTGAGCGATTCGCTCCTGCGCGCGCTCGCGACGCGTTATGGGACCTCCGCGATCGTCATCCGAGTCGCTCCGGACCGGCCGCAGACCGGGTTCTAGAGGATCGTCTGACCCAACGCACTGGCAATCAGCTCTACCGCCAAGGTGGCCGTTCGGTTCCCCTGATCGAGGATCGGGTTCACCTCGCACACCTCGATCGACCGCAGCTTTCCGCACGCGGCGAGCATCTCCATCGCGAGCTGCGCCTCGCGGTACGTGAGGCCGCCGCGCACCGGCGTCCCGACACCGGGCGCCTCGTCCGGATCGATCGCGTCCATGTCGAGCGAGAGGTGGATCCCGTCGCCCTTCGCCGCGACCGCGATCGCCTGCTCCATCGCCTTCGCCATCCCGAGGCGATCGATGTCGGCCATCGTGATCGGCGTGACGCCGGCAGTTTTGATGTTGTCCTTCTCGCCGGCATCGATGTCGCGGATCGCCATGAGCGCGCAGGCCTTGCCGTCGGTGGTCCCGCGCAACGCCTTCGGGAACGGATCCTCGGCGATGCCGAGCGCGACCGCGAACGGCATCCCGTGCACGTTGCCCGACGGCGTCGTGTCCGGCGTGTTGATGTCGCCGTGGGCGTCCATCCAGATGACGCCCGCGCGATGCCCGGCGCGCGCGAGGCCGGCGAGGGTGCCCATCGCGATCGAGTGATCGCCGCCGAGCACGACCGGCGTCGACTTGGCCTTCACGATGTCGGCGACGACGGTCGCGAGCTCCTCCGCCGCGCGGACGATCTCGCCGGCGTGGTGGGCCTGGTGCGCGCCGTGGAGATACTCGATCTCCTCGCCCTCGTCGCGATCGGCGACGCGGACGTTCCCGCGATCGCGGACGCGGTACCCAAGGTCCGCGAGCCGGCGGCGCAGGCCCGCGTACCGGATCGCCGAGGGACCCATGTCGACGCCGCGGCGGAAGCCGCCGAGGTCCATCGGGACGCCGACGATATCGACGGCCTTCACTGTGACGTGACCTTAGAGGCGGGCTGAAAGATCGCGAGGATGAGGCCCTCGGCGGCGAGCTCGTCGCCGACGTGCGTCGTGACCCGCACGCGGCCGAAGCCGTGACGCATCTTCTCGAACACCGCGGTGAAGCAGCCGGTGTCGCCGGGCCGCACGATCCGCTTGAAGCGCATCTCCTCGATGCCGGCGAAGAGCCCGATCCCCTCGCGGTACTCGGGCAGCGCCATCGCGCCACAGGTGGCTGTTTGGGCCATCGACTCGGTGAGGATGACCCCCGGCACGATCGGATTCCCCGGGAAATGGCCCTTCAGGTACCACTCGTCGCCGGTGAAGGTGTGCTCGGCGACGCAGCGCACACCCGGATCGAGCTCCGTCACGCGGTCTATCAACAGGAACGGGTCGCGATGCGGGATGAGGGCCTCGATGCCCTTCCGGTCGAGGGCGCCACTCAAGCGGTGAGCGCCTCGATGCCCACCGTGTCGATGAGGTGCGTCGTCACCTGGCCGGCCTTGAACGCCTCGGAGCCGAGGATCTTCTTGTGCGCGTCGATGTTCGTCGTCACGCCGACCACGGTGAACTCGTCGAGCGCGCGCTGCATCCGCGCGACGGCCTCCGGCCGATCGCGGCCCCACGCGATGACCTTCGCTAGCAGCGAGTCGTAGAACGGGGGGACCTCGTAGCCCTGGAAGCAGTGCGAGTCGAGGCGGATCCCAGGGCCGGCCGGCGGGAGCCACGTCGTGAGCACGCCCGTCGAGGGCGCGAAGCTCACCGAGTCCTCGGCGTTGATCCGGCACTCGATCGCGTGGCCGTTCACCCAGATCTGCTCGTCGGAGAAGCTCAGCGGCGCGCCGGCGGCGAGCGCGATCTGCTCCTTCACGAGATCGATGCCGGTCACCGCCTCGGTGACCGTGTGCTCGACCTGGATGCGCGCGTTCACCTCGATGAAGTACGGCTGTCCGGCCGCGTCGACGAGGAACTCGAACGTCCCGACGCCGCGGTAGCCGAAGCGCTTCGCCGCGTCGACCGCGTACCGCTTGATGCGGCGGCGGAGCTCCTCGTTGATCGAGATCGACGGGGCCTCTTCGAGCATCTTCTGATTCCGTCGTTGGATGGAGCACTCGCGCTCGCCGACGCAGATCGCCTCGCCGCGATCGTCGACGAGGATCTGGGCCTCGATGTGGCGCACGCCCTCGAGGTTGCGCTCGAGGTAGAGGCCGTCGTCGCCGAAGCTCGCCTTCGCCTCGTTGCGCGATTGCTCCCAGAGCCGCTGGAGGTCGCGCGCCGACTCGGCCTTGCGCATCCCGCGGCCGCCACCGCCCGAGCGCGCCTTCAGCATGACCGGGTAGCCGATCGACTCGGCGATGCGGAGTGCCTCGCTCGACGTCTTCACCGGACCGTCGGAGCCGGGGATGACCGGGAGTCCAGCGCGCTTCATCGCCGCGCGCGTCGCGGACTTGTCGTGGAACCGCGCGAGCACCTCCGGTGGCGGGCCGATGAACACCAGGCCGTGCTCCTTGCAGACCTCGGAGAAGTCCGCGTTCTCGGAGAGGAACCCGTAGCCAGGGTGGATCGCCTGCGCGCCCGAGATGAGCGCGGCCGAGATGATCGCCGGGATGTTCAGATAGGAGTCGCGCGAGTTCGCCGGGCCGATGCAGATGGCCTCGTCGGCGAAGTGGACCGGGAGGCTGTGCGCGTCGGCCTCGCTGTAAACGACGACGCTCTGGATCCCGAGCTCGCGGCACGCGCGGATGACGCGCAGCGCGATCTCACCCCGGTTCGCGATGAGGATCTTGTCGAACGAGATCGAGCGCCTCCTTCAATGTCGCGGGATGCGACACGTTGGCGGTCCGCGCATCGGGGAGGATCCGCTTCACGAGCCCGGTGAGGACGTTGCCAGCGCCGAACTCGATGAACGTCGCCGCGCCCTCCCCAGCAGCGCGCCGCACCGAGGCGACCCACTGTACGGGAGAGTGGACCTGTTGCTCCAGCAATGTGACGAAATCGTTCGAATTTATGTGCACCTGCGCATCCACATTTGCGATCACCGGGTACTTGAGCGGGTGGAACGGCGTGGCCCGGATCGCCTCGGCGAGCTTCGGCGCGACCGCCTTCATCGCCGGCGAGTGGAACGCGCCTGAGACCTTCAGCGGGATGACGCGCTTCGCGCCCGCGGCCTTCAGGTTCTCGGTCGCCTGCGGCATCGCCGCGAGCGGTCCGGTGATGACGACCTGCCCCGGCGCGTTGTCGTTCGCAACGACGATGCCGGTGCCGTCGATCGCCTTCCCCACTTGATCGGCGTTCAGACCGAGGACCGCGGCCATGCCACCCGACGCGTCCGCGGCCTGCATGAGCTCGCCGCGTTTGCGCACGAGCCGGAGCGCGTCACCGAAGTCGAGCGCGCCTCCCGCGACGAGCGCGGTGAACTCGCCGAGCGAATGTCCCGCGAGGATCACGTTGTCGGTCTGGAGTCCCTCGGGCTGCGCGGCCCTCAGCGCCGCGATCGACGTCGCGAGGATCGCGGGCTGCGCATTCGCCGTTCGGTCGAGCTCAGCCGCAGGACCGTCGAAGCAGAGAGCACGCAAGTCGAAGCCGAGCGCGTCGTTCGCTTCGTCGTACGCGCGCGCCGCGCCTGTGAATGCATCGGCGAGCGCCCTCCCCATCCCGGCGCTCTGCGATCCCTGACCGGGGAACAGCCACACGGTCTCGGCCACCGGCGGAGCATACGAAGCAAGTGCGGTGATAGCCTGCGACCAGCGGTACGGAGGATGTGATGCGCAAGCGGTTGAGCGTTTTCGGATCGGTCGCCTTGAGCCTCGTCGTCGTGCTCGGCGCGTGTGCGCCGGCGGGACCAGGAGGCCAGTCGGGCGGTCAGCCGAAGCGCGGCGGCACGCTCATCCTCGCGCGGCAGGGCGAGGTCACGAACCTCGACCCGCACAAGGTGCCCGCGTTCACGTCGGCCCGCGTGTTCGAGCTCGTCTACAGCTACCTCATGCGGCTCGATGAGAACCTCGGCGTGCAGCCCGACCTCGCGGAGTCGATGCCGACGACGTCGACCGACGGGAAGACCGTCACGATCAAGCTCCGGGCCGGCGTGAAGTTCCACAACGGCGATCCGCTCACGAGCGCGGACGTGAAATACACGTTCGATCGGATCCTCGACGCGAAGACCGCGGCGGTGGCCCGGTCGTTCTTCACCGACGTCGACAACATCGCCGCACCCGACGCGACGACCGTCGTGTTCAACCTTAAGACGCCGAACGCCGCGCTCCTCGCCTACATGGCGCATCCGAACACGGGCATCGTCTCGAAGAAGATCGGCGAGGCGAACGCGGACCTCTCGAAGAAGGAGACCGCGATCGGGAGCGGGCCGTTCAAGCTCGTCGAGTGGGTGCCCGACAACTTCATGCGCTTCGAGGCGAACAAGGACTACTACATCGCCGGCCAGCCGTACCTCGACGGTATCCGGATCAACGTCGTCCCGGACGAGTCCGCGATCACCGCGGCGCTCCGCACGAAGGCGGCGGACATGGGGATCGTCACCGACGCGAAGGTCGCCCGCACGATGCGCGCCGAGAGCGCGATCACGCTCGATGCGAAGCCGAGCCTTTCCTACAACCTCCTCTTCGTGAACACGAAGCGGAAGCCATTCGACAACCTCATGGTGCGGCAGGCGATCGCGTACGCGATCGACCGCAAGGCGATCATCGACGCGGTCGCCCTCGGCGAGGGCGAGCAGACCGGACCGGTCGCGCCCGGGCTCACGAACTACGCCCTCCCGCTCTCGCAGTACCCCCTCTACACGCGCGACGTCGCGAAGGCCAAGCAGCTCCTCCAGCAGGCGAACGTCGGGCCGATCGAGTTCACGATGCTGACCCAGACGACCGAGCCGGCGTACGCGAAGGACATCGCGCAGCTCGTGCAGGCGGAGCTTGCCGAGATCGGCGTCAAAATGAACATCCAGACGCTCGAGTTCACGCAGTGGGTCGACCGCTGGCTGAAGGCCGACTTCGACATGGCGCCGGGCCTCAACGGCGGCGGGCCGGACCCGGACTTCTACCTCTTCCGGTACTTCACCGACGACGGGAACCTGAACTTCGTGACGAGCTACAAGAACCCGGTCTCGAGCGACGCGATCAAGCAGGCCCGCGCCACGACCGACGTCGCGAAGCGCAAGGACCTCTACGCGACGGCGCAGAAGGAGCTCGTGAACGGCGTGCCGTTCATCTGGCTCTTCGTCGGCCGCGACTACATCGCGACGCTCCCGACGACGAAGGGCTTCATCCACCTCCCGACCGGGTCGGTCATCTACCTGCGGCAGACGTGGCTGGACAAGTAACGATCGGTTAGGGCGTGGGCCGGTACCTCGCGCAGCGTCTTTTGGGTGCGATCCCGACGCTGCTCGGGGTGTCGGTCCTGACCTTCGCGTTCATTCGCCTCATCCCGGGTGACGCGATCGCGGCGCGGCTCGGCACGTCGACCGCGCTGACCCCCGAACAGCTCGCGAGCCTCCGCGCGTACTTCGGCCTCGACCAGCCGCTGCCGGTGCAGTTCTGGAACTGGATGACCTCGCTCCTCAACGGCGACGCCGGCTACTCGATCCGCACCGGCCGTCCGGTGCTCGTCGAGATCGCGCAGCGCCTGCCGGCGACGCTCGAGCTCGCGACGGCCGCCGCGGTCATCGCGATCGCCGTCGGCGTCCCGCTCGGGCTCCTGTCGGCGCTCCGTCCGCACTCACGTCTTGACGTCGTCGCGCGGATCGGCGGCCTCGTCGCGCTCTCGTTGCCGAGCTTCTGGCTCGGCACGCTGATCATCGTGTTCTTCTCCCTGTACCTGCGCTGGCTGCCGAACACCGGCGGATACGTCGAGTTCACTCAGGATCCTCTTGCGAACCTCGGGCTGATCCTCTTCCCAGCGATCACGCTCGGTCTCGGGCTCGCGGCTGCGACGATGCGCATGACGCGGTCGGCGATGCTCGACGTGCTCGGCGCCGACTACGTGCGCACGGCGACCGCGAAGGGCCTCGGGCCGCGGATCGTGATCCGGCGGCACGTCCTGAAGAACGGGCTCATCGTCGTGGTCACGCTCCTCGGCATCCAGGTCGGCCAGCTGCTCGGCGGCGCGGTCGTCGTCGAGGAGGTCTTCGCGGTGCCCGGCGTCGGGCGGATGCTCCTCACCGCGATCGTCCAGCGTGACTACGCGCTCGTGCAGGGTGCGGTCCTCGGCATCGCGATCCTCTTCGTGGCGGTGAACATCGCGGTGGATCTGCTCTATGGCTACCTGGATCCCCGGATCCGTCTCGGCTAGCCCGGCGCGCGGTGGCGCGTACGGCTGGGCGGCGGTGACGAGGGCGTTCTTCCGCGAGCCGGTCGCGGTGGTCGGCCTCGCGATGGTCGCCGTCTACGCGCTCCTCGCGGTCGGCGTCGATCTCCTCCCGCTCCGCGATCCGCTGGCCGTCTCCGATCAGCGCCTCGCCGCGCCGAGCGCCGCGTTCCCGTTCGGCACCGATGCCCTCGGCAGGGATCTCTTCAGCCGCGTGCTGTTCGGCGCGCGTCTCTCGATGGAGGTCGCGGTGCTCTCCGTCGCAGCGGCCACGCTCGTCGGCGGCGCGCTCGGGCTCGTCGCGGGCTACGTCGGCGGTCTCGTCGATCTTGTCGTTGGACGCGTCATGGACGTGTTCTTCGCGTTCCCCGCGATCCTCCTGGCCCTCGGCATCGTCGCCGCGCTCGGGCCGGATCCGGCGAACGTGGTGATCGCGATCGCCGTCGTCTACACGCCGATCTTCGCGCGCGTCGTGCGCGCGCCGGTGCTCGCGATCAAGGCTCGCGACTTCGTCGATGCCGCGCGCGCGATCGGCGCGACGCCGATCCGGATCGTCCTGCGGCACATCGTGCCGAACCTGCTATCGACGCTCATCGTTCAGATCAGCCTCGCGCTCTCGTGGGCGGTGCTCACCGAAGGCGCGCTCTCGTTCCTCGGGCTCTCGGCCCAGCCGCCGGCGCCGTCGTGGGGCGTCATGCTGAACGAAGGCCGCCAGTACCTCGAGTTCGCGACGCATCTCGCGATCTTCCCCGGGCTCGCGATCATGATCGCCGTCCTGGGCTTCAACCTACTCGGCGATGGCCTGCGCGATGCGCTCGACTCGCAGCGTCGGTGACGACCGCTCTCATTGCTGAATGGAATGCGCCCGAGAGCTTCGACGGGATGACGCGCTTCGCGCTCGCGGCCTTGTATGAGCTCGCCACGATTGCGGACGATTCCGAGCGCGTCATCGAAGTCGAGCGAGCCTCCCGCGACGAGCGCGGTGAGCTCACCGAGCGCGTGTCCCGCGAGGATCACGATGTCGGTCGGAAGTTCCTTCGCTTGCGCGGCTCTCAAGAGCGCGATCGACGTCGCGAGGATCGCCGGGACTGCGCGTTGGCGGTGCGCTCGAGCTCGGATGCAGGTCCGTCCCAGAGAGCGCGCAAGTCGAAGCCGAAGAGCATCAGTCGCCTCTCCATGGGCTGCATTCGACTCCTTGAAGGGCTGTGCGAGGCCGCGGCCTCAGAACCCTGCGCGAAATAGCCAGGCTGCGCCGGGTCTTTTGCGGGCACGTCCTCGAATTGGGGAAGATGCCAGATTGTGGGCAGGACACCATGGTGTCAAACTAGACACCGTGGTGAACTCCGGCATTGGAGCGGCGAATGGCCCTCGTCGGAATGCACCGTTCAACCGCTGGTTCCGGTATCCCGCCGGATTCTCCGAATTGGCGCTTCTTCGCGCGGTGGAGCTCCTCGATCTGAGGCCCGGCGCCATAGTGGCAGATGCGTTCGCAGGATCCGCAGTTGGCGGAACGCATCTCAACGAGCTCGGCATGGAATTCATCGGCATCGAAGCGCATCCCATGGTCGCCGAACTCGCACAGCTGAAATTGCGTGTCGCGGGTAACCCCGAGCAACTCGTGGCGGCAGCACGGACGGCGGCTGACGCATCGAAGCGCCAATCCACGGTGACGGAACACATCCTTGTAAGGGCGTGCTTTGAGCCAAGCACGCTCGGCGTTCTCACTTCGCTCCGGGATGAAATCAAGAGATCAAGGTCTCCTTGGCGGACTCATCTTAAGTGGGCGCTTCTCGCGACCTTGCGCGACTGCTCGAACGCAGGTGTCGGCTGGCCATATCAGAGGCCGCAGCTGCAGCGCCTACCCACGGCACCGCATGCTCGCGAACGGTTCCTTCAACGCGCCGAACTAATGGCCGCCGACATTGCTGGTCGGCAATTCATTCCGCACGGCCGCGTCGTCGCCGGCGATTCACGCACAGCCAAAGCTTGGCAGGACGCTCTCGGGAGGCAACTTGCCGACGCATGCCTCACGTCTCCCCCGTACTTGAACAATTACGACTACGCCGACGCGACCCGGCTAGAAACCTACTTCTGGGGATTCGCGGACAGCTGGCGCACGCTCGTCGAGCGCGTCCGCAGCCCCATGATGGTCGCGACTACGCAGCAGACATCCCTACGCTTGGCCTTGGCAGCAGGCAAGCAGCTCTCGTCAGTCAAACCACTCGGAGACTCAATCAGGACGCTCGCTCAACGATTGGCTGCTGAGCGCGCGAAACGCCCTCGTGGAAAGCAATATGACGCGCTCTTGCTGTGCTATCTAGCGGACATGAGCCGCGTCTTGGCTCGCCTGAAGTACCGGCTCGTCCCAGGCGCGAAGGCCGTATTCATCGTCGGCGATAGCGCTCCATACGGGGTCTACGTCGACACTCCCCTACTAATTGGGCGACTCGCTCAGGCGAATGGCTTCGAGTTGATCGGCGTCGATCACCTACGGGAACGGGGCCTCCGATGGCGTCAGAACGGCACTCGCCACGCCGTTGCACTCAGTGAGCGGATGGTGGTGTTACGCGTCCCAAACAGCGGCTAGCTCCTTCATGAAGACATCCGACGTTTGAGTGATCATTCGGTCATCAAAACTTGCCGCATGGCGCTCATTCCATAGGCCCAGTCGATGTTGACCCACGAATCCTTTCACATGCGCCTCCGGAAACGGTGCAACCCAAGACTCGTCGACCCTGGTTGCGAAACCCGCTTCTCCAAGGAGTCCGTTTACATCGAAGTCGCGCATGCTGTAACCGACGTAAATCCACGGTGGCCTCTGCGCGTCGGCGAGTCGGGCAAGCGCCTGACGCCGTGATTCGGGCAAGCCACCAAGAGTCAAATCCACGCTCGCCACGACGCTCGCCGGCATCTCGACAGTTCCGTGCAGCTTCAACAGCGGCACCTTCCCACCTTTGGTCCTGTACTCCTCGTAGTAAGCCGGCCATCGGTCTGCAAAGTCCTCTTCAGTGACGAACAACTCAACCTCGCCGGGGTGGGTTCGCTCGACAAGCGTGTCCTGATTGACCGTGACAACCACGAGCCGGCGGTCGGAGGCCAGGAGCTTCCCTAGTTCCTTCACGGCGCTTCCTGGTCTGCCGATTGCGACGTCGTTGGACTGCGCAAGCGCGCGCAAGGTCGGGCTGTGATCGCGGTCATAGTGGTTGAACTCCTCGCGGAGAACTCGCTCAAGCGTGAGGCGTGTTGCAAACGCGTCGCGATCGAGCTCCTCTTCTCCAGGAAGAAATCGTTTCGACTCGCGCAGAAATTCTCGAAATTCCTCGGCTAGCCCCGCGGGATCGCTATCGCTGCCCATGAGTCGTCGCAGCGCCTCGTTCTTGACACCGTCCGCAAGCGGCACGCCCGATGAGACGGAGAAGCCCGCGCCCAGGAAAAGCACTGTTGGTCGCTCGTGACTGGCCGCGGCGACCCGGATACGGAATCTGTCCGTTTCAAGAGAATGCCTGACGCGGCACAAGTCTCGCGACAGGTGATACCGGGCCGAGCAATAGAGGCCGGAGCAGTGTTCGTCATAGTCCATCCGGCCGCGGATGAGGACAACGAGCGTCCGGACGTCTCCCAAAGTCTGCTGCTCGATCTGTCGACAAAGAAGCAAGCGCGCAGCTCGCGCAACGTCGGGGTCCATTTCGGTTTCGTCGTAGGCGAGGACGACAAGACGCTGGCCAAGGAGACTGTTCGAGAACAATGAGGTCAATACGCCTCGAAACTCTTTGAAGCCCGGGTTCTCGTCCTCACCCTCGGGAGAGTCGACGCCGCTCAGGTCAACCCGCGCTCTGCCTCCGGCCAGCGAAACTACGGGGACCAGGGTCTTGTGGCCTGCACGGTCGACAGTCGCCTCACGCACCAGCCGCGCGAGCCCCTCATTAACGACGTCAGCGGCGGCACCGTCGACGAAATTGGCGGCCTTGAGGTATGTCCCGTTCGATTTCGCCGCGATCGCGGCGATGAGGTCATCGGACGCCGGTTCGTCAATTATCACGGGCACGATCTTTGGCACGCCGCCCATACCTTGGTCGTACGTGAGGATGAGGTCGAACATGCGCAACAGTGGAACGGCATCGCTCACGGATTCAATGCGTCAACTATCTGGCTCCGGATCCGGACAGTTTCCGCAGGCCGCTCGTGCGCTGCACCGAATTGAGCGAGCACTGGCAGCGCCTGCCTATAGGCGGCCAACAGGCGATCGAAAGCCGCGGCCGCCAAGTCAGGCGGTACCGACCGTCGACGGAGCTGGCGGACGACAAAGTCAATGACGTGTTGCTCGTGTCCCGGAGAAATGAACAGTCTGGAGCCGTTCTTCGACAATTGGGATGGCAACCGTCGGCGTGCCTCTGAGACGGCGTACGTGCTATAGAGCGAAACGCTTCTTCCTCTCTTCGATGGGGCGATCGCGTCCGCGTAGGCGGACACGATGCTGGAGAATGCCTGTTCGAGTGAGCCGCCTCGAGGATCTTCAGGTTCCGGCACGACGATCGCGCGACTGTCGTGCGTAGATCGGTTCACGAGCAGCAGCACGAGCACTCCGAGTCCAGGCGGCAAGAGCATCGGCGCCTTGTCTCTGCTCGAGAATTGGACAACCCGTCGAAGCCGCTGCTGCGACCACAATCGGTAGGTTTCAAGGAGCACGAAGTGCCCCCGATTGACGGAATCGGGGTCGAATGTCGTGATCGCATTGCCAGTTCGAGCCAATCGAAGGCATGTAAGAACAACTCGTCCCTCTGGCGTCACAAGGCGTCGGTCATCGTCAGTCACGACCACAAGATCGTCCGCATAGGGAGGTTCGGCGGCGACCTTCCTAGGCGGAATGCGCTGCAAAGCCTCGCGTACGGTGCGCCCCACTCGAATCGGGTTGAAGAACGGATCGAGCGCAATGAGGTCGTCGCGGAGCTCCCCCGGTAGCGAACCCATCGCGTTGAGCCAGCAATCAACCAAATAGGTCTCCAGCCGGGTGGCTACCTCCGTCTTCAACGACAACGGGACGCCGAACAACGTACTTGGGGGGGGCGGCAGCTCGTTCACTACGCGGGGCGCAGCTCACGTGAGACGTAGTTGCGCTCTTGTAATTCGTGACGTTGGGCGACGGTGAGGCTCCGTTCGGTTTCGGGCCTCAGCGGCAGCACAACGATGACCTGGTCTGCCGTCTGGTTCAACACACGTTTTCCGATGAACTGAACCAGCTGCGCGAATCGGTCGCGATCGACGAACGCGCCGAACTCATCGAGCGCCACGACCCTGTGCGCGGTTGTTGTGCGCGCGCGTTGCAGTCGCGCCAGCGTGTAGGCAAACGCTCTTTCACCGCTAGAAAACGCCTCGAGGGGGCGAGTATGTAGTTGGGTTTCACCGTCAAGCCAACTCACAGTCACCTCGGCTAGGTTGAGCCTCTGGAACTGACCGGAATCAAACAGGGCGCTCGCTACTTCCGGCGCGGACAGGTGCTGCGAGAACTCGAGCTCGTAACGGTGGCGGAGTGCCTCGTTGAGGCTCTCGGTAATCACGGTCGACGGCTTGTTCCGGACCGTGTCGGCCAGCGTCTGCAGGCCGCCGATCAACGCCGGGAGGAGTCCGGTACCGAGAGCCTGGAGGCTTGATCGCACAGCTTCAACTCGCTTTTGAAACTCGAGGATGCGTGTGGCATTGCGGACGTCGTCGCCATCAGTCGCCGATGGCATCTCGTCAGGAAAGGCATTTCTGAGAAATCGAAAGTCGTCAGCACTCAACGCATGCGCTACCGCGTTGAGCGCGGCGACCGACGACGCGAGTGCTCGTTGTGCTGTCTCAGTTTGGGTCCTCGCGCTCCGAACCTCGCTTTGTAATGCCTGCTCGTGCTCTGCCAATTCCGAGAGCCGCGCTTCGAGTTGATCTCCGCGAACGCCGAGTCTTCCTTCGGCAGCCCGAAGTTCCGCCCGCAGGTCCTCGACAGTCCTTCCCTGCCCAAGTTCGGCTCGCTGCCTGAGAAGAACCGCGCGTCTAACAGAGGCATTCGAATGATCTCGACGCAGACGCTCCAAATCCGCAGTAAGCCGCTTGAAGTTCTCCGCAGCCTGCCCGCTCATTCCTTGAACCAGTTTCGCGAGGGCTTGTTCGCTTCTGTCCAAAGTGGCAGCAGCAGACGCCATCGCGTCAAACTTCGCACGAAGGTCCCGAAGTCGAATCAGCCGAGACTGAATTTCGCCAATGCGATCCGCTATATGCGCCGTTTCCGGAGTCGCTGGAACAAGGCTGATTTCTTGTGCGCGCTCTGCGACTGCTGCTTTCAGTTGATCAACCTTTGTCTCCCGACCATCGTCGAACCGAGCAACGACCTGTTGACCAAGACCGTCGGCTGAAGCAGCAGCCAGCACGTGCTCGAGCTGATCGGTGACGTCTCGAACTCTGGGTCCTAGTTCGATGTCGCGCACGGTCGCGTCAAGTGCCTCGAGTTGCCGCCGCGCTAGTTCGATCTCGCCGGTGACGTCGGCGGCCTCATCTAGGCCGAGGCCTTGGGCCAACTCGTTGACCAGCACGCGCGTACGTTCGACGGTCTCCGTCTGCTTCAGGACCCTCGCTTGCGCTCGCTCAATTCGGGTCGCCAGATCGCTTTCGCGCTCGGCGAGCCGTCGCGTCGAGTCGATCTCTGCCTCCACGTTGGAGATCTTTTGCCTGAGCTCGGCAAGGCGACTCGCCAAGTTCTCGATTTCAGCGTCGAGGCTCGGGACAGCCGACTCAACTTGGGCGAGTAGCGACTGCGTGCGCGCTGCGTATTCGTATGGTTGAGCGAGTCCAAGCGCAACGTTCAGGGCTTCGAGTCGTCGGCGAAGCTCCGCTTGCGCTTCCGACAGATCGGATCGCAGTTTCGGCAACTCATCAGCACGAGCCGCATCCAAGAGATGCGCGACTCGAGTTAGAAGCTCGTCGAGTGGATGCGCCCGAGCCAAGTAAGACTGCTGCGCGAGACGGGTCAGTTCTCGGTCCCTGTCAATCGCGCGCGCGATAGTCTCGACTAGGTCTTCGTCTCCCGAAAGTCGTTCGAAACTCAGCATGGCAGCCACGTCGGCGATGGTCGCTGGTTGACCGCCAATCCGAGTCGTCCCGATCCAATCCTGGACAACTTCGGGGTTCGTCGGCCATGTCGAGGGCGTGAGATGCCACTCGATGACGCCCGCTGGGTCACCGTTGTCAGCAGTGACGGTCACGTCGCCTAGGTTGGAACGCAGGGAGCGCCAGGCGTTGACTCGCGTCAGGTAAGGCTGGGTACCAGTCACTAGTTCGAGCAGTCGAAGCGCGAGGGTCTTGCCGATGCCGTTTCTACCTTCGACCTGTGCAATGGGAAACGATGGCACCTCCGGAATTACCGGTAGCCCGTGATCGCCTTCAGTCTTCTGAAACTTGAACTGCACGTGTCAGCAATCGGAGCGCGAGACGCTCCGGATCTGGCTCCTCTTCAACCGCGTCGAACACCTCGATTGGGGCGATGGCCGCGTGCACCGAAAACTCGGGGGGCATCGATGCGATGAGCTCCCGCACCGTATCGCGACCTTCCTTCACAGGCGGGATGGTAGCGGTCGATCTCCGGAAAACGCGAAAGCCATGATGCCACTCTGGCGGCCAACCATCGCTATCGCTTTTCGATCGCGAAGAGGGCCTGGCCGTACTCCACTGGCGCGCCGCCAGCGACCAGGACGTCGCGGAGCACGCCGTCGATCGGGGCGACCACGTCGGTCATCGCGCCGAGGGATTGCACGGCCCCGAGCACGGTCCCCTTCTTCACCTCGTCGCCGGCGCTCCACTCCTTCGCCGCGCTGAAGATCCCGACGCCGGTCGCATGCACTTTCGCGGGCTCGGGCGAGCTCGGCACCGATGCACGCGCTGCGGCGGGCGCAGAGACTGCTGACGGCACGCGCACGATCGCAGCGCCGAACTCCTCCGCCTCGACCTCGATGACGCTCGCGCCCGAGCCCTCCGCCAGCCGGAGCAGGTCGTCGAGCAGCTGGAGCACCTCGTCCTTGTCGCTCACGTCGGCCGCATGATCCGCCGCCAGAACGGCTCCTTCTTCGCCGGCACGGCGCCGGGCACCGGCTCGACGACCACGCCGATGTGCCGGTAGCGCTCGTAGCGCGCGGAGAGCAGGTCGGCGATTGGGACGCGCGCAAGGCGGTCGAGCTCGACGATGAGCGCGCTCTTGATCGCGGTGATCGTCGCCTGCGGATCGGTGTGCGCGCCGGCGGGCGGCTCGGGGATGAGCCCATCGACGATGCCGAGCCGCAGCAGATCGCTAGCGGCGAGCTTCAGCGCGTTCGCGGCCTTCTCGGCCTCGGTCGCGCTCCGCCAGAGGATCGCGGCCGCGCCCTCGGGCGAGATGACGGAGTAGATCGCGTTCTGCAGAGCGAGGACGATGTCCCCCACCGCGAGCGCGAGCGCGCCGCCGGAGCCGCCCTCGCCGATGATGATCGCGACGATCGGCGTCTGGAGCCCGGTCATGACGAGGATCGCCTTCGCGATCGCCTCGGCCTGCCCGCGCTCCTCGGCCTCGGGGCCGGGGTACGCGCCGGGCGTGTCGATCAACGTCACGAGCGGCAGGTGGAACTTCTCGGCCATCCGGTAGAGGCGGATCGCCTTCCGGTAGCCCTCGGGGTACGGCATCCCGAAGCTCCGCGCGATGTTCTCCTCGGTCGTCGATCCGCGCTGCTGCGCGACGACGACGACCGGGCCGACGCCGTCGAGCTCGGCGATGCCGCCGACGATCGCCGGGTCGTCGCGATAGCCGCGGTCGCCGTGGAGCTCCTGGAACTTCTCGAAGAGCCCGTCGATGACCTCGAGCGAGTGCGGCCGCTTCAGCTCGCGCGCCAGTTGCACCGACTGCCACGGCGTCCGTTGTGTCGTGAGCATCGCGGCGTCGGTGATCAGCCCGGCGTCCTCCGGCCGGTGGCCGTTCCCGTCGGCGGTCTTCTTCCCGAGGACGCGGTCGACGACGTCCACCTAGAGGCTCCACCGCATGTCGCGTGCGCTCGGCCGGAACGCGTTCAGGAAGTACGCGATGCGCTCTTTCAGCTGGGCGCGCGGCACGACCTGGTCCACGAACCCGTGCTCGAGGACGAACTCCGCGCGCTGGAAGCCCTTCGGGAGCTTCTCGCCGATCGTCTCGCTCGTCACGCGCGCGCCGCTGAATCCGATGAGCGCATCGGGCTCGGCGAAGATGATGTCGCCGAGCGACGCATATGACGCGAGCACGCCGCCGGTCGTCGGGTCGGTGAGGATGCTGAAGTACGGCAGCCCGGCCTCGTCGAGGCGGTGGAGCGCGCCAAGGATCTTCGCCATCTGCATGAGCGAGAGCGTCCCCTCCTGCATCCGTGCGCCGCCCGACGCCGACACGATGAGGAGTGGCGTGCGGTTCGCGAGCGCGCGCTCGGCGGCGCGGGTGAGCTTCTCGCCGACGACGCTCCCCATCGAGCCGCCCATGAAGTCGAAGTCCATGACCGCGAGCTCGACCGCGTTGCTGTCGATCCGCGCGGTCCCGCAGATCGCCGCGTCGTTCTCGCCGCTCTTCGCCTGCGACTGCTCGACGCGCTGCGGGTACGGCTTCTGATCGGTGAAGCCGAGCGGGTCGCCGCTCACAAGGTCGAGGTCGTGCTCGGTGAAGCTCCCCTTATCGACCAGCAGCTCGATGCGCTCCCGCGCCCCGAGCCGGAAGTGGTGATCGCAGTTCGTGCAGACCATGTGGTTCCGGGCGAGCTGCTTGTTGAACAGCATCTCGCCGCAGCTCGGACAGGGCGTCCAGAGGTGCGACGGGAACTCCTTGGGCTTCCGCCCGAACGGCATCCGCAGTCTCATGACGCACCATGTTCCTC
>Ga0070698_100001041_pt1 | contig 30519 bp, 24 predicted proteins | sample KBSK1502metaG_FD_65477 | JGI IMG/M metagenome (GOLD analysis project Ga0070698, IMG submission 65477) | Corn, switchgrass and miscanthus rhizosphere microbial communities from Kellogg Biological Station, Michigan, USA - KBS K1-50-2 metaG | ecosystem: Host-associated > Plants > Roots >...
CCGCGCTGTCGAAGCTGCAGCGCTGGCCGCTCGATATCGAAGCGATCGGCATGCTGCCCGGCGACGACATCTCGCTGCGCGGCGACATCCGCGTGCGTGCCGTGCGCACGTACCACCCGGTGCCGTCGCTCGGCTACATCATCACGCGGCGCGTGTCGAAGCTGCGCCCGGAGTTTCGCGGCTTGCCCGGTCCCGAAATCGCAGCGCGCCGTCGCGCCGGCGAATCCGTGAGCGACGATGAGGATCGCCTCGAGCTCGCCTACGCGACCGACACGCTCGTCTCGGTGCTCGACCATTCGCCGGATCTATTGCGCGCGCGCGTGCTGATCATGGAGTGCACGTTCCTCGATAAACGCAAGACGCTCGAGGCGGCGCGCGCCGGTTGCCACATTCATCTCGACGAGATGATCGAGCGGGCCGACAAATTCGAGAACGAGCACATCGTGCTGATGCACGTCTCGCAGCTCTACCGCCCCGACGAGGTCGCGAGCATCCTCGATGCGCGCGTCCCACCTGCTCTACGCGCGAAGATCATCCCGTTTGCCCAGAACAAGCCGTACTGGCCGGGCTAGCGCGCGTCGTACATGATCTTGCCGCCGACGATCGTCATCACGCTGCGAGTCTTCGGCAGCTCGGCATCGGGCACGGTAAAGATGTCCTGCGAGAGCACGGCAAGATCGGCGACCATGCCGGGCACGAGCTTGCCCTTGAACGTCTCGCTGCGTTCATCGAATGCGGCGCCTTGCGTGTACGCGACCAGCGCCTGCTCGCGGGTCAGCGCCTCGCCGGGATTCGTCGGATGCTTCGTCGCGAAAGAGATGTTCAAGAAGGGGTTGAGTGGGCCGTCCGAGCCGAGCGCGAACGCGATCCCCGCTGCGAGCACCGAGCGCATCGGCATCCAGTCGTTGACGCGATTACCGATGCGCGCTCGCATGAGCTCGGCGGGCATCGCGTGCGACGGATTCTGCACGACGACAACGCCGAGGCGCTTCGCGCGCGCGTAGTCGCGCTTCGCCAAACCATCGCCGTGCTCGAGCACGACGCGCTGTGCGCGCCAGTCGCCGCCGATCTCGTCCATGAGATCCAGAACCGTTGCCACCGACCGATCGCCCGCGACGTGCACGTGCAATGCGTCGCCGCTCGCGCGCGCTGCCTCGAGCATCTGGCGCACGGCGTTGCGATACCAATCCATGCGTCCGCTCGTCGCGCGATCGGAGTACGGTGCCAGCAGCGCGGCGCCGCGTTCGATCGGCGTGCCGTCGAGAAAGTACTTCGTGCCGGAAAACACGACGTGCGCCTTCGGATCGACGGCCACCGCACGCGGTGGTGTCGCGAGCTCGTCGACGGGCAATCGCATCACGTGCCAGCGCAACTTCGGACCCATCGCGCGCAGCAAGATCATCAGCCGCGCCGGTTCGAGCTCCGTCGGCAGTGTCTGCACGCTCGTGATGCCGAACGCGAGTGCGTGATCTTCGAAGTCGCCGATCGCGCCCGCGATGTCTTGATCTCGAACATCGGCACCGAGCCGTCGCAGCGCGACATAGCGCGCGTACTCGTAGCGCCAGCCATCCGCGGCACCATTTGCGTCGTGCCCGATAAACCCGCCGCGCGGCGGTGGCCCCGCGGGATCGAGCGCGAGCTCGCGTAGTGCCGCGCTATTGAGCACAACGGCGTGCCCGGCAAAGTTGTCGATCCAGACTGGATGATCCGGCGCCACGCGATCCAGTGCTTGCCGCGTCAGCGCCGCTTCGTCGATGAGCTCGCGACCGAGCTCGGCGTGCAGCCAGGTGCCCGCGGCGTGCTTACGCGTCGTCTCCTCGATCGCTTTGAGCAGCAGCGGCAGCGTGATCGTCTCGAACTCGCCGGGAACCTCCACCGCGTATTTGATGATCGAGGGCTCGTGCACGTGTGCGTCGTTGATGCCGGGTATCACCAAGCGGCCGCGCAAATCCATCGTGCGCGTGGCGTGCGGCATCTCGCTCGAACGACCAATCGCGATGACGCGATCACCGCGAATCGCAATCGCCTCGACGCGCGGTCGCGCAGGATCGCCGGTAAAGATGGAGCCGCCGGCGAGCACGAGGTCGGCGGTATCCGCGCCTCGCGGCTGGCGTGCGCCACAGCCCACGAGCATTGCGCTCGCCACGAGCATGGCGCCAAGCCACCGACGAGTCATCGACGTATGATTACGCCATTGAACGACGACGAAGTCACGGCGCCAGCGCTCACCGATGAGCTCGATCTGCACACGTTCTTGCCGCGCGAGTGTGCCGACGTCGTGGAGGAGTACGTGACCGCTGCGCAGGAGGCCGGCTTTCCCGTCGTACGCATCGTGCACGGCAAGGGCACCGGGACGCTGCGTCGTATCGTTCACGGCGTGCTCGATCGACATCCGGCGGTCGCGCGCTATGCGCTGGCCGATGGCGCGAGTGGCAGCTGGGGCGCAACCCTCGTCGAGCTCAAGCCGAAAGAGCTCAAGCCGAAAGACGCTTAACAATGCGCATGCCGGCACCCTAGCCGAGGGTTGCTAGTAGCAGGACGACGAGCTCGCCAACCGCAGCGGCCGTGGCGACAACCGGTGCGGAGAGCCCGCGGTCGCGCCGCTGCGCATCGAGCCCGAGCCCAAACGACACCGCCGCCGTCAGCGCGAGTGCCACGATGCCGGCCTTGCCGAGCGCGATGATCGTGATGATCGCAACGCCAACGGACAATGCCGCCGTCAACCATGGCGGTGCAGGTGTCGCGACGAGCGAGCGCCCGCCCGGATCTTGCGCGATTGGATCGCCAAGCGCTTGCAGAAACACCGCCGACCAACGGCCGACGAGCACCGCGGCGAGGAACACGCCGAACCAATTCGCAGGCGCCACCGTCACGATCGCCGCGGCGCGCACGAGTGTCGCGAACACGATAACGAGCAGCGAGGTCACACCCATCGCATCTGGCGCACCTTCGAGTCGCTCGACAACACCGCGCTCGACGAGAGCCGCGGAAGCGAGTGACAACACGGCCAGCCCAACCAGCGCCGCGACCGTCGCCGGAATACCGACGGCATGAAGTAGTGCCGCCGCAATCCACGCGACCAAGGCAATCGGCACCCCCACAAGCACGATCCAAAACGATGTGCGTGCCTCGTCGCCGATGGTCTCGGGCCACCGCCACGGTGTCGAATGGACGAGCGCGACCGCACCGCCATATAGCGGTCCCAATCGCCGCATCCAATCCTCGCGCGTGGACACCGAACAAACTATATCGCGACTCGGCAGACATCGCGCGGAAGCCGCAACGCCACGATCATCGATGCCATATCGCGACTCGGCAGACATCGCGCGGGGAGCCGCTCGGCGACAAACTCGACCCCATCGACGGGTCTACGATCGGCCGCTACGACCCGCGTTGTAGCGGCGGCGACGCCAGCGCGAGCGCGGCGACGTTCGCGATCTCGCCAGCGCGAGCGCGGCAGGGCAGCCCCTATCCGAGCGGCAGCCAGCGAGCGCGCTCGCGATCTCCGACGACGCGCGCGTGCGCGGTCTTGATCTGTGACAGCGTGGGCGAGTCAGCGACTACGACGGCAGCGCGAGCGCGGCGACAAGCGAGCGACCGCGGCGACGAGCGGGCGACTAGGTCGACGGCTTGCGCGGCCGACGACGATCCGGCGCGTCTATGACCTGCGCACGCACGAGGAACGGCGCCGGATTGATGTAGTGCGTGCTCTTGGCAACACCCTTCGCGCCCTTCACGTTCGGTAGCTCGAGCGCGAAATGCAGGTGCGGATTCGCGCGACGCACACCGGTTGCCCCGAGCGTTCCGATTTGCTGACCCGCACGAACGTGATCACCAACATCGAGCCCCGCGGTGACTGCGTTGAGATGCATGTACGCGGTGACGGTGCCGTCATCGTGCTCGATGCGCACGTAGCGTCCGCTGTGACCATCTTTGCCGTTGCGCGAGCGATCGACGTTGAGCACGACACCTTCGGCGACAGCTACGATCGGTCGACCGACCGGCCCACCGATATCCGCACCGCAGTGACCGCGACCGCACTCGCGACGGCCATGGACACCTTCGCGCTCGGCACCGAAATCGCCCGTCGGCAAGAGTGGCAGCATCAGCGTGGTCTTCACGACCGGATGCTTCCAATCGGCGAGGGTCGGGTACTCCTGATCGAGCGGAACGCCGTGATGCTTCGGGATCGGAAAGCGCATCATCGGATCGAGCGCGTCCGGAGGAACTTCCTGTTCTGTCGCTTGGGAGTGAAGACCTAGCGATTCATTGCTCCCGAGATCGATCGACGCGAGTGAGGCGACGGGCGGCGCGAGACCGAACCACGCGGCGACACCAACCGCCGCAAGACCGAGCGTGCTGATTGCGGCGGGACGCAACCAACGGCGCCGCGATCGCGGCGGCGGATGCGGAAGAGCTTCGAGGATCGTAATCTCGACACTTTCGTTGTGAACATCCCAACATGTGTCGTGCCAGAGCTCGATCGAGCTCGATGTGATATGCGGCGTTCCGCCTTGCACAGGCACAACGCGTCCGCACCGCGGACAGACCGCAGGTAAGCCACCCATTTGATCCATGCTAGCCGGTAGCAACATGCGCGATCTCCTGGTGTGGTGTCCTTTTTGATGTGGAGGCGTGTCCTACAGGTCACGCCTTCTTCTTCATGATGACGAGGTGGTTACGAAACTTCTTGTCGTAGTAGCCGAAGCGGAATGCCAACTCCCGCCTGCCTTGCGCTTCGAACTCTGTCTTCCAGTCCTTCGCGATGCCGGTTCCCGCTTCGATGTGCGGGCCAATGTAGTCGCCATACGTCTCGTATTCGAACCCTGCGGGCTTGCCCCACTTCGGCGCGACACCCGTCGCGTCCGAGACCATCCACTGCACGTGCTTGAGCAAGTAATTGCGCATGATCGAGAACGAGTCCCACGACAGCAGATAGCTCGCCGCTTTCGTCATCGCCGCGATCTGGCCCTTGGACTCGAGATGTCGGACCACGCGCGGGTCGGCCTTTAGGCCCGGTCCGATTCCCGGACTCGTCTCGTTGCCGAGATTCGCGCGAATGTGACGCCAGACTTGAACGCGCCCGCCGGGCCTGCGGAACTGCACCTCGGCATTCGCGAACAGAAAGTTACGGCGCTCGGTGTTGCCCGGCTTCTTCGGATCGGGCGCGCGCCGAATATCGTCTTCATTCAAATAGTGGATGGAGCCGTCATCATCGAGGCGGAAGTAATGAAGCGCGACGAGCTCGTAGCCGTGGAGCTTCAGCGCCGAGAGCCCGAAGATGAGCTGCGTCGGCAGCGCGCCACCGCGCATCGCGTCGATCATATTCAGCGTGTTGCTGAAGTTCACGCGGTAGAGGAACTTAAGCTCGTATTCGACTTTGGCGAGCGCGGCGGTGAGCTCGGCACCGCGCAGCGTCGCGAGCGTGCGCGGATCGCCCGCCGGCTCGAGCGAGAGCGTCGTGATCTCGTCGGCATCGGGATAGACCGTGAGCGCCGTCGACAGATCGCCTCCCGCAAACGGATAGACGACCTTCTTCGGCACGCCCTTTGGGACCTTCTGATCGAAGAAGGCGCTCGCCTTCTTCATCCAGCCTTCGAGGTAATCGGCCTGCGCCTTCGTGATGACCTCACAGTGATGAGCGAGCGTCTTCGCGGGCACGGTGGCCGGTGGCGTCCCCACGCCGCACGCGCCGACGACGAGAAGCGCGCGCGCCTCCTCGGTGAAATCGTGACCGGGCCCCGCCGGCGCCGGTGCCGCGGCCGGCGGCGGTGATGTTGGCTCATCCGCGCCGCGCTTGCCGAAGTGCGCCGGCGGATCGCTGCTATCGACGACCTTACGACTTGGTGTCGAAATCGGCGTCGTGGCGGGCGAGCTCGGAGAACCGCCTTTGTCATTGCCACATGCCAGCAGCATCACCGCGAGCAGGAAGGACCGCATGAGCCGGGGACTATGCAACAGGCCCGGAAAAAGGGCTATTCCGAGTTACTCGCGTAACTCGATCACGACTTCGCTAGTTCCGCGACGCACTGCAAGCGCTGCATGATCACCAACATGGCGCGCCAGCTCTCGCAGTTGAAACGCATTCGTTATTCGTTGTGAGTCGAGACCCAAGATGATGTCACCGCGCCGAAGCAGCACGTGCGCGTCGGCCAAGAGCTGAGAGCCGATGACATCGCCGTTCGCGACGACCGGCATCGCATTCACCGATGCAAGCTCGGCAAGCGTCTCACGCACCGAGGTCACCGTGTAGTGCGTTCCATTTTCGCAGCTCGTGATGCCGGAGGTCGGCGGCTGGCAAACAAATGCAGGCGCCTTCGCCGCGTCGCCCGCCGCATCGGCAGCGCGCAAGAGGTCCGTCACGATGAGCACGAGCTCCGCATCTTCGAGCTTCGCCGCGCGCACCGTGACCTGATTGCCTTCGCGCTTGACGATCAACTTCGCAACGAGTGCCGGCCATCGCGCGATGAACGCGCGCACGCTCCGCTCGATCGCTTCGCTATCGCGCGCATCGATCGCGATCCACGATTCGATCGGCTCTGGTTGCGCGACCGCGAGCACGTGACGTTCGCCGAGATACGCGACCGCGATCGGATCGCGGGCGAGGTAATGACGCGCGCGCGCCCATCGCGTGCCCACGAGCACCGACTTTGCTTTGTCGACAACCGCGCCATCGCCGATCGTCGCGACGTAGCTATCGTTCGCGATCCGACTTAGCGCCGGGCAGCTCGCGACCGCGGCGCGCGTGATGATCACGATCGTGGTCCCGACATTTGGATCGACCGCGAGCGCGATCGCTTCGCTTGTCAGCGCCGCATCGAGCACGCAGCCGAGCTTCGCGGGAACGTGAGGACGCGCGACGTCGATCAAACGACGAAACGTAGGACGCGCGAGCGCCGGCCCATCTGCCGCCGCAACCAGTTGTGCCTCCGTCGGGAGTTGTGCGAGTGCGCGCTCACGCGCGGTTAGTGTGCGCTCAGAGCACGCTGCGATCCCCGCAAAGATCACCACCCATGCACACGTCGTCACCCTTTCTCTGTAGCAGATGCTTGGTAAGGTCGAGTCCATGGGCACCATCAATGACGCCCGCTTGCGGGAGATCTTGACAGGGTCGCCGACTGTGGCAGTGCTCGGAATTCATCGCGAGCCGGAGAAGGCGGCGTTCTACGTTCCCGAGTACTTGCACGATGAGGGCTATCACATCATCGGAGTGAACCCGGAATTCGCCAACGAGACGATCTTCGGAGAGAAGGTCCGCTCCACGCTGAGTGAGATCAAGGAGCCCATCGATATTGTCGATGTGTTTCGAAGGCCCGAGGCAATTCCCGATCACGTCGAGGATATCCTCTCGATGCAGCCGCGCCCCAAGGTGGTGTGGTTCCAGCTCGGCATCAAGCATGAGGAAGCGGCCAAGCGTCTCGAAGAAGCCGGCATCACGGTCGTCCAGAATCGCTGCACGCTAGCCGATCACCAGCGGCTGGGCCTGGGCCGACCCGAACGTCGTTGAGGTACGATGCTCGTGGATGGACGATGCGAGCACGCTCATGCCCGCAGCGCAGCGGCGCGCGGCCTGCGCGAGCGATATCGTCACGATCACCATCGCGTATCACCCTGACGTAACGCGCATCGGCGAACGCGCGCGCATGGATGCGAGTGAGCTCGAGCTCTCGCGCACCGCTCCAACATTCGCACCGCCAGGCGGCGGCGATGCGCGTCCGCTCGCGGATCGGTATCTGTCGCGCACGCCGATCGTGCGCATCAAACAAGTGACCGATGGCATCGCTCTCGAGGCGGCCTCGAGCGCGGCCGCAAGCGTCGAGGGCAGACCACTCGCCGGCGCCGCCGCACGCGCATGGCAAACGTTCGATCGCGCCGCGATCGATCGCGGCATCGTCGTCGAGCTCGCGGATCGGATCGTGCTCGTGATTCATTTCGCGGCGGCCGATGGCAAGCGCGCAGCCGCGTGCGGGCTCGTCGGCGATAGCGACGCGATCGAACGGGTGCGCGCCGATATCTCGCGCGTCGCCGATCTTGCGGTGCCCGTGCTCGTGCGCGGCGAAACCGGTACCGGCAAAGAGCTCGTCGCGCACGCGCTCCACGCGAGCAGCCCACGCGCACAACGCACGTTTCTCGCGATCAACATCGCCGCGCTACCGCCGACGACCGCCGCCTCCGAGCTATTCGGTCACACGCGCGGCGCATTCACCGGCGCGACGCACGATCACGAGGGCATGTTCGTGCGCGCCGATGGCGGCACGCTGTTCCTCGACGAGATCGGCGAGACGCCGTTCGAGATCCAACCCTCGCTCTTGCGCGTGCTAGAGACCAGCGAGGTGACGCCGCTCGGCAGCGGACGCTCGCGCAAGGTCGACGTTCGTCTCATCGCGGCCACCGATGCGGACCTCGAGCTACAGGTCAGCGAGTCGGGATTTCGCGAGGCGCTGTTTCACCGCCTCGCCGGCTACCAGCTACTCATCCCGCCGCTCCGCGATCGCCGCGACGATATCGGCCGCCTGCTCGCCGCGTTCTTGCGTGAGGAGCTGGTCGCGACCGGCGACGTCGGCAAGATCGCAGCGCAACCCGACGGCGAGATGTGGTTACCGGCATCGCTCGTCGCACGCCTCGTGCGTCACGCGTGGCCGGGCAACGTGCGCCAGCTGCGCAACGCAGCTCGCCAACTCGCGATCGCAAATCGCGGCGCCGATCACGCGCGCGTCGATAGCGCACTCGAACGGTTACTCGCGGCGACATCGGCGCCGCCGAGCGCACCGACAGTCACACCCACGCGTCGCGATCCAGCTTCGATCAAAGATGACGAGCTCGTCGCGACGCTGCAGGCCGTGCAGTGGAGTGCAGCCGCAGCGGCCGCGCGGCTCGGTGTGTCGCGGTCGACCCTCTACCTGCTCATCGATCGATCGCCGACGATCCGCAAGGCGAAGGACATCCCGGAGGCCGAGCTGCGCCGGGTTTTTGAGGACAGCGCCGGCGAGCTTGATGTCGCCGCCCAGACGCTGCAGGTATCCCGCCGCGCACTCAAACTCCGCTGGTCCGAGCTCGGACTGAAATAGCGTCGGACGTCCATCGGACGTCCGGCGGCCGGATGTCCGGCGCTAACCACGTGTAATCGCTGCCGGACAGCATGGCATCTGCCCTGCTCTAGCGACCGGACGGAGGTCACGTCAATGAAGCTCATCGCCACCACCGTTCTTCTGTCCGCCTGTGCCACCACCAGCCGTCCGATGTCGATCGGCGAAGGAGGCTCCACCGGCGCGCCGCGCCTGGCGACCACGACGTCGCTCGCGACCGACGATGCCAAGCCATGGTTCCCCGCGCTCGCGACCGAAGCTGCGCTGCCGAGCGTCGCGCACCAGCAGCGCGAGCTCAGCACGACGCGCGATCGCTTCGAGCTTGGTGTTCGCGTGTGCGTCGCGCCCAATGGCTCGGTGGCGAACGTGAACGTCGAGCAATCGAGCGGCACGCCGCAAATCGATCGCGCCGCGCTGCAGGACATTCCGCACTGGCGCTACGAGCGGTTCGCCGCGCCGGCGCAGGTCCGCGTGTGCAAGCACCTCGCGCTCGCGTTCGAGCCGCACGCCGAAGCGAGCCCGTGGGCGCTGCCACTCGTGCGCACGAGCGAGCGGTGATGAGGTATCGTGAAAGTAATGGGGGACCCCGAGGGGGACGAGACGCTGCGTCCGGACGGGAATCGTCCAAGCGCAGAGCGGTTCTCCGTCGGCGGCGTCGTCGCCGAGCGCTATCGGATCGTTCGTTTCATCGCGTCGGGTGGGATGGGCGAGATCTACGCGGCGCACGATCTCGTGCTCGACACGACGGTCGCCCTCAAGACGCTGCGGCCGGAGCTCGAAGGCTCGGCCACGGCGATCGAGCGCCTGCGCCGCGAGATCGCGCTCGCGCGTAACGTCACCAACCCGCACATCTGTCGCCTGCACGACGTCGGCGAGCACGACGGCCGCGTGTTTCTCACGATGGAGCTGCTCGACGGCCGCACGCTCGCCGAGCACGTGAAGTCTGGCGGCTTGCCGATCGTCGATGTCGAGTGGCTCGCCGCGCAGCTCATCGCCGGGCTCGGCGCACTGCACGCCGCAAGCATCATCCATCGCGACTTCAAGACGTCGAACGTCATCGTCGTCGGCGAGCGCGCCGTGATCACCGACTTCGGCCTCGCACGCTCGGTCGAATCCACCGACCAACGGCTCACGCTCGAGTCGGGCATGCTCGGCACGCCGGCGTACATGGCGCCCGAGCAGGTCGAAGCGCGAGCGGCGACGACGGCGACGGATATCTATTCGCTCGGCGTCGTACTGTTCGAGCTGCTCACCGGCAAGCTGCCGTTTGACGAGGACACGCCGATGGCGACGGCGACCGCGCGCCTGCATCGCGATCCGCCGAAGCCTTCGTCGCTCGCGAAGGTGCCGGCGCGATGGGATGCGATCGTGATGCGTTGCCTCGAGCGCGAGCCGGCGAAACGATTCGCGCGCGTCGAAGATCTGCTCGCGCATCGACCGCCGTCGCGGCGAGGGTTTCTCGTCGCCGGCGGCGGCGCGGCAACCGCGAGCGCGCTCGGCGTATGGTGGTGGCAATCACGCGAGCGCGTAAAGCCTGCGGCGACGCGCGCGCTTAGCGCCGGCGAAATCTGCGCGGTGCTGCCGATCGGTGGTTCGTACGGCTTGCTCGACGACCCGCTCAGGCTCGCGCTCACGCTCGACATCCACGACGCGCTCGGCACCACAGGCTTGCCGATGCTGGCGATCCATTCGGCCGCCCAAGATACCTCGTTGGCTGGAGCTGCCTGGTGGGTTGGCCGCAAGCCCGACCCCGTGACCACGGCGCTTTCACTCCCGCACGTCACGACCGTGGTCGACTCGAAAATAGAACAAGCGGATGAGCGCATCGCGCTCGAGGTCACGCTGTCGCAGTGGGGATCCACCGGCTGGAATCTGCACTTTGAATGTCACATCCGCGAGGTGGGGGTACTCGTCACGAACGTGGCCACCCAAATCGCGACATCACTCGGGTTTCCGGCGCCGCGACCCGCGCGAGACATGAAGCTGCTCACGCCGCCGAACTACGCGCGTTACGGCCGCGCGCTATCAAACTTGTTTCGCAAGCTGACGCCGCACGAGAAGGCCGCTGGCATCGGGTTCCGCGAGCAGGCGCTCGAACAACTCGTCACCGATGTGCCACACCTCGCGCGCGCGAGCGCGCTGCTCGCCTATCGCTATCAGGGGCGTGTCGAACAGTTCGAGACGCTCGAGGAGGCGCTGCCCGTCTTCGCGAAGGCGGATCAGCTCATCGAGCGCGCGCTGACGATCGATCCCGATAACGCAATCGCGCACGCGACGAAGGGATACCTCGCGATGCTGCGCTGGAACTGGAAGCTCGCCGATGCCGAGACCAAGCGCGGCGCCGAGCTCTCGAGCCACGAGCGAGCGCAAGGCCCGCGCAACATGTTCCTGATGATGACGGGCCGCTTCGACGAAGCGACCGCGATCGCCGAGCGCCAAACCGCGCGCAACCCGCACGAGCGGCTCGGCAACGCGTTTCTCGCCTGGCACTATCTCTACGCGCGGCGTTATCCAGATGTCGTTCGCGTCGTCGAGCCGGTCTGGGCGAAGTTCGACTTCACGAACCCGTGGCAGCAGATCATCGCGAGCTGTTTGCCGCTCGCGCTCTACGAGATGTCGCGCTTCGACGATGCCATGCGCTACGCCGAGCGGTTGCGCGCCGCGAAAGTCGATAACTACGTGCTCGCGCAGCTGCTGCCGGTGTACGTGATGGCCGGGCGCAAAGCGGAGGCAAAGGCGATCCGCGCCGAGATCGGCGATAACGTCGACCTCGCAGCGCGGACCGCGATGGATGACGCGCTCGGCGATATCGAACCGGCGCTCCAGTACCTCGAGAAGGTCGTTGCGAGCCACAACCTCGCGGCGACGTTTCTCCAGGTCGAACGCTTCTCGCCAGCGCTGCGTTCCGATCCGCGCTTTCAGGCGCTCCTCAAGAAGGTCGGGTTTCCGTGATCGCGCGCATCGTTGTCGGCTGCGTCGTGGTGTGCGGCGTTGCGCTAGCGCAGCCGATCACGACCGGCAGCGTGCGAGGCCGCGTTGTCACGAAGACCGGCGAGCTCGCGATCGGCGCGACGATCGTCGCGACATCGAGCGCGCTGCAAGGCGAGCAGACCGCGATCGCCGACGAGACCGGCAGCTACTTTCTCACCGCGCTGCCGCCCGGCATGTACACGCTCACCGTGTTCTACGGTGGCAGCGAGCTGCGTCGCGACAACGTGATCGTGCAGCTCGGCAAGCAAGCCGTCGTCAATCTGACGATCGATCTCACGGGGGAGGTTGTCGAGATCAAGGGCACGGCGCCGATGGTCGACTCCGGCTCGACGAAGATCGGCGTGACGATCACCGAAGACTACACGCGCAACATTCCGACGGGCCGCACGTTCGGCACATCGATCGCCGCACCGGCGGGAACGGTCGCTGATCGTTACGGTGTTTCGATCTCGGGCGCGACGTCGCCGGAAAATGCGTACGTCGTCGAAGGAATACTGACGAACGATGCCTACACATCGACGCTCGCCACCGACCTGCCGCACGAGTTCATCGCCGAGACCGAAATCATCACGGCGGGCTACACCGCCGAGTATGGCCGCGCGATGGGCGGCGTCGTCAATGTGATCACGAAGCAAGGCAGCAACGAGTTTCACGGCTCGCTGTTCTTCAACCTCGAACCCGGCACGCTCGTCGCGCGCGCGCAGCCGATCGATGTCGAAGGCGGATCGTTCTCGTCGCGTACCGAGCTCAACGTGCGCTACGACCTCGGCGGCGAGGTCGGCGGACCGATCGTCAAGGACAAGCTTTGGTTCCACGTCGGCTTCGATCCGAACGTGCGATACGACGCGACCGAGCGCACCATCTCGCGTCAACTCGACGACGATCAGGACGGCGTGCCCGATCGCGATCCCAACACGGGATTCACGAAGCACGATCCGCTCGTCACGACGCGCATACCCACGCGCCGCACGACGTACTACTTCACGGGAAAGCTGACGACGGCACTCGGCGAGAACCATCGCGGTCAGCTCTCCGTCTTTGGCAATCCAGCGACCGGCAACGAGCTGTTTACCATCGACCGAGCACCGGCGACGACGGTCTGGCAGCACGACGACGGCAACTACGATGGTGCGGCGAAATGGACGTCGAAGCTCGACGGCGGCCGCACCGAAATTGCGGCGGTCGCAGGTCTCCATTACGAGTACTTCTCGCCGACGGCGAGCACTGACCCGACGATCCGTTACAACTACGAACGCTCGCTGTACGACTTCGCGGACGTCGAGGTCGGCGGCATCGATGCGTGCAATGACAACGACCCCGCCGATCCATACCCCGAGATCCGCAACTGTCCGATCGCTCGGTACGCATCACAGGGCAACGGCTTGCTCGGCGAGTTTGCCGCTACGCGCGCGACCGCCGCGCTGTCGGTGACGCGCCGCGCTCGCTTCTTCGGTCACCACGTTCTCAAGGCCGGCGTCGATACCGAAGCAGTGACAAGCCGCGAGCACGACTGGTTCACGGGCGGGTTCTTTCTCTCGCGCGCGGCGAACCTCGTCACGCCGAATCGCCCGGATCGGCCCGGTCGGTGGGCGCTGTTCCGCTTCATGCAGGTCGATCGCTACCTGCCAAATAAGATGTCCGATGTCGCTCTCGAAGACGATCAGTACATGTGCGTCGGCGATCATGCGGTCTGCAGCTTCACGGACGGCTACAGCATCAACACGCATGACACGAACTACGGCGCGTATCTTCAGGATAGCTGGCTCATCGTGCCGAACCTGACGGTGAACGCCGGTGTGCGCTGGGATCGCCAGAACGTGTATGTCGCCGACGCCATCGTCGGCAAGGTCTCACCCGATGGAGAGATCATCCCCGAGCGCGCGCTTCAACTCGACAACATCGCGCCGCGCCTCGGCGCGATCTACGATCCGACGAGCGAAGGCCGCGCGAAGCTGTTCACGCACTACGGGCGATTCTACGAACAAGCACCGTTGTCGCTGAACCAGCCGTTCATGAACGGCGTGTTCTCCAATCAGCTCCTGAACTACAACCGCTACCTTCCAACGCAGGGCCAATACGATCCGCGTTGCGACGTCGATCACGGGACGCCCGATCTCGTGAACACGCTGCTCATGTGCAGCGACCGTAGTGAGGTGGTGAATTTTGGCGGTGGCATCGGTTACGTCGCGCCGGGGTTACGCGGCGAATACGTCGAAGAGATCGTCGCGGGCGCCGAATACGAAGTGGTGCCGGAGATCAAAGTTGGCGTTGCGTATCAGCATCGCGAAGTGCCCGTCGTGATCGAGGACATGTCGATCGACGGCGGCCAGTATTACTTTCTCGCAAATCCCGGCGAGAACTTCGATGCGCAAGCGGCCGAGCTTCGCGCGAGCGCCGAGCAGCTAGCGATGTCGGACGATCCGCACGATCAGTCGCTTGCCGCGGTGTTGGACCGGCGCGCCGACCAACTCGAGGAGACAAAGAAGTTCGATAAGCCGATCCGCCGCTATGATGCGTTGCAACTGACAGCATCGCAGCGACCCACGAAGCGTTCGCTCGTGCTCGCCTCGTACACATATTCGGTGAACAGGGGCAACTATCCGGGCCTATTCTCGCCGGAGACCGGACAGCTGACACCGAATCTCAACTCGATCTACGACCTGCCCGACATGCTGGCGAACCGCACCGGCTACATCGGGCTCGACCGCACGCACAACTTCAAGACCGACGCGTTCTACGAATTCGATGTGCGCCGCGCGGCGCTCACCGTCGGCGCGAGCTTCCGGGCGCTATCCGGCGTGCCGTACACGGCACTCGGGTCGTCGCCGCACGTCGGTTATCGCACCGGCGAGTCGTACCTGTTGCAGGCCGGCACGTTGCACCGCTCGCCGCTGACATCGCACCTCGATCTGCATCTCGCGGTCGCATATCGCCTCGACAAAGGCACGCGGCTCGACGGGTTCGTGCGGCTGTTCAACGTCTTCGATCAACAAGACGAGCTATCGGTTGACCAGAACTACACGTACGAGCCGGCGAATCCGATCGTCGGCGGTGACCGCGCCGATCTCGATCACATCAAGGCGATCGACCTCGACGGCCACGAGCTCGGTCGCACCGTCGTACGCAACAAGAACTTCGAGCACACGAAGACGCGACAGACTCCGCGCAGCATTCAGATCGGCGTGCGCTGGCTGTTCTAGGTTCCGACGAGCTCGCGGAGGCGCTTGATCACGCGGCTGGTCGAGATGCCGCGCGCGGGCGCGATGAAGATCGCATCGTCGCCTGCGATCGTGCCGAGCACTTCGGGCACGCGCGCGCGATCGAGCGCGCTCGCGACGACCTGTGCAGCGCCCGGCGTCGTGTGAACGACGACGAGCGTGCCGTTATCGGAGATCGTGCGTACGAGATCGACGAGCAACGGGCCGGGGCGAGGCGCATCGGCCAGCTCGTAGCTCGTGCCGCCGCTTGGTTGCGCCGCGCGGCGCGCACCGAGAACCGCGAGGTCGCGCGAGAGCGTCGCCTGCGTGACCTCGTAGCCGCGCTCGGCGAGCAGCTCGCGCAGCTCCTCTTGCGTCGCGATCGAGCGGCTCGCGATCAACTCGCGAATCGCGCTGCGTCTTCCCCGCGGGTCGGAGTGAATCCGCCCCGCTCCATCTTCGGCGCCGTTGCGCTTCACGGCGTCACCAACGTGCCAACGCCGCGGTCGGTGAACAGCTCGGCGATCAAGCTATGCGGCGTGCGGCCGTCGATGATGTGCACTCGGTCGACGCCCGCGCGCAGTGCATCGATCATCGCCGGCAGCTTCACGCGCCACGTGCCCTCCGCGGTCGCGAGCTTGCGCTCGAGATCCACCACCTTGAGATCGGTGACGAGCTCGCCGTGCTCGAGAATGCCGGGCGCGTCGGTGAGGTAGATCAGCTTGTGCGCTTTGAGCGCGATCGCGATCTTCGCGGCCGCGGCGTCGGCGCTCACGTTGTAGCTCTGGCCATCTTCGCCGAGCGCGATCGGCGAGATCACCGGCACGTACCCTTGATCGAGAAGCATCTCGATCACCTTTGCGTTGACCTGCGTGATCTCACCGACCTGACCGAGGTCGCGAGCGGCCACGAGCTTCTTCGCGCGCAGCAGCGCACCATCTTTGCCCGAGATGCCGAGCGCGTGCGCGCCGTCGAGGTTGAGCAGCGTGACGAGGTGCGAGTTGATCGAGCCGAGCACCATGTCGACGACCGTGAGGTCCGATGTCGAGGTGACGCGATAGCCGTCGAGGAATTCGGGCGCCGGATGGCCGAGCTTCTCGAGCGTGCGCGTGATCTCGGGTCCACCGCCGTGGACGACGATTGGTTGCAGCCCGACCGAGCGCAGCAGCTTGATGTCATCGCAGAACGCTTTCTCGAGCGCCGGCTTTGCCGTCGCGCTACCGCCGAACTTGATCACGCAGCGGGTGCCGGCGAAGCGCGAGATGTACGAGAGCGCCTCGACGATCAGCTTGCGCTTGAAGCTCGGGCTGTAGTTCGTCAGCCGATCATCTTTGGCGAGGCCACCATCGGCGGTCTGCACGATCAGCGACGTGTAATCGGCGTTGAGCTTGACGTAGTCGTAGCCGAGGTCGCAGCCCCACGCGGTCGCGGTGGCCGCGCCGGCCGTGAGACCAACCTCGACGCGCACTTCGGGCGCGCGCATTTTTGCGCGCAACGCGGGTGCATCCGCGAGTACGGGCTCGCCATGCGCGAACACCGGCACGCCTTGGATCGCGACGGATGCGCGCTGCGGATCGATCGGCCAGCCCTGCGAACCGGCGCGCGCGCCGACAGTAGCGAGCACGCGGCCCCAGTTCGGGTCGGCGCCGAAGATCGCGGCTTTGACGAGACTCGACGCCGCGATCGAACGCGCGAGATCGCGCGCGATGTCGTTCGTCGGTGCGCCGCCGACGCTGACCTCTAGCAGCCGCGTCGCGCCTTCGCCATCAGACGCGATGTCACGCGCGAGCTCGGTGCACAGCGAGGTGAGCGCGTCGGTGAACGCTTCGAGGTCGGGCCCGGGATCCTTGATCGGTGCGTTGCCGGCGAGCCCGTTCGCGAGCACGAGCGCGGTGTCGTTCGTGCTCATGTCACCATCGACGACGAGGCAGTGAAAACTCGGCTCGACGGCCGCGCGGAGCGCGCGATCGAGGAGCGTCGGTGTGATCGCGGCATCCGTCGTGATCACGGCGAGCATCGTCGCGAGCTGCGGCGCGATCATGCCCGAGCCCTTCGCGATCGCCGCGATCGTGACTTCCTTACCGCCGAGCGCGAGCGTGCGAGACGCGAGCTTCGTGCGCGTGTCGGTCGTGAGGATCGCTTCGGCGGCCGGCTCCGGCGCTAGCGTGAGCGACGAGAGCAGCGCGGGCGCGGCGGCGATCACCTTGTGGGCGGGCAGCCGCACGCCGATCACGCCCGTCGATGCAGTGAGAATCTCGTCGGCGCTGATGCCGAGCACCTGGGCATACGCATCGCGGATCGCGACGACGTCGGCGATCCCCGTGTCGCCTGTCAGCGCGTTCGCGTTGCCGCTGTTGACGACCACCGCGCGAATCGCAGCCGATGGCACGCGCGGCCGCGCATCGAGGATCGGCGCAGCCGCGGCGAGATTTTTCGTGAACACACCGGCGGTCGCCGCGGGCACATCGGAGACGACGAGCGCGACGTCACGCCGCACCGGTTTGAGGCCAGCCGGTACACCCGCGAAGCGAAAGCCCTTCGGTACGTTCATGGATAGAAGCTCCGCAGGCCTGCGAGGCCTGCTTGCTCGTCGAGACCAAGCATCAAGTTCAAGTTTTGTACCGCCTGCCCGGCCGCGCCTTTGACGAGATTGTCGATCGCTGCGGTCACGACGAGCTCGCCGCTCGCGCCAACCATCGCGCCGATCCGGCAGCGGTTCGTACCGACGACATCATGCAGTGCGACTTGCTCCGCGGATGGCGCGAGCGAGATAAACGGCTCGTGCGCGTACGCGCGCGCGAATGCATCGATCACTTCGGCCGGCGACCGATTGGGTGCGAGCTGCGCATGGCACGTGGCGAGGATGCCGCGATTGATCGGCAATAGGTGGGGCACGAACGTGATGTCGACATCGCGCTTCGCGACGTCGGAGAGGCCCTGCTCGATCTCCGGCTCGTGCTGATGGCGAAGCACGCGATACGCGCGTAGATCGCCTGCGACCTCGGCGAAGCTCATCTCCTCGGTCGCTTTGCGCCCCGCGCCCGTCACGCCCGACATCGCATCCACGATCAAGCGACCGGGCGCGAGGAGCGGCAACACCGGCGCGAGCGCGAGCTGGATCGCGGTCGCATAACAGCCGGGGTTTGCGACGAGCCGCGCGCCGCGCACGCGCTCGCGAAACAGCTCCGGCAACCCGTACACCGCTTCGGCAAGCAATGCCGGGTGCGCGTGGACAAGGTTGTAGTGCTGCGAGTAGCGCGCGCCATCGCGCAATCGAAACGCACCGGAGAGATCGATGACCTTGCCGCGAAGCTTCGGCACGAGCTCGTGCGAGACCTCGGCCGGCGTCGCGAGCAGGACGACATCGGCCGTCGCCGCGAGCGCCTCGTCTACCGCGACATATCGAAGCTCGCTAGCTACGCCGACGCGCGCCGCGAGCACATCGCCCACCCAGCGATCGCTCGATGCGGCGACGAGCTCCACACCGGGATGCGCGACCAGGAGCTTCGTCAGCTCGACGCCGGCGTATCCGGACGCGCCGATCAGGCTTACGCGGCTCTGCATACTCGTTGCATAAATATGCACATTCTATGCATCAGTGCAAGTCTGAGCTGTGACAGCGCCGCGCGCCGTATCTCCGCCGCACGGAAACGCAGCTTCGCACTGGCACGTCCGATGCTCTACCCCCAGTCATGTTGGACAGCGAGACGGCCAAAGACCTGATCAAGCCGCACATGCAGGTCGTGTGTTCGGGCGGTGGCGAGATCGCGACGGTGGATCATGTCGAAGGCTATGGCCACATCAAGCTGACCAAGGACGACGACGGTCAGCATCATTACATTCCCCTAAGCTGGGTCGCATCGGTCGACGACAAGGTGCATCTCGATCGCCCTGGCAGTCAGGCAAGGAACGAATGGACTACCACTCCGCCGAGGCAGTAGGAGGCGACATGAGCGGTGTCATGAGCAACAGGCTCGAGAACTCCGTGGACTCCACGCGCGGTCAGCCGTTGGCGCTGCGCGTGCTCGCCCGTAAGGACGAGCTCGAGGACGCGCTCGCCGAGATGAGCCCGTACGACACCATCGAGCGCACGGCGATCGAAACCGCGCTGGCAACGGTGTATCAGCTGATCACCGGCGATTTGGCGCATCCCTCGGAAGTCGTCGCACGTAAGCTGAACCAATGGCTCGAGCGCAACAAGTACTTGGGCCAAGACGTCACGCGGCGCAGGCAGGCCGCACGGTTGGCACAAATTCAGGCGCGGGCCGGCGAGCCCGGCGAGCGCGACGGCACGGTCGGCTGATAACAGTGGTAAACACCAACGACCGTGCGCGTGCTCGTCCAGCATCGCAGTCGTTATCTTTATCCACGTCCGGCGCTGCTCGGACCTCACGTCGTTCGCCTGCGTCCTGCGGACCACGCGCGTGCGCGTATCGAGAGCTATCGCCTCGACGTTGCGCCCGAGCATCGGCTGCATTGGCAGCGCGATCCGCATGGCAATCGCGTCGCGCGCGTGACGTTCAAGGCCGCCGAGCGCACGCGCGAGCTCGATATCGTGGTCGAGCTTGCCGTCGATGTCGGGCCGATCAACCCGTTTGATTTTTTCGTCGACGAGCGCGCGAAGCAGGTGCCGTTCGCGTACCCCGATGCGCTTGCCGTCGAGCTCGGCGCGTTTCTCGATACCGGCGATGCAGCGTATCGGCTCGGCCGCAAGACGCTCGAGCTGCTCGAACAGATTCCGTCGCGCGGCGACACGGTCGGGCTGCTCGTCGAGGCGAACCGGCTCGTCAAACAGCACGTCGCGTATGTGATTCGCGACGAGCCGGGCGTGTGGACACCCGAAGAAACGCTGTCGAATGGCCGCGGCAGCTGCCGCGACAGTGCGGTGCTGCTCGTCGCGCTGCTTCGCGCGCGCGGCATCGCGGCGCGCTTTGTCTCGGGATATCTGATCCAGCTCACCGACGAAGGCATGATCCCGAACGAGCCGAAAGGCGTCGATCGCGATGTCGTCGATCTGCACGCGTGGGCCGAGGCGTACCTGCCCGGAGCCGGCTGGATCGGCCTCGACGGCACGAGCGGGCTACTCACCGGCGAAGGTCACATTCCGCTCGCGTGCACGGCGACACCCGCACATGCAGCGCCGCTCGATGGCACGAGCGATGTCGTGGCCGAGCACGTCGAGTTCACGACGAAGATCGCGCGCCTCGGTCACGAAGCGCGGCCAACCGCGCCGTTCACCGACGATGTCTGGAACGAGCTGCTCACCGCGGGCGACCGCGCGGATGCCGTGCTCGAGCGGAGCGGGCTGCGGCTCACCGTCGGTGGCGAGCCGACGTTTACAGCGCGGGACAATGTTGCCGACGAGGAATGGCAAGGCGGCGCGCTCGGCGCCGATAAGTGGAAGCGCGGCCGCGCACTCGCCGACGAGCTGCGCGATCGGCTCGCGCCGGGCGGCGTCGTGCTGCATCGCATGGGCAAGCACTATCCCGGCGAGAGCTTGCCGCGCTGGGCACTCGATGTGATCGCGCGTCGCGACGGCCTCGTGATGTGGCCCGATCGTAGCGGCCGCGGCGAGCCGTCGATCGACGAGGCACGCCGCTTCGGCGAACGGCTCGCGAGCACGCTCGGCGTTGCAGCGGAGCTTCACGCGGCGTTCGAGGATCCCTGGGAGGTCGTGCGCACCGAAGCGCATCTGCCACCCGAGATCGATCCGCGCAAAGCGGGCCTCGACGATCCAGAAGAGCGCCGTCGCCTCGCAAAGGTACTCGGCCAAGGCGTTGGCGGCGTTGTCGGCTGGGTGTTGCCGCTGGCAGTCTCGGAAGCGACGTGGGTCACCGAACGTTGGCAATTCCGCCGCGGTCAGCTGTTCCTCGTGCCCGGCGATAGCCCGATCGGCTTGCGCCTGCCGCTCGGCAGCTTGCCCGAAGCGATCACGCCGCCGCTGTGGACCGATGCTCCCGACGTTCCCGATCCGCGGACCGATCCGGATACCGACGAACCGCAAGATGCGCTCAGCCGCGGCGGTGCGCCGAAGCGAACCCCGCGTCCCGGCGAGCCCGGCGTCGGCGTTCGCACGGCGCTGACGATCGAGCCGCGCGATGGTGAGCTCTGGGTGTTCTTGCCGCCCGTCGGGCGGTTTGAAGATTTCTGCACGCTCGTCGCCGCGATCGACGAGGCGCGCACGGCGGCGGCGCTCCACGTCAACCTCGAAGGCTACAGCCCGCCGCCGTCGCCGAATCTGCGCCGCTTCGCGGTGACGCCCGATCCAGGCGTGCTCGAGGTCAACGTGCCGCCCGCGTATACCTCGCGCGAAGCGGCCGCGACGCTCGCGACCGTGTTCGACGCAGCGCTCGCGACCGGCCTCACCGCCGAGCGCTACATGCTCGATGGTCGCATGGCCGGTTCGGGCGGCGGCAATCACATCACGCTCGGCGGGCCGGCGCCGCTCGAATCGCCGTGGCTCAAGCGGCCCGATGCGCTCGCGAGCTTGATCTCGTTCGCGCAGCATCATCCATCGCTGTCGTATCTGTTCACGGGTCTGTTCGTCGGGCCGACATCACAAGCGCCGCGCATCGACGAAGCGCGCCACGATGCACTCTACGAGCTCGAGGTCGCGCTACCGCACTTGTTCGGCAAGCCCGAGATCTGGGAAGTCGATGCGCTGCTTCGGCATTTGCTCGTTGATGTCGCCGGGTCCACTCACCGCGCCGAGATTTCGATCGACAAGCTCTTCGATCCACAGACGCCGTATGGTCGGCAAGGCCTCGTCGAGCTGCGCGCGTTCGAAATGCCGCCGCATCCGCGCATGGCGGCGGCGCAGGTGATTCTGACGCGCGCGCTCGTCGCGGCGTTTGCCACAGAGCCGTACAGACATGCGCTCGTGCGGTGGGGCGCCGAGCTTCACGATCGGTTCCTGCTTCCTTATTACTTGTGGCGCGACTTTGAAGACGTGCTCGCGTATCTCGCGGCGCGCGGCGTCGCGCTGCCGGCCGAGGCGTATCGTCCGTTCGTCGAGCTGCGCTGCCCGCTCGTCGGCGCGCTCGAGGTCGAGCACGCACGCGTCGAGGTGCGCAACGCGATCGAGCCGTGGCACGTGCTCGGTGAAGAAGCGACGCAAACGGGCACCGCGCGCTACGTCGATTCGTCGATGGAGCGCATCGAGATTCGCGCGCTCGGCCTTGATGAAGAACGCTACGTCGTCATGGTCAACGGCTACGCGTTACCGATGCGGCGCGCGGCCGGGCGCGACCTCCGCGTCGGCGGCGTGCGCTTTCGTGCGTGGTGCCCGCCGCACGCGCTGCATCCACACATCGGCATTCATCATCCGGTGCGGATCGAAGTCGTCGATGTGTGGGCGAAGCGCGGCGTCGTCGGTGGCGCGTATCACGTCTGGCATCCCGAAGGCCGCGCGTACGATGCGGCGCCACTGACGCGCGTCGAAGCCGCCGCACGCCGCGCGCAACGCTTCACGATCGAGGGACCGACGCCGTGGCCCGTGCGCGCGCGCCAGGCGGAGCCGCACCCGGAGCAACCGTATACGCTCGACCTTCGTCGCCTCGATGCCGGCAAGCCGATGCCGCGCGCCGAAGAATGGGTCACCGAGCCGTGAGCGACCTCGACGCCACGCTTGCGATGCACGACGAGCTGCTCGCACGGCGCGGTGTCGATGTCTGGATCGGTGCCGAGCCGACGTTCACGCGCGCCGACTCGCTCGATCCGGCGTGGGCCGGCGCCGCCGAAGGCGACGACAAGCTCGCGCGCGCGCATGCGTTCGCCGGGCACCTCGCGGATCAACTGCCGGGCGCCGAGGTATCGCGCATCGTCGGCCGGCATTTTCCCGACGAGCCGCATCCGCGTTTTGCGTTCGCTGTGCGCTGGCGCGAGCGCCAGATCGGTAGCGCGCCGGGTTCGCGCGTCGCGCTCGATGCGAAACCGACTCCACCGCCCGTCGATCTTCATGGTGACCACTGGCTCACCGTCACGCCGGATCCCGGCGTCGTCGAGATCAACATGGCGCCGTCTGCAACGGTGCGCGACCTGTCGCAACAAGCGACGCGCATCTGGACGGCCGCGGCGCGCGCGGGCCTCTCGCCGCTGCGCCATCGCTACAACGGCGACATCGCCGATTCCGGCGGTGGCGGGCAGCTCACGCTCGGCGGCGCGCGGCCCGATGCGTCGCCGTTCATTCGCTATCCGCATGTGCTGCCAGCGTTGATCCGGTACCTCAACAATCATCCATCGCTGTCGTATTGGTTCGCGGGCGAGTGTGTGGGCTCGGCATCGCAGGGACCGCGTCCCGACGAGGGCACGCGCGAGCGCTGGGACGAGCTCGCGGTGACGCTCGGCTGGCTCGAGCACCTCGCAGATCGCGGCGAGCTTCCGCCCGAGCAGCTTTGGCACGCGCTCGCGCCGCTGCTCGTCGATAGTGCCGGCAACTCGCATCGCGCCGAGATCAACGTCGAGAAGCTGTGGAACCCGCACGTTCCGGTGCACGGCCCGCGACATGGGCGCATGGGTGTTGTCGAGTTGCGCTCGATTCGCATGCCCGAGCGGCCGAGCATGCTTGTCGCGCTCGCCGCGCTGTTTCGATCGATCGTCGCGCGACTCGTCGTGTCGCATTACCGCGCGCCGCTCGTCGATTGGCACGACGATCTGCACGATCGGCTCGCACTGCCGAGCGCGCTGCAGCGCGACCTCCGCATGGTGCTCGGCGATCTGGACGAGCACGCGCTCGGCATCCCGGCACTGCTGCGTCGCGAGCTCGAAGCGTGGCGGCCACCGGGCATCACGTGTCGCCTCGGCGATGCGACGCTCGAGCTGCGGCCCGCGCTCGAGTTCTGGCCGCTCGTCGGCGATGTCGCGTCGCAAGAACGCGCGGGCGCGCGCTGGGTCGATGCATCGACGCAGCGCTGGGAAATCTCGCTCGACGGGCCGGGCCCCGATCGCATCGTCGTCGCCGGCAAATGGGCTCACCTGCGCGCGATCGGCGGTGGCGTGCGTGCGATCGGCGTGCGTCGCCGCGTCTATCAACCGTCGCCCGGTCTGCACCCCGGGCTGCCGCTCACCGATCCGCTCACGATCGAATGGAGCTGGGCCGGTCGCTCGCAGCGTATTCAGCTGTGGGCGTGGAAACCAGGTGGTGGCCCGTATGCGTGCCTACCTCGCAACGACCAGGATGCGCTGGAGCGCCGCCAGGAGCGGATCCGTGTGACGACGCGCGACGGCGAGGTCAGCGCACCCGCGTTCTGGCGCGAAGCGCGGCCGTTTACGATCGATCTGCGCCGCGATGGCATCGCGTAATCGCAGGGTTTTCATTTTCTGCGTCACACGCAGAGGGATGGATCCTCTATCTCCACGTGAGCGAAGTGACTGAAAGCTGCCGCGACCTGGTCGATGAGCGCATCGATGGGTTCTTCGTGCTCATCGATGGGGCGCGCATCCGCGTGTCGCTGCTCCCCGATGCGATCATCGTCGCCGCACGCGTGTGCAGCACGTTTCAACTCGAGCTGGACATTGCGCTCGGCTACGACGGCGCCTCGTTGCTCGTCTACGACCGCGGGCACTATGTGTTGCGCCAATCGCTGCCGCTGCCGTGCGATGCAGAGACGCTCGCGCGCGCGGTGCATGAGATCGCGATCGAAACGCGCCAGTTGCGTCAGCTCATTGGCCACGCCGACGTCGAGATCGCGTTCAAGATGTATCTCGACTAGCGCGTCGCGATCGAATCGCCCTTGCGCTCGACCCACGCCATCGGTTCCTTCGCGACGCAGCGCCACCGATCGCCGGCCTCGCCCATGCGGACCTCGACAGACAGCGCGTCTGTCGAGACCGTGTCGCCGGCGAAACCAAGCCGGATGTATGCCCACGATTCCCAGCGTCGAAACCGCACCTCGGCTTGGCAAGGCGCGACGCTGTAGACATCTTCTGCGGCCCAGGCGGCGTCGCCGTCGTCTTCGAGCTGATCGATGACGAGCTTGTCGCCGATGAATTCGACGAGAAACGGAACCCGCAGCTCCGCCGTCTCGCACGATCGATCCTTCGTGTCGGCGATCCAGGTCTGCTCGGCGGGCACGACGAGCTCGTAGATGCCCGGCTTCACGCACGCCTGCGGCGATGGCGGCGCGCCGAGGTTGCGAACGCCGCTGATCGGCACGCCGCTGCGTCGGCCCGAGATGCGCAGCGTGCCTGTCACCGCGTTCGTCTTCGGATCGAGGGTCAACGACGCGAGCAAATCACCCGACTTGGCCTTCGCGATCACGGCGAGCTTGCAGCTTGCCGGATCCGGATCGAGCGACACCGTCGGCGTTTCGAGCGCCAGCGAGAGTGGCTTGACCATCGTGCCGGAGCGCATCGCCTTGTCGACATCGAAACGAAACCACAGCTTCTGGCCGACGCCGACCTCGTAGCGCAATCGATAGTGCCCCGACAGATCGCAGCCATGTTTCGCCGGTGCCGGCTTCGACGAGCAGCCAAGCAGGGTTAGGAGCAGCAACCAGCGCACGTGAGAGTGAGCCCGGTCGGGCCGCGCGGTCGCAGTAAATATTGTTACGCGAGCGAGTCGAGCCTCGCGCAGACGACAGCGACGAACGCCGCCCATTGTTTGGCGAGCGGGATACCGAAGCGGCCACACACAACTTCGATGTTGCCCTTGCGCCAAAAGCCATCGGGGCAACCGACGATGAGCTTTTCATTGCGCGCGGTCAGCCCGAGCTCGAGCAGCGTGATCGGTGATTTTGTCGATGGCTCGAACCACATGGCGACGAGGTCGGCGCGCTCGAGGCCGTCGAGCTCCCACTCCACCTGCTCGCGAAACTTCGGCTCTTCGATCGACTGCCGCCAGCTCGCGTCCCAGTCATCGCGGCGCGGATTCAAGATCGTCACGTTGCGCGGGCCGAGCGCCGAGACGAGCTCGTTCTGCCAGTCGGTTGCTCCTCCCATCTCGATCGAGCCAGCGAGGAACAGTGTGGGTGTGCCCATGATCGCACTCCAGGGGGAGGGTGGTTTGTGAACGAGCACGTCCCCAGTACAACCCAGATGCCATCGTAAATGGTGGTCGCCTCTCGCTGGCGGCTCAGAAAACTGAGACATCGACGGCGAAGCAGGACATCGCGTTCAGTTACATTCCGGCCATGCAGCAGCAGAGTCAGAGCCAGGGCAGCGCGCCGCGCCTGTTCGGTGGTTACCAGGCTCTGCCGAACACGTTCGACGAAATGTTCGCAGATGGCAGCGCACGGCAAGCGTTTCAGCGCGTCGCGCAGCTCCTCGATGCGCTCGGCAAAGACGAGCTGGCGCGCGCGCAAGCACTCGCCGAGCAGGCGCTGCTGCAACAAGGCGTGACGTTCTCGGTCTACGGTGATGCGCGCGGCACCGAGAAGATCTTTCCGTTCTGTTTGTTGCCGCGCCTCATCGCGGGCAATGACTGGGCTCGGCTCGAGCGCGGTCTGCAGCAGCGACTGCGCGCGCTCAGCATGTTCCTCGACGACGTGTACGGCGAACAAAAGATCCTCGGCGCGAATATCGTGCCGGCGGAGCTGATCGTCGGTGCCGCCGGCTACCGCCCGATGCTGCGTGGCGTGAAAGCGCCGGGCGGTGTGCGCATTCACATCTCGGGCATCGATCTGATCCGCGATCCAACGGGGACGTGGCGCGTGCTCGAAGACAACTTGCGCACGCCATCGGGCGTGTCGTACGTGCTCGAGAATCGCCAGATCTCGAAGCGGATGTTTCCGCGGGTGTTCGATGCCGCGCGCGTGCGACGTGTTGATCATTATCCAACGCGGCTCGTCGAGACGCTGCGCTCGGTGTCGCCTGCGCCCGATGGCGAAACGGCCGCGGTCGTCCTCACGCCCGGTCCGTACAACTCGGCCTACTTCGAGCACACGTTCCTCGCGCGCACGATGGGTCTCGAGCTCGTGCAGGCGCCCGACTTGTTCGTCGATCAAGACAAGGTCTATTGCCGCACGACGCGCGGGCCGCGCCGCATCGACGTGATCTATCGCCGCACCGACGAGACATTTCTCGATCCGGAAGTCTTTCGCCCCGACAGCGTGCTCGGCGTGCCGGGCCTCATGCGCGCGTATGCGGCCGGCAATGTCGCGCTCGCGAACGCGCCGGGCAACGGTGTCGCTGATGACAAGGCCGTCTACCCATTCGTGCCCGAGATGGTGAAGTTCTATCTCGGCGAAGAACCGCTGCTCGATCAGGTGCAGACGTATGTCTGCCTGCGCGATGACGATCGGCAATACGTGCTCGAGCATCTCGGCGAGCTCGTCGTCAAAGCGGTCGACGAGGCCGGCGGCTACGGCATGTTGATGGGGCCGCAATCGACAGCGGAGCAGCGCGACGAGTTCCGGCGCCGCATCATCGCGGAGCCGCGGCGCTACATCGCGCAGCATCGCGTGGAGCTATCGAGTTGCCCGACGTGGATCGGCGAACGCAACGCCGTCGAGCCGCGCCGCGTCGATCTCAGGCCGTACATCCTGACGTCGCGCGAAGGTCCGTGGGTCCTGCCGGGTGGGCTCACGCGCGTCGCGCTCGTCGCCGGTAGCTATGTCGTCAACTCGTCGCAAGGTGGCGGTAGCAAGGACACGTGGGTGCTCAAGGAGACCACGTGATCTCGCGCGTCGCCGATCATTGCTTCTGGTTCGGCCGTTATGTCGAGCGCGCCGAATCGATGGCGCGCATGCTGTCAGCGACGGCGAGTCTTGCGCTCGATGCCGAGTTACCGAAGGCGCAGGTGTGGAGGCCCGTCGTCGTCGTGTCGGGTGAAGAGGATGCGTTTCGCGAGCGCGTCGCCGAAGGTGCCGACGAGCATCCCGCGTGGGGCGATGGCGAGATCGTGCAGCGCTTCATGGTGTTCGACGAAGCGAACGGCGTCTCGCTCACGCGCTCGATCAGCGGCTCGCGCTGGAACGCGCGCTCGATTCGCGACGTGCTGTCGCTCGAAGCGTGGGAAACCGTCAACGAGCTGCACCTGTGGTTCGGAAGTGCCGAAGCGAACGCGCAGTACACGCACCACCGCGAAGTGTTCTATCAACACGTGCGACGCTCGACGCAGCTCACGCTCGGCCTCTTGCGCTCGACGATGCTGCACGACGAGCCGCTCGACTTCGTATGGCTCGGCGTGCTGCTCGAGCGCGTGAGTCAGACCGCGCGCATCCTCGATGTTCATCATCACGCCTTCACGAACCTGCCGCGTCGTCACGAGATCGTCGAGACCGCGCTGTGGCTCTCGCTGCTGCGCGCGTTGTCTGGTTCAGAGGCCTACATGAAGCGCGCCGGCGGACGGATCGGTAGCGAGGCCGTCGCGCGGTTTCTGATCTCCGAGCCCGCGTTTCCGCGCTCGATCGCCTACTGCGTGCACTCGGCATACGATCGGCTGTGCGCGATCCGTCCGCCCGAGAGCCACGACTTGCCGGGCGGTATCTCGCTCGAACGCCTGCGCGTGCTCGACGCGTACGTCTCGGAACGGCGCAAGGAGCCGCTCGATGCTTCGGCGGTTCATGATCTGCTCACGCATGTGGTCGATGAAGTGCACGCGATCGGCGGTACGCTCGGCCAAGAGCTACTCGGCGCCGCGGGATGAGTCGGCAGGTCCTGCTTCTCGTCGTCGGTGCGATCGGATGCGATCGCGTCTTCGGCCTGCAACAGGTCAAGCCAATGAGCGACGGCGGCGATGCGATGATGCCGGACTACGCGTTCGTCGATGTCCTCTTGATCGGCGCGCCGATCAAAAGCGTAGCCGCGGGAAGCACGCACACGTGCGCGATCAGCCAGCTCGGCGGCATGCTGCGCTGCTGGGGCAGCGCGACGAATGGCGAGCTCGGCTACGGCAACCTCGTCGCGATCGGCGATGACGAGCCCGCGGGGGCCGAAGGCGACGTTCCCGTCGGCACATCCGTTGACTCCGTCAGCGCGGGTGAGTCTCACACGTGCGCCGTCACGACGAGCCGCAGTGTGCGCTGCTGGGGCAACGTCGGCAGTGGCCGCCTCGGCTACGGCTTTCGCGTGTCGACGAATGTCGGCGATGACGAGCCGGCATCGACGCCCGGTGACGTCGAAATCGGCGAGCTTGTGGATGCCGTCGCCGCGGGACGTGCACACACCTGCGCGCTCTCCGGCACCGGCCAAGTCTATTGCTGGGGCTACGGCACGCTCGGCGCGCTCGGCTACGGTGGCACGTGGGATGTCGGCGATGGCGAGACGCCGTTTCAACAGGGCGCGGTCGCTACCGGCTTCGCGGTGACCAAGGCGATCGCCGCCGGAGCGGATCATTCGTGCGCGCTCTCCAACACGGGCCTCGTGCGGTGCTGGGGTGCAGGCCAGTTCGGTCGCCTGGGCTACGGCAACCAACTCAACATCGGTGATAGCGAAGCGCCGTCGAGTGCCGGTGATGTGCCGCTCGGAACGGACGTCCTCAAGCTCGCGGCGGGTGGCGAGCACACGTGCGCGCTCACCTCTGCGCACGCGGTGATGTGTTGGGGCCATGCAGCCAGTGGCGCGCTCGGCTACGGCAACACGAACGACATCGGCGATAACGAATTCCCGACGGGCCAAGTCTCGCTCGGTGGCACCGCGATCGATATCGCGGCCGGTGGCGCACACACGTGCGCGGTCATAACCGATGGCACGCTGCGCTGCTGGGGTGCGAACACCTACGGTCAGCTTGGCATCGCGAGCACGGAGAACATCGGGGACAACGAGCTGCCGTCGTCGATCCCGCCAGTCGATGTCGGCGCGCAGGTGACGAACGTCTGGGCGGGACGTGACCACACGTGCGTGAAGCTTGCGACGAACCAGCTGCGCTGCTGGGGTGCAGGTGTGAGTGGTGCGCTCGGCTACGGCAACACGAACAACATCGGCGATGACGAGGTGCCGCGAGTTGCGGGTGACGTCCTCGCGTTCTAAGTGTGATAGTGATCGTTGGTGATGAAGGCAGCCTGGCTGATCCTGCTCGCAGCATGTGCTCGGCCGGTGGCGCATCACGTGCCGACGGCACCGCGAGCGGTGCCGGCTAGTGCGGCGACTGACGTCGTGTTCGTGCCCGATTTGATCCAGCGGCGCGTTGGTGACGTGGTCGCGGGAGAAACGCGTGCTCGTCGGATCAATGCGCTGTTCGGTTCGGTTGAGGTGCGCGCGACGGTCCGGCCGCCGGCGGCAGTGTTCGTTGTCGGTGGCATCGCGCGGGCTCCGTTATCCGCGCCGTTGACGGTCGCCTACTGCGTCGACGAGCGAGGCAGTGTGAG
>Ga0070698_100001042_pt1 | contig 30511 bp, 29 predicted proteins | sample KBSK1502metaG_FD_65477 | JGI IMG/M metagenome (GOLD analysis project Ga0070698, IMG submission 65477) | Corn, switchgrass and miscanthus rhizosphere microbial communities from Kellogg Biological Station, Michigan, USA - KBS K1-50-2 metaG | ecosystem: Host-associated > Plants > Roots >...
AGGGCGCGCCGAGCGTGGCAGCCGCGAGCGCTCGCCGGTGCGCGCGTCGATCACGCGCGCAATTAGGGACACCCCCTAGCGCGGCGTAGTAGCCACGCACGCAGGCCGCGCGCATCGAAGTGGCCACTCGCGCGCTCGAGGACACGAGCGAGCACGTGCGGATCGAACCAAAGGCCGTGCGCGGCGCAGCGATCGAGCGCGAGCTGCTCGATTTCTTCGATAAGCATCGTCTTCCCGCAGACGGGACACGCGCGCTGCCCGAGCGCGCTGTTCGGCGGTGGCATCCGCCACGGCACGCCCGCCATGTCGCCGACCATCGCTTCGAATGCCGCGTTTTGCACGAACGTCCCGGCGCAGCGCGAGCAGGCGTAGCGATCGCCGAAGAATGTCAGCTCGCCATCGCCGCAGCGCGGGCACGCGAGCGGCTGATCACGATAGGCGTCGATCGGTGTCGCGACGGTGCGCCGCGGCCGATTGTGCCAGTCGCGGATCTTGAGCTTGGCCGGTTTGGGACCAGCCATACAAAGACCCTGCATACGACCTTCAAAGCCGATCGATGACTTGAGCGACGCCGCTGACTGCACGGGGCGGCGTTTGACGATTCGCGCGAACATCGTCGTCAGCGCATCCTGCTCGATCCAAAAGCCGTCTCGATCACAGTGCAACACGGCGAGGCGCACCTTGCTCGGCGCGACGACGACGCGGCACGACATCATCGTGCGATTGCACTTGGGACAGGTGTGCTTCGTGCGCGCGCCGTCGGTGGGCGAGAGCGCGACGTCGCGGCCATCGAGCTCGGCGCACGCGGTCGTCAGATCCGCTTCTTCGATCAGCATGCCGCTACATTCGTCGCAGATCAGGCGGCGCTGGAATGCGCGCAGCGATGCCTGGCATCGCGGGCAGACCAGACCGGAGATCCGATAGGGCTGCATGTGCCTCCAGCTTAGCGTCAGGAGGGGGTGTTAGCTTGCAAGGATGGATGGCGAGCTCAGACGCGCGGTTGAAGCGCTGCGCCGGCCGCTCGAGCTGGCCGCCAAAGATGGCTTTGCCGGCGTGCGCAAGGTGCAAGGGCTCGGTCATGCGCTGCGCGTTGCGTGTGATGGATTGATCGAGCGCGTGCCGTCGGAGCCACTCGCGACGTGGCGCAAGGCGCTCGAGATGTGGGAGCAACTCGACGAGCACCAACAGTGCGTCGAGGTCGCGCGCGGCAAGCGGTTGATCGCGGCGATGCCGAGGGTAGAAAGGGTGACAGTGGTGGCTTCCACCGATCCGCTCGCCCAGCCGACGCACACGCTGCCCGGCATCGGCCCCGCGTTCGCGAAGGCTCTCGCCGAAAAGGGCCTCGAAACCGTCGAGGATCTGTTGTGGTGCCTGCCGCGCCGCTACGACGACGTGCGCGATGCCAAGCCACTCGCCGAAGTCGCGCGCATGGAGGAAGGCCAGCGCGCGACGTTTAGCGCGAAGGTCGCGAGCGCGCGCATGGTGTTCGTGCGCGGGCGGCGCTGGGCCGAGGTGCGCCTCGGCGCGGTGGATCTGACGGCGCCGGCCACCGCGCTCGTGCGCTGGTTCAACGTCTGGGCGGGCATCGACAAGCGCATGCCGGCGGGCAGCGTCGTCACGCTGTCGGGCGTCGTTCGCAAGCGCAGCGGGCGCCTCGAATTCGCGAACCCGGATATTTTGGGAATCGAGGGCACGGGCAAGCCGACGCCGCGGATCCTCACGCGCTATCCCGATATCACCGGCGTGCCGGCAGCGCGGCTGCGCACCGCGTGCCGCACGGCATGCGAGCGCATCGCGGCGATCGCCGATGATGGCGTGCCCGCGGTCGTCGAGCGCGCCGCCGGGTTGCCGGCGCTCGCGGCAACGCTCGCGATGCTGCACGATCCACCGAGCGAGATTTCATCGGAGGAGCTTGCCGCGCTCAATCGTGGCGATAGTGCGTGGCAGCGTCGGCTCGCGTTTGGCGAGTTGTTCGCGCTCGGCGTTGCGGTCGCGCTTCGTCGTCGCGAGCGTCGCGCCGATGCCGCCGTGCCATGCCCGCGCGTGCCGCTCGGCGATGCGCTCGCGCGCGCGTTGCCATTTCAGCTGACGAACGCGCAGCAGCGATCGATCGGCGAGCTGTGCGATGACCTCGCGCGCGACGTGCCGATGAATCGGCTGCTGCAAGGCGATGTCGGCGCCGGCAAGACGTGCGTCGCGTTCGCCGCCGCGCTGCAAGTCGCGCGCGCCGGCCGGCAGACCGCGGTCATGGCACCGACGGAGCTGCTCGCGGAGCAGCACGCCGAGGTATGGAAGCGCTGGGCAAACAGCGTTGGCGGCCTGCGCATCGAGCTGCTCACCGCATCGACGCCAAAGCCCGTGCGGCAATCGCTGCTCGCGCTACTCGCAGCGGGCAAGCTCGATGTCTTGATCGGCACGCACTCGCTGCTCTCCGAGGGCGTCGGCTTTCACGCGCTCGGTCTCGTCGTGATCGACGAGCAGCATCGCTTCGGTGTCGCGCAGCGCGCGAAGCTTCGCGACAAAGGCGACGGGCAGGGCGCGCCTCATCTAGTAGTGATGACCGCGACGCCGATCCCGCGCACGCTCGCACTCACCGCGTACGGCGATCTCGATATCTCGGTCCTCGACGAGCTGCCACCGGGTCGCGAGCCCGCGCGCACGAAGATTCTCTCCGGCAAGCGCGGCGAAACCGCGGCGTACAAGTTGATCGCCGAGCGCGTCGCGGCAGGCGAGCGCGCGTATGTCGTGTGTCCCAAGGTCGATGATGACGGCGAGGCCGATTGGAAAGATGCGACGACGGTCGCGAGTGAAATCTCAGCTCTCAAGATCGCACGCGTCGGTCTCGTCCACGGTCGGCTCGACAGCGAAGCGCGCGATCGCGTGATGCGCGCGTTCAAGGCCGGTGAGCTCGATGTGCTCGTCGCAACAACGGTGATCGAAGTCGGCGTCGATATCCCCGCGGCGACGGCGATGGTGATCCACGATGCCGAGCGCTTCGGTCTCGCGCAGCTTCATCAGTTGCGCGGTCGCGTCGGTCGCGGCGGCGGCACGGCGTATTGCTTGCTCGTTACACAAGGCGCGATCAGTGAAGACGGTCGCCGTCGTCTCGACGCGATGGTGGCGACGCACGATGGCTTTCGCATCGCCGAGGAGGATCTCGCCTTGCGCGGTCCAGGCGAATTGCTCGGCCCTCGTCAGGCCGGCGTGCCTCGCCTTCGCTTCGGCAATCTCTCGCAACATACAGAGCTATTGCTCGAAGCGCGGCGTCATGCAGAGCGCGTTCTCGACGAGGATCCGGACTTGGTCCGACCAGAACACGCACCGCTTCGCGACGCGTTAGCTCGCAGACTTGCACAATCTGTGTACGGCGCTGAAAGCGGCTGATCAGCGACTTTGTGGTTGATCGGCCACCTCCGCGAAGTACCATCCGCGGCCATGATGAGGATGAAATCGGGGATCTTTTGTGGCCTCGCAGTGGCCCTCGCATTCGCGTTTTCGTGTGCCGACAACGGCAGTGGCGACGACGACGATCAGATGGGCTCGAACATGAACACGTGCGGCGACGGCACGTGTGCCCCAGCTGAAGTCGGCACGTGCATGGCCGACTGCGGTAGCGGCAACAGCAACACGGGCTCGTGCAACAATAACGGCATGTGCGAGACCGCGCTCGGCGAGAACGGCGCGACGTGCGTCGGCGATTGCGGCACGGGCACGGGCTCGGGCAGCGGATCGGGAAGCGGCTCTGGCTCCGGCAGCGGCACCTGCCCCTCGGATCCGAACGCGTGCCTCGGCTGCGCGCTCGATTCGACGCAGTGCTCGAACGGTCTCGACCAGAACACCTGCTTGCAGTGCCTGCTCAACGGCGGCGGACTCGGCAGCGGTTTCGGTAGCGGCTTTGGCAGCGGCTTCGGCAGCGGCCTGCCGTTCCCCTAAGCCGACGTCGATCGCGTCGTTTGATTCGTAACCCACGCGAGGTACGGCGCGTGACCTGCTTCGACAGGTAGCGCGATCACCTCCGCGACCTCGTACGGATGAAGTGCGACGAGGCGCGTCTTCATCGCCTCGAAGCGCTCGCTCGTGGTTTTGATGATCGCGAGCGTTTCGGTTTCGTCGCAGAGCTCGCCTTTCCAGGCGTAGATCGAGCGCACCGGCGGCGTCAGGTTCACGCACGCGGCGAGCGCCTCTTCGACAAGTGTTTTGGCCACTTCGGCCGCCTTCTCCGGGGTTGGAAACGTCGAAAACGCGACGATGACGGGCATGAATGGGGGTCTATCATGCGCGTGGCCGCATGGTGCTGTAGAGTGCCGCCCCGTGTTAGTCGTCCAGAAGTACGGTGGCACGTCGGTCGGCTCGATCGAGCGGATCCAGAACGTCGCGCAGCGCTGCCTGCGTTCGGCGCGTGAAGGCCATCAGGTCGCCGTCGTCGTGTCGGCGATGTCGGGCGAGACGAATCGCCTGCTCAAGCTCGTCGATCAGATTCACGACGATCACAACGACCGCGAAGTCGATGTGATCGTCTCGACCGGCGAACAAGTGACGGTTGGACTCGTCGCGCTCGCGATCCGCGCCGCCGGCGGCAAGGCGCGCTCGTTCCTCGGTCACCAGTGCAAGATCCTCACGGATAGCTCGTTCGCGCGCGCGCGCATCGTCGATATCGACAGCCGGCCGATTCGCGATGCGCTCAGCGCCGGCGAGATCGCGGTCATCGCGGGGTTTCAGGGCGTCGACGAGAAGGGCAACATCACGACGCTCGGTCGCGGCGGCTCCGATACGACAGGCGTCGCGATCGCGGCCGCGCTCGGCGCGAACGTTTGCGAGATTTACACCGACGTCGACGGCGTCTACACGACCGATCCCAACGTCGTTCCGAACGCGCGCAAGATCGAACGCATCAGCTACGAAGAGATGCTCGAGCTCGCATCGCTCGGTGCAAAGGTTTTGCAGATTCGCTCGGTCGAGCTCGGCATGAAGTACGGTGTGCCGATCCACGTGCGCTCGAGTTTTTCGGATGTGCAGGGAACGTGGGTCGTTCCCGAGGAGGCTTCGATGGAGAAAGTTGTCGTCTCGGGTGTCACCGCGTCGCGTGATGAATCCAAGATTACCGTCGAGGATCTGCCGGATACGCCGGGTATCGCCGCGCGCATGTTCGCGCCGCTCGCCGACGCGAGTATTTCGGTCGACATGATCGTGCAGAACCAGGCGTACGACGGCACGACCGACCTCACGTTCACGCTGCCGAAGATCGATCGCAAGCGCGCGATCGAGCTGCTCAAAGAAAAGGTGCCGGAGCTCGTCGGCAAGGATGGCGAGCGCATCGCATACGACGATGAGATCAGCAAGGTCTCCGTCGTCGGCGTCGGCATGCGATCGCACGCCGGTATCGCGAAGACGATGTTTACGCTGCTCGCGAACGAGAGCATCAACATCCAGCTGATCTCGACGAGTGAGATCAAAATCTCTTGTGTCATCGCACGCAAGTACGCGGAGCTAGCCGTGCGCACGCTGCACGATGGTTTCGGATTGGCCCTACCGCCGTCGGAACGCGCGGGGCTCTGACGCACTTCCAAGGTACAGTGGCGAACGTGGGCGGCTGCACGAACTGCAAGGGCAAAGCAGGCTGCGATCATCGCAAGGGCGCGATGCTCGAGTCGGTCGACCACGCGCTCGAGGCGCTGTATCCGACGCACACGTGGGGCGAGCCCGACGACACGCAGGCCGATGCGATGCCCCCCGACGAGCTCGCCGCGCTTGCCGATGAGCTCGCGCAAGAGCTCGGCGCCGCCACGTTCGTTCGCCCGGGCAACGACGACGAGCCGTGCGATTACATCTACGTGCTCTGCATGGGCCGCACGCCGTGCGTCGTGCAGGTTCGCGATCACGGTGTGCAGGCGCCGAGCGAATGGAACGGTGTCGATGCGATCGAAGAGCTCTATCTGCGCGTCGTGATCAGCCAACGCACGCGCGTCGCCGCGGTCCAGCAAGTCGGGATCGATCTCGTCAAGGCAAACGATGGCTGGCTCGTGCGCGAGCGGCCGCGCGCAGGCGTGTACGATGCGCCGCTGCTTCATCGCATGCAAAAGCTCGTCGCGATCTTGCCGGCGTACGATCTGCTTCACGTCGATTTCGGCGAGATCGCGCACGCGCCGCCCGGCTATCACGCCGGCCATTGGCGCGAGCTGTTCGGCGGCGAGCCCTCGATCGCGAACTACTTGTTCTATCCTCAGCCCACGACGATGGTGGCGACGACGTTCGTGGAGCGCGCGTGATCGAAGACGAGGTTCGCGAAGCACTACAAAGCCTCGTCGAGGAAATCGGCGCGGTCTCCGCACGCATCGTCGAGAATGATGACCTGCGCACCGGCGTTCCGGCGCGCACGCTCGCGCTCGGCGGCGGCGAATACCTGCGCGTCGAATTGCCGACGCGGGTCGAGCGCGAGAGCGGTCGCGAGCACGACATCGAGGCCGCGTTCGAGCGCGTGACGCGGCAGCTCCGCGCGATCCGCCGGCGGTGGGAAGTCTCGCGGCTGCCAGAAATCTCGGTCTCGCCCGGCACCGTGCCGCCCGGTGGCAAGGTGATGGAGCGCATCGAGTCGTACATGGTGGCGCTCGCGAGCATCGACCGCGCGACGAACGCGTTCGTCACGAAGGGCGCGCAGCTGATCGCATCGGCGCGCGAGCCCGACGAGCTCGAAGCGACGCGGTGGCCGTTTCTCGCGCGCCGCGCGCTCGCGACGCACGCGCCCGGCAGCTCGCACGGCGAAGTCGTCGATCCCGACGCGTTCGCGATGAGCTTTTGGTACGACGCGTCGCTCGTGATTCTGCTCACCGAGCCCTACGGCGTCGACTTCGTGCGACATCGCTGCCGCCAGGTCGCGCGCGAATTGTGCAACTTGCTGCCCCTGCTGGATCCGGATCCCGATGCGCCCGCTGCGATCGGACCGAGGCCGCGTCGCCCGACGCAGCCGTAGTGTTACGATCAGAGTGTGGGTCGGTTTGCGCTCGTCGTGCTCGTGGCTTGCCACTATTCGGCGGACTACAGCAACACGCACTACCAGTGCCCTGACGGGAAGTGTCCGAGCGGCTTTGTGTGCGTCGCCGGGTATTGCGAGAAGTCCGGCAGCGGCGACATGGGCATCGACGATGGTGCGCCCTCGACGTGTACGTCGACGCTCGCGATGGCACACGCGCACGTCTGCACGGTGATCGGTGCGACGGGCGAGACGCTCTGTTGGGGCCATGGCGAGGATGGCGAGCTCGGCAACGACACGAGAGCGAACATCGGCATGCCACAGACGGTCGTCGGGCTTGCCTCGCCGACGTCGCTTGCCGTCGGCGGCAGGCATACGCTCGCGGTGCGCGACGGCAAACTGTGGGCGTGGGGATTCAACGGCCACTATCAACTCGGCGACGGCACGATGACGGACCGCTTCGTGCCGACCTTGAGCGGCGGCGGCGTCAGCGATTGGACCGAGATCGCCACCGCATCGCGTGGCAGTTGTGGACGCCGCGGCAGCAGCGTCGCATGCTGGGGCTGCCTTGCCTATCCGACGGATCAGAGCGTCGACCCGCACTGCACCACGAATCAGAGCACGATCACGAATGTCTCGTTACCTGCGGCGGCGGTACAGCTCGTTGCCGGGCACTCGCATTTTTGCGCGCTCCTCGCCGACGAATCGGTCTGGTGCTGGGGCCGCAACGATGAAGGCCAGCTCGGCAATGGCACGACGACCGACAGCGCGGCGCCGGTGCGCGTCGCACTCGACGGCGCGACGCAGCTCTCGGCAGGTCGGCGTCACAGCTGCGCGATCAAAGCCGGCGAAGTCTACTGCTGGGGCTCGAACGACTCGGCGCAGATCGACGCGACGTATACAGACACGTCGACTCCGATCCGCATACCGAACCTGACCGGCGCGACACAAGTCAGCGCGGGCGGTTGGCACACGTGCGCACTCGCGAATGGCAAAGCGTATTGCTGGGGCGCCGATACCGTCGGCCAGATCGGCGATGGTGTCGCGGGTGGCGATCAAACCGACCCGCGCGAGGTGCAAGGCCTCGCGCCGCCGATCGTCGAGATTCGCGCCGGCAATGCAAGCGCGTGCGCGCGCACGGCACGCGGGGTCGAATGCTGGGGCGGCAACGCGCGCGGCGAGCTCGGGATCGGCAACACGGATGCCCTGCCGCATCCGATGCCGGTAATGGTTCCACTCGGTTGCCCGTGATAGAGCATGACCGTGCGCTACGCATTGCTGCTGGTGTTTGCTTGCTCGCGGGCCTCGTACGACGAGGCTGATCGCCGCGAGCTGCGCGTTAAGGATGCGCGGTTCGGGCGAGAGCTCGAGGCGCTGCACGTCAACGAGCTCGCGAAACGCGCGACCGAGTGCAGGCTGTACATCGAGACGATCGCGGCAGACCGCGCAGCTCGGCTCGCGTGCACCGAGCCCGACATGCTGCGGGCATACGGCGCGCAGCAAATCACGCTGAAGCACGTGCGCGAGCTCAGCGCGATCACCGATCCGCAGCAGCTCGCCGCGGCGTGCGCCGAAGCGGGGCAGGACCTCGCACGCGATGAGAAGTGCACTGGTCAGCGTTGAAGATCGCGCAGCCGCCGAGCTGATCGTCGCGACTTAGCCGTTGGCGAGCGATTTGCTCGCGCGAGACGCGATGAGGTCAGCGCCACTGTTTGCCTTGCTTGTCGCGTGCACGACCACGCGCACCGTGCCGCGCAGCGAGCTCGCTGCGCTCGTCAAACCGCGCGGCGATGGCGTCGTGCTGAAGACGACGTCGGAATGGAAGACGCGCCTCGATCCCGCGTCGCATATTCGGTTTCGCAATCGCGCCGGCACCTGGAGCGATTGGCTGCGCGGCGACGAGCTCTACATCGCGCCTGACGGCTTGTATCGCAACGCGAAGCTCGACCTCGTCACCGCCGCTGCGCGGATCGAGATTCGCGGTCTCGACGAGCGCGGCCGCGAGATCCTTGCGCGCGCGCGGCCCGCCGCCGACGCCGACCTCGCGTTTACCGATGATGGAACCGCCGTGCTCGTCGCCACGCCGGCGGCGTTCGATGTTTGGGTGACGCAGTTCTTCCACAGACTCCCCCCGGCCTATCAGCCAAACGCGCCGACGTGCGGTAGTTGGAGCTTCTACTTCGCGGGTCGCGAGCCCATCGTGTTCGCCGGCGAATCGCTGTACCAAGTGATCGACGACGGCCTCGCGAGTCGCTACGGCTATCGCTGGCAAGACATCGACAGCGCCGAGGTGAAGAGCTTGTCTGGCAGCCTCACGCTCGGCGCGGTCATCGGCGTGTCTGCACTCGCGATCGCACTCGCGCCGGTCGCATTGGTCGCGCGCGGCTTGCCGATTCCCGGCGACGGCCCGCACGGTGGTGGCTCGAGCGGAAGCAGCGGCGGTCTGCGCGCTGCTGGCAACCTTACGTTGGGTGGAGGCGGCGGCGAGAAGCTCGCGCGCGGCACGTGGGCACCGACGCCTGCCGATCACGCCGCGCTTTCCGCACCATCGCTGTTCGATGGCAACGCGCGACGCAAAACGACGATCCAGCTCGTCGCGAGCGCTGAAGCGAGCATCGGTTCGCTCGGCGCGCATCCGTTCGTCGAAGGCGGCGCGGCAGCGGTGCGGCTTGGGCAGGTGTTCGAAGTCGGCGCCGGTGGCCTGCATCTCGTCACGCGCGAGAGCGAGCGCTTCGAGCACGCCGGCCTCGCGTTCTTTCGCATCGGCCTGCATTTGCCATTTGATGCAGCTCATCGCATCGCGGTGCCGCTCAGCGTCGATGTTGGTGGCGGTGGCGGTGAAGCTCTCGGCGTGTTCACGCGCCTGAACTGGGGCCTGCGCATCGGCGTCGGCAACCAGGCATTTGTTGGCATCACTCCGCTATCGCCCATGTTTCTGAACTGGAAACACGACCCGAGCCGACGACGCGGCAGCGTGATGTCGGGCCTCGAAGCTGGTGTTAGTTGGTAGCTCTCCGCCGATGCGCGGTGAAACTTGAACACGTGCGCCGGTCAACTACGCGAACCGGCGTGGCGCATGGGACTTGCACAAACCGCTACGCATAAATGAAAGCAGTTGTCTTAGCTGCTGGTTGTGCGTCGCGGCTGCATCCAGATTCCGACGACCTGCCGAAGACGCTGATGCCCGTCGGCGGCGTGCCGATGCTGCGGCGAATGATCACGAACCTCATGCGTGGTGGGTTCGATCAGTTCGTTATCGGCACCGGTCACCTCGAGCACATGATTCGCGACGCGGTCGAGAGCTGGTTCCCCGACCTCGATGTCACGTACGTGCTCAATCCCGATTACCGCACGACGAACAACGCGCTCTCGCTCTCGCTGACGCGACCGCATGTCGATGGCGACGGCTTCATCTTGCTCGATGGCGACGTCGTGTTCGATCTCGAAGTGATCGAGGAGCTCGTCGCGCGCGGTCCCGATTGCATCGCGGTGCGCTCGGTCGGGGATATCGGCCTCGAAGACGTCAAGGTGACCGCCGACGTCCATGATCGCGTGCTCGCGATCGGCAAGCACGTGCCGGTGCGTACCGCGATGGGTGAATCGATCGGCATCGAGCTGTTCTCGAAGGCGACGACGCGCCGGTTGTTCGAGGTGCTCGACCTCCGCGTGCGCCGCTACGGCCTCGTTCACGAGTACTACGAAGCAGCGTTTCAACAGATGATCAATGAAGGCACGACGCTGTACGGCATCGATATCGGCTCGCGCTACGCAACCGAGATCGATACGCCCGACGATCTCGTGCTCGCGAATCGATCGCTCGCGTGTCAGCCCGCGTTCGACACGCGCATGCATGGCATCCGCATCGCGGTCTAGCTCGTGAGTGCTTTGAGCACGCTCGCGTCGCCCTCGAGCGCGCAGCGCTGCATATAAAAGTGCAGACCGCGCTCGCCGCCGAGCTCTTCGCCGCCGCCGGCGCGACCGGGTCCGCCGTGAACGAGCGATGGCAGCACCGTGCCCGGGCCCGGCGACTGCGCCGCCATCTTTGCCGAGCCGAGGTAGAGCCGGCCCGCCCACGGCGCCGCGGCGGCTACGAAGCTCGTCACCCACGCGCGGTCATCGGAGTAGGCGGATGACACGAGGCAGCCTTCGCCGCGCGCGACGAATTCCGCGGCGAACGCCGCATCGCCCGAATACGAGGCGACGGTCGAGACCGGGCCGAACACTTCGTGCTCGTGCAGTGGCGCGCAGTCCATCGGCTTTGTCGTCGAGCGCACGACCGGGCCGATGAAGTAGCCTTTGCCCGCGGGGACGCCGATCGGCGTAGCCTCGCCGGTGCCGTGCACCGCGTCCGTCGCCGCGACGAGCCGCGCGATGCCGGCGCGCACATCGTCGCGCTGCTGGGCCGTCGCGACCGGCCCCATCTTGACGTCTTCGCGCGCCGGATCGCCGACGGCGAGATTCGCGAGTCGCTCGCGCATCGCCTCGCAGACATCTTTGAACTGCGCGTCCGGCACGAGCACGCGGCGAATCGCCGTGCACTTTTGGCCGGTCTTCTGCGTCATGTCGCGCACGACGTCGGCGAGGAACAGCGTGCCGGCCTCACTGCCGAGGTCGACATCGGGCCCGAGCACCGCGGCGTTGAGCGAGTCGGCCTCGATGTTCAGGCGCACGCCGTGCTCGACGATCTGCTTGTGCGTGCGCAGCGTGCGCGCGGTCGCGCTGCCGCCGGTGAATGCGACGACATCACCCGCGGCGACGTTGTCGAGCAGCGCGCCCGCCGGACCGATCAGCATCTGCAGCGTGCCGGCCGGTAACAGCGGCGCGAACAGCTGCGCGAGGCGATGCGCGACGAGTGCCGTCGCGGTCGCGGGCTTCGCAATCACCGGCATGCCGGCGAGCAGCGCGCAGGCGAGCTTCTCGCACAGGCCCCATGCCGGGAAGTTGAACGCGTTGATGTGGATCGCGACGCCGCGACGCCGTGCCCACACGTGCTGGCCCGCCATCCGCGCGGTGCGTCCGACCTGGATCGGCTCACCATCGGCAAGCAGCGTCGCGCCTGCCAGCTTTGCGCCGAGCTCGGCGTAGTGCGATAGCGTGAATGCGCCGCCGTCGACATCGAACTTCGCGTCGCTGCGCGTGTTACCGCCGTTGGCGACGGCAAGGCCGATGAGCTCTTCGCGCGCGCCGTGGATCGCCTTCGCGAGCGCGCCGAGCAGCGCACCGCGCTGGCCAAACGTCAGCTGCGCCAGCTCGCGGCCGCCGACCTCGCGGGCATGGCGAAACGCACCCGCCAGGTCATGCCCGCCGGTCGCGACCTCCGCCAGCGGCTCTTCGGTGGCCGGGTTGACGAGCGCGCTGCGCGATCCCGACCCGGATGACCATTGGCCCTGCAGATAGCTTGCGAGAAGCTGCATGGCGAGTTTCTTAGCAGGTTTGCTATCGTGAGTGTCGGCGATGGCGTCGACACTGCAGAAACGCTTGCTCGGAGGCCTCGTGCTTCTGATCGCCACGATCTTTGGCGGCGCCGCCGGCTACTACGCGATCGGCGGAGGGCGCTGGAACTTCGATGACTGCCTGTACATGACGGTCATCACGGTCACGACCGTCGGCTTTGGCGAAACGCTGCCCGACATGGACAAGGTCGAGGGCGCCCGCCATTTCACGATGCTGCTGCTGTTATTCGGAACCGGCAGCATCGTCTTCTTCGCCTCGACGATCACCGCGTTTATCATCGAAGGTGATCTTCAGAACGTCCTGTTCGCGAACAGGATCAAGAAACGGATCAAGCGAATGAAGGACCACATCATCGTGTGCGGCGCGGGCACGACGGGCCGCAACGTGATCGAGGAGCTGATCAAGACCGGCGTTCCGGTGATTGCCATCGATACGAACGAGGCCGAGCTCAAGGAGATTGCCGACAGACATCCCGATGCCAACTATGCGTACGTTGTTGGCGACGCCACCGACGACGACATCATCGCCCAGACGAACCTCGAATCCGCTCGCGGCCTCGTCGCCGCGCTGTCCTCCGATAAAGACAACCTCTACCTCACTGTCTCGGCGCGTCAGGACAACCCGAAGGCGCGCATCGTGGCGCGTTGTGCCGAGCTATCGCACGTCGACAAGATCAAGAAGTCGGGCGCCGACGCCGTCGTTTCACCGAACTACATCGGTGGCTTGCGCCTCGTCTCGGAGCTGTTGCGTCCGACGGTGGTGCGCTTTCTCGACGAAATGATGCGCGATCGACGCGCTGCGTTCCGAATCGAGGAGATCACGCTCGGTGACAAAGCGCACGCGCTCGGTAACACGCTGCGCGATGCGCGCGTTCGCGAGCGATTCGGCATGACGGTGCTCGCCGTGCGCAACGCGGATGGTGCTGCGTGGACCTACAACCCCGATGCCAGCGAGAAGATTGGTCCGGGGATGACGCTCGTCGTGCTCGGCTCGGCCGAGCAGGTCGCCGAGCTTCGACGACAAAGCAGCTAGGCGCTATACCAAGGGATGAAGTCGATCCCACCGCCTCCGTCGACGCGCGAGGTGGTGGCAGCCGCACTGATCATGCTCGTGCTCGGCATCGCCGGCACGTTGCAAGCGGGCAGGGCAGGCGCATCGTTCATGCGCGACCTCGAGGTCGAAACGCCCGCGCTCGCGAAGATGCAGCCGGTCTTGCCCGACGAGTCGATGCCGCGGCTCGCGCGCCGCGTCTACGTCTTCATCGTCGATGGCCTTGGCTACAATCGTTCGTTCGAGCTGCCGTTTCTCGACGAGCTGCGCCGCCGCGGCGTCGATCTCGAAGCGCAATCGCACTATCCCTCGTGGTCGCGGCCGAACTACGTGTCGATCCTGACCGGCGTACCGCCGCCAGCGAGTGGCGTGCGCACGAACTTCCACTACTCGCCTGTGATGCTCGACTCGCTGATGGATCGCACGAAGGCGGCCGGCCTCAAGGTCGCGCTCGCGACTGATGTCGCGGCGCTGCCGAAGCTGTTCTTGCGGCCGACGATGCCGACGACATTGATGGCGAATCCCGATGAGCTCGAAGCGATGGAGGATCCGAAGTCGCCCGAAGCGGTGAGCGCGCCCGATGCGCCGCTGCGCACGTCGTTCGATGACGCGCGCTACACGCCGTGGCCGGGCGGCATCGTCGAGGCCGGCGCGGCGCTCGCCGGCGGCGACGCGGATCTCGTCATCGTGCTGTTCGAGGTCGTCGATGCCGCGGGTCACGCGCACGGCGGCAAGAGTCCCGAATATCGCGACGCCGCGCTGATCGCCGATCGCACGCTGCAATCGATCCTCGCGAACGTCGATCTCGAGCAAGACGCCGTCGTCGTCACCGCCGATCACGGGCACACCGATCGCGGAGGGCACGGTGGCGTCGAGCCCGAAGTGCTCAGCGTGCCGCTCGTGCTCGCCGGCGCCGGCGTCAAGCCGGGCGCGCTTGTCTACGACGCGCGCTTGATCGACGTCGCGCCGACCGTCGCGGCGCTGCTTGGCTTGCCCGCGCCGGGCCACGGCCTCGGTCGCACGCTCGTCGAAGTGCTCGCCGCCGATCACGACGTGCTCGTGCGCCGGCAGATCGCCGATACGATGCGCACGACGACGACGCAAGCCGTGTTCGCCGCATCGGAGGCGCGCGCGACAACCGAGCTCCTCGAGTGGCGCGCGCTTCGCCTCGTGTTCGTCGCCGGCGGCGCGGTGCTCGCGACGTTGCTCGCGATCGGCCTCATGCGCCGCCGCGTGCTCAAGCTCGACGCGAAGGTGCTGTCGGTCGCGTTGCCGGCATTTTTCTTCGTCTACTTCGCGCTGATCGGTGTCGTCGGTCAGCGCTTCTCGCCTTCGCTCGTGCGCGATGAAGGCCACATCGCCGGCTCGCTCATCAAGTACGCCGTCGTCGGTGTCGCGGCGCAGCTGCTCGCGAGCCTGTGGGTCCTGCGCAACCTCACCGTCGCGCAGCGCCTCGCCGCCGCGAACGGCCTCGCATGGACCGGTTTCATGCTGACGATGATCCCGGCCGGCATCATGTGGGCCTTTTTCCAGGCGCCGTATGTCACGGTGCCCGGCCCGTACTGGCTCGTGCTGATTCCGGCGCTGCAAGTTGCCGTCGCGTGTGCGGCCGCCAACATTGGCCTCACGTTGCTCGTCGAGGTCATCGTGTTTGCGTCGCGAGCCGGGTATCGACGCGCGGGCCTCGAGTAGGCTATATCGCCTCCGTTGCTACGCGACGCCGTCATTCTCGCTGCTGGTAAAGGCACGCGCCTGCGCGCCGACGAGAGCGCCTTGCCCAAGCCGCTGCACGAAGTCGGCGGCGTCGCGCTGATCGAGCGCACGATCCGCACGCTGCGCGCGGCGGGCGTCGGACGCGTTGTCGTCGTAACCGGTTTCATGGCCGACGCCGTCAGCGCTGCCGTCGCGCCGCTCGATGTCGATGTCGTCTACAACGCGGAGTACGAGCGCGCGAACGGCGTATCCGTGCTCGTCGGTGGCGCGGTCGTGCAAGGCCCGTTCGTGCTGTCGATGGCCGATCACATCTACACGCCATCGATCGCGCGCCTCGTCGGCAGCCAAGATTTCGCCGTCGCCGATCTGTACCTCGCGACCGACACGCGCATCCACGACGTGCTCGATATCGATGACGCGACGAAGGTGCGCAGCGAGGACGGTCGTATCGTCGAGATCGGCAAGACGCTGACCGAGTACGATCGCATCGATTGCGGCGTGTTCGCGGTGACGCCGGCGCTGCTCGACGCGCTCGCCGCGGTGCGCGCCGAGACGCAGGACTGTTCGCTCACGCAAGGCGTGCGCAAGCTCGCCGAGCGCGGCCGCGCGCGCGTTGTCGATATCCTCGACGGTTTCTGGCAGGACGTCGATACAGCCGCCGATCGCGACCACGCCGAGAAGCTGATCCGCCACCACGATCCGTTGGACGGTCGCTGATGCGAGGGTTCGAGCTCCTCTACCGCCGGTTGCCGCGCGTCGCGTTTGCGCTGTGTCGCATCACGAACACGAACTACGAGCGCGAGATGGATCTGCTCGACGTGCTCTGCGATCCGCAGAAGACCGGCATCGATATCGGCGCGAAGGTCGGCATGTACACGTATCGCATCCGCGCGCATTGCTCGGATGTGATCGCGTTCGAGCCCAATCCGCTGTTTCACAACATGCTGCGCAAGGTCTTCGAAGGCAAGCGCGGCCACATCGAGCCCGTCGCGCTGTCGAACCAGCAAGGCACCGCGCAGCTGCGGCTTCCGTTCGATCGCAAGAAACGCATGGAGTTCGGCCGCTCGACGATCGACAACGCGAATCCGCTCGACCACGATGCGGTGCACAGCGTCGATCAAATCGAAGTGCCGACGCGCTGCCTCGACGAGTACGAGCTGCCGCGCGTCGGCTTCATCAAGATCGATGTCGAGGGCCACGAGCTCGCCGTGCTCGAAGGCGCGCAAAAGACGATCGACGCGCAACATCCCGTGCTCCTCGTCGAGTGCAACGACGATCATCAGCCGCAGGGCGTCGCGAGGCTCGCGAGCTGGCTCGCGGCGCGCGACTACGATGCAAGATTCATCGACGGCCAATCGCTGCTCGACATCGCGCAATACGATCGCAGCAAGCACTGGGAAGGTCGTCACATCGAGAACTTCATTTGCATCCATCGCTCGCGCGGCGACGTGATGGAGCGCCTCGCCGCGCGCGTGGCGACGCGCCGGCTCGGTGTTCACAAAGCGGATCGCACTGCATGATCATCCGGACAATGCCGCGTCGCGAACGTACGCATCGCTTTCTTCGGGGCATCTTCTCGACGTTTCCGACGAAGCTCGGTGCCGCGTGGATCAACCGCCGGCTCGATCGCGCGTTCGAGGACCCCGAGCCGAATTGGCTGCTCGCACCGGGCCGCGGCCGATTTCCGACGATGATGCTCAACGTGTCGACGAACCTGCAGCGCAAGCTCTATTACTTCCCGCGCGCGTACGGTCGGTTCTACGGCACGAACACGTTTGCGCGCTTCATGCGCAAGGAGCTCGCCCCGGGCGGCACGTTCTTCGATATCGGCGCGAACGTCGGCTTCTTCTCGCTACTCGCCGCGAGTCTCGTCGGCGAAACCGGCACGGTCTACGCGTTCGAGCCCGAGCCCGATATCTGTGAGGCGATCGCGAAGAGCGCCGAAGCGAACGGCTACACGCATCTGCACGCGCTACAGCTCGCGCTCTCCGATCACGAGGGCGAGGCCGATTTTTATCGCGCGCGCGATGGCACCGCGAGCTCGCTTGTCGCCGAGGTGCCGGGGCGCGAGCAGCGCTACGAGCGCACGCTCAAGACGCGCGTCACCACGCTCGATAAGCTCGTCGCCGAGGGCACGATCGATCCGCGTGGCGTCTCGCTCATCAAGGTCGACGTCGAGGGCGAAGAGGCGCGCACGGTGCGCGGCATGCGCGAGACGCTGATTGCCGCGAATTACCCGCGGATCTGGTGTGAAGTCCGCGGACCGAAGGGCTCGACGCGCTCGCCGAATACCTATCCGGGCGTGCTCGCGGTCCTGCAAGATCTCGGCTATGCGCCACTGATCTGGAGCGATACAGGCCGCCGCGCTGTGGAAGATGCAGACGTCGAGGGTCGCGCAGATGTGCTTTTCGAACGCTCGCTGTAGGCTCTAACAGTCTGATGTCCGAGCCGCCCGCTCGACCTTCACACAAGCGAATGCAGACCCACGTGAACCGTGGGCTGGCGTGGATCGGTGCGGCGAGCTCGTTTGTCGGTCTGCTCGATGTCGTCGCGACGTTCTTGATCCTCAACCTCTGGGTCGACTACCGCGACTTGGGCATCGCGACAAAAGCGGTCTGGCTGTTTCCGATCCTCGATCAGGCGACCGACCTCGGCCTCTCCGCCGCGGTGATCCAACGCGACGATCACAGCGAGTCGCGGATCTCGACGGTGTTCTGGATCAATGTCGCGCTCGGCACGCTGCTGTTCTTGGTCGTTGCCGGCGTCGCGCCGCTGCTCGCGAGCTTCTCCGGCCACGCGATCGTCGGCTGGATGCTCGTCGCGTACAGCACGAAGCTGCTGTTCCAGAACATCTACGGCATCCCGTCGACGCTGATGAAGCGCGAGCTGCGCTTCAAAGAGCTCTCCGTCATTCGCATCCTCGCCAACATCGCCGAGTTCACCGGCAAGGTCGGCTTCGCCGCCGCGGGCTTCAGCATTTGGTGCTTCGTGCTCGGCCCACTGTGTCGCATCGTCGTAACTGCCGTTGGCGTGCAGCTCCGCCATCCGTGGCGTCCGAAAATGATCGCGAACCTGCGCGACGCTCGCGAGTACATCTCGTTCGGCCTCAAAGCATCCGGCAGCCAGATCTTGTTCTATTTCTACACGAACGTCGATTACCCGATCGTGGGCTACTTCTTCGGCGATGTCGCGCTCGGTCTCTACCGCCTCGCGTACGAGATCGTGCTCGAGCCCGTGCGCATCATCTCGAACGTCGTCGTCGACGTCGCGTTCCCGGCGTTCGCGAAGCTGCGCCATGCGCCCGAGCGTCTCTCAGCGCAGCTCGTGTCGTTCACGAAGCTAAACCTGATCGCCGTAATGTTGTTTTCGGCGGTCGTCTTCGTCGCGGCGACCGAGCTGATCACGACCATCGTTCCGAAGTGGGCGACGATCTACGAGCTGCACATTGCGACGTGGACGTTCACGCCGTTGCCATCGGGTGTCGACCTCGGCATCCGCATCCTCGTCGCCGTCGCGGTGCTGCGCTCGCTCAGCTTCGTGCTGCCGCCGCTGCTCGACGGCGTCGGGCGGCCCGATCGCACCTTCGCGTATATGTCGACGGCTGCGATCGCGTTGCCGATCCTGTTCATCACGAGCGCGATCGTGCTCGGCCCGTCGCTTGGCTGGCAGTCCGTCGCTGTCGGCTGGGCGGTCGGCTATCCGATCGCGTTCGCCGTCCTCGTCTATCTCGCGATCCACACGCTGCGCTGGTCGACGATCGCGTACCTCCGTTCCATCGCCGGGGTCGCGATGTGCATGCTACTCGCCGGCGTCGTCGCATGGGGTGTTCACTATGCCCTCGGTGCCGTTCCCGGCGGCGTGCGCCTCGCCGTCACCGCGATCGTCGTCGTGCTCGTCGCCGGGCTGCTCCTTGCGTATACGCAAGGCCTCAGCCTTCGCACCGCGACGCGCGCGCTCAAAGGCGACGCCGATAGCGAAGCAGCGTAACGTCAGCTCGTCACGAGCCGCGGCGTCCCGCCGCGACGGAACACTTCGCGGATCTGACTGCGCAGTCGCAGATGCTCGGGAATCACGATCACCGCGGTGACGATTCCACCGAGCAGCATCCCGACGTAAATGATCATGTACGCGTTCACGAACGTGAGAGCGAGCGCGCCGAGGTTGATGAAGTCGCGACGCACGACGTGTTTTATCGCCGTGCCGACGAGGAGCAGCCAGCGCGGCGCGTTCGATGGCGCGCGATGCTTCGGGCGCAGTGCGGGGCCATCGTCGCTTTGCACGATCTCGAGATCGCCGACGTAGTGCTGGCTGTTGCCCGTCTTCGAGACGACGACGAGGAAGTAGTAGATGCCGTAGATCGCGACGAGGTAGCAGACGAGACCGACGATGATGCTCGGAATCACCCATCGCGCCGGGTGATGCTGATACACGTGAGCGCCGGCCGCGACGAAGTACACCGTCGTCGTGAGCTCGTCGACGATCGTATCGAGCCACGCGCCGAGCTTCGAGCTCGTCAGGCGAAGCCGAGCGATCTCGCCATCGCTGCCGTCGATGAAGCCCGCGAGCAACACGAGCGCGGCGCCGATGATGAGCGACTGCTGTCCCGGCCGCGCCGTGAACCAGCAGCCGAGCATTCCGATCACGAGCACGACGATCGAGATCTGGTTTGGCGTGACCGGCGTGCCGACGAGCATGCGCGTGAGCGGACGCGAGATCGGCCGGTAGATGTAACGCGTGAACGGATTGTCTTCCGGCTTGACGAGCAGCTTCATCAGCATCTTTGCCGCGGTCGCGCGCTCTTCGTTCGTCGTCGCCGGATGTACCGCGATGTCGCCGTGCGGAATGACTTCTGTATCGCCGCGTAACGCGATTTCTACATCCGACGTTCCTGCATGCAGCTCTTCGAGAACGGCACGCGCGGCAGATGCTTCGAGCCAGATCGCGCCGGAGTAACCCTCCGGACCTGTCGCGATGCGTTTCTTCGCGGTGCCGCGGAGCAGCGCTTCGATAAGCGGCGTATGCACGACCTGATCACCTGCGCGCATGATCAGCAGCGCTGCGTCGCCGCGTTCATCGTCCCAGCGCAGGAGCGCATCGAAGTCTTGCTTGTTCTCGACGACGAATACGCGCCTCGCGCCAGCGCGCTTCGCGACGCGTCGACCACGCTCGACAAGCGTCAGCCCGAGTACTTCGATACGTGCGTGTGGCGAGTCAGCGAGAACGACAGCGTCGAATACCGACATGACAAACTTTCACCATCACGAGTGATCGGCGCGGTCAACACTGAGGCTTTGTGACGTGAGTGTCAAAGCGCCATCACGTTGCGGTGAAAAGCTGACGATCCGATCCCCAAATCTCTCAAATCTGGTGCGGTGCGTCGATTGCATTCCGCGTGTAGCCTATGGTCTCGCACGCAGTAGTACTGACGAGCCGACATCCACTGGAGTCGGGCTCGCAGATGATCGCGAGGCTGGTGACGCGGATTCGGGAGACGCTCGAGCATCTCGAAGAGCTCGGTGTGCGTGAAGTGGCGGTTGTCGATGGTCGGCATGCTGAACAGATTCGCATCCAGCTCGAGCTTCATGACTTTCCCCAATTGCACGTTCGCGTGCTGTCGAATCTGCCGAACAAATACGAGACCGGCTCTGCGGTGCTCGCGGCGCGTGCGTGGATCGAGCAAGGCAAGCAGTGCCTCGTGCTCCACGGCGATCGCCCACTGCGCCTCGAGACGCTGCGCGAGCTGATCGAATCGGGGCGCGAGCACGGGCCGCATTACGACGCATCGATCGTCGTCACGAACGCGCCTGCGCAGGTGCTCGCCGCGCGCAGCGAAGCGCGCGTGCAGCTCGAGACGATGCACGACAGCTCGCTCTGCGCGGTGCGCGCGCTCGGCGAGGATCTCGGCGGCGATTGCGTGTTCACGCGTCACGCGCTCGTGTCGGCGGCGATTCTCGCGAAGCTCGAGACGCTGCCGAACCCGACGCTCGAAGATGGCCTGCTCGGCCTCGTCCACGAAGGCCGCGTGCTCGCCGTGCGCAAGCGCGAATGGCCGTGGACGTCGCGCCAAGCGATCGACGTCGAGGACAAGGTCACCGCGCTGCTCGATTCCAAGCGCCACCCGCGCTACATGCTGCTCAATCCGGGGCCGGTGAATACGACGCCGCATGTGAAGAGCGCGCTCGTCCATCACGACGTTTGCCATCGCGACTCGACGTTCTCGGATCTCATGCTCTCGCTCACGCGCAAGCTGCGCCGCATCTTCCGCGGCTCGCCGGAGCATTCGATTTTGATGATCACCGGCAGCGGCACTGCAGCGATGGAATCTGCGCTCGTGTCGACGGTGCCGCCGAATCGCAAGATTCTGATCGTCGACAACGGCGCGTTCGGCGAGCGCCTCGTCGAAGTCGCGAACGTGCACGAGATGGACGTGCTCCATCTCAAGTACGCGTGGGGCGAGCTCGTCGATCCCGCGGATGTCGAGCGCGCGCTCGTCGAGCATCCTGACATCGCCGTTGTCGCGATGATTCACCACGAGACGTCGGTCGGGCTCTTGAACCCCGTGCGCGAAATCGGCGCGCTGTGCCGTCGCCACGATGCGCTGCTCGTCGTCGATGCGGTGTCATCGCTCGGCTCGGAGGATCTCGATGTCGTCCGCGACAACATCGATGTCTGCTACTCGAGCGCGAACAAGTGCCTTCACGCGGTGAGCGGCGCATCGTTCATCTGCGTTGCGCCGCACGTGTGGCAGCGCATCGAGGCGCTCAAGCCGCGCGCGTATTACCTCGACCTGCGCCGCTATCGACGCTACATGAGCGAGCTCGCGCAGACGCCATTCACGCCCGCCGTGTCGACGTACTTCGCGCTCGACGCCGCGTGCGCCGAGTTCCTCGCCGATGGCCACGACAAGCGCTTCGCGATGTACGGCGAGCGCAACGCGCTCTTGCGCACCGGCCTCGAGGCGCTCGGCATGCCGTCGTTCACGCAGACGGGCAAGGAGTCGCACTCGATCGTCACGTGCCGGCTGCCGCGCGGCGTCGATTACGAGGACTTCTATCACGCGATCAAAGATCACGGGATCATCCTCTACGGCTCGAAGGGCGTGCTCGCGGAAGGCAATTACATCCAGGTCGCCAACATGGGCGATCTCACCGAGCAGGATATCGTGCACGTGCTCGCGACGATCGGCGCCGAGCTCGAGCGGCTGCGCGGTAGGACGCGCCAAAAATCTGCGTCCTCGCCGCATGTCCCGGTGACGGCGCTCGCTGCTGAAGTGATGCGACGGACGGGGTAGTGGACAAGCACAAGCTGCAGCGGATTCGGAACTGGCAGAGCTCCGAGTTCTACGCGCGTTTGGTGATGCGTCCGCTCGCGATCGTCGTGATGCTCGTGATCGCGGATTGGAAGTGGCTGACGCCGAACATCGTCACCACGCTCGCGAACATCGCGAAGCTCGCCGGTGCAGCGCTCATCGCGATCGATCATCGCGAGCACGCGGTCGCCGGCGTCGTGCTGCTGCAGCTCGGGCTGTTGCTCGACCACCTCGACGGCACGATCGCGCGCTACAGAAGGTGCGGCACGCAATTCGGCGCGTTCTACGACAAGGTCAGCGACGCGATCACGTGGGGCATCATCATGGTCGCGCTCGGGTGGGCCGCGTATCGCGACACCGCGAACGTGTGGTTGCCGATCGCGGCGATCATGAGCGCGTATGCGCTGCTCGTGCTCGGGTACATGAAGTGGATCGTCGTCGCTGCGTCGCCGCGGGTCGCGAGCAAGCCCGCCGTGCATGCGGTGCCCGAGCGCAGCGCCGCTGACTGGGCGCGCTGGTTCGTGTCGTCGCTCGCGCGCGCCGCGCTGTTCGAGGAAGTCGATTTGTTCTTCTGGATCGGCGTCGGCGTGCTCGTCGGGCGCATCGATCTCTTGATCTGGCTGCTCGCGATCACGCAGGGCGCGCAGCTCGTCGTCATGCTCGTGCGGCGCGCGCTGCAGGTCTACAGGCTCGATTCAGTGTCGCGCCGTGACGGCGATGTGGATGATCGCGAGCGCGAAGTACGCGACGCTGATCGCGATCGCGAGCCCGAGGGCAATCAGCGGCAGACCGATAAGGCAGCTGACGCCAAACACGAGGCCGTAGAGGTCGCGGCGGCCGAACGCGCGCGCGATGCCGAGCGGCGACGTGTCGTGCTCGAAAACCTCGGTTAGCTCGGCGTCCGCCGAATCGAACCACCACTTGAATGCGAGCACGTCGCCGAGCTTGCCTGCGCGCGCGACGTCGATGTGAATCATCACTGCGGAGAGCCCGCGCGCGATGCCGCATGCGATGCCGATCGGTGCCCAGATGCCGCCGATGCCGACGCCGAGCATCGCGATGAACAGGTTGTCGATGATGTCGTCGGAGATGTTGTCGAGCGCCATGCCGAACTTCGAGTGCATGAAGCGCAGGCGCGCGAGCTCGCCGTCGACGGAATCGAGCACGAGCTGCAGGATCATGAGCGCACCCGCGAGCGCGAACCAACCCGCCGCGGCCATCGCGCATGCGGCAAACCCGACGACGATGTTGATGAACGTGATCTGGTTCGGCGTCGCGACGCGCGCGACAAGGCCAGTCAGCCGCACGGACATCGCTCGGATCACGTAGCGATCGGCGAGCCCATCGTGCGGTCGGCGCAGCGATTGGAGCAGGGCGCTGCGCGCGCGGCGGCGTGTCGCTTCGTCGGAGATCGTCACGCCGGCGATGACATCGCCGCGGATCGGTGTGGCATCGGTGGGCGGCGGCGCGGCCGGTCCGATGCACTCGATGTCGATCGGCAGCGCGGGCAGCGGCGGCAGCCGCTCGGCGCGAATGACAGCGCGCGATGCGCCGGCCTTCGCCGCCTCGCGCAGCACGCGCTCGGCGACAGTCATGCCAGCGATCTTCATCGCCGCTACGTCGCTGCGCTGGGCGTAGTCGACGAAGACGTTCACTGCTGCAGCGCGGCTTCGGCGCGCGCGAGATCGTCGTGATCGTCGATCTCGAGCACGGTGCAGTCGCGGACGTCGACGATGCCAAACGGCACATCGCCGCGAGCCGTGAGCCGATGGTAGGCGTGCTCGTAGTACTCGTGCGTGATGCCCTCGGCCTGGAGCCTGCCGAGCTCCTCGAACACGGCGCTCCCCGCCGCCGCCGAGAGCTTCGTCACGCCGATGTATTCGCCGATGCATGCGCTCGGGTCGAGCTGCTTGGAGACCGCGACGACGCGCTCGCGATCGATATTTGCTGGCCGGTCCTCGCTCGCGGCGCCGGCGGGTTCGCCAGGCGAACCCGCCGGGTTCCCTGTCGGGCGCCGCTGCGCTCCTCCGGACCGGCCAGCCATCTGCACCTTCATCGCTTCGGCGTCGAGCGTGACGCTGGTGTCGGTCGCGAGCAGGGCCTCGCCGGGTGCCGCGATCATCTTTGGCAGGATCTTGCCGTCGAGCACGGTATCGCCGTCGAGCTGCAAAAACTCGTGGCCCACCAGGTGCGGCTTGGCGACGAGGAGCGAGTAGAAGTTGCCCCACGGCTCGTACATCTCGTTCAGCACGAGCTTGCAGTCGTAGCCGGCCAGCTGCTCGCGGAGCACCTCGATCAGATACCCGCCGACCACGACGATATCGCTTGCCGCGATGCCAGCTTGTGCCAGATGGTCGAGCTGGCGAAACAGCATCGGTTTGCCGGCCACTTCGACGAGCGCCTTGGGCCGGGTATTGGTGACCGGCGCGAGCCTGGACCCGACGCCAGCAGCGAGGATGACCGCCTTCATTCGCGGCGACCATACTATGAGGAAGGCCCCAACGCCGATCTGTTGAATGTTTGACACCTGTTCTCGTCGAGCCGAGGGCTTGAATCGTGCGTCCGGTTGTTGCACCTTCTCGCGCTATGGCACTCAAGAAAGGCGTCGACGTCAAACGCGCCGAAGGCAAGCTCGGCATTCTCCTTCCCGGTATGGGCGCGGTTGCGACCACGTTCATTGCCGGTGTGCATGCAATCCGCAAAGGTCTCGGCAAGCCGATCGGCTCGCTGACGCAGCTCGGTCACATCCGCATCGGCAAGCGCACCGAAAACAACTCGCCCGCGCTCAACGAATACGTCTCGCTGTCGAAGCTCGACGATCTCGTGTTCGGCGGTTGGGACATCTTCCCCGACAACGCGTACCAAGCGGCGGTGCGCGCGGGCGTGCTCGATCAGCGTCTGCTCGAGCAGCTGCGCCCCGAGCTCGAAGCGATCACGCCGATGCCGGCGGTGTTCGAGCAAGCGTACGTCAAGAAGCTGCACGGCCCGAACGTCAAGAAGGGCTCGTCCAAGGCGCACCTCGCGCAGCAGCTGATGGACGACATCAAGAACTTTAAAGCGAAGAACAACTGCGATCGTCTCGTCGCGGTGTGGTGCGGCTCGACGGAAGTCTTCCGTCAGCCGAGCGACGTGCACAACTCGCTCGCGAAGTTCGAAGCCGGCCTCGCCGCTTCGCACGATGACATCTCGCCGTCGCAGATCTACGCCTACGCGTGCCTCAAGATGGGCGTGCCGTACGCCAACGGCGCCCCGAACCTCTCGCTCGACACGCCGGCTCTCATCGAGCTCGCGCGCAAGCAGGGCCTGCCGATCGCCGGCAAAGATTTCAAGACCGGCCAGACGCTGATGAAGACGATCCTCGCGCCCGGCTTCAAGGCGCGCCTGCTCGGCCTCGAGGGTTGGTACTCGACGAACATCCTCGGCAACCGCGATGGCGAGGTGCTCGACGACCCCGAATCGTTCAAGAGCAAGGAAGTCTCCAAGCTCGGCGTGATCGATTCGATCCTCCAGCCGCACCTCTACCCGGAGCTGTACGGCAACGTCAGCCACGTCGTCCGCATCAACTACTACCCGCCGCGCGGCGACAACAAAGAGGGCTGGGACAACATCGACATCACCGGGTGGCTCGGCTACCCGATGCAGATCAAGGTCAACTTCCTCTGCCGCGACTCGATCCTCGCAGCGCCGATCGTCCTCGACCTCGCGCTGTTCATGGACTTCGCGCAGCGCGCCGGCATGAGTGGCGTGCAGGAGTGGCTGTCGTTCTACTGGAAGTCGCCGATGACGCCCGAGGGCCTCTACCCCGAGCACGACCTGTTCATCCAGCTCATGAAGCTGAAGAACACGCTGCGCTACACCAAGGGTGATGACCTGATCACCCACCTCGGTGCCGAGTACTACGATTAGAGTGGAGCTCGAGCTCGCCGAAGAAGTCGCCGCGCGAGCCGCCCGTGCCGCCGGCGACGTCGTGCTTCGTCATTACAAGCAGGATGTCGTTGTCGAGGCCAAGCCCGACGATTCGCCGCTCACGCGCGCGGACGTCGAGGCCAACGACGTCATCGTCGCGGTGCTGCGCGATGCGTTTCCGCACGACGCGATCTTGAGCGAGGAGGCGGTCGACGACTCCGCGCGCCTCGCCCAGCAGCGCGTGTGGATCGTCGACCCGCTCGACGGGACGCGCGATTTCATCGCGCACACCGACGAGTTCTGCGTTCACGTCGGGCTCGCGATCGATGGGCGCGCAGTCGTCGGTGCCGTGTACCAGCCGGTCGCGCAAACTCTGTTCTGCGCGCGCGCAGGTGGTGGTGCGTGGCGGCACGCGGATGGTAGGAAGACGCGCTTGCAGGTCTCGCAGCGCGAGCGCGCGCAATGTGTGGGCATCAGCCGGCTCAACGTGAGCGAGCGGCTGTTGCGTGGTCTCGAGGGCGTGGAGCTGCGCCGGATGGGCGCGTCGACGAAGCACATGCTGCTCGCGGCCGGTGGTCTCGACGCGGTGATCAATTTCAGCGCGGGCGAGCACGAGTGGGACACGTGCGCGCCGGAGGTGATCATCCGCGAAGCCGGTGGCGAGCTCACCGATGTCGACGGCAACCACTTCCGCTACAACCAGCCGGACCCGCGCCACGTGCGCGGAAGCATCGCGAGCAATCGCGCATGCCACGCCGCGCTCGTCGAGCGTGTTCGCCCATGGTTCTCGTAATGCGCACGATCATCACCATCGATGGCATCGACGGCAGCGGCAAGTCGACGTTCGCGCGCGCGCTCGCCGCCGAGCTCGACGCAAATGATCTGCCCGCGGCGATCATCCATGTCGATGACTTCCGCCGTCAGGTCGATTGGAAGCAAGCCGCATCAGAAGCCGACGTCTACTACGACGCGTACTACGACCTCGCGCTCTGCGAGACGAGCCTCCAAACATTCCTCGCGGGTGGAGCGCTAACGATCCCGCATTACGACGCGGCGCTCGAGCGCGTGGTCGGCACGAAGCAGCTCGACTTCGCGCGCGCGCGTGTCGCGATCGTCGAGGGTGTGTTCCCGCAGCGTGTCGCGAGTGCGGCCGCAGGCTTCGTGATTTACCTCGATGTCGACTACCGCTGCGCCGAGGCGCGCATCATCGAGCGCGATCAGAAGAAAGGGCGCAGCCGCGCCGAGATCGAGCATCGCATCCACGATCGCTACTTCCCGTGCCAGGAGCGCTATCACGCCGCGCAGCGGCCGCGCGATCGCGCAGACGTCATCATCGCGAACGAGGATGCGACCGCTGCCGTCGCGCTTCGCCGCGATCTCCATCGCCTGCCGCCGGCCGTCCGCGCCGTGGTCGACCGCACCCTCCCGGGGGACGGTTTTAACTTGCGAAACTTATCGCGTACAAGTCGCTGAATTTCCTGTTCCGATCAGGGACGGTTTTAACGTAGCGCTACCGCACCTTGGCCGGACGCAGCTGTCCGAGCGGCGTCGATGCGTCGACGACGACGTGCCGCCGGCGGGCCTTCGACGTCGGCTTCGCGCTCTTCGTCGCGCGCGGCTTCGGTGCAGTGTCAACCGTTGGCTCGGGGACGGTCGGCTCGAACGCTGGGACCGTCGGCTCGATCGGCGTCACCGTCATCGTCTTGACGGCTGGCTTGTGGAAAGCGATCGCAGCGACCGGTGCGGCCTTATGGTCGCTCTCGAGAAACGCGATCGCCACGATCGCGACGAGCACTCCGGCGAGCGCGCCGCTGACGTAATAGCGATAGCGCCACACGAGGTCGCGCAGCACGACATGTCTCGTCGGCCACGTCGTCGCGATGCGCACGAGCTGCGGCAGGTTCGCGCGCGCGAGCGCTGGGCTCGCCGGAACCGGCGTCGGTCGGCCCGTGAATGCGGCGAGCGATGGGATCGAGAGCGTCGGTGGAAGCGCGGTCGCGCCGATCGGATCCGTCGGCAGATCGTCGCGCGTGGCCGCGCGAGGGGGCGCGATCGGTGCCGGTGCGACTTCCTGCAAATCGGCGAGATCGAGGATGTGTGTCTTTGGCGTTACGGGCAGAAACTTTGCTCGCGACGCGACCGGTGGCCATAACTCGTCGACGGTCTTCGCGCGCGAGGCTGCGATATCGATCGTTTTCTCGTCGGTCGCCGCGCGCTCGCGCCACGACTTGACCTTCGGCTTGGGCACGACGACCTCGGGCAGGCCGGGCAACACGATTCCGGTCTTCGCCGCCTTGAAACCGCGTCGCGGAAGTATCCGCTGTCGCGCCCCAAACGGCTTGGCCTCGAACTTGGTGCGCTCGTTCTTGTCATCGTCGAACATGCAGCTCTCCACAAAAACAACTGGCTGTGCCCGGAGGATTGCAGGGGTTAGACCAGGCCGAAGCGAGCGATCTCGCGACCTTCGTGCGGGGACAGCCGTCACTGGCAGTCTCGCTGGTCAGGTCTGGCGCACCAGCTGGACGATCCACAACACCGAATAAACGGTCGCGATCGCGAGTGCGTGGCCAACGACGACGTGCGGCAGCCGCCCGACGCACGCGAGCATCCAGATGAACACGAACGTGTCGCGCCGGCCGAGTGCGCGGAGCCACGTCAGCGGCGAGCGCGGGTCGAAGACCTCATCGGCGGTCTGCTTGTCGCGCTCGAACCACCAGCGAAACGCGAACACGTCGCCGCTGCGCGTGCGGCGATACGTCGACACGTAGATCCCGATCGCACACGCGATGCGCGCGCCCGCCGCAGCCAGCGCGAGCGGCAGCCACACGCCGCCGAGCGCGTAGCCGATCGCAATTGGAAACGCGTTGTCGACAATGTCGTCGGCGATGTTATCGAGCCACTGGCCGAGCTTCGAATATTGAAAACGCAGGCGCGCGAGCTCGCCATCGCACGAGTCGAGGATCGAGTTGATCTGCATCAGCACGCCGCCGAGTGCGAACGCCCCGCGCGCTGCGGCGGCCGCCGCGCACAGCCCGACGACGATCGCCGCGATCGTCACGTGATTTGGCGTTAGCGCGAGCGAGCGCGCGGCAAGCACACGCGTGATGCGCATCGAGAACCGCCAGTTGATGAGCGCATCGATGGGCCCTTCGAACGATTTGTTCATGCCGCGGATGAGTGCCCACTCGGCGGCTCGCCGCGCTTGCTCGTCGACGAGCTCGATGCCAGCAATCACATCGGCGCGCTCGACGCGCACTCCCTGCGGTGCCGGCGTGCCGGGCGCAACGAACTCGACTTCGATCGGTAGCGCGCGCCCGAGCTCGATCGGCGACGCGGCGACCACCGCGCGCGTCACGCCGTCGCGCGCGAGCTCGCGCAGTCTTCGCTCGAGCGCTGTCAGTCCGCCGATCCGTTGCGTATGACGGTCAGCATTCGTTAGGAGGAACACGACGGACACGATGCGCGCCTTACACACTAGTGCATGAAACGTACAGCGCTCGCGCTTTATCGTGAGGCCATGCGATACCTCGCTTTGGTTCTCGTGCTCGCGAGCTGTGGCGACAACAAGACGCCGATCACCGGCACGATCAGCCGCAACGCGGATCAGGTGTGGCGCAACAAGATCCTGCCGATGCTCGACGCAAACTGCATGGCGTGCCACGCGTCGCAAGAGCCGAGCTTTCTCGCCGGCGACACGCCGTGGGAAGTTCGCGACACGCTCCTCGGCTCGGGTCTCGTCGACATCGCAGAGCCGACCATGTCGCGCATGCTGACGAAGGGCGCGCATTCCGGCCCCGCGCTCACCGCGTCGCAGGCCTCCGACATCCTCGAGTGGCTCCTACTCGAGCAGGAGTGACGCTGTGACGCTACCGACGTGATGGGCAGGGCGCGGTGCCGCCCGCGTCTCGAGCATGTGGTTCTCTCTCTTCTCCTCCCGAAAATAAAAAGCTGGTAGTAGCAGGCCTGTGAGCGGTGTGAAGACCGCGCCATCCAGCTCATCGAGCGCGTGCGCGCGGTCTTCAAGCGACTGTGGAGAACGCGAATATGGCCGGTGAGCCCGGTGACGCGTTCTCCACAGGAGCGGCACCGGTCACAGGCTGCGCTCGTTTGGT
>Ga0070698_100001045_pt1 | contig 30476 bp, 28 predicted proteins | sample KBSK1502metaG_FD_65477 | JGI IMG/M metagenome (GOLD analysis project Ga0070698, IMG submission 65477) | Corn, switchgrass and miscanthus rhizosphere microbial communities from Kellogg Biological Station, Michigan, USA - KBS K1-50-2 metaG | ecosystem: Host-associated > Plants > Roots >...
TGGCCGACTTCTTGGCGGCCTTCTTCTTCGCTGGCATTGGTGATCACCCCCTTCTGGCCACGGATCGTTGCTATCTAGACACACTCACACGCGAGATGTCAATAGCTAGCGCGGTGCGTCACGCTCCATCCGGAGACGCGTGACGATCCGGGTTCGCAGCGCTGAGGGTGCCTTGTCCTCCGTGTGGCAGTCGCGGACGCGGGCCAGGAAGCGCTCTTCGATGACGAAGTTCTCCTCGCAGCCGCCACAGTCGTCGAGGTGCGCGCGCACTTCGGTCACCTCCGCCGGCCGGAGCTCACGGTCGAGGTACGCGTAAAGGCGTTCGAGACAATCAGCGCAGTCCACGGTCTTCTCCTAGTCCGCCGGCCGGGGCATCGCCCGCGCCGCGGCGATGCCGCGGTCCCGCGCGAGGTCGTAGAGCCGCTTCTGCATGAACTTGCGTCCGCGATGGAGCCGGCTCATCACGGTACCGATCGGGATGTCGAGCATCTGGGCGATCTCCTTGTACGAGAAGCCCTCGACGTCGAGCAGGAGCGTCGTGCGGAACTTCTCCGGGAGCGCCTCGAGCGCGTCCTTCACCTCGCTCGAGAGCGTGTTGTCGATGAGCTCCGCCTCGGGGTCGGGGGACGAGGAGCCGGGGCTCACGTCGCGCATCCGGTTGTAGAGGATCGACTCCTCGACATCGTCGAGCTCGGTCGTATCGGGACGCGTCGCCTTCCGGCGGTACTGATTGATGAAGGTGTTCGTGAGGATCCGGAACAGCCAGGCCTTGAGGTTCGTGCCGGGCGTGAACTGGTCGCGGAAGCGGAACGCCCGGATGTAGGTCTCCTGGACGAGGTCCTCGGCTTCGGCTTCGGAGCGGGTCATCCGCAGGCCGGTCCGGTACAGCGCGTCGAGGAACGAGAGCGCTTCGGTCTCGAAGGGGTCGCTCGCCACACCTTCACTCTACGAGAACACCTGTGCTCCACCGTGCCATTCCGGGGTCGTTCGGGGTCACGCAGTACCTCGGGACTAGCATGCCCACCGCTATGAGGACGATCGATCAGGAGCGCAGCGAGCAGCTTCGCAACGTCGACCTCGCGTCGGCGCTCGACCGCGTCGCGCTCGCCCGGCTCGCGGGATTCATGGTCCCGCGCTCGGTCGCCGCCGGAAACGAGCTCTGCCACCAAGGCGATCCGGCCGACGGGCTGTACATCGTCGTCCGCGGGCGCTTCGGCGTGTACGTGACGCAAGGCGACGGCGAACGCCTCGTGAACATGATCGGACCGGGGCATTACGTCGGCGAGCTCGCGTTGCTCGTCGATCAGGCCCGCTCGGCGACCATCCGCGCCGAGTCCGACGGCGAAGTGCTGCGCCTCGACCGCGGTCACTTCCTCGAGCTCCTCGGACAGGACCCCTCGGCGGCGAAGGCAGTGGCGACGACCCTCGCCCGCCGGCTCCGGCGAAGCAACACCGAGCTCCCGCTCGACGAGGTCGAGCCGGTCGTCTCGACCCAGGTCGTCGCCCCGCCTGTCGTCCGGCGTCCGGCGGCGAAGATCGTCGGGGTGTTCATCGCGCTCAGCCTCGTGCTCATCGCCTTCTCGCCGCTCATCGAGCGGCTCGACGTAGAACTCCTTGGCGACGGGCAGAAGAAATTCGTCCTGCTCCTCCTCGCGGCGGTCGCCCTCTGGGTCACCGAGCCGGTGCCGAACGTCGTCGTCTCGCTCGGCCTCGTCGCAGCTTGGAACCTCAGCGGGCTCACCCGGGACTTCGCGACCCTCGAGGGCTTCGAGAAGATGAACTGGGTCTTCGCCATCGGCGTGCTTGGGATCGCCGCGACGGTGGCCCGGTCCGGACTGCTCCTCCGCATGGGCCTGCTCCTCATCGAGCGCGTCCCGCCCCGCGTCGGCTGGCAGTCCGCCGCGTTCCTCATCAGCGGGATCCTCATGACCCCGCTCCTCCCGCTCGCCATGGCCCGCGCGGCGGTGACCGGCCCGCTCGCCCTGGGCGTCGCCGAGGCGCTGAAGCTCGAGGACCGCAGCCCCGCGAGCGCGGTGGTCGGGCTCTCCGCGTGGATCGGCTCGGGGCCGTTCATCTTTCTGTTCCTGAACGGGTCGCCGGTCTGCCTGCTCGCGTGGAGCCTCATGCCGATCGCCGTGCAGAACCAGTTCACCTGGATCCAGTGGTTCCTGGCCGCGGCGCCCCTCGGGGCGATCATCGCGGCGGGGTCGTTCATCGCGCTCCGTCTCCTGCATCGCGGCGCGCCGATCGCCCCGGTATCGCGCGATCCGCTGCGGCTCCAGCAAGCCGTCCTCGGCCGCCCGACCGGCCGCGAGCAGGTACTCATCGGCATCGTCCTGCTCACGATCGTCGGCTGGATCCTGGCACCGCGCTTCCTCTGGCATCCGGGTCTCATCGCGCTCATCGCGTTCATCGCCGTCATGACGCTCTACGGCATGTCGAACCTCGCGCGCCTCGACTGGGACTATCTCATCTTCTACGGCGTCGCCCTCACCATCGCGAATCTCGCCGAGGGTCTTGGCCTCGATCGGACCGCCGGCCTGGCCGCGGCGCCGGTGCTCACGCAGCTCGGGATCGGCGGTCCGGCACTCGTCCTCCTCGCCGGCGTGCTCACGATCCTGGTCAAGTCGTTGCTCGCGGCCGATCAGGCGATCCTCCTGCTCAGCCTCGCGCTCATCCCGGTCGCCGTCGCCGTCGGGCTCAATCCGTGGCTCGTGGTCATCGCGATCCTCGCCCTCGGGCTGAGCTGGCACATCCCCGCGCAGTCGCCCGAGTACCTGGTCGCCTACGGCGCCTCGCAGGGCCGGCTGTTCACCCACGCCCAGGGCCGCCGGATGGCTCTCGTGTACGACGCGATCGCGCTCGCCGGCCTCGCGCTGTGCCTCCCGTACTGGCACCTGCTCGGCCTCATCTAGCGCGTGCCGGTCACGCTCGGCGCGCGGCTCCGCCAGGTCGCTCGCCGCCTCCGTCGCGCCTACGGCGCGCCACCGGCACCACGGCGGCTCCCGCCACTGGACGAGCTCGTGCTGACGATCCTGTCGCAGAACACGAACGACACGAACCGCGATCGCGCCTACGCGGACCTCCGCCGCACGCTGCCGTCGTGGGACGACGTCGCGGACGCGCCGCTCCCGGTCATCGAGCGGGCCATCCGGAGCGGCGGGCTCGCGCCGACGAAGGCCCCGCGGATCCGCGCGGTCCTGCGCGCGCTACGCGAACGCGGCATCGCGCTCGACGATCGCGCGCTCCGCGGTGTCCGCCACGACCGGCTGTACCAGCTGCTCGTCGACCTTCCCGGAGTGGGGCCGAAGACGGCGGCGTGCGTCCTGCTGTTCTCCCTCGACCGTCCGTATTTCCCGGTCGACACGCACGTGCATCGCGTCGCGATCCGGCTCGGCCTCGTCGCGCCGAAAGCGACTGCCGTCCGGACCCAGGAGGAGCTGCAAGCCGTGCTCGCACCGCGCGAGATGTACGAGGTCCACATGAACCTCATCCGGCACGGCCGGCACGTCTGCGTCGCGTTGCGGCCGATCTGCTCGCAGTGCGTGCTCGCGGACCTCTGCCCGAAGGTCGGCGTGACGCAGCGGCGCTGAGCGCCTCGAGGGTCGGTGCTTAGAAGGGGATCGTTCGGACGAGCGTGCTCTTCAGCCCGAGGGTCGTGCGAAGGAACCGGTCGCCCTTGAGGTCGATCGACGCGTCGGTGCCGTAGACGCGCACCGAGATCGGACGGCCGCCGGGGCTCTCGTTGAACTGCATCCAGACGTAGTAGCCGATGTCCACGCCGTAGTCCTCGATGATCTGCCGCCGGATCTCGTCGCCGCTGAACGACGCGGACCACAGGCCGTACGGCATCGGGCCGCGGGCGTCATAGGCGCGCGCTTCGGCCGCGTCATCGACGACGGCGAGGTACGGCCAGCCATCCTTGCACCGCCAGGTCGTGCCGACGCGCTCGGCATCGAGCACGCAGCCCACGTTCTCGGTGACCCCGCCGTCCGCCGATGCGTAGAGCGCGCGGATCGGCGCGCCCCCGTACGTCAGGATGAGGCTGCCGGTCGACGCCACCGCCGCGTTCGTGCGCGCGCTCTCGAACGAGTGCCCGCCGTAGCACTGATCGGCTGTGTCGTCGCGGACGTCCCACGTGCGATCGCCGGCCGTCGCCTGCCGCCATGCGGCGTAGGTCCGCGCGGTGATTGCCTGCGCGCGCAGCGCCTCCAGCTCCCACCGGCTTGGCATCTCGCCGGGAAGCGCGCCCTGCATGTAGTCGTCGGACGACACGTAGTTCACGACCCGGAGGGCCGAGCCGTCGCGCACCCCGAACCGGAGGCTGCCGCGATACGCGAGGCCCTTCTGGTCGATCGCGATTGGGTCCCAGAACTGCTTCGGCACGAGCGTGAACGACTCGTCGTCGTTCAGCCGCGCCGTGCGGCTGGCCGGCTCGTCGCGCGCGAACAGGGCATCACCATCCGTCCAGATCCGGAGGGCCTGGTCGGGACCGAGGTCGAAGTAGACGACGCTCGGGTCGAGCGTGTTCACGAGGCGCATCCCTCCGGCCGAGTAGATACGCGCGAAGTCGTCGATCGAGCGGCCGACGCAACCGGTCGATGGCTGCGAGAGGAGCACCCGGAACGGTTGCGTGATCGGCTGCGTCGAAAGCTGCGCGCCGGGGAAGTACTTCGCCACGATCTGCTCGCCCGTGAGCTTTGGACCGGCCGCGCCCTCGGCCCAGCCCTGCGCGCCCCATTGCGACAGGCCGACGCCGTGCCCCCAACCCTTCCCATAGAGCGTGACGCCCGATCCCACCACGACGAGCTCGTGCTTCGCGCCGACCGCGTGCGCCGAGAACCAGCCGACACCCTCCTCGACTATGTCCCACGCGAGGATGAGCGTCGCTTCGGCCCGCGGCGCCCGCACGCTGACCCGGAGCGTGATCTCCTCGCCCGGATCCACGTCGTGCGGCAGGCTCGCCCGCGTCCCGTCCCAGACGACCGCCGTCGGCGTGCCGTCGAGCCAGTGATAGCCGAGGCGGATGGGGTGATCGCCGCCCGCGGCCCAGGTCGAGAGGCCGGTGTTCGTGACTCGGACCTCGACCGTGGCGTCGCCGCCGGGAACGATCGTCGCCGGCGCGGTCGTCGCGCCGTACCCCGCGTCGAAGTCGGTCGTCACGCGCAAGGTGAAGCTGCCCGCCGCGGCGCCGGCGGACGAGAACCACGACCGGCCCTCTTGGATGAGGTCGGGCGTGACCGTGTACACGCCCGTGGTCGCGGGCGCGACAAGCTGCATCGGGACCGTGACCTCGGCGCCGGGCTCGAGGTCAGAGGGCAGCGAGCTCCGTAGTCCGTCCCAGGTGACGAGCGCGCCGGCGGCGTCGTACACGTGATACGCGAGCTTCACCGCGCCGTCGCCGTTCGCGCGCCACGCGCCGTCCCCCCGGTCGCGCACGGTCACCGGCACCGTCATGGTCGCGCCCGGTGCGATCGGGCCCTGCGCCGCGGCGACGTACGTGGCCGTCTGCCGAATGACCTTGGGGTCGAGCGCCTCGGTGGTCGTGTCGTTACGCGAGAGGCTGCGCGCGAGACCGACCGCGCGCGCCGCGAGCTCCGCGGCGCCGTCGGCGGCGTGGCCGGCGATGCTCGCCGAACGATCGCCAGGGAGCGCAGCGGCGAGAGCGAGCAAGAGAGCGATGCAGAGCGCGCGGAGGAGCCACCGCGACCGGCGCGTCATCGTTATCGTGAACGGTCGGAGCGGTCCGCGCGGCACCGTCGGCCGAGACGCTGATCCCGCGATGATCCCGGTGCTCTGTGCAGGGCGAGCGTACGGGCGACTGCTGAGGCAGCGATCCCACAGAGATCGCTCTAGGCGCGCTTCGACCCTCGGACCCGCGGCACCCGCAGCTTCGGGAAGCGCGCGCGAAGATCGGTCGCGATGACCTGGTACATCAGCTCGGCGTCGGGCAGACCGGCGAGCGCGTAGCGGCCGAGCATCCGGAACGCGATGCCGTCGCCGACGGCGGTGTCCATCCCGTTGTACGCCGCGGCCGAGACGAGGATCTGTCCGCCGTGGCCGGCCGCGCACACGCGCGACGTCGTGTGCACGGCGATCCCGACGTAGCCGCTCTCGCTGAGCGTCGTGCGCCCGGTGTGGATCCCGATGCGAACGCAGACTGTTGCGTTCTTGGGCCAGTCGCGCTCAGCGAACGCCCGCTGGATGCCGATCGCCGCGCTGAGCGCATCCGCCGGGCGCTTGAACGCGGCGAAATACTCGTCGGCGCGCGCGTCCACCTCGTGGCCCCCGGCGGCGCGCACGCTCGATCGGATGAGCGCGCGGATCTCACGCAGCAAGCGGGCGTAACGGTTGCCGAGGGCGCGCAGCAGGTCGGTCGACCCCTCGATGTCGGTCATCAGGAACGTGACCTGGCCCCGCGGGAGGCTCGCGACGTCGACGGCCCGTCCCTTGATCTCGACCTGCAGCCGCTCATTGCGGATCTGACCGTCGAAGAAGCCGAGCGGGACGATGCCGTATTTCTTCGCTGCCGCGAGCAGCCGCTTGCGGGCCTTCTCGCGCGCCGCGTCGTCGCCGAAGACCGTCTGGTCGAAGCGGGCGAGCGCGTTCCGCACGTGCGCCGCGTCGTGGATCGGCAGCCGGCGCCGGCCGGCGGCGTCGACGTAGGCGAACGCGCTCGCGGGGAGGCGCGCGCGGGCGCTAGCGCTGAGCGGTGGCATCGCGTGGGTGGATCCGCATCGGACCAGTGTGCCTCGCCGGAAACGGGAACGGGGCGCTTGCGCGCCCCGTTCGGTTTTCTTCAGCTCGCCTGCGGCGTTAATGCGACTTCGTGCAGCCAGGCGGCGGGGTCGCGCTCGGGCGGCCCGACGGGCCGCTGTGGGTGTGGTTGTCGTCGCCACAGCCGAAGCCGGCCTTCGCACCGGTCGATCCGGTCGGGCCCTTGTCGGTGTCGTTGTCCGCGGCTTCGTCGGTGTCCTTCGCCTCGTCGGCGTCGGTCTTGGCCGTTGTGTCGTTGTCCTTCGGCGCGACGGTCGACGGATTCGTCCCCGCGGTGAGCGCGGCGAGGACCGCCTTCGCGACGCTGCTCGCCTTTTCGGGCAACGTCGCCTTGGTCGCGTGCGCCGGCGCACCCGGGTCCTGATCGCCATTCATGTCCGCCAGATCCGCGGCGAGCGCCGCGGAGCCGAGGCCGAGGGCCAGCACCGTGCCGGCTGCCAGGGACACCCAGAGCTTGGACTTGGTCATCGAGTACCTCCCGCGCGGTATCGCGCGCGAATGCGCGGACGCATCCGCATCGCTCAACCGGGTAAACGACCCAACGGCCGACCGCGTTAGGAACGGTTCCGCTCCACGAGACCGAAGCGAGCCCTCGGTCGCACGCTCACCGTTGGGCGAGCGCGCACCACTCCTTCACCATCGCGCGGAGCTCCGAGGCTCGCGCGTTCGCCTCCGTCACGTCGGCGATGCGCATGCGCCTCACGACCGTCCCCCTGAGGTGCGGGTAGCGCCCGTTGAGGCGTCCGCCGCGGTGAAGCCTGAGGTTGACGCCGGGCTCGCTGTACCGCACGAACGCGCCGAAGTCGCCGGGGGTCTTCGTCGATGAGAACGTGATGCCGTACTGCGTGCGCTCGCGCATGCTCGGGTCCGCGCCGAGGATGATGTCGCGAACGCGACGGAGTGCCGGCTCAGACGGCGGCTTCGTCGTCTTGAACCAGCGTTCGACCGCGGCCGACTTCTTCACGACGCGAAATGGTCCCACGCGCTCGACCTAGAGTTCGGGCGGTGATCCCGCTCGCCGAGATCCGCGCCGCCCGCGAACGCATCGCCGGCGCCGCGATCCGCACGCCGCTCGTCCGGCTGAACGTCGACGGGGCGCCCGCGGACATCTACCTGAAGCTCGAGTGCCTCCAGCCGATCGGCTCGTTCAAGATCCGCGGCGCGAGCAACCGGGTGGCCCTCGCGACGGCCAGCGAGCTCGCGCGAGGTGTGTGGACCGCGAGTGCCGGCAACATGGCGCAAGGCGTGGCCTGGAACGCGAAGCGCCTTGGCGTCCCGTGCACCGTCGTCGTGCCCGAGGGTGCACCCGCGACGAAGATCGCCGCGATCGAGCGGCTCGGCGGCCGCGTCGTCGCGGTCCCGCACGACGAATGGTTCGACACGTTCCGGACGCGCCGCCGCGAGGGCATCGAGGGTCTCTTCGTGCATGCGTTCAGCGACGACGCGGTCATGGCCGGCAACGGCACGATCGGGCTCGAGATCCTCGAGGATCTCCCCGACGTCGACGCGGTCGTGATCCCGTTCGGTGGCGGTGGGCTCTCCGCGGGCATCGCCTCCGCGGTCCGCGCGCTGCGACCGGGGACGAAGGTGTTCGCGGCCGAGGTCGCGACCTCCGCGCCGCTCTCGGCGTCGCTCGCGAAAGGCGAGGCGACGAGCATCGAGAATGTGCGCAGCTTCGTCGACGGGATCGGCGGGCCGCGCGTCTTCCCCGAGATGTTCGCGCTCGCCCGCGACCTGCTCGACGGCGCGCTCGTGTCTTCGCTCGCGGAGGTCGCGGCCGCGGTGCGGACGCTCGTCGAACGCAACCGGGTCGTGGCAGAGGGTGCGGGCGCGGCCTCCGTCGCCGCCGCGGTCGCTGGTCGCGCGGGTCAGGGGAAGGTCGTGTGCATCGTCTCGGGCGGGAACATCGACACGGCTGCGCTGCGGACGATCCTCGATGGAGGCGTGCCCTAGGACGTACCGCCGAAGTCGACGTCCTTGGTCTCGACCGTGCCCGCCGTCCGCCCCGGTGCTTTCTGGTATTTCCAGTACAGGTTCGTGTGCGCGATGACCTGCGCCGGCGGCGGCGCTCCCCATGCCGACTGATCCTCGGTCGTGTGGGCATCGCTGACCAACGTCGCGTCGTACCCCCTGGCGAGCGCGCCGTGCAGCGTCGAGCGGATGCACGCGTCGGTCTGTGCGCCGACGACGAGGAGCCGTCCGACCCCGAGGCCTGAGAGCACGGTCTCGAGGCTGGTGTCCTCGAAGGAGTCGCCGTAGCTCTTCTCGACGAGCGGCTCGGCGGCCCGCGGAGTCAGCTCGGGGACGATCCGCCAATCATCGGTTCCCCTCACAAGACCTTGGTCGTTGTGCTGGACCCAGACGATTGGGACCCGTTCCTTGCGCGCCTTCGCGACCAGCGTGCCGACGTTCGCGACGACCGCGTCGCGCGCGTAAGCCCCCTTGACCGCGCCGTTCTGTACGTCGATGACGAGGAGTGCCGCGTTCGGCCGGTCCTTGAGTGTGGTCATGGTCTCGCCTCCACGAAATCGCGATCGTGCTCACGCAGAGACTAGCCAATAATCTGGGCCGTCGACCCGGGAGGCGATGTCAGCACGCGATCGCGACGCCGTCGCTCTCGACCCGCGGACATCCTCGAGCACTACGCACTGGGTCATAAGCGCGATCGTCTATCCCGATGGTCAGCCCGGGGCTGGAGTTCGTACGCACGCTCGAGGTCCTCGAGCGGTTCCTGCCACCCGCTCCAGCTGACGTACTCCGACCTCGCGACCGGACAGCATCGGGACCCCTCGAAGCGACCGGATCGGTTCACGACGGCGTACTTCCATGAACCGGAGGAGCTCATCGAGGAGGTGCGCGACGCTGGTCTTGCGGCAGAATCGATGCTGAGCATCGAGGGCCCGGGCTGGATGTTCTCCGAGCGCGGCACGTCGTTGCCATAGGGCGCGTTCGTTGAGAAGCCAATAGAGACCCGCTAGAGATTCCAAAAGCACGGCACGCATCCCGTATCTGCGTTACGGTCGCAGCACCTCGAATCGGCAGTGGACGGAGATCCGCAATGCGCTTTCTACGACTGGCCCTGTTCGCCCTTGGCTGCTGGGGCGTGATGGTCGCTGCCGTCGTCGTGTGGCACGGTGGGCTGACCGACCAACCGAACACGTACCAGCCAGCGGAGGTCGAAGCAACGGTCGACGACGTGTACGCGGCACTGTCGAGCCAGATGGGCGGAGCGACGCCTGATTACGAGACACAGGTCAAGCCCATCCTCGAGATGCACCTGACGTACAGCGAGCTGCAGGAATATGTGCAGACGGATCATTCGCCGATGCCGACGCGGGTGCCGGCTCCCACTGCGACTGCGACCGCCGCGGCCCGGACCTCGATTCCAACAGCGCCCCCAACGGCAGCGACGAGCTACTTCTACGCAAACTGGAATTGCGGCACGAGCACGCAGTGCGCGTCAGTGATGGGGACCGCCACCGGATCTGCGGGGCCTTTCTGTAGCAAGCCGCCGTGCGACAAATGGAGGCAAACCTACTTCGCGGGCGCGACGTGCGAGACCGCAGCCAGATATCACATCTACCGCGGGCCGACCCCGCCGAGTCCGTGTCAGGCGTGACCCGCCCCTAGCCGAAGCTGCCGCCATCTTTCAACGACATGCACGCATAGCCCGCCAAACTTGCGCCGCGCGGCAGAATGCCGTTCTTTTTGTGGAAGACCAGTTTCTCAGGCGCCGTACCCGTGCTCAATGACCAACCTGGCTGTCGTTGACCGGCTGACCGCGACCAAGATGCTCGTCGGATTTCCAGACAACCACGATCTGGCGCTGCCGGACCCGACGTAAGTGCTGACCTCGCCACCCCTTCGGGAGCTATGGCTTCGTCGGCAAGGAACGCGGCGAGCGCGGCGGATCGGCGCAACTCGGAGTCCTCACGCGCGAACGCGAATGATCGTCTTCCCCATGCGTCGCTCGGTGAGGTTGAAGGCGGCGACGGCGCCGTCGAGGGTCGAAACGGTGCCGATGTTCGTCCGCAGTCGTCCGTCCCGCACTCGCTGGACGATCTCACCCAGTTGGGCACGATCGGACTCGACAACGAAGTCGACCGCCAGGCCGTCGGCAGGCCGCGCCTCGGACGGCCCGACGATGGACACCAGCGTTCCTCCGGCTCGAACCAGGCGGGCTGACCGCTTCCCGATGTCGCCGCCGATGAGATCGAACACCAGATCGACGCCGCCGACGTCTTCGAGGACGTCGTTCTCGAGGTCGACGAACTCCTGCGCGCCGAAGTCGAGCGCCTTCTGGCGGTCGGCCGCGCGTCCGGTGCCAATGACGTAGGCGCCCGCCAAGCGTGCGAGTTGCGTCACCATCGACCCGACTGCGCCCGCCGCTCCGTGCGCGATGACGCTCTGCCCTGCCCGAAGGCGGCCGTGCTCAAACAGTCCCTGCCACGCAGTCAGGCCCGAGATCGGCAGGCTCGCGCCCACGGTGAAGTCGACGTCGCCCGGCAGCGGCGCGAGGTTGCGCGCCTCGACGGCCGCGTACTCGGCCAGGGTGCCGTCGCGAGTCCAATCCGTGAGGCCGAACACCCGCTGTCCGACCGACAGTCCCGTGGTGCCATAGCCGAGGGCGGTGACAACTCCGGCCAGCTCATGCCCGAGGATCGACGGTGTTCGGTCACGGCCGAGGCGATCGGTCCAGGTCGAGGGCCACGCCAACTCGGTCCCGACGAATCCCGACGCATGAACCTGAACGACGACGTCGTTTATCGCTGCCCGCGGCTCGGGCCGCTCCACCAGTTTCATCCCGGCCGTTCCCGCAGCCCGGTCTGTTACGACTATCGCCTTCATCGTCCACCCCCTCGTGTGGCTCGATTGGCTTGCATTCCTACATCTGTTCGCCCGGCTGGAACACGACGAACAAACCCCGCATCCGAACGATGAAGTTGGTCATACACGACGACGAACTTGGTCTTCCACTGGAAACCTTGACTGAGCCGACGGGCAGACTCGAACTGCCGACCGGCGGTTTACGAAATCGCCGTCGCGCTCACGCAGAGATTACCCAATACGTGTCGTATGCCTTGATCGATGGTTTGCCCGTTCGGCCGTCGGTTTACGCGACGGTGCCGATGATCCGGTCGAGGATCGGCGGGTAGCTCTTCAGCGTCGAGAGCGGGACCCGGCCAACGTACCGGTGGAGCATCCGAGCTCCGGACTCGGTGCCCCAGCCGAGCATCTCGACGATCGAGGAATCGGGCACGCCAGCGGCGTGCAGCTGCTGCGCTCGCGTCGAGCGGAACCGGTGCTGGTGGAAGGCGATGCCCTCCTTCGCGAGCGCAAAGCGGAGGCGCTTCGCCATCTGGTCCCAGCCGCCTTCGGAGAACGCGGTGCCGTCCTCGGTGAGGAACAGCGGCTCGTCGGCGTCGCGGCCGCCATAGGGCGGCCGCTCCTGTCTGAGGTAGCGGATGATCGTGTCGCGGGCCGCGGGCTCCATCGGCACGACCCGCACGCCTGACGCGGACTTCGTTCGCTTGCGGCTGTCGACGATGAAGTGGCCCATCGTTTCGCCCCGCTCGGGCAGGACGACGTTTCGCAGGAGCATCGTCCGCACTTCCTTCGCCCGGAAGCCGTGGAGCTCGACGGCGATCATCGCGATCGTGCGGAGTCTCGTACGCGTTTCGGGGACGGACCGGACGATCTTCCGGACCTCTTCGTCGCGGTACCCGGGCGTTCCCTTTGAGGATGGCTGCGGTTGGCGGACGTCGCGGAGCACGCTGCTCCGTGCGTCCTCTGAGCCGGCGTACCAGACCCGCTGGCGGGCCAAGTACTTCGCGAAGCTCTTCAGTGCGATGGTCTTGTTCATCCGGGTGTGCCGGTTCGCCGTGCCGCGGAGCCAGCGCTCGACCGTCTCGGGCTCGAGGCGCTGAAGCGTGCGTTGTGCTTCGGGGAGCCAGCTGCAGAAGAGCCGCAGGTGCGAGCGGTACGTGTCGAGTGTCGTCTGTTCGACCTCGCTCGCGTAGTCCGCGAGGAACCAGTTGATCGCGTCAGCGAGCGGGAAGTCCGGTCGCTTCACGCGGGTGTCTCGGTATGCGTCTGGAAAGGTGCGATCGCCCACAGGAAACCCTCCAATGTGGGCGGCCGGGCAGGCGTCGACGAGTCTAGGTCGCGCGGTGCGAGATACACACCTCACGAATCGCTGATCGCTTGCGACCACCGCGTCGGAAGCTGCGATGAGGTGATGAGTCACCGACCCTTTTGGGCATGCTGCCGAGAGAATCCGGCGATTTCGTGTACTGCGACCGCAACGCGGATGTATCACGACTTCGTCGAGCTTCGGGTGCCGCCCGGAGCTCGTTCGGAGCGGCTCACCCTCATCATCCTGCTGTCAATGAAGGCCTTGGGAGGGTCGACGCTTTGCTACCGTGCTCCCGAGAGAGGGGAGCTCGATCGCCCAACAACTGCCGATGCCGGGCAGCGGTCTACCCCGCGTCCTCCGTGTGGTCGATGACTATGGCGCCGTGGGTCAGGGTGCGTCGAATGCGCACTGGGTCCTCGTCGAGAACGGTTCCGAGTACATCACGAAGGGTCCGTCGTACACGCCCAATCATCCACACGTGGCGGCGAACGAAATCATCGCGGCGTCGCTGGCTGAGCAGCTCGGACTGCCATTACTAGACCATAGGGTCGTGTCGCTGGGCGCCAGTCAGTACTTCGCCAGTTCATGGATGATCGGGCCTTCGTTCTATCCCGCGATCACGGCGCAACTGCTCGCCGACTGTGTGAACCAGGATCGCATCTACGATCTAGTCGCCCTCGACATCTGGATCGCAAATGGTGATCGTCACGCGGGAAACCTCGTAGCTCGCAAGCCTCAGAAAGGCAACGGTCTACCGCTACTCTTGCTCAATGACCACAGCCATTGTCTTGTGCTGCCGAACGAATCGGGAGCGGCGTTGGCGGCCCGCGTAAACTCCGCGCCGATGCCGTACGTTGCCTTGGATTTCGTCCGCACTGCGATCACAGATCCTGCCGCGCTTCGGGCAGCCTTCGACGCAATTGAGGGAGTCACGACCGCAGCTATCGACGACGCCGTCCGCTCGGTGCCTCCGACCCTAATGCCGACAGGCGACGACCGGCTGTATCGCGACTTTCTGCTGCACCGACAGGCTGCAGCCCGTCAAGTCACGAGGGCCAATATCGCCATGTTCCCAAACATCCCGGGAAATGCACTGTGAGATCGGCTCGCTATGTCGTGGTCCGGTACACACCAGATCCCGGACGCAACGAACAACTGAACATTGGTGTGATCGTTTGGGACGAGCGCTCGCGTGAGTGGGCGCTCGATGGCTCGGCGATTGAACGCGTTGTCAGAGAGAATCCCGCTTTAGCTCGCGATGCCCTGCATTACTTGTCACCTGCGATCGAAGACGCGCTTCGCGGCGTCGACGTGCCATCCGAAACGGCACTGACCAAGCAACTCGTCAGCATCGTGGGGCCGAGCGTTTCCATCTCCGAGGCTCGACACACCTCAGTAGGCGACGCTCCGGACGACTCGTTGGCGTCGACGCTCGAGCGACTGTTGAACCGCATTGTCACGCCGCGTCGCCGGTCATACAGCCACGGGTTCGATCCGGTCGAAGCCGTCGCCAAGAATCTCCGGCCCCTCTTAAGGCAGCGCGCAGTTAGTCAGAACCACGTCTTCAGGAAATCTCAAACAGGCGTTCGCCGGACCGTCGACTTCTTTGTGAACTCGGGGTCAAATGTCGCGCTCGACGCGCTCAAGTTGGACCTGAAACGCGCTGACGAGATTCGGCTCCGCGCCGATGCGGAGGCCTACAAGGTTTTTGATGTCGTGAGCGCGAATCCGGTCAAATACTTCGTCTACTGCGAGATGTCTGATGACTCCGATCTTTCAGAAGCCAACAGTTCGGCCACCAAGATCCTCAAGAGTGCCGGCAGCGAGGTTCTGTTCAAAGCCGAAGCGGCTAGTTCACGGCTCATGCGGGCGGCCACAGAACATCACGCTGTCACGGCTCGCCACTAGCTCGAGCGGTTGCCTGTGGGCCCGGGCTCGAGGTCGCACAGTCGGGCCAACCTGGATACGAAGAACGTTCCGGTCCGCTTAGCCCCGGAGGCGCGGCCACGCACGCGGAAGGGCTGGCTCGAATTCCTTGCAACCCAGATCGATCTCACAGCGGGGGAACGCCGCGCCCTCGAGGTCGTGTACGTCGAGGGAGTCACGACGGTCGGAGCGTTCCGCGGCTTCGGATGGGCCGCCAAGCAGCTCGGGCTCACGCGCGCGGGCTTCATGTACCGATGGAAACGCGCGGAGTTCAAGCTCGGCTGGGCAGGTCAGACCCCCGCGCGTCGACCGACCATCTCGCGCGCTACGCGAGTTGCGCTTGTAGAAGAGGCAACGCACGGCGGCGTGTGCCCGATTTGCGGTCGCGCGATCGTGTCCGTTCTCGGGCTGGTTCTCGACCACATCGTCCCGTATGCAGCTGGCGGCCCGACGACCCGCGAGAACCTCCGGGCCGTTCACCTCCTCTGTAACCGGACGCGCGAGCTGCTGCCGTACCTCGCACCCGAGCACCACGAATGGTCGCCTCTCTCGGGACGGATGCTCAAGGCCAACGCGAGGCGGAGCCTGGAATTCGGATCACGGGACGTGCCCGTACCACCGGGCTTACGGCCGCCCGCCCACCTCGAGCGTCGGGTGCGGTCGGAGCAATACATGGCCGCCGCGTTCCGCCGAGGTGCCGGCCGAGCTCATGGCATCGACGTAGCGTCGACGCTGAGCCTCCTCGCGATCGCGAATGGCGCAAGCTCCGCCGCGTCAGAAAGGCCACGCTTGCGAGCGGTTCGCCGTCGCTGAGTTATCACTTGAACTCTTCCGAATCCTCGGTGCCAGGTAGCTACCCGGAACCGATCGACGCGCCCTGAGAACGTCTTGACGGCGTGATCAGTAGAAGTAGCCTCCTCTGACCTGTGGGGAGGGCTAGTTCATGCGTCGCGTTTGCCGGTACGCGCTCCATGACACGGTCTTCGCGTGAGCACGCCACCGGGAGAGTCGCTGCCTGAGGGCGCCGGGCCGGAGACGGTCATCGACTCGGCTCGGGTCAAGGCCCAGTTGCGAGCGTGGCAGCAGCAACTCCTCGACCTGACGAAGGGCAACCCCCTCCTCGGCATTAACAGATCCCGGGTCAGCAAGCTCAAGGTCACCGCGCCGTCGGCCGCGAGCCTCTGGAGTCGATTTGCCGCAGGCGAAGAGTCCTTGCGCTTGCCCTTGGTGTCCCGCAGGTCCGCCCTCGTGCCAGATGTGGGGATCGCCGCGGATGAGAACGTCGACCCGCAGGAACTCGAGCCTGAATACACCGTGCGTCCCGGCGATCTGACATTTGAAGGTCAGGCGGTCGATCTCTTCCGTCGCATCCGACGGATTCATGACAACGGGCGCACGACTGTCACGGAACGCGGCGTTACGACGCTGTTCCTCACGTTCGGTCTCCTTGACTGGTCGGAGCCGGCGCTCGGCGAGTCCCATTCACCGCTGCTCATGGTGCCGTGTCACACGGAGCAAACGAGCGCAAACCTGCCGCTGAAGCTCATTCGTGCCGACGAAGAGATTGAAGTCAATCCAGCCTTGGAGTTGTACCTCCGCGACCGACACCAGATCACGCTGCCGACATTGCCCGAGTTACTGACCGCCGATACGTTGCGTGCCTTCCTCGAAGGAGTTCGCCGGGCCACCGCCTCGCAAGGCTGGGTGGTCACCGACGAGGTCTGGTTGAGCACGTTCACGTTCGAAGCGCTTGTGATCTACAAGGATCTCGCGGCGATGGTGGACGCCGCAACGCACCATCCTGTCGTGGCAGCGCTCGCGCGGGCTACCCCGTTACGTGAGGCGAATGAGAGCCTCGGCGACGAAAGGTTCAACGAGCCGACGCCTGGCCAGGCCGAAATCGTGCCGGTCCTGGAGACGGACTCGACGCAGCTCGCGGCGCTGCGACTCGCGGCTGCCGGCCGAGATCTCGTCGTACACGGACCGCCCGGCACAGGGAAGAGCCAGACGATCAGCAATCTCATCGCCGATGCGCTCGGGCGCGGCCAGAAAGTTCTGTTCGTCAGCGCGAAGATGGCCGCACTGGAGGTGGTGCACAGGAGGCTCGCGGAGCGCGGCCTAGCGCGGTTCTGCCTCGAGGCGCACAGCACGAAGGCGGGCAAGACCAAGATCATCGACGAGCTGAAGCGAACGCTGTACGCGGACGGCGAGGGGGATGGCGGCCTGTTCGACGAGCAACTGGCCGACCTCCAAAAACTCCGCGTTCAACTGAACGAGTACGTCCAGGAACTACATGTCGTTCGAGCGCCGCTCGGCCGTTCGTTGCACCAGACACTCGGACGGCTCCTCCAGCTTGACCACGCGCCCGACGTGCGCGTGCCGTTGCCGTGGCCGGCTCCGCTCGCTGTGTCCCGCGCGGAACTGAACGAGACGCTCGACGTTCTGGCTGATCTAGGGACGCAGCATGCTGTGTACGACGCACGCGCTGAACATCCGTGGCGGGGGTTGTCGATCGTCGGCCCAGCCGTGGTCCGTGAGGAGGTCGAAGACGCACTGAGGACGGTGGTCGATGCGACCTCGACCATTCAGCAGCAGGTCGCGGACTTGCGTGCCGTCGTCGGCCCTCCGCGGTCCGCCGTCTCGCTGGAGCAACTGCGCGCGCTAACACCGGCGCTAGAGACCGTGACCGCGTGCGAGGCGCTCCCATCAGGCTGGGCAGAGCGGCCCGTCGAGGATCTGGTGACTGGTGCCAAGAACTTCAGTCTCGCGAGCACCCTTGCCTCCGAGCTGTTCGATCACCGGTCGAGGTTCGATGTCATCTCGTCGAGCGTCCCCTCAGTGCTGATATCTGCGCTAGCGCCCGCCGAGACGATGTACAAGGGCTGGTCGCGTGCCCTGCGGCCTGCCTACTGGCGCTGGCACTCCTCGCTGAAGAACGTGCTCGATCCTGCGGCCTCCCGTGCATATCAGGCGCTCATCGGCGACCTTGCGTTGGCGCGCGGCATCCTCGAACGCGAGGCCTGGTTCGCTGTGCATGATGCCGAGTTGGCTCTGGAACTACCGGATGCCAGACGGCGCGACGCACGCTCGCTGGCGGCTGTCGCCGAGGCGTTCCGCGCGGCCGCAGCTTTGCGGACAGCCACTGCGTTGACAGGCCTCGAGGGCGCCCGATCGTCCGTCGCTGTAACGACCGAGTTACGCGCCGCGTCGCACGCGCTCGCATCGAGCACATCTGGCGAGCACCTGGCCGAAGCTATACGCAAGGTTGATCAGTGGTGGCCCGCCGGGTTCGTGGAGGGTGCTCGAGCTGCGCAGGCTCCGCTCGGAACGTTGGCTGCCCGCGCGAACGAAGCGCTGGCGCACCCGACAGGCTTTTACGACTGGACGGTCGTTCAGCACGTCCTCGCGCGATGCTCTGAACGCAACCTAGGACTGTTCGTCGCTGCGCTCGGCTCAGTCAGCGCGCGTGATGCCCGAAACGCCTTCGAACGGCGCTTCCTCAGCCAGTGGGCGCAGGCGGTCATCGACGGTTCGCCGGCACTCCGAGTGACTACAGGCGCGAGGCGCGAGGAGCAGATCGAGCGGTTCGGCCGACTCGACTTCGACCTACGTGAGGCGGCGTTGCGACAGGTGAAGATCGGTGCGTCGGCGCCCGCAAACCAAGTCCGCCGTGCTGGGAACAGCGTCGCGATGAGCGAGGTCGCGATCCTCAGGCGCGAATTGGAGAAGCGTCGCAATATTCGCCCGCTCCGTAAGTTATTCGCAGACATCCCGCACGCCCTGCAGGCCCTCAAGCCCTGCGTGCTGATGAGTCCGATCTCCGTGTCGACCTTCCTGAAACCGGACAGCATGAAGTTCGATTTGGTCGTCTTCGACGAAGCCTCCCAGCTTCCAACAGAGGAGGCGATCCCAGCAATCCTTCGGGCCACGCAGGTCGTCGTAGCGGGAGACTCGAACCAGCTGCCGCCCTCCAGCTTCTTCACGGCCGGCTTCCTATTCGAAGGCGCGGGCGAGGAGGAAGAGGCCGAGGAGAGCCTGCGTCCGCTGGAGTCATTGCTGAACGACTGTGTGGCCGTGTACCCGGTGTTCGAGAGTGCTGACCTGCGCTGGCACTACCGCAGCCGGGACGAGCGGCTTATCGCCTTCTCCAATCATTACTTCTATGACAACCGTCTCATCACCTTCCCCTCGACCTCGAGGGCGACGGACGATCGCGGAGTGCGGCTCGCGTTTGTTCAGGACGGAACGTGGGACCGGGGCCGTAGCCGGACAAATCGCCAGGAGGCGTTAAGGGTCGCGCAGCTCGTGATCGAGCAAGTCCAGCGCTTCCCTGAACGATCGATTGGCGTCGTCGCGATGAACACGACGCAACGTGAGGCGATCGACGACTGCCTCAGCGATCTCATGAAGGATCGGGCCGATCTAATACCGCTCGTCGATCGAGACCGCGACCACGAGCCGTTCTTCGTGAAGTCCCTGGAGAACGTCCAGGGCGACGAGCGCGACACCATGATCATCAGCGTCGGCTACGCGAAGACGCCGACAGGGCCGCTCGCGCTGAACTTCGGCCCACTCAACATGGAAGGGGGTTGGCGTCGTCTGAACGTTCTTGTGACCCGGGCGAAGTGGCAGACGATCCTCGTGACGAGCATGCGCAGCCACGAACTGGCCGGTATCAACCCCAACAACCGGGGAGCGGTCGCGCTCCGCAACTTCGTTGCATACGCCGAGCGCTCAGGACAACTGCCCGCTGAAGACACCGTTGTCACCGAAGGTCCTACCAATGATTTCGAGGATGCCGTTGCCGAGGCGCTGCGCGCTCGCGGCCTGGCAATCGATCAACAGGTGGGCGCGAGTGCCTTCCGCATCGACATGGCAATCCGCGACCCCCGCGATGTGGCTCGGTACGTGCTGGGAATCGAATGCGACGGGGCGACCTACCACAGCGCCCGGACGGCGCGCGACCGGGACGTCCTACGTCAAGAGGTACTGCGCGGTCAGGGTTGGCGTCTTCATCGGCTTTGGTCCACGGATTGGTGGCGGGATCCAGGACGCAGCATCGAGGCTGTACTGCGAAGTTTGGAGCAGGCGCAGCAGGCCCCAGTGGAGCAATCGGTCCCGGCTCCGGCGATACCGAAGCGAGCGGACGCAAAGAAGGGAGCCGACCCTGCGACGTTGGGCACAGGCCAGCAAGTCAGTCGACCCTCGCGATTTCCCGCGTCGTTATACGAGCGGTTTCGGGGCAGGGGACTAATCCTGAGTCGGGACGTGCTCATGGACCCCATGCAGATACCCACCCTCGCGGCCACCATCGTTGCGTTGGTGAAGGCTGAGTCGCCGGTCCATGAGGATCTCCTGTGGGATCGGCTCAAGGACCTGCACGGCGTGGCGCGAGCGGGCGCGAACATACAAGACAACATCGAGAAAGCGATCCGCCTTGCCCGTGACTCAGTAGTCCGTACGAATAGATTCCTCTACATCGCCGGCGAGAAGCCGCGGGCGTTCCGGATACCCGCAGACGGCGTGCAGCGCTCGATCGAACAGATTCCTCCGGAGGAAATCGAGCTTGCGGTCCTACACCTGGCGGAGGAGCAGTTCGGAGTACCCCGGACCGAAGTGCCCCACGGAGTTGCGATGTTGTTCGGAATCGAACGCGCCCGCGCCGACGCTGCTACGACCGTCCTGAACATTACCGACGAAATGATTGAGGACGGTCGGTTACGCCTAAGTGGTTTGATGGTCTACCTGCCTTAGCGACCATCGCGCCGTTGCGACATGCCGCTGCTCCTGAGGAGGAGACCCCGTGACCAAAGTGAACATCGACGAGTTACTCGGATATCTCGATCGGGACCTGACGGACGCACTCGAGCGATCGATCGACGAGCGCCGCGAGCACTTCGGAGAGACCGAGGTCCTCCGAGTGCTGCTGCAGGGCAGCTTCCGCGAGGGATCTGACCAGGAGTACAAGCTTCTGCAGCTGGTCGCGCCCTCGATCGCCCGCGCGGTGCACAGAACGGTCACGGCCATCGCGTTCGCGGACGCTGCCCGGACCGTCGCTATCCAGCGGCGCAATCTGCCACCCCGTCTCCGCGGATGGATTGATGTCCCTGACAGAGTTGCCCGATGATCGAGGCGATGCGGAGGCGCAATTGAAAACCATTGGGACTTGGCTTTACGGGGCGGTCATTTGGTGGGTTGCGGGGCTGTTCGCCACAGCTGTCTTGCCGCTCTTGGGTCTGCGCGTGCCAGGCCTCAACTTCGGATTCGCGACGATCGTGCTGATCGCGTGGATCGTCTATCGCAGGCGACCGCTGTTGACCTCGCCCAGTCAAGCCCCATCCAAGCCGCTGGAGATTTGGGTCGGTGGGGCAGTCATATGGGTTGGGAGCTTGATTGGTACGTTCTTCGTTCTCAGCCTGCTCGTGGGCGTGCTGTTCGGCGTAAGTGGCTTACCCGCCGCCTCCCTAGTTGTTCCTCCGTTAGTCGCCAGCGTCGTCGTCGCGCTCTGGGTCAGGCGGAAGCGCCGCACACCGCCATTGGCGTAGACAGACTCGCCGTTGGCTCAGGCTGCGAAGCGGCCTGCCCGGCCGCCCTTCTAGAACTTCGGTTTGCGGCTCTGAGCGAAGCCCCCTCGGGCCTCGAGAGGGAACCGGGAAATGATGCTTTGCTCGGGAACCGGGACTGAGCCGACGGGCAGACTCGAACTGCCGACCGGCGGTTTACGAAACCGCTGCTCTACCAACTGAGCTACGTCGGCCTGATGGGCCGAACCCCATTTTATGGGTTCGGCCCATTTCAGGCCGACGGTGAGGAGCGAAGCGACGAACTCAGTCGGCGCGGTGCCGACGGCGACGACCGAAGGGAGGAGCTCAGTCGGCCGATATCAGGCTGACGGCGAGGCCCGCCTACGAGCGGCGCGTCCGCTTCTTCGCTCGAGCGGTGGACTTCCGACCGCGTGCGGCCGTCGACTTCTTTCGCGTGGTCTTCGCCGCGGTCGTGCGCTTCGCCGTCTTCCGCTGCGCGGACGGCGGCTTCATCACGCCGAACGTGTTCCCCGCGGGATCGAGGAGCATCGCGATCGTGGTCGTCGGCGTGATCGCCGTGACCGGCATGAGCACCGTCGCGCCCGCCGCGACAGCCCGATCGACGAACCGCTGCGGGTCCGCGCACTCGACGTAGACGCTCGTGCGCGCATCACCTTCGCCGATGCCGCCGCCGATCCCTACCTCGGGTCGCTCGAGCATGCTGTAGTTGCCCATCTCCTTCACCGGCGGCGTCAACTTCCAGCCGAAGACGTCGCGATAGAAGTTCTGCAGGCCGACCGAGTCCTTGCCGATGATCTCGAACCACATGACCGGATTCGCCATGGTGTGTCCCCTCTCGCGTGATCTCACTGCGCGCGGCGAGGATACGCCCGAGCCGGCTCAGAAGAAGCGGTGGTAGTGGACGAACTCGTCATCCTTCGTCCAGCCGGCGGACTCGTACAGCCGTTGCGCGGTCCCATTCGTGATCTCGGTGCTCAAGGTGAGACCCTTCGCGCCGGTCTCGCGCGCCCAGCGCTCCGCGCGATCGAGCAGCGCGCTGCCCGCGCCCGAGCGCCGGCCCTCCGGTGCGACGAAGAGATCGTTGAGCACCCAGAGCCGCATCATCGAGACCGACGAGAACGAGGGGTACAGCTGGGTGAAGCCGACGATCGCGCCGTCGACGACCGCGAGGAAGATGACCGACTCGTTGCGCTTGATGCGCTCGGCAAGGAACGCGCGTGCCCCGATCGGGTCCGATGGCTGCCGGTAGAACCGCCGGTAGCCGTCGAACAGCGACACGAGCGGCTCGAGATCGTCGAGTCCCGCGCGGACCGTGCGGACCTCAGCCATGCATGAATTCGGCGAGCAGCCGATGGAAGTGGTGCACGCCGCCCTCGCGCGCCGGCGAGTAACGGCCGCGGTCGTACAGACGCGATCGCACGCCGCGCTGCACCGCCTCGACGATGGCCTCGTCCTCGCGCTCGACGCGATCGAGCCCCGCGCCCGCACCTTCGCCGCGCGCGGTCTCGTCCCACACGAACGGCAGGAACGACACCCGCGTGCGGTCCACCGCGAGCGGCGTGACGACGTTCACCGACACGCCCCACGGGTAGACGTTGAACATCGTCGTCGGGAAGAGCCAGTAGTAGTACGCGGCGATCGAGCGTCCGGCGTCGGGATGATCCGTCGGGAGCGCGAACGCGCGCTCGCCCGGCTTCGCGATGCCGAGCTGCAGCACGGCGTACCGCTCGAGCTCCACCGTGTACGCGCCGTAGTCGAGCACGGTCGCGAGGCTCGAGTGGACGTACGGGATGTGGAAGCCCTCGAGGTAGTTGTCGACGTAGAGGGCCCAGTTCGCTTCGACGAGGTAGTCGCGCGCGGCTGCCGCGTCGTAGACGAGATCGGCGAAGGGCAGACCCGCGAGGCGCGCGCGCATCGACATTGCGACGTCATCGAAGGGCATCTGCGGCACGAGCGCGACCATCAGGAAACGCTCGAGCCGGGCGAGGGACACCCGCGGGAGGTCGTCGGCCTTCGACGGGAAGTTCGCGGTCGCCTCGAACTCCGGCATCGAGTGAAACCGCCCGTCGAGGGTGAAGCGGCGGCCGTGGTAGCGGCACCGGAGCTGCGAGAGGTGCCCGGCGCCCTCGACCACGAGCGTGCCGCGGTGGGTGCAGACGTTCGAGAGGCAGTGCAGCTGGTCCTCGCTGTCACGCGTCAGCACCAACGGCTCGTCCAGCCCGCCCGGCAGGAGCGTGAACGGGAACACCTGGCCCGCGACGCTCACGAGATCATCGTGTCCGGCGTACTGCCACGTGCGCGCGAAGACACGCTCGCGCTGGAGGTCGAAGAGCGCCGGATCCGAGTAGACCCGCGCCGGGAGCGTCGCCGCGGTTCGGATGTCGGGATCGATGCCGAACGGTCGCATGGCGGCGATGCTATGGCGCGTAGGCTGAAACCCATGCCCGACGCCTACGCCCTCGTCCTCCATTCCCATCTGCCGTACGTCCGTGGCGCCGGCCGCTGGCCCCACGGCGAGGAGTGGGTGCACGAGGCGATCCTCGGTACCTATCTGCCGCTGCTCGTGCTGCTGCAGGACCTGCGCGCCGAGGGAGTCCCGTACCACCTCACGATCGGGCTCACCCCGACGCTCCTCGAGCAGCTCGCCGATCCCGACATTTGCGCGCGCTTCGTGACGTACGCCGACGACCAGATCCGCCGCGCGGAGCTCGACGCGTGGGACTTCGGCGTCGCCGGCGCCTCCGCGAAGCAGGCCGTCGCGGAGTTCTACCGCGGCTCGTACACCCGCCTGAAGCAGGCGTTCATCCAGCGATTCGGCCGCGACCTCGTTGGCGCGTTCGCCGACCTCGCGCGTACGGGCCAGGTCGAGATCCTCACCTCCGCGGCCACGCACGGCTACCTGCCGCTGCTCGACGCGCGATCCGTCGAGGCGCAGCTCGCGGTCGGGCTCGCGTCGACGCGGCGCCTGGCAGGGCTCGAGCCAACGGGCATCTGGCTGCCCGAGTGCGCGTACAAGCCCGGTCTCGAGCGCGCCCTCGAGCGCCACGGGTTCACGCACTTCTTCACCGACGCGGCGCTCATGCAGGGCCGCGAGGTGGCTCTCGCCGCGAAGCCGTTCCGTTCCCGGCGCGAAGATCGTCACTCGGGCGCGGGCGCGGCGGTGGCCGTCGTCGAAGACCCCAACTCGGCTGGAGCACTGATCGATCCGACGGTCGATCTGTTCCGTCCGTACCTCGTCGCTGATTCCGCGGTCGCTGCGGTCTCGCGCCACCCCGAGATCTCGGGTCAGGTGTGGTCCGCGGCGCAGGGGTATCCGGGCGATCCCTTCTATCGCGAGTTCCACCGCAAGGACGATCGCTCCGGCCTCCGCTACTGGCGGGTCACCGGTACCGCGGATCTGGGCGACAAGGCCGAGTACCAGATCGCGCTCGCCGCCGACCGGGTGCGCGAGCATGCGACGCACTTCGTGACCTCGATCCGCGAGGAGCTCGCGGCGCACCGGAGCGCGACCGGGCGCGACGGGATGCTCGTCACGACATTCGACAGCGAGCTCTTCGGCCACTGGTGGTTCGAAGGGATCGATTGGCTCGGCCTCGTGCTGCGCGAGCTCGGGGACATCGCGACCACCGTCGCGCGCCGGCTCGAGGCGCAGCCGCCGCGCGAGCGGGTCGCCCTCGCCGAAGGCTCGTGGGGCAAGAACAACGACCACTCGACGTGGAGCGCGCCGCAGACCCAGTGGATGTGGAACGGGATCCGGGACGCCGCGGCGCGCGTGCGCGCCGTCGCCGACGACCCGCCCCGCGATCCGTTCCGCAAACGCGCCGCTGATCACGCGCTCCGCGAGCTGTTGCTCCTCGAGTCGAGCGATTGGCCGTTCCTGGTCACGACCGGTCAGGCCGGCGACTACGCGACGGAGCGATTCCGCTCGCACGCGCAACGGCTCGGGCGATCGCTCGAGCTTGCGGCGCATGGGACGCGCGCTGATGAGGTCGAGCTGCGGAGCCTGGAGCGCGCGGACAACCCGTTCCCGGATGCCGACATCCGGGCCTTTGCGAACGTCGGCTAGCTTCGGCTAGCCCTTCTTGCCCTTCGGGGCTTCGGCGGGCGCGCCCTTTGCGGCCGGCGCGCCACCCTTCGCGGCCGGTGCGGCGCCCTTGGCGGCCGGCGCTGCGCCCTTCGCGGCGGGAGCTCCAGCGGCGGGAGCGGCGCCCGCGGCACCGGCGGCGGCCGGTGCGGCACCTTCCTCGGTGGCCGCGGCCTCGCCCTCGACGGCCTCGCCCTCGACGGCGGCCGGCTTCTCGACCACTTCCTCGGCGCGTGGCGCGACGGCCTTCGCGACGACCTGGTCCGCGTCATTGAGGATCTCGATCTTCGAGGTGTCGATCACGAGATCGCGGATGTAGATGGTGTCCTCGATCTGTTCGATCTTCGAGATGTCGACGTCGATCTGGTGCGGGATGTCCTGCGGGAACGCTTCGATCCGCACCTCGCTGATCGCGTGGACCATGACCCCGCCCTGGGTGCGGACCGCCGGCGAGTCGCCCATGAAGTGCAGCGGCACCTCGGTGCGCGTCTTCTCGGTGAGCGACACGCGGACGAAGTCGACGTGGAGGGCGGAACCGGTGCGTGGCTCGCGCGAGAGGTCGTGCACGAGCACCGGCACCTCGCCGCCATCGAGCCCGGTGAGCGACAGGAGCGTCGTCTGGCCCCAGCGGCGGTAGCCCTTGAGGAACGTGCCGGCGTCGGTCTCGACCGGGGTCGAGTCAGCGTGGCCGCCGTAGATCACGCCGGGCAGCCGGCCCTCGCGGCGCAGCGCGCCGACCTTCTTCCCGAGCACGGTGCGCGGGCGGACCTCGAGCTTCGGTGCCTCAGCCACGTGGATTCGCTCCCCTGATCGCGATTCGGAGACTCGATTATCTCAGGGCGGCGTCGGGAGGTCCACCACGAGCCGGACCGGGCCCGGTAGCTCGGTGACCTTCGCGCAGACGAGGCGCTCGAGGCCGATGCCCCAGGTCATGACCCGCTCGAAGTCGTCGATGAGCTTCACGTCGCGGACGAGCGGCAGCCCGGGGCGGATATCGGTCTGCGTGAACGTCTGCGTGCCCGTGGCCGGATCGACCGTCGAGGCGTTCCGGAACCGGACCTGAAGGAACGCATTGCCGTCGACCGGGACCGGCCGGCCGCTCCCGCCGCCGATGAACTGCGTGACCACGGCGATGTCGTAGAGGGGCATCCCGTACACGCCCGGCGCGCTCGACGGGCCGAACTCGAAGACCACCCGGTCAAAGCCAGGTTGGTGCGCTGCCCGGATCGCGGTGAGCTGGGCCTGGGCCTTGGGGTCGCCGCCGTTCTGCGGCGGGCAGCTCGTCGGTGGCGGAGTGCCGGTCGGCGCGGGGCTCGGGCTCGGCGACGGAGAGGCCGAAGGCGTCGGCGACGGTCGCGCGACGCTCGGGCTCGGACTCGGCGTGACTGTGGGCGGCGGGGAGGTCGGCGCCGGCGACGGCGTGACTGACGGAACGCACGCGACCAGGAGCGCGACCGCAAGAGGAGTGATTAGAGGGACGAGGCGGCCGTGCACGTTCGTAGTCTGAACGTGGAACGACCCTGTGGCGATATTCCCGACACGCTGGCAGCGATTCTGTACGCAGACCGTACGCTGAAACGAAATTTGGTAGAATGACCTCCAAGTGGCCGATCGGCTGCGTTTGGCGCTGGTTTTCCACCAGCACCAGCCAGCGGGGAACTTCCCCCATGTATTCGCTGACGTAGCCGAGCGCGCGTACGCGCCGCTCGTGGCTGCGCTCTATCGGCACCCCGAAGTGAAGGCGACGCTCCACTTCTCCGGCCCGCTCCTCGACTGGCTCGAAGGCAACCGGCCCGACGTGATCGGCGATCTCGCTGACCTCGTGAAGCGCGGCCAGATCGAGCTGCTCTCGGGCGGCTACTACGAGCCGATCCTCGTCGGCGTCCCGCGGCGCGACGCGGTCGGGCAGATCCGCGCCCTCACCGATCGGGTGGCGGCGATCTTCGGCCGCCGGCCGCTCGGCGCATGGCTCACCGAGCGAGTGTGGGAGCCGCATCTGCCGTCGGTGCTCGCCGAAGCCGGTGTGGCGTACACGATCCTGGACGAAGAGCACTTCCTCCAGGCCGGGCTCCGCCGCGACGAGCTCGGCGAGTCGTTCATCACCGAAGACCAGGGCTTCCCGCTCGTCCTCTATGCGGCGAACACGAGACTCCGCTACCTCATCCCGTTCCGCGACGTCGGTCAGACGATGAAGGAGCTGCGCGAGCGGCAGGCCGCGGGCGCGCGGCTCGTCGTCTACTCGGACGACGGCGAGAAGTTCGGCGCGTGGCCGGGCACGTACCAGCGCGTCCACAAGGACGGCTGGCTCGAGGACTTCTTCACCCAGATCGCGCAGGCCGACTTCATCGAGACGACGACGCTCGAGGATGCGTGGATCTTCCAGAAGCCGCAGCGCCGGGTCTATGTGCCGGGCGGGACCTATCAGGAGATGGGGGAGTGGTCGCTCGACGCGGGCGCCGCACGTCGCTTCGCGCAGGCGCGCAACGCGCTGAAAGAGGAGCTCGCGCCGCTCGTCGCGCTCCCGCCGTGGCGGAACTTCCTCTCGAAGTACCCGGAGGCGAACGCGCTCCACAAGCGGATGCTCATCGTGTCGGAGGAGCTCGCGCGCCGCAGCATCCTCGACGCGTCGCCCGAAGTGCGCCAGGCGCAGCAGAACCTCTGGCGCGCGCAGACGAACGACGTGTACTGGCACGGCGTCTTCGGTGGGCTCTACCTCCCGCATCTTCGCGCCGACGCGTACGGCGCCCTGCTCCGCGCCGAGCGGCTCCTTGCCGAGCGGCGGGTCGCCTCCGGCGAGCAGCGCGACTACGACGTCGACGGTCTCGATGAGTACCTCTTCCGCGGGAATGCGGGCGCGGTCTTCGTCCACCTCCACGGCGGCTCGATCGTGGAGTGGGACATCTACGCGTCGGCGACGAACCTCATCGACACGCTCGCCCGCCGGCCGGAGAACGAGCACGAGACGCTGCGCCGGGCCGAGAAGGCCGGCAAGGTGAAGGTCGGGAAGGCGGCGGACAAGGATTCGAAGTCGATCCACGAGGTGGTGCGCGCGAAAGAGCGCGGCCTCGTGAAGCTCCTCGAGTACGACGATGCCCGTCGCGCGTTCTTCCAGGACAGCTTCCGCGTCGGTCGCGAGGACGCCGTGAGCCTGCACGCGCTGACCTACCAGCTCACGCCGCAGCGCGAAGCGCGCACCGTGAGCCTCATCCTCGAGCCCCCGGTCGGCTCGCTCGCGAGCCTGCCAGGCTTCGGCATCCGCAAGGACATCCGCATCGCCGACGAGGGGCTCGCCGCCGGAGTGCGCTATCGGCTCCGCAACGACGGCGAGGACAGCATCATGCTCACGTTCACGAGCGCGTCGAACGTCGCGTTCGTGGGCGAAACGAACGTCGGCGATCTCATCACGCTCGGCACCCGCAAAACGACGCCGGGCAAGGCCCTCGAGAACGCGCGCAACATCAGCGAGATCGCGGTCCACTCGGAGGCCCGGCACTTCGACATCGCCTTCGCGATCGATCCGCCGGCCGAGACGTCGGTGCGACCGATCTACGCGATCGCGAATTCCGAGGAGGGCTTCGAGCGGCTGTACGAGCAGACCGAGATCGCGTGCTCGTGGACCGTGACGATCGAAGCCGACTCGCATGTCGACCTCGAGATCCGCGCCACGGCGGTGGGTCAGCTCGTCGAACCGGAGCTCGTCAAGCCGACCGCGCGACGGAAGCGAACGGTCGCCGCCCCGGTGGGTGCGGACGCGGCGGCACGCGCCAAGCGATAGCCTTAGCGTCCTCTCATGAGCGACGCGACCCTCTTCTCCGCACCCGTCCCACCTCCACCGCCCAGCCGATCACCGAATGTCGCCGCGATCGTCGTGCTCGCGCTCCTCGCCGGCGCGGTCGGTGGCGGCGCGGCGGGCGGGTATGTGGCCTCGATCCGTCAGGCACCCCCGGCGGAGGCGAGCCCCGCGGCCACGAGCGGCGCCACCGCCGGTGGCCCGATCCCGAGCGCTCAGCCGGTGAGCGTCCCGGCAGGGGGCCCCGGCGATGTGGTCGCGGTGGTGAATGAGCTGCTCCCGACGGTGGTCACCGTGATCAACCGCCTGCCGAATGGTACCGCGCAGTCGAGCGGCTCGGGCTTCGTCATCGATTCATCGCGCGGATACGTCGTCACGAACAACCACGTGATCGAGAACGTGCGCAACACCGACCCAGGCGCGTCGTTCGACGTCATCTTCAGCGACAACCGCGTCGTCAAGAACGCGAAGCTCATCGGCCGCGACGACAAGACCGACGTCGCGGTCCTTCAGGTGCCGGCGCAAGGCCTCAAGGCCGCCGCGCTCGCGAACAGCGACGACGTGCCGGTCGGCTCGACCGTCGTAGCGATCGGGAGCGCGCTCGGCGAGCTTCAGAATACCGTCACCACGGGCATCGTCTCGGCGAAGGGCCGCCGCGTGCCGGAGACGGACACGGTCGTCCTCGAGGACCTCATCCAGACGGACGCCGCGATCAACGAAGGCAACTCGGGTGGTCCGCTCATCGCGGCCGCGACGAAGCAGGTGGTCGGGATGAACACGCTTGTCAACCGTGAGGCCGGCGCGGAGGGCCTCGGCTTCGCGATCGCGAGCAACACCGTTCGGGACATCGCGAACGAGCTCATCACGAACGGGAAGATCGACCGCGGCGCGATCGGGATCGCGTACAACCTGCTGACCCCGCGCCTCGCCGCCTCGCTTTCGCTGCCCTCGGACACGCAGGGCGTGATCATCAGCCAGATCCTGCCGGGCTCACCGGCCGCTCAGTCCGGGCTCAAGGTGAACGACGTCATCACGAAGATCAACACCCAACAGATCGACGGTACACATCCGATCAGCTCGATCCTGCTGCACACCCGCCCTGGCGATAAGGTGACCCTCACGATCATCCGGGATGGGAAACAGCAGACCGTCGACCTCACCCTCGGCCGGCAGAGCTGACGCGGCGCCGGCGCTGCGCCGGCACGATGCGTCGCTGTA
>Ga0070698_100001047_pt1 | contig 30453 bp, 26 predicted proteins | sample KBSK1502metaG_FD_65477 | JGI IMG/M metagenome (GOLD analysis project Ga0070698, IMG submission 65477) | Corn, switchgrass and miscanthus rhizosphere microbial communities from Kellogg Biological Station, Michigan, USA - KBS K1-50-2 metaG | ecosystem: Host-associated > Plants > Roots >...
TTCTGATTGCATCGACTGCACTCTTTCCATGGCAACTGTTCGTGCTCGCCGCGTTCGGTATTGGCGTGGTGGCATTGGCAATCTCGTTTCCGGATCACTTCGGCGTGCCGACGGACGAGCCGTCGCGCTGCCCCGCCTGTAGCCACGATGCGCTGATGCGGCTCGAAGCGAGCGTCGCAAGCCCGGTACCGCTGCTGCATTGCCGCGACTGTGGCGAGGCGTATCGCTTGTGCGGCGGCACGCTGTACCGCGACAACGGCAAGCCGCTGTTCTAGCCGAGAGGGCTGACTGTCAGCCCGTCGAGAGATGCTCTCGCGATGGACGAAGATCTCGACGAAATCTCAGATCCCCGGCGCTGGAAGAAGTCTGGCTGGATCGCCTGCGTGGTCAAGAACGATGACGGCGATGGCTGGGCCGCGACGATGACGCGCGTCGGCGATTCCGAGCCGGCGCTCGTGACACCGTGGACGATGGGTCGCGACAAGGTGAATCCAAAGCCGCTCGATCACGCCGGCTTCGCGACGCTGCTAAAAGGCGTCAACGACGTGCTCCGCCGTCACGAGGCCGCGCTTCACGCGCGCTTGCATCGATCGATCAGCTGGGCGACCGACACCGGTCAACGCCTGCGAGCCGATCTCGCGATTCAGCAGGATGAAGATGACCCGCACGCGATTCTATCGATCTTCGACGAGCAGCTCGATGAGCTCGTGCGCCGCGGCCGCGTCAGCGCATCGTTCGCGCTCAGCCCCAAGACGGTGCAGCGCTTCCTGCGATCCGGCGAGTGATCAGCGCATGCGCGAGCCGAATCGGTACTCGTGCAACTTCCGCAAGAAGCGATCTTCGATCGCGTGACCCGATGCCGTTCCGATCACCGAGTCGATGCCGCAGCGCGGGCACAGCGCCGTCTGGTTCTTGTCGATCCACTTGCGGATGTCGGTGACGGCAAACGTGCGAAAGCAGAAGAAACAGCCGCAACGAACACTGGCGGTTAGCTCGGTACGGTGGTTTGCGGCGTGCTGGAGCGCGGATGTGTAGAGCGCTTCTCGTGTTTGTGTCTGTGTCTGCATAACCGGCGCCTATACCGGGTGATTCACGGTACCGCGCGCGTGAAGGCGGACCCAGTCATAGTTGCGTCACCAAGCGCGGGGTCGTCATTTGGTGCTAGGTGAAACACCCCCGAGGGTCCATGATGTCTCGTGGCGCGCACGACGAACCATCAAATGAGCTTCGCGCGCCTGATCCTGAAGCGGATCTGGACGCCGGTCCGATCGTTTCTCGATTTCTCCGCTGTCAGGTGTTTGAGCTGTCGAGAATTGGCGGCGGGTGGCAGCGACGGGTTTTGCCGAAGCTGTTTCGAGATCGGCCACCTTCGGCATTCCGACGAAGAGCACGGCGGCGAGTCCTGACCAGGCAAAACGCGGCGCACTCCGGAGAACGCTCCGCGCGGTAGTGGGTCTACTGTCTCGGGCATGCGCGCCGTCGCGGTGTTCCCGAACGACAAAACGATCAAGGTCATCACGAACCATCCCGCGCCGATGCTCGAGCGCGATCACGATGTCTTGCTCGAGATGCTCGACGTCGGCGTGTGTGGCACCGATAAAGAGATCGCGCGATTCGATTACGGCACACCGCCGCCCGAAACATCGTATCTCGTGATCGGGCACGAGTCGCTCGCGCGCGTCGCGCGCGTCGGCAACGCGGTCACGCGCGTGCGGCCCGGCGATCTCGTCGTCACGATGGTACGCAGGCCATGCGCGCACGAGTGGTGCCGCGCGTGCCGCGTGCATCGCCAGGATTTTTGCTTCAGCGGCGACTTCACCGAGCGCGGCATCAAAGGTCGCCATGGCTTCATGACAGAGCAGGTCGTCGACGACGAGCGGTACATGCACCTCGTGCCATCGCACCTGCGCGATGTCGGCATTCTCGTCGAGCCGCTGACGATCGCCGAGAAAGCGCTGATCCAGATCTGGGACGTGCAGGAACGATTGCCGTGGACCGTGGCGGGGATCGCCGGCGATGGGCACGGCGCGCGCGCTGTCGTGCTCGGCGCCGGACCGGTAGGCTTACTCGGCGCGCTCGCGCTGATGGTGCGCGGCTTCGACACGTGGGTGTACTCGCGCGACGTGCCCAGTGGCGCGGCGGCAACGTGGGCGACGGCCGTCGGTGCGCACTACGTCTCGTCGCAACAGACCTCACTCGCCGAGCTCGCGAAGCAGGTCGGCAACATCGATCTCGTGTACGAAGCGACCGGTGCATCGCAGCTGTCGTTCGAGACGCTCGGCGTGCTCGGCACCAACGGCGTGTTCTGTTTCACCGGCGTGCCCGGTCGCAAAGCGCCGATCGCGCTCGATGCCGATCTGCTGATGCGAAACATGGTCCTCAAAAACCAACTCGTGTTCGGCACGGTCAACGCGGGCGCCGACGCGTTCGCGGCGGCAATTAACGACCTCTCGCAATTCCACGCGCGCTGGCCCGAGCAGTTGCGCGCGCTCGTGACGGGCCGGTTCGCCGCCGAGCAGGCGATCGAGCTGCTGACGGGGCAGACCAAGGGGATCAAGAACGTGGTGACGTTCGCATGAGCGACTGGATCGATATCTCGGTCGCGATCCGCGACGGCATGGTGCACTGGCCGGATAACCCGCCGATCATCGTCGAGCGGCTCGTCGACATGGAGCACGGAGCGACCGCGAACGTCTCGAAGATCTCGCTCGGCGTGCACACCGGAACGCACGTCGATGCGCCGGTGCACTTCGACGCGCGCGGCGCCGGTGTCGACGCAATTCCAGTTGCAGCGCTGTGCGGCCCTGCGCGCGTGATCGCGATCGCGAACGAACGCGAGGTCACTGTCGAGGAGCTCGCCGATGTGGGCAGCGGCGAACGCATCTTGCTCAAGACGAAGAACTCACCCGCGGCGTGGCAGCGCGCGACGTTCGTCGAGGATGCCGTGCACCTCACCGTCGATGCCGCGCGCTGGCTCGCGGCGCGCAAGGTCCTCACCGTCGGGATCGATTACCTGTCTGTCGGCGGTTACGCCGCGGGCAATGGCTTCGACGTTCATCACGCGCTGATCGATGGCGGCGTGTGGATCATCGAGGGACTCGATCTCACAGCCGTGCCGCCCGGTCCGTGCGAGCTGATGTGCTTGCCGATCAAGATCGCGGGCGCCGACGGCGCGCCGGCACGCGCATTCGCGCGACCGCTGGGAGGCAGCAATGGCTGACGGTACATACCGAGACGAGTGATGATGCAGGATGCGGAGCGCGAGCGCCTCGAGGCCGATGCTCGGCGCGTCGAGAATTGGCGGCGATGGGGTCCCTACCTCGCGGATCGCCAGTGGGGCACGGTGCGCGAGGATTATTCGGCGACAGGCGAGTGCTGGACCGATTTCCCGCATGACCACGCGCGCAGCCGCGTGTACCGCTGGGGCGAGGACGGCTTGCTCGGGCTGTGCGATCGCGAATGCCGCATGTGCATTTCGATCGCGCTGTGGAACGGCAAGGATCCGATCCTCAAAGAGCGCCTCTTCGGGCTGACGGGCCTCGAAGGCAATCACGGCGAAGACGTCAAAGAGCTGTACTACTTCCTCGATGCGACGCCGACGGCGTCGTACTTGAAGGCGCTCTACAAATATCCGCAGTCGGAGTATCCGTACGCAAAGCTCGTCGCGGAAAACCGCCGGCGCGGCAAGGGCGACCGCGAGCACGAGATCGAAGATACAGGCGTCTTCGACCACGGCTATTGGGATGTCTTCGTCGAGTACGCGAAGGCGGCACCCGATGACGTGCTCGTTCGCATCACCGTCGCGAATCGCGGCGATGCACCGGCGAGCGTGCACCTCTTGCCGCACCTCTGGCTGCGCAACTCGTGGGCGTGGGGTCGCCGCGGCGAGAGCTACGACGCGAAAGGCTCGATCGAGCTCGACGGCGACCACGTGAAGATCGTGCAGCCGACGCTCGGCGCGTTTCGTTTCGACGCCGAAGCGACGCCGCGCTGGCTGTTCACCGAGAACGAAACGAACACCGAGCGCCTATGGGGACTGTCGAGCGCGAACAAGTACACAAAGGATGCGTTTCATCGCCGCGTCGTCGACGACGAGGCCGCGGCGGTCAATCCAGCCGGCCGCGGAACGAAGTGTGCGGCGTGGTACGTGCTCGATGTGCCAGCGGGTGGCGAGCGCGTCGTGCGCGCGCGGCTCGCGCAAGACCAGCTCGCATCGCGCACGCCGTTTCGCGACTTCGACGAAATCTTCGACGCGCGAATCGCAGAGGCCGATCAATATCACCGCACGGTGCGGCCGGCATCGATGACCGAGGACGAGCGCGCGATCGCACGCCAGGCCGATGCGGGCCTCGTGTGGTCGCGCAAGTTCTATCACTACATCGTCGAGCATTGGCTGGATGGCGATCCAACGGCCGAGCCGCCGCCCGCGGCGCGCAAGCGCGGGCGCAATCGCGGCTGGAACCATCTGTGGGCACGCGACGTGATCTCGATGCCCGATGGTTGGGAGTATCCGTGGTTCGCCGCGTGGGACCTCGCGTTTCATTGCGTCGCCATGGCGCGCTTCGATCCGCTGTACGCAAAGCAGCAGCTGCTCTTGCTCACGCGCGAGTGGTACATGCATCCAAACGGGCAGCTGCCCGCGTACGAGTTCGCGTTCGGCGATGTCAATCCGCCCGTGCACGCGTGGGCTGTGTGGCGCGTGTATCAGCTCGCAGGGCAGGCGGGGTACGGCTACGACCGCGAGTTCCTCGAGCGCGCGTACGACAAGTGCCTCATCAACTTCACGTGGTGGGTGAACCGCGAGGACGCCGAAGGCGACAACCTGTTCACCGGCGGCTTTCTCGGCCTCGATAACATCGGCATCTTCGATCGCAGCCAGCCACTGCCCGGCGGCGGCGAGCTCGTGCAAGCCGATGCGACGGCATGGATGGCGTTTTACGCGACGACGATGCTCGAGATGTCGCTCGAGCTCGCGAAGGAAGAGTTGCCGTACGCGGACCTCGCGCTCAAGTTCTTCGAGCACTTCGTCGCGATCGCGAAGGCGACGAACGAGCTCGGCGGCACCGGACTGTGGTCGGAGGAAGATGGGTTCTACTACGACCAGATCCAATCGCCGCCGCGCGTGCAGCAGTTGCGCATCCGCTCGATGGTCGGGCTCATCCCGCTGATCGCCGTTGCCTCGCTCGACGACGAGACGCTCGGCTCGATCGCGATCTTTGGCGATCGCTTGAAGTGGTTCTTCGAAAATCGCCCCGAGCTCGCGCGCACGATCTCGATCGAGCTCGAGCCGACGCACCAACACCGGCTGCTCGCGATCGCGAATCGCGAACGCTTGACGCGCGTCCTTCGCTACATGCTCGACGAGAGCGAGCTGCTATCTCCCTACGGCGTCCGCTCGCTGTCGCGCTACCACCGCGACAACCCGTATGTGATGCGGCTCGACGGCGGCGCGTACGAGGTGCACTACACGCCGGGCGAATCTGACACCGGCTTGTTCGGCGGCAATTCGAACTGGCGCGGCCCGGTGTGGTTTCCGGGAAACTACTTATTGATCGAAGCGCTCAAACGCTACTACCACTACTATGGCGAGTCACTCACCGTCGAGTGCCCGACGGGCTCGGGCGTTATGATGAACCTCGCCGACGTCGCCGACGAGCTCGAACGGCGACTCGTGAAACTGTTCCTCCCCGAGAATCGTCGGCGGCCGTGCCACGGCGGCAGCGCTCGCTATGCCGAGGATCCTGCGTTTCGCGATCTGGTCCTGTTCTACGAGTACTTCGACGGTGACGACGGACGCGGCCTCGGCGCATCGCATCAGACCGGGTGGACCGCGCTTGCCGCCAATCTCGTCGAGCGGCTCGCATTCGCGCGCGCGCAATCGCCGCACGAACGCCCGGCACGTCATCCGCACGGGCGATGACCTTGATACGATTATCCCGATGGTGACGCGCAGCCCGGCTCTGTTGTCTTGCGCCGCCCTCGTTGCTTGTTATTCCCCTCGGCCGGGCGACTGCTCGTTCCGCTGCACGTCGGTGACGGGCTGCCCCGAGCCGCTGACATGCGTGAGTGGCTTTTGCCGAAGTACGGCAACGCCCGCTGCGCCTTGCATCGAAGTGGACGCCGGCGCCCCACCGTGTGATCTCGCTAAACCGTTCGGACCGGCCACCGTGCTCGCTCTCAGCACGAGCGTCGACGACACCTCGCTTCGCGTCACCGAAGACGAGCTCACCGCGTACTTCAGTCAATACGATGCGGCGGGCACGACGCAAGCGGACCTCTTCGTCGCGACGCGTACGAACACGACGACCAACTTCAGCAATATCCGAGCGCTCGCGATCAATTCCGCCGACCCCGAGGAGTTCGCGTCGATCACGCGGGACCAGCTCGAGCTCATCTTCACGCTCAGGCCGCAGGGCGGCTCGTACAACATCTACTCGTCCACGCGCGCGCGCACGCTGGACCCGTTTGTCACGATCGTGAAGATCGATTCTGTGAGCTCGACCTCGGGCGACATCGATCCGTACGTCGCGCCCGATGGGCGCACGTTGTATTTCTCGAGTGGCCGAGACAGCAGCGGATCGAGCATCTATCACATCTACAGCGCGACGCGTAGCAGCGTCGGCGTGTTCGATTCACCGATTGCGGTCTCTGCGCTTGGCACCACCGATGACGATCGGGCGCCGCTGATCAGCGCCGATGGTCTCGCGCTGTACTTCAGCTCGCTGCGCGCGCCGAGTGCGGGTGAGCGCGATATGTGGGTGTCGCATCGTGCAACGCCGACCGACAGCTTCGGCGCGCCGGTCCCGGTGAGCGAGCTGAACACGGCCACGAGCGAACAGCCGACAGGAATCTCGGGCGACGGCTGCACGTTGTACTTCACGCGCCGCAACACGATGCGAACCGATCGCGATTTCCTCGTCGCGACGAAGCCCCAGTGAGCGAGGATGCGCGCGAGTGGCTCGAGGCAGACGGCCTCGGCGGCTTTGCGATGGGCACTGTCGATGGCGTGCGCACGCGCCGCTATCACGGCATCTTGCTCGCGGCGACGCGTCCACCGAATGCGCGGATGATGCTCGTCGCGGATCTCGAGGTCTTCATCGAGACCTCCGAACGTCGTTATGCACTGAGCTCGCACCGCTACGCCGGCGATGTGGTGTATCCCGACGGCGCAACGCGGCGCACAGCGTTCGCGTGGCAGCCATGGCCGCGCTGGGAATACACGTGCAGCGATGACACGCGGATCGCGTACGAGCTCGTTGCCGACCATGGCTCGCCGCGCGTCGCACTGCGCTGGACGAAGCTCGCCGGCGGCGCCGCACGATTGATCGTGCGCCCGCTACTCGCGGGCCGCGATTACCACTCGCTTCATCACGAGAACGGCGCGTTTCGCTTCGCCGCCGAGGTCACGGGCGGCGCCGTCATCTGGCGACCGTACGAAGGCGTGCCGGCGATCGCGTGCCGCAGCAACGCGCGGTACGAGCACGCGCCCGATTGGTATCGCTGCTTCACGTATAGCGAAGAGCGAGCGCGCGGTCTCGACTGCCAGGAGGATCTAGCGTCGCCCGGTGTCCTGACGTTCGACCTCGCAGAGCCGGCGCAGCTCGTGTTCGGCACCGGCGAGCTCGACGACGCCGACGCGATCTTCAACCGCGAGCGCGCGCGCCGCGCCCCGCTGACGCCGCTCGATCGCGCGGCTGATCAGTACATCGTCGACCGCGGGCGTGGCCGCACGATCATCGCGGGCTACCCGTGGTTCTCCGATTGGGGCCGCGACACGTTCATCGCGCTGCGCGGGCTGTGTCTCGCAACCGGCCGCCGCGACGTCGCGCGCGAGATCTTGCGCGAGTGGACGCATGCCGTCGACGGCGGCATGTTGCCGAACCGCTTCGGCGAGCGCAACGCCGCGCCAGAATACAACTCCGTCGACGCCGCACTCTGGTTCGTGATCGCCGCCGATGCGTACCTCGCGGACGATCCGGGTGACAGCGTGCTCGAGGCCGCGATCGCGGAGATCGTCGATGGCTACACGCGCGGCACGCGACACAACATCGGCGCGACACGCGATGGCCTGCTCGCGTGCGGCGCTTCTGGCACGCAGCTGACGTGGATGGATGCAAAGCTCGGCGACGAGGTGATAACGCCGCGCGTCGGCAAGCCCGTCGAGATCCAAGCCCTCTGGCTCAACGCGCTCGCGATCGCGAAGCGGCGCGAGCTGTTCGAGCGCGGCCGCGCTGCCTTTGCCGAAAGATTTTGGGCGGGCGACCAGCTCTACGACGTCGTCGACGTCGATCACGTCCCCGGCGCCGTCGATGCGTCGTGCCGACCCAACCAACTCTTCGCCATCGGCGGACTACCGCTGCAGCTCGTCGATGGCGCGCGTGCACGCACGATCGTCGACACTGTCGAGCGCACGCTGTGGACACCCGCAGGTCCGCGCTCGCTCGCACCGGGCGATCCGCGCTACCGCGGCCGATACGTCGGCGGTCCAGGCGATCGCGATCGCGTCTACCACAATGGGCCCGTGTGGCCGTGGCTCGCCGGTGCGTTCGTCGAAGCGTGGCTGCGCGTGCGCGGCAATTCGACCGAAGCGAAGCGCGAGGCGCGCGAGCGATTCGTCGAGCCGCTGCGCCGTCGCCTCGAGATCGCAGGGCTTGGCCATCTCTCCGAGATTTGCGAAGGCGATCCGCCGCACCGCGCGGTCGGCTGTCCATTTCAGGCGTGGTCGGTCGCCGAGCTGCTTCGGCTCGAGCGCAGCGTCATCTGATCATGGCGCGACGCTGCTCCAGTCATCAGCGTCGAACATGTCGAACAGCCACTTCGATAGATGCTCGCCGCTTCCGTCGGCGCGTGGCGAGATCGTGTCGAGCTCGAACAACAGCCAGACGTGCTGACCGCTGTCCTTCGAATAGACGCGGAAGTTATCGTGGCCCGCGAGCGCGACATCGCGCAGCTCGGTGATGCCGGCTTCGTATGCGTCTTCAGGCATCGGAAAGCCGGTCGCACCGGCAACGCAATCGGGATAGCCGTAGCCGTAGAAGCTGCGAATCACACCGTCACGCGTGCTCGTGATGATTGCCATGCGCGTGTCGGGGTACGCATCTGCGAGATAGCCGAGCGCGTTTTGCAAGCCTCCGCCATCCGCTTGCCGACACGCGGGGCACTCGGGCGGCAGCGCGGCATCGAGGTTCCACGCGGTGCGGAACATCTGCTGCAGACACGGCGTCATGTATTTGTCGGAGAGCGGCGGCCCGGAATCATCGAGCAGGTACACCGGCGTCGTGGCGAATGCCTTCTGCGTGCGATCGAAATTCATCAGCGCGCCGAAGCCGCCCGCAGACGAGCCCGCGAGGATCACGCGACGCAAGTCGGGCGACTTCGGCACGATGTAATCGAGGTCGTAGCCGACGTTCGCGTAGCCGACAAACATCCGCCCATCGGTGCCATCCGGCTTCGAGCCCGCGTGGACGTCACCGGTGCAGTATGGAACGAACACGTACGTCGCATCGCGAAACGGATTTTTGTCGTCGACACGATCGAAGATGCCGATATTGTACGGGCCGATGTTCACCGCGAATTGATCCGGCCCCCAGCCCGATGGATGCGCGACGTGATCGCACGTATCTGCGTTGAAGCACGCGCCGCCGCCCTCCATATAGATCACGAGGTCGCCGTTCGTGCCGAGGTTGACGCCGATGCCGGTCGGCGAGCCGTTCATGCAGCGCGCGCCGTCGATCGGCACGTACTGCCACTCCTGCGGTGTGGTATCGAACGCGGGTGGGCTACCACCGCCGCCGCATGCCGTGAGCAACAAGACGAGCGACCCCAATCGCTGCATAGTTCGGCAGTGTAGCCCACGAGGTTCGCTAGCAACCGTCGAATGGATCACACGCCGTCGGAGATGCACAGAGGTCCGGCTTCTGCGCGAACGCGCAGTCTTCGGCATCTCGGACTGTTACATCGCATTGCAGGTTCGAGATCCACTCGACGCAGTCCGACTGCGTCGAAACCGCGACGTCCCAGTCGATGCACGAACCGTCACTGCACTCCGAGCAGCTTTGCATGCGGCCGACGCCGAGCGTCTCGCCCCACCACGCGCAGAGCTGGCCTTGCTCGGCGGGCGAGAGCTGGCGGATCAACGCATCCTCGGCAAAGCCGGAGCGCGGCCCCGGATCTTCGGCTGCTTGTTCCGGTTGCGATCCCGAGCAGGCGACGAGAAAGACAAAGGCGATGACGCGCACACGCGCACGAACAGCAACGTGCGTGCCACGCCCAACGTATCGACATCTCGCGGCGCGGTGATGGATTTCTGAGATGTCACGCGATGCGTTCGAGGTCTGCCCAGTTCGGCCCGACCTCGACGCCGACACGCAGCGGCGCTTCGAGCGTGAACGCGTTTCGCATCGCATCGGCCGTCAGTCGCGCGGCATCAGCGACCTCGCGCTCGGGCACCTCGAACAGAACTTCATCGAGGATCTGCACGAGCGGTGTTGCGGCGAGGCCGGCGGCGCGCAGCGCGCGATCGGCATCGAGTAAGCCGCGACGCGATACATCAGCGACCGAGCCCTCGTGCGTCGCGCGCCGCGCGAGACGCTCGGCATACGATCGATCGTGCGGATCGAGAGACTCGAGTCCTCCGATCGGCCAGTGGCGCCCGGCGAGCGTGATGATGTAGCCGCGTTCGCGCGCGAGGCGGTGTTGCTCGTCCTGGAACTGGCGAACGAGCGCGTACTTGCGATGAAAGCGCGCGATAAGATCCTTCGCCTCTTGCGGCGAGACGTTGAGCTGCAGCGCGAGCGCGCTCGAGCCTTGGCCGGCGAACGTCGCGAAGTTGACGACCTTGCCGATCTGCCGCTCGCGTTCGCCGATCTTGTCGACCGCCAGGTCGAGCACCGCGGCGGCGGTTTGCACGTGAATGTCGGCGTTCTCGCGCAGCGGCTCGATGAGGGCAGGGTCCTTCGTCAGGTGCGCGAGCACGTGGAGGCCGAGCTGGTTGTAATCGACCGACATCAGCACGTGACCGGGCCGCGGCACGAACGCGCGACGCACGCGAGCCATCTCGGGCGTGCGGCCGGGCACGCGCCCGAGATCGGGATTGGAGCTGATGATGTGCCCCGAGAACGAACGCGCGTTGTGAAAGCACGCGTGGACGCGGCCGTCATCGGAGATGTACGAACGCAGTGCGACGATCCAGCTGTCGCGCAGCCGGCGCAAGAAGCGCCAGCGAATGACGAGCGGCACGATGGGATGCGCGGCTTCGATGCGCTCGAGCGCTTCGGTCGCCGTGCTCCAGCCCGTCTTCGTATGGCTGACGACAGGGAGCTTCAGCTCTTCGAACAGGACCGCGCCGAGCTGCTTGGACGAGTTGAGGTTGAACGACTTGCCCGCGAGCTGCGTGATCTGCGTTTCGAGCTCCGCCTCGATCGGCGCGAACGCTTCTTCGGCGCGCACGAGCTCGGCGGCATCGACGCCGATGCCGACAAGCTCCATGCGCACGAGCGTATCGGCGAGCGCGCGATACTCGCCGAACAAACGCTCGTCGACCGTTGGCGCGATCCCGCGCCACGTCGCGGCGGCGGCATCCGCGAGCTGAACGGCGAAGCGCCCGGCATGATCGACATCGACAGCGCCCCACGGCTTGCGCTTGTTGCCGACGCCGCGCACCGTCTCGTCGCTCGGTAGCGCGCGCCCGAGCACATGCTTGGCGACGATCCATAGATCATGCGGCGCCCAGTTGCTCGGTTGCGCGAGGTGCGACGCGCAACAGCTGTCGCCGACGATACCGGCGATCTGGATGCCGCGGCGGCGCAGAGCGACATCGGCGACCTTGATGTCATGGCCGACCTTCGCGATCGACGCATCCTGCAGCCAACCGGCGAGCGCATCGAGCTGCGCGACGGGGACGTAGAGCCCGCGGCGATCGCCTGTCGCGAGCGCGACGCCCACGAGCTCGCCGCGCACCGGCGACGGATCTTCGGTTAGCACGTGCACGGCGGTGGGCCCGGCGCCGAGCGTCGCGAGCGCGGCGCGCACGGCATCCGCGTTTTCGCAAACGGTGACCTCGATCTGATCGCCGGCATCGGTCGCGAGATACTCGACGAAGCCGAGCTCGCGAAACGCCGCATTGAGCGTTGCGGCCGACGGCGGCGTGAACGCAAGCTGATCGAGCGGGACCGGCAGCGCGCGATGGCGATCGAGCTTCGCCCGCGCGACCTCGATCGGGATTTGCTCGCGGGCAGCGCGCAATGCATTGCCCGGGCGACCGGTGATCGTATCGACGACTTCGAGCGCCCGTGCGATCGAGCCGTGCGTTTGTAACAGCCCGGTCGCGCCTTTCGCACCGATCCCTGCGACGCCGGGCAGCGCATCCTCATCGCCGACGAGCGCGAGCCACTCCGCGACCTTGTCGGGCCCGACGTTGAAGCGCTTTTCGACCATCTCGATCGTGTAGCGGGCGTCCTTGTTCACGTCGTACCACCACACGCGACCGCCGACGAGCTGCGCGAAGCGCTTGTCGGTGCCGACGATCACGACGTCATCGCCGGCATCGAGTGCCGCCTGCGCGTACGAGGCGACGAGATGAAGCTCGTCGGGCGCCGTCACGACATCCAGCCCGTGCGCGCGCAAGAGCGGCGTCAATAGCGGGATCTGCGCCTTGAGGAGATCTGGCCATCCCGGGCGCGGCGCATCGGCATCGACGATCGCGACCGCGCGCGCTGGCAGCTTGAACGACATCGCCCGTAGAAGCCCGCGCGTGACCGCGAACAACCCGTTGACGGGATCACCGCGCTCGTTGCGCCTGTCGGTTGGCACGACGTAGTAGCCGCGAGCGAGCACGTTCGTGGCGGAAACGATCAGGGTGCGCTCTGGCATCGCCCTTAACGAAGTAGACCACGTCGCGGTAGACTGTGCGCAATGCCCAGCCATCCGCCGGATGAGGAGGGCACGGTCGTCGATCAGGAACAACCCGGCGAGGCGACCGGCGCGACCCTGCCACTGCCGAGCGATGCATCGCGCGAGCCGGCAAGCCTCGCGCGCATCGCCGCCGGCGAGTCGCGCGGGGTGCTGCCGTCGGCGTCGTTCACCTCCGCTGCCGATGCGATGCGCAACGAAGAGATCGAACGCACGCGCGTGCTCATCGCAAGCGGCTGGGTGATCAGCGTCATCGCGATCGGCGCGGTGCCGTTCGTAGAAGCGCCGCGGGCGATGGCAATCACGTTCGTCGCCGGGCTCGTCATCGGCATGATCATCAGCGCGTTTTTGTTTCGTCGCTTCGCCGATCCCGCGAAGTACACCGAGCGCGCGCTGCTCGGCCTCGCGCTGGTGTGCATCGTCAACGGTCACATCGCCGTGCTGTTCTTCGGCCCATACACGGCATCGCCGATGCTGATCGTCGTCGGCATTCACTTCGTCGCGCGCACGGAGCTCGAGCGCGTCGCGCGCTGGATCATCGTGTGCGCCTCGATCTCCTATATGGGGATCGCGATCGCGATCGTCAGCGGCGTGATCGAGGACCCCGGCGTGTTTGCCGCCGACCGCACGTTTACGCGCGGCGAGCTCGGCGTCGCAACGATGTTCGTGCTCGGTGCGTATTTGCTCTCGTATTACACGGCGCGCATGTTTCGCGTCGCATCACTGACCTCGATCGACGAGCTCCAGCGCGCGACACGGCTCGCGTCGCAGCGCGAGGCACTGATGGAGGAGCTACGCGCCGATCTCGAGCGCGCGCTGCAGGTCGGCGGCCCGGGCCGCTACACCGATCAAGTCATCGGCTCGTATCGCCTCGGCATCGTGCTCGGTCGCGGCGCGATGGGCGAGGTCTACGAAGCCGCGCACGTCGAGACCGGCGGGCAGGCGGCGGTGAAACTGTTACGTCGCGAGATGCTCGCCGACTCCACGCAGCTCGCTCGCTTCATGCGCGAGGTCAAAGCCAGCGCGACGCTCGCTTCGCCGAATATCGTCACCGTGCTCGCGACGTCCTCCGAGAGCGACTCGCTGCCGTATCTCGCGATGGAACGCTTGTATGGCCTGACGCTCGCCGAACAGCTGCGCAACGAGCCGAAGCTCGAGCCGAGCGCGACGTACGAGCTGTGTTTGCAGGTCGGCGCCGGCATCGATATCGCGCGCGTCGCCGGCATCGTTCATCGTGATCTCAAGCCGCAAAATTTGTTTCACAGCGTCGATGGCACCTGGAAGATTCTCGACTTCGGCGTCGCGTCGCTCGGCGATCACTCGGGCACGCTCACGCAAGGCGAAGCGGTCGGTACGCCGCACTACATGGCTCCAGAGCAGGCGCAAGGGCTGCGCGTCGATCATCGCGCCGACCTTTATGCACTCGCCGCGATCGTGTATCGCTGTTTGACAGGCCGCTATCCGTTTACGGCGCCCGATACGCCGGCGCTGCTGTACGCCGTTGTTCATCGCATGCCCGCGAAGCCGTCCGCGTTGGCAGATGTACACGTCGATGTCGATCGCTGGTGCGCGATCGCGCTCGCCAAGGATCCGAGCTCTCGCTTCGCGACGGGTGCCGAGCAAACCGCTGCGCTCGCGCAGGCACTCGCAGGCACGCTCAGCGCGAAGCTGCGCAAGCATGGCGATGCGCTGATCCGCAAGCATCCGTGGGAGGCCGCGTGACGACGCGTACCGCGCATTCCACGATGACGAGTGCTGCCGATGCGCTGCGCGCCGAGGAGGTCAAGCGCACGCGCGTGCTGCTCCGCGTCGGCTGGATCGTCGGCCTCGTCGTCGCCACCGCCGTGCTCAGCGTCCCCGGCGAACGCGATATCGCCCTTGCGCTACTTGCGACACTCGCCGTCGGTGTTCTCACGAGCGCGTGGATGTATCACGTGCTGCGAGATCCGACTCGCTTCCGCGCGCCGATGATGATGACGCTCGCGCTCATCGCGGTTGGCTGCGGCCTGCTCGGTGTCATGTACACCGGCACGTTCTCGGCAGCGCCTGTTGGCCTCACGCTCTGCATCTACTTCTTCTGCCGAAGCGAGAGTCTGGCGAGCGCGGTCGTGATCTACGCGCTCGCCGCCGGCGGCCACGCCATCGCGTCGTTCATCGTGATCGGCGGCGTCATTCCCGAGCCCGGCTTCTATCCGGTTGGTCGCCACGCATCGGCGCAAGCGCTCGTCACCGGGCAGCTGATCCTACAGATGGGCTATGGCCTCACGTTCTGGCTCGCGCGCGTCACGCGAAGCGCGTCGTTGCGCTCGATCCAACAGCTCCAGCGCGCGACGCGTCTCGCCGCACAGCGCGACGTTCAGCTCACCGAGCTCCGCCGCGATCTCGATCGCGCGCTGAAGATCGGCGGGCCGGGGCGCTTTACCGGAGTCACCGTCGGCGAGTGGGAGGTCGGCAACGTTATCGGTCGCGGCGCGATGGGCGAGGTGTACGAGGCGACAAACGCAAACCAGCAGCAGGCCGCGATCAAGCTGCTGCGCCGCGAGCTGCTCGCCGACCCGCGCCACGTCGAGCGGTTTCTTCGCGAAGTCCGCGTCGCGAGCTCGCTCGATTCGCCGCACGTCGTGCGCGTGCTCGCGACGGCCACGCACAAGGAGGCGATGCCATTTCTCGCGATGGAGCGCCTCTCCGGGCAAACGCTCGCGAAGCTGCTGCGCGCGGGCAAGTCACTCGCCGACGAGCCGCTCGCGAAGCTCGTCACGCAGATCGGTAGCGTGCTCGAGCTCGCGCGCATCGCCGGCATCGTGCATCGCGATATCAAGCCGCAGAATTTGTTCCTCACCTACGACGACGTCTGGAAGCTGCTCGACTTCGGCGTCGCGTTGCTCGCCGATAGCTCGGGCACGCTGACGCGCGGCGATGCTGTCGGCACGCCGGCATACATGGCCCCGGAGCAAGCGCGCGGCGAGCCCGTCGATCATCGTGCCGATGTCTACGCGCTCGGCGCCGTGCTCTATCGCTGCATCACGGGGCGACCGGCGTACGCGGGCCGCGACACGCCATCGCTGCTCTACGCCGCGGTCCACCAGATGCCGCTGCGACCGTCGGCGCTGCAGCGCGTACCGACCGCGGTCGAGCAGGTCCTCGCGCTCGCGCTCGCGAAGTCGCGCGACCAGCGTCTGCAAACCGCGGCCGAGCTCGTCGATGCGTTCAATGCGGCGCGCAGCGGTCGCCTTCCCGAGGAGCTCGCGCGTCGCGCGCAAGCGCTGCCGCCATGGCGCGAGCCGGCGCCTGTCATCTATACGAGTGCCGAGGGCGGCTAGGCTTTGGCGTCGACGCGGTCTGCCGCTTCGCCTGGCTTTTCGCCGAGAAATTCGATCCACGCCTTCTTGATGCACGGGTAGTGACGCGCGGCTTCGACGAGCTCGAGGAACGAATCGAGCGTCTTTTCGAGGCGCGTTGCGAGTCCGGCATCCGCGAGGGCATCGCCATTGAACGCCTTGTGCGCCTGCGACAGCGAGAACATATCGGGGAAGATTCGCGTACCGAGGTGCTCGAGCGGCACGCGCAACGACCACAGCCCACGATTGCCACCGACCATCGATGGCGACGCCGATAGCAGCAGGCCGTGGCGCGAATCGAACGGCTGCGGTCGAAATCGCGACGTCCAGTCGATGACGTTCTTGAGCATGCCCGGCATCGATGCGTTGTATTCCGGCGAGACGATCACGAACGCGTCGTTCGCGAGTAGCCTGCGCTTGAGCTCCTCCGCGCCAGCCGGAATCCCTTCACGCTGCTCGCGATCGCCGTCATACGACGGGCAATCGAGCTCGCGCATCTGCGCGTGATCGACGGTCACGCCGCGCTGCTCGAAATGGCGCGCGACGATCGCCGCGAGCTTCTTGTTTAGCGAGTCCGCACGCAACGACGCGGCGAACACGAGGAGGCGCACCTGCGGGCGCGCTGGGTTGAGCGGAGTCGGCATCCGCGCAGCGTTGCCGACTACCGCTGCGACGTCAACGCTAGTGGACGGAGACGCCTGCGCTGATGCCAGCGCTGATGCCGACGCTCGGCGGCTCTACGGTCGCGACCGAGTAGTAGCCCGGCGCCCAGACCCATTCCGCGCCGCCCCAACGCCAGCCGCCGCCGACCCAGACGTAGCCCGGAATCGTGTCGTACGTCTCGACGAGGATCGGCGGGCGCACGTGCACGTCGTAGTAGCGGATGTGCTTCGGTGCTTTGTAGACGAAGACACGGCCGCCCGGGAACACGTAGCGACCGCGTGCGAAGCGCACCGGTCCACGGCCGCCATGCCAGCCGTTGTTGCCGCCATGCCAGCCGCCGCCACCGCCGCGATGATCGCGAACGACAACGCCACCGCCGCCACCGCGATGATCGCGAACGACGACGCCACCTGGATGGCCACCGCCACCACCGCCGTGCCAGCCACCTCCATGACCACCGCCGCGACCCGCGTATGCCGGTCCCATCGACAAAATGATTACGATGCTCAATCCCAAAAGACGCATGGCAGCAATCTTATCGCATTCTGGATGTGTGCTCGACATAACGAGCATCACGAGATGTCGACGTAAGATCGCTTGCGAGTTGAAGCGCAATACACTGCGCAACGTTCACACATGTGGTTGCTCCCGCACATCGATTAGAACGCAACTTGCAGTCCAGCCGAGATGAAGAACTGGATCCGATCGCGTCGATAGTCGTCGAGCGGCACGCCGACCGCGAGGAATGGTTGTAGATGTTCGCCCATGAAACGGATCGTGAACGCGAGGCTGTGAAAGACGCGCTCCTCCGTAAAGAATCCGCTGCCGAACGAGATTGTGTTCGTCAGCTCGAGCGCGAGCGCGAGCAGATCGAGATCGACGCCAGCGCCGATATTGAGACGTAGATAGTGATAGTCATCGCCTTGTGCATTGAGATCGGCGCCGATATCCGCGCGCGCGAAGAAGCGATGGACGTGGACGAGCGGCGAGAACGACAGTCGGATGTACCAATCATCCGTCGCGAGCGCGAGATCGGTCAGGCGCGGCACGGCGGCGTAGTACCGCGTGAGTCGCTCGTCGATGCCGCCCGTTGCCGTCGGTAATCCGACGCCGCCGCGCCACACGAACGACATCGACTGGCCGGTGATGACGTAGAGCGCGCCGAGATCGATGTCGTAGAGCGACGTCGCATCATTTGCTTCGGTGTCTGGAGGACGACCTTCACCACCGAACGAATGCGCGAGCGGGACTGCGCCGTAAAAGCCAAGCCCGATGCTCGTGATGTACTGGCCCCACAGCTCGAAGCGCAACGCCGCGTCGTACGGCGGATCATTGATCGAGCTAAAGCCGATATCGAGACCGAGCTTCGTGATGCCGTCTCCGCGATCGAGGGTCGCCATATCGGGCGCGCGTTGCGCCTGCGCGACCGAAGCGAACAGCGCGAGAACGATAACGATCCGAAGCATGGCTCATCTTACTTCGGGAGATCTCGGAGTGCGGTTCGGGAGCCTTGTCGTGCCATCGCTCGCGTAGGTCTCTGCTAACGGGCGACAGACCGTACAAAACACACGTCAACAGTTGGGTACGCAACTAGCAAGGGGTGTTGAGAAAGATCAGGAGTATCAAAATGAAATTCACCAACACTATCTTGTACGCGCTGACCGCGCTCGCGATCACAGCGTGTAATCCGTTTGGCTCGAGCTCGCAGAACCTCGACGACCCAGGCGATTGCACGCTCACCCAGGGCTACTGGAAAAACCACGCCGACGCGTGGCCAGTGGCATCACTGACAATCGGCACGAACACGTATTCGAAGGACGAGCTGCTCGTCATTCTGAAAACGCCGGTCAAGGGCAACGGTCTCATCTCGCTGTCGCATCAATTGATCGCGGCGAAGCTCAACGTCGCCGCGGGCGCGACCAGTTCGTCGATCAGTGACGCGATCGCGCAGGCGGATGCGCTGATCGGAAGCCTCAAGCTCGGCACCGATTCGCTAACGACCGCTGAGGTCGCCGCGCTCGTCGACAAGCTGACGCAGTTCAATGAAGGCGCGATCGGTCCCGGCCATTGCGGGGAAGAGAACCCGCCGACCTGCGAAGACGATGATGACTGCAACGCTCCGTCGTGCGGCAATGGCACGGTCGACACTGGCGAGGGTTGCGACGACGGCAACACGACAAGCGGCGATGGCTGCTCGTCGACGTGCCAGAACGAAGGCCCGGTCTGCGGCAACGGCGTGATCGAGACCGGCGAGACCTGCGATGACGGCAACACCACGAGCGGCGATGGCTGCGACGCGAATTGCCAGTGCGGCGACCACGAACCGCCGCCTCCGGTCTGTGGCAACGGCACGGTTGAGACCGGCGAAGCATGCGACGACGGCAACACGACCGGCGGCGACGGCTGCTCGGCGACCTGCGCCGTCGAAGCGTGCGGCAATGGCGTTACCGATGTTGGTGAAGGTTGCGATGACGGCAACACGACGGCCGGCGATGGCTGCTCGGCGACGTGCGCCGTCGAGGTTTGCGTCTGCGGCAATGGAACCATCGACGCAGGCGAGACCTGCGACGACGGCAACACGACAAGCGGCGACGGCTGCTCGTCGACGTGCCAGACGGAAAGCACCTGTCCGACCAGCTGCGGCGGCTAATTCAAACCGTTCGCTAGCGAAGACGTCGCGCCTGCAAAGCGCGACGTTTTTGTTTTCGGCGATACTGCGCCGATGAAACGCACGGCGCTGCTGCTCGCGATCGTGGCGTGCGGCGCGAGCAGTCGAGAAGCGGCGCGGCCCGCGCGACCGGTTAACGACGCGACGCCGCCACGCGCCGAGCAGCGACCGCATGAGGTCAAGTCTGCCCACGGCACGCGCAGCGATCCGTATTACTGGCTGCGCGACGACACGCGCAAGGATCCAGCTGTGCTCTCGTACCTCAAAGCGGAGAACGCGTACGCGCAGGGCGTGCTCGGACCGTTCAAACGACTCGAGGACACGCTGTTCGCAGAGATGCGTGCGCGGGTAAAAGAAGATGACAGCTCGGTGCCGACGTTCGACGAAGGCTACTGGTACTACCAGCGCTTCGAGCGCGGCAAGCAGTATCCCATGTACTGCCGTCGCAAGGGCTCGATGCAGGCGGGCGAGGAGATCCTCCTCGATGGCAATGAGCTAGCGCGCGGACATTCGTATTACCAGATCGGCGACTACGCGGTGACGCGCGACGGCATGATCGTCGCATGGGCGGAGGACACGGTCGGCCGCTATCAATACACGCTGCACGTCAAGAACCTCGCGACCGGCGAGGTGCTCGCCGATACCGCGGCGAATATCGCGCCGTCGCTCGCCTGGGCGAACGACAACAAGACGCTGTTCTACACCGGCAAGGATGACGTCACGCTGCGCGAGGATCGCGTGTTTCGCCACGTGCTCGGCGGCAAGTACGAGCTCGTCTTCAAGGAGCGCGACACGTCGTATTACGTCAACGTCGATACGTCGAAGTCGCATCGCTACATCTTTATCGAGCTCGATGCGACGACGAACACCGAGACGCGGCTCATCGATGCCGACCGGCCGACCGCGGCGCCGCGCGTGTTTCTGCCGCGCAGCAAGGATCACATCTACAACATCGATCACCTCGACAAGCGCTTCGTGATGCGCACGAACGCAAGCGCGAAGAACTTTCGGCTCGTCGAAGTTGCCGATGGCAAGCAGGCAAACCGCAAGGCGTGGAAGGAGCTGATCGCGCATCGCACGGACGCGCTCGTCGAGGGGTTCGCCGTGTACACGAGCTTCATCGCGGCATCCGTGCGGAGTGGCGGTCTGCGCAAGGTGCAGGTGGTGCCGGCGCAGCAGCCGACGTATTTTCTCGACGCGCCCGATGCGGCGTATGCGATGAGCCTCGCCGACACGCCGGATCCGGCGAGCACGCGCGTTCGCTACACCTACGATGCGATGCAGACGCCGACGCAGGTCTACGAGGTCGATGTCGCCACGAAACAGCGCACGCTGCTCAAGCAGGAACCGGTGCCGACGTACGACGCATCGAAGTACGCGAGCGAATATCTCCACGCGCCCGCCGCGGATGGCGCGCAGATTCCGATCTCGCTCGTCTATCGCAAAGACACGGCGCGCGATGGTCGCGCTCCGCTGCTCGTCTATGGCTACGGCGCGTACGGTGATTCGATCGATCCCGAGCTCGATATCTCGCGCGTCAGCTTGCTCGATCGCGGATGGGTATTCGCGATCGCGCATGTGCGCGGCGGCGAAGAGCTCGGCCGCGCCTGGTACGAGGATGGCCGCCAGCTCAAGAAGATGAACACGTTCACCGATTTCATCGCTGCGACCGAGTACCTCGTCGCGCACAAGTACGGCGCACGCGATCAGGTGTTCGCCAGCGGCGGCAGCGCGGGCGGCCTGCTCATGGGCGCGATCGCGAACCTGCGGCCGGATCTCTATCGCGGCATCACGGCGCTCGTGCCGTTCGTCGACGTGATCACGACGATGCTCGATGAAACAATTCCGCTGACCACGAACGAGTTCGACGAGTGGGGAAATCCGCAAGACAAGGCGGTCTACGACTACATGCTGCGCTATTCGCCGTACGACAACGTGACGGCGAAGGCGTATCCATCGATCTACGTGCGCACGGGGCTGTGGGACAGCCAGGTGCAGTACTTCGAGCCCGCGAAGTGGGTCGCGAAGTTGCGCGCCACGAAGACCGATACGAATTTGCTCGTCATGGATGTCGATATGACGGCGGGCCACGGCGGCGCATCGGGCCGTTTTGATTCGCTGCGTGAAGACGCGCGCGCGTTCACGTTCATGCTCGTCGTTAAGGATCGCGAGGATCGCCGCAATCGGTGAACGGTTCTTGCAGTGCGCAATGCGAATGCGCTGCATCGCCGTCATGTTCGTGCTCGCAGGATGTGGGGAACAAAGGCTCGTCGCGAAGCCGTTGCCCCAGCTCGCGCCGCCGCCGGTGCTCGTGGAAGCGACGGAGATCGTGGTGCCCGAGCTCGGCCTTGTCGTTGGCGATCATTGGATGTGGGACGTCCAGGTGCGCGGGTTTTCAGTGGGACGCATCGAGCTGACGGTTGGCGAAACCGAAATCGTCAGCCACTTCCGCACGAACGACCTCGCGAGCGCGTTCGCGCACATAAAGCATGACCTCGTGACGGTGATCGGCGCAGGTCGCGCCGAGAGCTCGACGGAGCGACTCGACTACCGCGGTAAAGACCGGCAATTCTCGACGCTGCACGCGGGCACGACGACGCATTCGTTTCACAGCGCACTCGGCGCGGTGCGTGTTTGGGCGAAACCCGATGCGCGTCCCGGGTTTCTTCACGTCGTGCACGCCGACAACGTGTATCGCTTCGATCTCGCGCAACCGGTGGCACAACACGGCATGCTGCGGATCGACGGCAAGGTGAACGGTCCTGACATCGATCCGATCTCGCTGAGCATTTGGCTCGATGACTCGCGCGTGCCGCGCAGGATCGAAGTGCGCGATGGCGATGATCGCGTGACAGCCGAGCTGATCGAGAACTGATCTGTAGCGCGTGAACAACACGCGTGACCGCACGGCACACGTTTCATCGTTCAACCACTAGACCGCGCAGCAGCGATCGCGTGGTGCATCGCTTGCACCGCGTGCGCGCGATGCGCCGTCCATTATGTGCCGCGATTGCGGCAGTCGGGATAGGTCTGCCCGCAATTGCCATCGCCGACGATCAGTATCCTTTGATGGATCACTACTCGCCGGTCGAATGCGTGAAGGACACGCAAGGCCAGATGTGGCGGATCCAGTGCAACCACGCGACGAAGGTCTGCCTCTACGCCGCCGACGACGAGCTCGACAGCGCGGGCAATCGCAAAGACAAAGGGCTCGAGCGCGCGCGCGAGTGCTCGGCGGGTGGCCTCTTCGATCGCGCGAAGCTCGAAGCAGCGGGGTACTCGATGGTGCCCGGGCGCGCCGATGCGCCGTACGGGTGGACGCGCGACGATCGCGGGCGCGTGTTCCAGGTCAACTTCGATCTCAAGCGGCGACTCTACTTCGGCGTTGGCTATTCGCCGATGAAGCTGCTCGATCACCTCGACGATCCGTTTCAGACGAAGCGATCATCGCTCGACTTCGGTCTGTTCGTCTTCGAGTTCTTGAGCGATGGCCCGACACCGACGCGCCACCGGTTGCGGCTCGTCGAAGGCGTCGTCCACGTCGAGCCGTTTTCAGCGGAGATCGTCGTCGCGCATTACGATCTGTCGCGACGCTTTCTCGATCCACTCTTGCGCATCACGACATTCGTCGGCGAGCCACAGCGGCACGATCTGACGCTCGACCTGGGCCTGTGGACCGAAGTCGGCGGCCTCGAGATTCACCCGACGCCGACAGGCACCTCGTCGATCTGGAAGCACGCGACCGCGATGGGCACGGTCGATCTGTGGCAATCCGCGAAGCTCGATTCGTTTCTGCGACTGCGCGCCGGCATGGGCCTCGAAGGCCAGTACACGCAAGAGACCGGCTATCGCACCGCGTTCACGCCACAGGAAGCGCTCGAGTTCGATTGGGTTGTCGACCCCGCGGGGTTTCACAACATTCGCGTCGAGCTCTCGCACGAGATGCCGCGCTACCTACTGCCGATCCGCAACGATCAGAAGCTCGCGCAGCGCTTGCGCGCGAAGCTGATGTACGAGGCGATCGTGCTCGCGATCAATGACCAACCGCTCACTCTCAAGCTCGCCGCCGGCGGAGAGAAACGCGATGACATCATGGGCGTGCCCGATCGCTGGGCGTTTGTCATGGACGCCGGATTGCGGTTTAGCTTGTGGGCACCCCCCCGTCCGCGATCGTAAGTGCGATCGCGCTGCTCGCGTCCGCGCCGGCTCGCGCAGAGACGTGCACCGGCACGAGCGAGGCGGGGCCGTTCGCGAGGTGCTTCGATCCCGGCAATCGGTTGTCGATCACGGCCGGCAGCGATGGCCTCGGCGGCTCGCTCGCGCTGCGCCACATCATGCACTTCGATGACGAGCCCGATCTTGTGTGGAAGCTCGACCACACGTTCGTCGCGACGACGCACGGCACGTTTCGCGATCGGTTCTCGTTCGCGCTCTACCGCGGCAACTTCGTGCGCCACGCGCGCGACGGCCACATCGTGATTCCCGTCGGCGAGCCGAAGAAGGTGTTCTTGCCGTTCGACATCGGCGCGTTTGCGGAAGCCGGCACGATCGAGTGGCGCGAGCAGCCGACGACGCGCTTTGGCATCGTGCACGTCGCCGGCTTGATCGATTTCGCGCGCGCCCGCGATTTCCGCCAGCGCTTCGCGATCGGCCCCGTCGGTCGCTGGGACGTCGATGTCATGCAGGACCCGCGGAGCGTACGCGCGCATTTCGTCGCGCCGTTCACGGCAGGGTTCGCGAACGTGCACCTCGAATCGGGCAACGGCCTGTGGCTCGGCGATCTGCGCGTCGAGGGCGGGGCGATCTGGCGAAGCGACGAGGCGTGGCAGCCTTACTTGCAAGCCGAAGCGACGGCAGAGCGCATCGTGCTTGCGGTCAATGACCGGCCGATTTCGCTCGTGCTCGGTGCGCGATACACGACCGAGAATAATGACGCGAGCGCGCGGATCGGTGCACGCATCGTGCTGTTCGATCGTGGCGACCCGCGCGTGAGCCTGACGCCGCAGCCGGCACCGGTGAAGCGCGCACCGCCCGCACCAACGCCGGCGGTCGATCCATGGGCGGGCACGGTGCCGGATGAGCCGGCCCCGAAAACCGACGAGGCACCAACGCCCGACGAGGCACCAGCGCCCGACGAACCGCCCGCGCAGGTTGACGTAGCGCCATGATGCGCCACGGTTTTGTATGGTCGAGGTTCTGGAGCGCGGCGATATCAATTTCTTCTACCGACCCACGGTACAAGCCGCCGACTCCGACAAGCCCGCGGGCTCACCGACCGGCGTGCAGAGCTTCTTCCTTGTTCTGAGCGCGGCGAGTGGTCGGCATCGCCGCGTGCGGATCGGCCGCAAGCGAATGCCCGCGCCGACGGGCGAGCGGTTCTGGGCGCGCGTTGAACGAGTGGGCTCGATGCAGCGCGTGCTCGCCGATCAGCTCGAACCCGAACAGTACTCGACGAAGACGCGCGGCGACCGCTATCAGCCTGGCGCGCGCGCGATCGCGCAGGGCTGCTACGCGTTCGTTCGCCACGACGATCACATCCACCTCGTGTACCGGATCGATAGCGTCGAGCACGATGCGCCCGACGAAGTGCGCGTGGCCGAGGCCGCGAGCAACATCGTGCTGTTCGAGCGCGTGCCGCGCGGTCGCGCGACCTGGACCACGACCGGGCAGCCATCGCTCCTCGACGACGAGGGCACGGAAATCGTGCTTGTCGGCGTCGACGACGAGCCCGAGCGCGAGCTTGGCATCGATGTGCTTCCGGGCTTTGCAGATGCGAGATCGATCGGTTAGAACTACGCGCATGTTCCGCCTTTGAGTCCAACCACGACCCGACGTGCTCGGGTCGCGAACCAGCGGCGGATGAGCCACGGCTTCTCCGCCCGTCGGAGAAGCAATGTCGTTCGAGTATCGGACAGTCACAGAATCGATCGCCGCGAAGGCCGCGGCACACGCAATGGCGACGGACGCCGGCGCGTTTCCAACGCAAACCGTGCAGGCGCTCGGCGAGTCCGGCTTGCTCGGCCTTGTCAGCGCGATGTCGGTGGGAGGCAAAGGGCTCGGCCTTGCCGAAGCCGCGCATGTCGTCGAGCGGCTCGCGCGCGAGTGCGCATCGACGGCGATGATCGTGTGCATGCACTACTGCGCGACCGCCGTGCTCGAGCAGCATGGTCCCGAGGATGTGCGCCGCGCGATCGCGAGCGGCAAGCACCTCACGACGCTCGCATTCTCCGAGCCCGGATCGCGTAGCCAGTTCTGGGCATCGCTGTGCACGGCGACGCTCGCCGGCGATCAGGTGCGCATCACCGGTAAGAAGAGCTTCGCGACGTCGGCGCATCACGCCGATACGTACGTGTGGTCGTCGAAGCCGGTGGCAGGCGCCGAGCTGTCGACGCTGTGGCTCGTGCCGCGCGAATCGGCCGGGCTGCGCGTCGATGGTGCGTTCGATGGCCTCGGCCTGCGCGGCAATGACTCGGCGCCGATCACCGCCGAAGATCTGCGCGTGCCGGTCACGAGCCGCCTCGGCGAGGACGGCGCGGGCTTTGGCATCATGATGGGCATCGTGCTGCCGTGGTTCAACGTGCTCAGCGCGTCTGTCTCGGCGGGCCTCATGGAAGCACTTGTCGACCGCACGGCGAAGCACGTCGGTGCGGCACGCTTCGATCACGCCGGCTCGACAGTGGCCGACCTGCCGACGGTGCGCGCGTTCGTCGCGCGCATGCGGATCAAGACGGATCAGACGAAGACGCTCAATGCCGATACGATCGCCGCGATCGCCGGCGCGCGCGCCGATGCGATGCTGCGCGTCCTCGAGAGCAAAGCCGCGGCAGGCGAAGCGGCCGCCGAGGTCGGCGACCTCGCGATGCGCGTCTGCGGTGGCGCCGCGTTCCGCAAGGATGTCGGCATCGATCGCATGTTCCGCGATGCGCGCGCAGCGATGGTAATGGGGCCAACCACCGACGTGCTCTACGACTTCATCGGTAAGGCCGTCTGCGGCCTGCCGCTGTTCTGAGGCTAGCCATGGCGGACGAAACTCTGATCCTCGGTGCCGTCGCCTACGACGCGAAGGTCGTCCCGATCTGGGATGGCTTTCGCGCGTGGTTTGCTGCGCGCGGCCTGCCGTTCGATTACGTGTTGTTCACGAACTACGAGCGCCAGGTCGATGCGCACCTGCGCGGCGACATTCACGTCGCGTGGAATTCGCCGCTCGCATGGATCGAGACCGTGCGGCTCGCGCGCAAGCGTGGGCGCGATGCGAGCGCGATCGCGATGCGCGATACAGATCGCGATCTGACGAGCGTCGTGATCGTGCGCGAAGACAGCAAGCTGCAATCGCTTGCGGAGCTGCGCGGCAAGCGAGTTGGTGTCGGTGCCGCGGATTCGCCGCAGGCGACGCTGATCCCGCTGCTCGCATTTGCCGAAGCGAACGTGCAGATCGACGTCGTGCACCACGATCTGCTCGTCGGCAAGCACGGCGATCACATCGGTGGCGAGCGCGAGGCGGTCAAAGAGCTGCTCGCCGGCGATCTCGACGCGGCGTGCGTGATCGATGGCAACCGGCTCGCGTTCGCGCGCGAGGGCCTCGGGCCGACGCGCGTCATCCACGTGACGCCACCCTACGATCATTGCAACATGACGGTGCTCGATGGTGCGCCGCCGAGTGTCGCTCGGTTTCGCGAGCTACTGCTCGGGATGTCGTACGACGATCCCGAAGTGCGACCGCTGCTCGATATGGAGGGGCTCAAGGTGTGGCAGCCCGGGCGAACCTCCGGCTACGCGCTACTCGAGCGGGCGTGCGATCGGTTTGGCACGCTCGACGCCTGGCTGGCCGCGCGATGATCGAAGTCGACCTCGAGGATCTCGGGCTCGACGAGGGCGGTCATCTATTGATCAAGCGCGCAGTCGCGGCGAGCGCGCGCGTGCTCGTTCGCGGTCGCGCCGCGAATCTCGCCGCCGATCTTCCGGCGTGGTGTCGCGCGCAAGGGCATAGCTGCGTGCGCGAACAGCGCGGCTTCGCGATCGAGCGCGGCCCGCACGATCGCTGGCGCGGCGCCGAGCGGGCAGGGCCGACCGATCGCGCGCTCGACGAAGCGCCGGCGCGATGGGGTCTCGCCGCGCGCGGTGCGCTCGTCGAAGCGGGCGCGCCCGAGCTCGATCTTCCACTCGCGCGCAAGGCCGACGTCTGGGCTGATGAAGCAGCGCGGCTTTACGCGCAGGCGGCCGCCGCGCAGTGGGATCCGGCAACCGCGATTGCATGGCACACACCGATCGATCACCCCGACGAGGTCGAAGACGCCGTCGTTCAGGTGATGACGTATCTGATCGAAAACGAGACCGCGGCGCTGCTCGTGCCTGCGCGCTTTCTCGCGCGCTTGCATCCGCACTTTCGCGAGGTCATGCAGCTGCTCGCGATCCAAGCCGCCGATGAGGCGCGCCACATCGAGGTCTTCACGCGCCGGGCGACGCTGCGCCGCCGCGAGCTGGGGCTATCGACTGCCGGCGGCCAAGCATCGCTCGCGACGCTCTTCGACGAGCCCGACTTCGCGATCGCGAGCTTTCTGCTTTCGGTCCTCGGCGAAGGCAGCTTCCTCGCGCTGCTCTGGTTCTTGCGCGACCACGCCCCGGATGCGTGCACACGCGAGGTCGCGCGTCTCGCCGCACAGGATGAAGCGCGCCACGTTGCATTCGGGCTCGCCCATCTGCAGCGACACCTCGGCGAAGACCCGACGTTGCGCGAGCGCCTCGCCGCAGCGATCGAGCGCCGCCACAGCGCGCTTGCAAACACCGCTGGGCTCAACGCTGAAGTGTTCGATGCGCTCGTGCTGCTCGCCGCTGGTGCGTGGTCGCCCGCTGCGCTGCGCCGCGGTCACACCGCGGTCGTCGAGCTCGTGCGCGAGATGGACAGCGGGCGCCGACAGCGACTACTTCGGCTCGGCTTTTCACCGAACCGCGCGGCAGCGCTCTCGGCGCTTCACACGCGGAATTTTATGTAGCGTAGGAGATCTCGACGATCTCAGCTTCACCGCGCGGTAGCTCCACGGTATCGCCGACGCGTGCGCCCCAGAGCGCGTTCGCGATTGGCGTCTGCCAGCTTAGCCATCCACGCTTTGCGTCCGCTTCGATCGCTCCGACGAGCCGATAGCTCGTACGCTTGCCGTGCTCGTCTAGAACGGTCACCGTCGCGCCGAGGCCGACAACCGCGCGATCTTCTGGCTCGACCGCCTGCGCCGTAGCGAGGTGCTCTGTCAGCTCGCGAATGCGGTCTGGATCGCCCCCGCCGCGCGTCAGCTGCTCGAGCTCCGCACGCGCCGCGCGCGCGCCCGCAGGGGTTACGAAGTTCGGTTCCGGCACCGGAACACCACGTTTGCGTGACGGCGGCGGCGGCGTGCCGTCATCCTCTTTCGTAAAGGCTTTGCTCACGCGCAAGACTTTACGCTGCCGGGCACGTCGCTTGCTCTTTCTCGGTGTGGAGGTGTTGCAATGTCTACAACCGCTTGGATTGTTGTTCTAGTTCTGTTGGCGCTTCTGCTCGGTGGCGGTGGATACTTCTATCGCCGCTAAGCATTAGACACACGTGGTCTCCATCGCGCACAGTACCGCGATGGGGATGACCTCACTGGGCAGACATCTGCTCTGCGAGTATCACGGGTGTGATCGTGAGCTGCTCGATCACCCCGAGCGCGTGCGCAGCGAGCTGCTTATCGCTGTTACGCGCTCGGGGGCTACACCCATTCAAGATTTCGTACACCGCTTCACGCCGCACGGCGTGACGGGAATTGTCGTAATCGCCGAGTCGCATTTCGCGATTCATACGTGGCCGGAGTATGGCTTCGCCGCTGTCGATCTATTCACATGCGGCGACACGGTCGACCCCTGGCTCGCGTTCGATCATCTCGGTAAAGCGCTGCGCGCGCAGTCGCACTCGGTCGTCGAGATGCGGCGCGGCCTGATGCCAGCGCGCGATGGCAAGTTGCCGCACAAGCCGGGCGCCTGAGATGGAGTCGGCGATGCACAACTACTTCGCCGGCGAGCGCCTCGGTGGATACATCCTGATCGCCATGGGCGTTGCCGGCGTGCTCGCGGGCCTGCTCTTGCGCTCGCGATCGAAAACCGCAAAGGGCGCGTCGTACCCGCTGCTCGGCATCGGCTTTTTGCATCTTGCCGCGGGCATCTACATCAACATTGCGTCCGCGCAGCGAATCGACAAGCTCGACCGTCTCATCGAGAAATCCAAGAGCGCCTTCGTCCACGACGAGCACGCGCGCATGCAAGGCGTGTCGAAGCAGTTCACGAGCCTCAAGGTCGCCGAGCTCGTGCTCGCCGCAGGCGGCCTGACGATGGCCGGCATCGGTTGGCGCACCGATCGTCGGCGCCTGATGGGCGCCGGGCTCGCCGTTGCCGTCGAGATGCTGCTCACGTTCGGCTTCGATCTATGGGCCGCGCAGCGCGCGCACGTGTACCGCGATCAGCTCGCCGAGATGCACGTCTACGAATAGGCCGCGTGCCAGCACACGTCTTCGCCGGCGTGCGCCGCGCGATGCTCCTGCCACCGCACGCCGGGTGTGTCGCGAACGAGCTCGTGAAACGCGCGCGTGACGAGGATCTCGTTGCCCTTCGCCGTATCCTCGCCGAGCTTGCTCGCAAGATTGACCTCGTGGCCGAACACATCGTCGTCGCCGATCTTGAGCAACTTGCCGTAGCCGAGGCCGACGCACAGCACGATCTGCTCTTCCGGTGCGCGGCGGGCGCTCGCGTGCTGACACGTGCGTTGCATCTCGATCGCGCAGTCGAGTGCCTGCGTGCATTTCTTGAACAAGATGAGAAAGCTGTCGGCTTCCATCTTGATCAGGATGCCGTCGTGACGCTCGACGATCGGCA
>Ga0070698_100001048_pt1 | contig 30448 bp, 28 predicted proteins | sample KBSK1502metaG_FD_65477 | JGI IMG/M metagenome (GOLD analysis project Ga0070698, IMG submission 65477) | Corn, switchgrass and miscanthus rhizosphere microbial communities from Kellogg Biological Station, Michigan, USA - KBS K1-50-2 metaG | ecosystem: Host-associated > Plants > Roots >...
TCATGGCACGAGGACAGCAGGGCGAGCCACACGACTGGGTCACCCGCGCGGCCGACGACGCGATCCGGCATGCCGGCGAGGGCAACCCCGTGACGGTGGCCTCCGGCGCCTCGCCCTCGGGGCCGATCCACCTGGGCAACCTGCGGGAGTTCCTCACGCCGCACTTCGTTGCCGAGGAATTGCGTAGGCGCGGCGTCGAGGTCCGACACCTGCACAGCTGGGACGACTACGACCGTTTCCGCAAGGTGCCCGTCGGGGTCGACCCGGCCTGGGCCGAGCACATCGGCCGGCCACTGTCCGGCGTACCCGACCCGGAGGGCTGCCACGACTCCTGGGCCACCCACTTCAAGGCGCCGCTGCTCGCGGCGCTGACGGAGATGGGCGTCGTGATGGAGGAGAAGAGCCAGACCGAGCTCTACCGTGCCGGCACCTACCGCGAGCAGATCCTGCTGGCGGTGCGGCAGCGCCACCAGATCGAGAACATCCTCGCCCGCTACCGCACCAAGGACCTCGCGCTCGCCGAGGGAGACACCCTCGAGGAGGCCGAGCTGCTGATGGACTCGGTCGCGTCCGAGGACCACAACGGCGACGGCGACCTCGCGCGCTTCCCCTACCGGCCCTGGTGCCGGGCCTGCGGGCGCGACACCGTGACGATCACGGCGTACGACGACGAGTCCACCGATCTGGCCTACACCTGCGACAGCTGCTCGTTCTCGGGCGTGACCAACCTGACCACCCAGGACGAAGGCAAGCTCGTCTGGAAGGTCGACTGGCCGATGCGCTGGGCCTGGGAGGGCGTCAACTTCGAGCCCGGCGGGCTCGACCACGCGACCCCCGGGTCGTCGTACACCGTCGGCAAGGACGTCGTGAAGCTCTTCGGCGGCCGGGCGCCCGCGTTCGTCTCCTACGCCTTCGTCGGCATCGCCGGGATGCCCAAGATGTCGTCGTCGGCGGGCGGCGTGCCGATCCCGGCCGACGCACTGAAGGTGCTCGAAGCGCCGATGGTGCGCTGGCTCTACGTCCGCCGTCAGCCCAAGCAGGCCTTCAACATCGACTTCGGCCCCGAGGTCGTGCGGCTGTACGACGAGTGGGACGCGCTGGGGCGCAAGGCCTCGGATGTGTCGAAGCGTGACGCCCACGTGCTCGCCTTCGAGCGGGCGTCGTCGGTGTCCGGCCGGGCGTTGCCGACCTCGCCCGTGCCGGTGCCGTTCCGGGTGCTGTCCTCGGTGGCCGACGTGACCGCCGGGTCGGCCGAACAGATCTCGCGGATCGTCTCGCACGTGGGCCATGCCCACGACTCGGTGGACGACCTGTCGCCGCGGCTCGAGCGGGCGATGGCCTGGACGGCTGAGTTCGTCGACCCGTCGGAGCGCACGATGGTGCGCCCGGCGCCCGACGTGGAGCGGCTGTCGTCGCTGTCCCCGGTCGAAACCCAGTGGCTCGCGCTGCTGCTGGCAGGCCTGTCGTCGGAGGAGCTCGACCTCGAGCCGGTCACGTCTCTGGTGTACGGCGTGCCCAAGCTGGCCCTCGGGATGTCGCTGGATGCCGACCCGACCGACCAGGTCAAGGCCGACCAGAAGGTGTTCTTCCAGCTGCTCTACAACCTGCTGGTCTCGGCCGACCGGGGTCCGCGGCTGCCGACGCTGATCGTGGCCCTGGGGTCGGCGAAGGTGCGGTCACTGCTGTCCGTCTAGTTTGGGCCGTATGGATCTCCTCGCTGGTCCCCCGCCCACCCATCTCCCCGTCGACCCCGCCTCTGCCCTGCTGTCGTCGGGGGCCTCTCCGGAGGAGGTCGTGCGCGCGCATCCGGCGTCGCCGGTCGCCTGGGCGGCGCTGGCCGCAACCCCCGGCCTCCCGGACGTCACGTCGTACGCCTATGCGCGCGTCGGCTACCACCGCTCCCTCGACCTGCTCCGCCGCAACGGCTGGAAGGGCAACGGGCCGGTCCCCTGGGAGCACGAGCCCAACCGCGGCTTCCTGCGCTGTCTGGCCCTGCTCGCCCTCGCTGCCCGCGCCATCGGCGAGACCGACGAATGGGACCGCTGCTCGGAGTTCCTGCGGTCGTCGTCTCCCACGGCGTACGACGAGCTGCTGGGGTAGCGAGCGCACACATGTAACGCGGAGTTAGGTACGCCTCGACCGGGCTGTGACCTGTGCGAAGCGTGGCTAACTCCGCGTTACATGTCGGCGCGATCCGGAATGACTGTCCCCCCGCGGGTGTTGACTACCACCATGGTCGACACCTCGAAGCCAGCACCGAGCACGACAGTCGAGAAGGACCCGTGGCCGGCGCTGTGGGCGCTGGTGCTCGGCTTCTTCATGATCATGGTCGACACGACGATCGTGAGCGTCGCGACGCCCGCGATCATCGAGAGCCTGCACGCCGAGGTGAACGATGTCGTGTGGGTGACCAGCGGCTACCTCCTGGCATACGCCGTGCCCGTGCTGATCACAGGCCGGCTCGGTGACCGGTTCGGGCCGAAGAACCTCTACCTGATCGGCCTCACGGTCTTCACCCTCGCCAGCCTGTGGTGCGGCCTCACCAACTCGGTGGAGGGCCTGATCATCGCCCGCGTCGTGCAGGGCCTCGGCGCCAGCATGATCACCCCTCAGACGATGGCGATCATCACCCGGATCTTCCCGGCCGAGCGGCGCGGCCAGGCCACCGCACTGTGGGGTGCCACCGCAGGCGTCGCGATCCTGGTCGGCCCGCTGCTCGGCGGCGTCCTGGTCGACTCGCTGGGCTGGGAGTGGATCTTCTTCATCAACATCCCCGTGGGGATCATCGGGTTCGCCCTCGCGTGGCGCCTGGTGCCGAGGCTGCCGACCAACGACCACAGGTTCGACTGGCTGGGTGTCGCCCTGAGCGGAGTCGGCATGTTCCTGCTCGTCTTCGGCCTCCAGGAAGGCCACCAGTACGACTGGGGCAAGGTCCTAGGAGCGATCACCGTCTGGGAGCTCATCATCGGCGGACTGGTCGTGCTCGCCGGGTTCGTCTACTGGCAGGCACGCAACACCAAGGAGCCGCTGGTTCCGCTGAAGCTCTTCGTCGATCGCAACTTCTCCCTCGCCAACGTCGGCATCGCGACGGTCAGCTTCGCGTTCACGGCGATGGGTTTCCCCCTGATGCTCTACGCCCAGCTGGTGCGCGGGCTCAGCCCGACGAAGGCAGCGCTGCTGCTCATCCCGATGGCGCTGATGTCGATCCTGCTCGCGCCGGGCGTCGGCAAGCTCACCGACAGGCTGCACCCACGGTCGATCACCGCGGTCGGCTTCGCCTCGCTGGCCATCAGCCTGGTCTGGCTCTCGAGGTCGATGACCCCCGACTCGCACGCCTGGCAGATCCTCCTGCCGATGGCTCTCATGGGTGCCGGCAGTGCCTGCATCTGGGCGCCACTCACGGCGACCGCGACACGCAACCTGCCCATGCAGCTGGCCGGCGCGGGCGCGGGCGTCTACAACGCGATGCGCCAGATCGGTGCCGTCCTCGGCGCGGCCGCGATCGCCGTACTCATGGACAGCCGGATCGCCGCCAACCACCTGCCGGAGTTCGACGCGGCCCATGCCCGGCCCGGAGCCAAGTTGCCGGTGGAGTTCCTCGACTCGTTCAGCACGGCCATGTCCCAGGCCATCCTGATCACCCCGGCCGTGCTGCTGCTCGGGCTCCTCGCCGCGCTGCTGTTCGCCCGACCCGCGCACGCCCAGCACTGAAATGCGACGACGGTCCGATCCCTGCTCGGGACCGGACCGTCGTACGCCTGATGTCAGCCCTTGAGTGAGGTGCCCGCCGAACGCAGCGCCTCGCAGCCCTCGACCACGCGCGCGGCCATGCCGGCCTCGCCGGCCTTGCCCCACGCCCGCGGGTCGTAGGCCTTCTTGTCGCCGACCTCACCGTCGACCTTGAGTACGCCGTCGTAGTTGCGCATCATGTGGTCGGCGACCGGCCGGGTGAAGGCGTACTGGGTGTCGGTGTCGATGTTCATCTTCACCACACCGAAGTCGACGGCGTCGCTGATCTCCTGCGGGGTCGAGCCCGAACCACCGTGGAAGACCAGGTCGAACGGCTTGGAGCCAGCGGGCAGACCGAGCTTCTCGACGACGGCGTCCTGGGCGTCGCGCAGGATCTGCGGCCGCAGCTTGACGTTGCCGGGCTTGTAGACGCCGTGCACGTTGCCGAACGTCAGCGCGGTCAGGTAGCGGCCGTTCTCGCCGGTGCCGAGCGCGGCCGCGGTGGCCAGCGCGTCCTCGGGCGTGGTGTAGAGCTTCTCGTCGATCGCGCCGACGATGCCGTCCTCCTCGCCGCCGACGACACCGACCTCGATCTCGAGTACGACGTGAGCTGCGGCCGCGAGGGCGAGCAGCTCCTCGGCGATGTGCAGGTTCTCCGCCATCGGCACCGCCGAGCCGTCCCACATGTGCGACTGGAACAGCGGCTGCTGGCCACGCGCGACCAGCTCGGTCGACAGCGCCAGCAGCGGGCGCACGAAGCCGTCGAGCTTGTCCTGGGGGCAGTGGTCGGTGTGCAGGGCGACGTGGACGGGATAGTTCTTCGCGACCTCTGCGGCGTACGACGCGAAGGCGACGGACCCGGTGACCATGTCCTTGATGGACGGCCCGGAGAGGTACTCGGCCCCGCCCGTCGAGATCTGGATGATGCCGTCGGACCCCGCGTCGGCGAAGCCCTTGAGCGCGGCGTGCAGGGTCTGCGAGGACGACACGTTGATCGCAGGATAGGCGAAGGCGTTGGCCTTGGCCGCGTCGAGCATCTGGGCGTAGACCTCGGGGGTGGCGATGGGCATCAGGGCACTCCTGGAGACAGGTACGACAGAACAGACTCACCCTAGTCGCTGCGCGCCTGTCGCAACTCGCCACGGCGGAGGCGGTTGTCGGGTTAGGCTCCCGCCGACCGATCCTTGTAGGGGGAAATCAGATGTCGTACATCTCGGGCCGTCTCGGCCGCCTGCTGGCCGGAGCCAGCACCATCGTCGCGCTCTCCGCGACGCTCACCCTGGCGCCCAGCGCCACCGCCGGCGTGGAAGCCGACGGGCCGCACTATCAGGAGCCGGCTGTCGGCCAGTGCCGCAACTACACGCTCGATGCTGGACAGAAGATGAGCAACTCCTCGCCCGTCGTCGAGTGCAGCCTCAACCACACTGCGATGACCGTGGCGGTCGTTCAATTGCCCGACACCCTCAACTGGAGCTCGAGCGTCGACGAGCTCCAGACCGTCGTCGACAACAAGTGCACGCCGAAGTGGCGCGCGACCGTCGGTGGCACGTTGTTGCAGCGCGTCCGAGCCAACTTCACCCAGTTCTGGTTCGCGCCGACGCAGTTCCAGAAGGACCACGGCGCACGCTGGATCCGGTGCGATGTCGCTCTGGTCGGCCACCAGGCGCTGATTCCCCTGCCCAAGACCGCGGCCCCCTGGATCCGCGACGGGAAGATCCCGTACGCCGTCACCAAGTGCGTCTACGGCACCAGCAACTACTACACCGCGTGCATCAAGTCGCACCATCACCGGGCGACCGGAGCGTTCGCCCTGGCCGATGGCGCCTACCCCGGTGACGCCGCGGTGACCCGTGCCGCTGCCCGTCGCTGCCCCAACCTCACCTCGGGGTCGGGCTGGCTCTACACCCACCCCACACGTGAGTCCTGGAAGTACGGCGACCGCATCATCGTCTGCTTCACCAAGACGACGCACTGATCGCACACCACGGAAGGGGTGGCCGGGCGGAGGCCCGGCCACCCCTTCGTCGTCCGATTACCCTTCCCCGCATGCGGAAGCTCCATGGACTCGTCGCGCTGACCTGCACCATCGCCCTCGCAGCTGCCTGCTCGCCCTCCAAGGAACAGGCGGCGAGTCCGACGCCGTCGCCCACCGCCACGTCGAGCTCTCCGACCGCCGAGGCCACCGTCGACAAGCCCGCCGTCGGTGAGTGCCGGCTCGAGCAGCCGACCGACATCCCTCCGTCGACCAACGAGACGCCGCCGGTGCCGTGCAGTGAGCCGCACACTGCCTACACGGCGGCCGTCCTCCAGCTGCCGCAGGAGACGTCGTACGCCGGGAGCGCCGTCGGCCACCTCGTGGGTGCGCAGTGCCCTCGGGCAGTGCAGAGAGCCACCGGCCTCGACGCCCGGACCCTGACCATGTCGATCCTCACGCTGTCGTGGTTCATCCCGACCGACGCCGAGCAGGAGGCCGGCGCCCGCTGGGTGCGCTGCGATGTCAACGCCTACACCTATGACGGCAACACCCCCGACGCGATCTACGAGCTGCCCGGCCTGCCGATCAAGGACAACGCCCTGCCCGAGTCGCTGCGGCTGTGCTTCCGGGGCGGCATCCAGCCGACCCGCGTGTCCTGCTCCGAGGAGCACACCTACCGGGCCGAGACGGCGGTGCGGCTCCCGACCCACGGCGAGCCCTATCCGTCCGCAACCGCGATGCGGGCTCGGGTGACCACTGCCTGCACGCGGGCACTTGGCAGCCATGCCGACCTGGCCTGGACCAGCCCGTCCCGCGACGACTGGGCGGTCGACCAGGCCTGGGTCGCCTGCCTGACCCGCGACGTCGGCACGCCCGTCTGAGCAGGTCAGCCCCGCCAGGCGTCCTCGCCGGACAGATCGGCGTACTCCCTGATCCAGGTGTGCATCGCGATCGCCGCGGCGGCCGAGGCATTGATCGACCGGGTCGATCCGAACTGCGCGATCGAGAACGTGCCGTCGACGACCTCCCTGGCCGCCGACGACAGGCCCGGACCCTCCTGTCCGAACAGGAAGCAGACCCGTCGCGGCAGCTCCATCGTCTCCAGGTGCGCCGAGCCCGGCAGGTTGTCGATGCCGAGCAGGCGGACCTCACGTTGGTGGAGGTACGTCGCGAGGTCACCGGCCGTCTCGTGGTGGCGCACGTGCTGGTAGCGGTCGGTCACCATCGCCCCCCGCCGGTTCCAGCGCCTGCGCCCGACGATGTGCACCTCGGCGGCCAGGAACGCGTTGGCGGTGCGCACGATCGTGCCGATGTTGAAGTCGTGCTGCCAGTTCTCGATGGCGACATGGAACTCGTGCCGCCTCTGGTCGAGGTCGGCGACGATCGCCTCCATCGTCCAGTAGCGGTAGCGGTCGACGACGTTGCGGCGGTCACCCTCGGCCAGCAACCTCACGTCGTACTGCTCACCGGTCGGCAGCTCACCGACCCACGGGCCGACGCCGACCTCCTCGGGTCCGTGCGGCATCGGGTCGTACGGCGCCCGCTGGTCCGGGTGGTCCCGAGAGTCCGGCTGGTCCGCTTCGTCCATAGGGCGGAGGGTACTTGGGAGTCCCGTTAGGGTTGCGCCCGTGATCACCCTCCTCGCCCACCTCCCGCAGCTGATCGGGATGGACTGGATGAGCCCCGACTGGTGGCTCTCGAAGTTCGGCGCGGAGTTCTTCTGGATCAGCCTGCTGATCATCTTCGTCGAGTGCGGGCTGTTCTTCCCGTTCCTGCCGGGTGACACCCTGCTGTTCGCCATGGGCCTGTTCATCGCCGGCGACCGGATCAGCATCATCCCCGGGCACCACGTCTTCGACCTGATCGTGGCGCTGATCGCGTTCACGGCGGCGGGCATCGCCGGCAACGTGGTGGGCTACGAGATCGGGCGGGCCATCGGTCCGCCGCTCTACGAGCGCGACGGCCGGATCCTCAAGCGGAAGTACTTCGACCAGACCAGCGCGTTCTTCGACAAGCACGGCAACAAGGCGCTGGTGATCGGCCGGTTCGTGCCGTTCGTGCGCACCTACATCACCGTCGTCGCCGGCGTCACCCGGATGGACCGGCACCGCTTCTTCGTCTGGAGCCTGGTCGGCGCCATCGGCTGGGTGCTGTCGGTCACCCTGCTCGGCTACTTCCTCGGCGCGGCCTTCCCGGGACTCGGCAAGAACATCGACAAGGCCATCTTCGTGATCCTGGCGTTCTCGGTGATCCCGGTGGCCTTCGAGTGGTGGAAGCACCGGCGCACCGCCAACGCCTGAGCTACTTGGCGGTCCTCGACACCAGGTGACCGAAGGCGATCAGCCGGTCGTCGGTGTGGAACAGCTCCGAGCAGGTGGTCAGCGTGATCAGTCGCTGCCCGGCCTTCTGGCTGGGTTCGACACCACCGTCGGGGTTGTGCGGCACCGGGTCCAGCACCCAGCCGGCGGTGAACGGCACGGTCAGCTCGCTGCCGCCGGTGTCGAGAACATAGGTGTACGTCGTCGTCCGCGTCTCCACGATCACCTCGTCACCGCGCTGCAGGTCGGGCATCCCGCGCAGCGGCTCGCCATGGGTGACCCGGTGCGCGGCCAGGGCGTAGTTGCCGACGGCGCCGGCGGCGGCCGTGTCGGTGAAGTGCCCGAAGCCGGCGGCCAGGACCGCGTCGTCGGTCCCCTCCAGCACGGGTACGACGTAGTCGTCACCGAAGCGCGGGATCCGGATCAGCGCGTCGGCATGGACGGAGTGCCTCGGACCGCCGCCGGAGAGCCCACCACCGACGGTGACCTCGGGGTCCGCGCCGTCACGCCACTGCTGCTCGATCTGCGAGCGCAGCCGGTCCTGGCGCTGGTGGGCGACGACGTTGGTGCCGTAGAACTGCCAGAGGACATAGCCGATCAGGACCAGGCCCACCGTGATGAGCAGCCAGCCGGCGATTGACCGCGTGCTCCGTGGCAGATGCATGTGCCGATTCTGGCCTACGAGGGGTGGAGGGACATGCCTTAGCCTCGCTGCATGCGCCAACCGGCTGCGCGGCTGCGCGGGATCCCGCCCACGATCTTCACCGAGATGTCGGCCCTGGCCGCACGCACCGGCGCGGTGAACCTCGGTCAGGGCTTTCCTGACAGCGACGGCCCGCCGTCGGTCGTGCTCCGGGCCCAGCAGGCGTTGGCGAACAGCGAGAACCAGTACGCGCCCGGCCCCGGGCGGCCCGCCCTCCGCCAGGCCGTGACCCGGCACCAGCAGGCGCACTACGGGATCGAGCTCGACCCGGATTCCGAGGTCGTGGTCACGACGGGCGCGACCGAGGCGATCGCGGCCGCGGTCCTCGGGCTGGTCGAGCCGGGCGACGAGGTGATCGCCCTCGAGCCGTTCTACGACTCCTACGTCGCGATGCTGCAGATGGCGGGGGCCGTACGTCGTCCGGTCACGCTTCGCTGGCCCACCTTCCGCCTCGACGCCGAGGCGCTGCGCGCCGCCGTCACCCCACGCACCCGTTTCGTCCTGCTCAACACGCCGCACAACCCGACCGGCACCGTTCTCGACCGGACCGAGCTCCAGGCGATCGCCGACCTGGCGATCGAGCACGACCTGGTGGTGATCTCCGACGAGGTCTACGAGCACCTGACCTACGACGCACCCCACGTCCCGATCGCGACGCTGCCCGGGATGGCCGAGCGCACGCTCACCATCTCCAGCGTCGGGAAGTCCTGGTCGTTCACGGGCTGGAAGGTGGGCTGGGCGACCGGGCCGGCCGACCTGGTGGGCGCGGTCCTGGCTGCCAAGCAGTGGTTGACCTTCACCAGCGCCGGCCCGCTCCAGTCGGCGGTGGCCCAGGCGCTCGACGACGAGTCCGCGTGGCCGATGGCGCTCTGCGCCGACCTGCGGGTGCGCCGCGACCTGCTCCTCGCGGGGCTCGCCGAGATCGGGCTGCCCACCCGGTCCCCGGAGGGCACCTACTTCGCGTGCAGCGACATCAGCGAGCTCGGCTGGCCCGACGGCCGGTCCTTCTGCCTTGCGCTGCCCGAACGTGCCGGCGTGGTCGCCATCCCCCTGCAGGGCTTCCACGACAGCGCCGCCGGCCGGCAACTGGTGCGCTGGGCGTTCTGCAAGGACCGGGAGGTCCTCGAGGAAGGCCTGCGGCGCCTGTCGGCGGCTGACCTCACCGCCTGATCGGGCACCGCCTGATCGGGCACCGCCTGATCGGACCGGGCAGCTGCCGCTGGCGGCTCACAGGGGCTGGTGCGTCGGCGATCCGGTGCCGGACTGCTTGTTGCGGAACCAGTCGCTGGCGCCGCCCGCGAACAGCAGCACGATCACGGCGACCGTGCCGCCCAGCGTCACGACGCTGGCCCCACTGGTGATGGCGAGCAGGCTGAGCAGACCGGCGACGCTCGAGGAGACCACCAGCAGGATCCGGGCGACGTTGCTGCGCCGGAGCACGAAGATCGCGAGCACGAAGGCGATCACGCACCAGATCGCAAAGATGACCATGACGGCGACGATCACGCCGTAGATGCTCTCGAGGTCAGAACGTGTGATCGATGTGTCCTGCTTGTTGACCTCCTTCTGCATCTCGTCGAGGAAGTCGCTCTTGGCGACGCCCATGATCGCGGCGAGACCGAAGAACAGCACAGCACACAGGCCCGAGAGGATCATCGTGATGATCGCCGCTGCGGTCACGGTGCCGGGCCGGGCGTTGGGGTCGCGACCCATCACGCCGTACGCCGGCTGGCCGTAGGGCTGCGGGGGGTAGGGCTGTTGGCCGTAGGGCTGCTGGGGAGGGGGCGGCTGCCCGTAGGGGTTCTCCGGGGGCTGCTGCGGCGGGGTCCACCCGGGCTGGTCGTCGCTCATGGGGCTCAGTCCATCACACGCGGCCGGCGACACCACGCCGCGGCGCGTCCGTTCAGCAGCAGGCGGAGGACCACCCCGCAGGCGATGGGCAACGGCAGGAAGGCGAGGTTCGCCAGAGCGCCGACGAGCGAGAGCGCACCGGCGAGCGCTGCCGAGACCACCAACGCGATCCGGGCCCACTCGAGCCCTCGCCAGGTCAAGCCGGCGAGCACCGCGGCCGTGATCGCCCACAGGGCGATCACGACGATGATCATGAAGACCCCGGCGATGATCATCTGGTCGCTGAGCGTGCTCGTGTCGACCGACGACTGCCGCTTGCGGGCCTCTGTGATCACCGCCTCGGAGTCGGTGGCGAACAGGACCCCACTCACGCCGAGCACGACGAGGGTGAGACCCGAGAAGATCCAGGTCAGCACGGCCGCCCACACGACCGGCTCGGGTCGCCGCATCGGCGCCGGGGTGGCCGCCGGGTGCGGGACGCCGAAGTTCGGGTACGCCGCGGGAGCGCTGGGGGTTGGCGACGGTGCCGGTGGTGCCGGCGACTGAGCTGCGGGACGCGCGACCGGCTGACCTGCCGGAGGCTCGCTCGGCCGGACTCTGCCGTCGAACCAGTCACGGGCGGGCTGCGACCAGAGGATCAGCGAGGACGCGGCGATCAGGGCCGAGAAGAACCCTCCCGCAGCGACGCCTGTGATGAACAGCGGAACCGCGAGGATCGTGAGCGCGAGCCGGGCACCGCGATCGCGGCGAAGCACCTGCCAGCCGAGGATGGCGGCGGCGGTGGCACAGCCGGCTGCGACCAGCGACACCGCCTTGATGATCCGCAGGGTGCTGTCGACCGTCAGGCCGAGGCCCTCGCCCGGCGGCTCGGAGAGGAACTTCTGGATCCCCTCGCGAGTCTCGATCGAGCGCAGGGCGGCCATCTGGTCGAACACCGTGATCACCACGATCACCGAGCCGACCATGATCATCCAGCCGGCCATGGTGACCTGGTTGGGACGGATCAGCTTGGTCTCGCTCATGACTCCATTGGATCAGGCGGGTGTGAGCGTCAGGCCACCGCCGTCGGCAGAGGCATCCACGTCCACGGTCACCGAGCCGCCGTCGACGACCGCTCCGGCGATCAGCAGCCGGGCCAGCGGGTCGCCGATCGCGGTCTGGATCAGGCGCCGCAGCGGCCGGGCGCCGTACGCCGGGTCGAACCCGGTGTCGGCGAGCCAGGTCTTCGCCGCCTCGGTGACCACGATCGCGATCCTGCGGACCGCGAGCCGCTTCTCCAGCAGGGCCAGCTGCAGGTCGACGATGCGGGTGAGCTCGTGCTTGGTGAGGGCGTCGAACAGCACGACCTCGTCGAGGCGGTTGAGGAACTCGGGCTTGAAGTGCGACCGCACCACTCCCATCACCGACTCGCGCTTGACCTCGGGCGACAGCGAGGGGTCGACGAGGTACGTCGAGCCCAGGTTGCTGGTCAGGATCAGCAGGGTGTTCCGGAAGTCGACCGTGCGGCCCTGGCCATCGGTCAGCCGGCCGTCGTCGAGCACCTGAAGCAGGACGTCGAAGACCTCGGGATGCGCCTTCTCCACCTCGTCGAGCAGCACCACCGAGTAGGGACGCCGGCGTACCGCCTCGGTGAGCTGGCCGCCCTCGTCGTACCCGACGTAGCCGGGAGGAGCGCCGACCAGGCGGGCCACCGAGTGCTTCTCGGAGTACTCGCTCATGTCGATGCGAACGATGGCGCGCTCGTCGTCGAACAGGAAGTCGGCCAGCGCCTTGGCCAGCTCGGTCTTGCCGGTGCCGGTCGGGCCCAGGAACAGGAAGGAGCCGGTGGGCCGGTTCGGGTCGCTGATCCCGGCGCGGGACCGTCGTACGGCATCGGAGACGGCGTTGACCGCGGACCGCTGCCCGATCAGCCGCTCCCCCACGACCGCTTCCATCTCGAGGAGCTTGGCGGTCTCGCCCTGCAGCAGGCGGCCGGTCGGGATGCCCGTCCAGGCCTCGACGACGTCGGCGATCTGCTCGGCGCCGACCTCTTCTCCCACCAGCGGCTCGGTGTCAGCTGCTTCGGCCTTCTCGACCACGGCCAGCTTCGCCTCGAGCTCGGGAATCTTGGCGTAGTTGATCTCGCTGGCCTTCTCGAGGTTGCCCTCGCGAAGCAGCCTGTCGGCCTCCATCCGCAGCTGGTCGAGCTGCCGGCGCAGCTCGCCCTCGCCCTCGAGTGACGACTTCTCGCGCTCCCAGCGGGCGTCGAGTCCGCGCAGCGACTCCTCCTTGTCGGCAAGGTCCCTGCGCAGCGCCTCGAGCCGCTCGACCGAGCCCGGGTCGGTCTCCTTGGCGAGCGCGAACTCCTCCATCTTCAGGCGGTCCACCTGGCGGCGGAGCTGGTCGATCTCCTCGGGGCTGGACTCGATCTCCATCCGCAGCCGCGACGCGGCCTCGTCGATCAGGTCGATCGCCTTGTCGGGCAGCTGGCGGCCGGTGATGTAGCGGTCGCTCAGCGTCGCTGCGGCGACCAGCGCGGCATCGGTGATCCGGACGCCGTGGTGGGCCTCGTACTTCTCCTGGATGCCGCGCAGGATCTGGATGGTGTCCTCGACGCTCGGCTCGCCCACGAAGACCTGCTGGAAGCGCCGCTCGAGGGCGGGATCCTTCTCGATCCGCTCGCGGTACTCGTCGAGCGTGGTGGCGCCGATCATGTGCAGCTCGCCGCGCGCGAGCATCGGCTTGAGCATGTTGCCGGCGTCCATGGCGGAGTCGCCGCCGGCGCCCGCGCCGACCACCGTGTGCAACTCGTCGATGAAGGTGATCACCTGGCCGCCGGCATCCTTGATCTCCTCGAGAACGGCCTTGAGGCGCTCCTCGAACTCGCCGCGGAACTTCGCCCCCGCGACCATGGCCGCAAGATCGAGCGAGAGCACCCGGCGGCCCTTGAGCGAGTCGGGCACGTCGCCCGCGACGACCCGCTGGGCCAGCCCCTCGACCACCGCGGTCTTGCCGACTCCGGGCTCGCCGATCAGCACCGGGTTGTTCTTGGTACGGCGGGAGAGCACCTGGATCACCCGGCGGATCTCGGCGTCCCGGCCGATGACCGGGTCGAGCTTGCCGTCCCGGGCGGTCGCGGTCAGGTCCACGGAGTACTTCTCCAGGGCTTCGTACGTCGACTCCGCCTCCGGGCTGGTCACCCGGCGGTTCCCCCGGACGGCACTCAGCCCGTCCTGGAGGCCCGCGGAGGTGAGGCCGGCGTCGGTGAGCAGCTTCTGGGCGGGACTCTCCACGGCCGCGATCGAGATGAGAAGGTGCTCGGTGGCGACGTACTCGTCCTTCATAGAGGAGGCCAGGTCGAGCGCGTGCGCCAGCACCCGGGTCAGCGCCGGCGAGGCTCCGGGCTGCTGGACCGTCGCGCCGGCGGCGCGGGGCAGCGCCTCGACGGCCCCCTGGGCCCGCGCCGCGAGGGCGGCCGCATCGACGCCGGCGTTGGCGACCAGGGTGCGGCTGGTGCCGTCGGCGTCGCCGAGCAGCGCTGCCAGCAGGTGCAGCGGCTCGGTGGCGGTGTTGCCGGCCTTGGTCGCGGAGAGCTGGGCGGTCTCGATGGCCTCTCGACTGCGCGTGGTGAAGCGTCCTGCGTCCATGTGATGATCCTTGTGCGTGGCTGACTGGGTGTCGAGGGATGATCCAAGACAACTGTCCGAACGTCGCCAAAGTTGAGCGCATTCCACTCAAGTTTGCGAGTTCTACCGCACTCGAGTCGCTGCGGGTGGCTGCGGGCCGCCGCCCCAGAGGAACGACGAGTTGGCGATGTTCCAGCGCTCCGCCTCCCAGGCGGGGTGCGTCGGGTTGAAATAGTCGTCGCGGTGGCAGTCGAGCCGCATGGTGGCCCGCTGGCTGCTGCACGCCAGGAACTGGCCCCGGGCGGGCCGATTCGCCGCGTCGCACGAGGCCATCAGGTCGTTGCAGTCGGCCGCGTGTCCGTCGGCGAAGGGGACGGTCCGCAGGTGGGGCGCCCCCGGCAGCACCGCACCGAGGGAGTGGGCGATCTCGTGCGCGATGTTGTAGGCAAGGAAGCCACCGTTGTCGTCGGGGCTCGCGAACCAGGCGCTGGCATAGTTGCCGAGATAGTCCAGCGACCACGATCCGCCGAGGTTGTTCGGGTTCGACGCATCCGCCGGCTGCGAGTGGTCCGGGTCGTTGATGATCGTGGCGCCCTCGATGCCCTTTTGCGCCCACGTCTCGGGCGCGTAGGCCTGGACGAGGGCGTAGTACTTGCGGTTCCACCGGTCGAACCCGCGTGCTTCCAGGTAGGCGACCAGTCCGCCCGGATCCTCGGGATCCAGCCGCAGGACCTGGGTCGGCACGGTCACGGTCAGGAACTGCGCGTGACAACTTCCGTCAGCCGCCTGGCGAGTGATGAACCGGGGCGAGTGGTCGGCGTACTTCGTGGTCGGCGTGAAGACCTGCCGCATGGAGGCGCCGTAGATCGAGGCCGCACGCCGGATCCCCTCATTCAGCCACGGGAGTGACCGCGCCAACAAGTGGTGGGTGGCGGTGTCAGGCTCGACCCAGATCATTCGGATCGCGCTCTGGGCCGTCTGCGCAGGTGCGCAGTTCAAGTCGTAGTCCGGGTAGGTGTAGGCCCACGCCGCGTTGTTGCCGACCAGTGGCTCGCTCGGCAGGAGCCACCACAGCGGCTGCGCCCACACCACAGACGTCTCGCGTGCCTCCGGAACGGGCCTCCCAGCCGCGACGCCAGTGAACGAACCAAGCAGGATGCCCACCAGCGAGCCCACGACCGAACAGGCCAACGCGACCTGGCGGCGGCTCGGCGCGGCACCCACAACGTGACCGAACATGTCGCACTCCCCCACGGAGCGAACTCGAGATCAATTCACGTTAGGCGCGTGCCGAGCGTGCGACATGACACAGCGGGACCACTGGGGGCGCCAGGGTGCCCGAGGGTTTTCTAGCCAATTGTGCCGGACGAAAGTGACCCGATCGGTGCTGGTGGCGGCCCGCCCCTGGCCTGCAGGAGCGGAGTCCCAGTCAGACCAGCAGCCCGTCGGCGAGCACCTCGAGCATGGGCGTGACAGCCTCGCGGGGCAGCCCGCCCTGGTCGGCGACACCCGCGACACCGCCGACGAGGCGCGCGAACTGCAGCGAGTCGACCCCCGGGCGCAGGTCGCCCCCGAGCTGCTCGATGACCTGGTCGTTGGCGCCGCGGAGCACCCGACACTTGGTCGCGATCGGCGATGAATCGTCTTCCATCGCGCCCGTGATCTTGGCGGCCCCACCCCGGTGCACGCTGATCAGGGCGACGTACTCCTCGAACCAGCGGAGCAGCAGGACGCGCGGCGTGCCGCCCTCGGCGAGCACGACGTCGACCCGCTCCTGGACGCGCTCGGCCCAGGCCTGCATCACGGCATCGGCGAGGCTCGCGCGGTTGGGGAAGTGGCGATAGAGCGTGCCCGCCCCGACGCCTGCCGCCTTGGCGACGTCGTCGAGCGGCACGTCGTACCCGCGCTCGCGGAAGAGGACTCGGGCGGTCTCCACGATCTTCTCGCGGTTGCGCGCGGCGTCGGCTCGCACTGCTCTCAGCCCTCCTCGGGGACGGGTACGACGGGTCGTCGTGGATTCACCCTTGCTAAACGGAGACACTCTCCGTATCGTGGGAATCCAGAACCGGAGTGACTCTCCGCTAAGTCTACGTCGGTCCACCAGACCAGAACAGGACTCCCCCGTCATGACTTCCACCTTCCTCGAGCGCACCTCCGAGACGACGCCCACCCGCCGCAACCCGGCACTGGGAATGGCCATCGTCCTGGTCGCGCAGCTCATGCTCATCCTCGACGCGGCGGTGATGAACGTCGCCCTGCCCCGCATCGGCGCCGACCTCCACTTCGGTGCGGCCGGGCTGTCCTGGGTGCTCAACGGCTATGCCCTCGCCTTCGGCGGGCTGCTGCTGCTCGGCGGCCGCCTCGGCGACGTGCTGGGCCGGCTCCGCCTCTTCTACGGCGGCGTCGCCGTCTTCACCTTCTTCTCCCTGGTCGGCGGCTTCGCCCAGACGCCCTGGGAGCTGGTCGGTGCCCGGATCTTCCAGGGCGTCGGCGCAGCTCTCGCCGCACCGTCGGTGCTCGCCCTGCTGACCACCTCGGCCCGCGACGAGGCCGGCCGCAACCGGGCCCTGGCCCTCTTCGCCGCCGTCTCGTCGGGTGGCGCGACCCTGGGCCTGTTGCTGGGCGGGATCGTCACCGACGTCGGGTCGTGGCGCTGGACGCTCTTCATCAACGTGCCCATCGGCCTGGCTGTGCTCGCCAGCGTGCGTCGCCACGTGGTGGAGACCCCGCGCCGACCCGGCCGGTTCGACGTGGTCGGCGCCGTGGCCGCGACCGGTGCCGCGGTCAGCGTCGTCTGGGCCCTGATCGGCACGCCCGAGAACGGCTGGGCCTCGTTCCGCACGATCGGCAGCCTGGCTCTCGGTGCGGCCCTGCTCGCCCTGCTGGTCGCAACCGAGTCGCGCGTCGCCCACCCGCTGCTCCGGCTGTCGCTGTTCCGCAGCCGGCGCCGGGTCGCAGGGCTGCTCACCATGGCTGGCCTGGTGGCGGCGCAGTACCCGATCTTCTTCCTCGGCGTGCAGTACCTCGAGGTCCAGCTGGGCTATGGCCCGGTCGCCACCGGCCTGGCCTTCCTCCCGATCTCGCTGGGCATCTTCACCATGTCGCGGATCACGCCACGGCTGGTTGGCCGGTTCGGCACTGCTCCCCTGATGGTCATCGGCACGATCGGTGTCGCCGCGAGCGAGCTGTTCCTCACCTCGCTGCCCGCCAGCTCGTCGTACGTCGGCAGCGTCTTCTGGCCGTTCCTGCTCAACGGACTCTCGGCGGGGCTGGTGTTCATGCCGACCACCGTGACCGTCCTCGCCGACGTCGAGCCGGAGCACGCCGGCTCGGCGTCGGGGCTCCTGCAGACGATGCAGCAGCTGGGCAGCGCGGTGGGTGTCGCGATCGCCGCCAGCGTCTACGCCTCGCACCACGGTGCAGGCACCGAGTTCGTCGACGGAACCTCCGCGGCCTTCACGGCAGCGGTGGTGATCGCCGCGGTGGCCGTCGTCAGCGCGGGCACCCTGCTTGTCCGGCGTACTCCCCGACGGGCGCCCGAGCCCGCTCATCCGCTGGCCGACGCACCTATTTTCGAATCGTGATGACCACCGTGTCGCTGCTGGTCCCGCCACGCCCGTCGCTCACGGTGAGCGTGAAGGTGCGCACCCCGACACCCCGCAGCAGGGTGACCGTCGGGGTGGTGCCGACGACGGCATTCGCGGAGTCGCGCCAGGTGAACGTGAGCGGATCACCGTCGGCGTCGCTCGAGGTCCGGCCGTCCAGGGTGAAGCTGGCCAGACCCGACTTGCGGTTGATCCGATAGGTCCGGTCCGGTCCGGCCCTCGCGACCGGGGCTGTGTTCACGGGCGGCGGTGGCGGGACCGTCGTACCGACGGGACCGTGGCTGATGTCGGCCACGAAGGTCCCGCCCAGCCCCCCGTTGTTGCTGCCGGTGTCGGCCCAGACGTGCAGTGTGTAGGTGCCGGCGATCGTCGGCTGGTAGCCGATCGTCTCCTGGCGTCCGGTCACGCATTCGATCCCGTCCAGCGCACAGCGCGAGTCCGCGACCACGGCGCCACCGGGGTTGAGCAGCTGCATGTCCAGGTCGGGCGACCACTCGATGATGAGGCAACCGAAATAGCACTTCGGCTGGCCGTTGATCACCAGCGTCACCGCAAGCGGTACGCCGACCCCGTCGCTCGGGATCACGATCGGGACGTCGGCGGACCCGTTGTTCGGGACGCTGCCGGTGGACACCTGGTGGACCGGGAAGTCGGTGTGCCGCGCGGTCGCCGTGCCGGCGAGTACGTCGACGAAGGCACGGACGTCGATGTACCCGGCGCCGTACTCGTTGTCGGTGCCCGCCGCGCCGACGTCGAGCGCCGACTGGGCCAGCGCGGACTTCACCTGGGCCGAGGTGGCGGCAGGTGCGGCCTGCAGGCCCAGGGCCACGGCACCTGCGACGAACGGGGTGGCCATCGAGGTGCCGCTGAAGGTCACGTAGCCGGAGGTGGTGCCGGCCTGCGCCGCCCGAACGCTCAGCCCGGGCGCCGCGATGTCGGGCTTGGTCCGGCCGTCTGCCGTCGGCCCGCGGCTGGAGAACCCGGCCAGATAGATCCCGTCGTCGTGCCGGTCGGTCCCGACCGGGTTGGAGTAGTCGCTCACGGCGCCGACCGTGATGGCTCCGGCGGCCGCCCCCGGGGAGTTGATGGTGCCGGGCAGGTCGCCGGAGTTGCCGGCCGCGACGACGACCACATCGCCCGCAGCCGCGGCCGCGTTGACCGCCTGGCTCAGTGCGTCGAGCCCGTCCGGCACGATCTCCGGGTCACCCAGCGACATCGAGATCACGCGCACGCCGGGCTGTGCAGAGCACCACTGGACGCCGGCGACCACCTGGTCGTTCGGGCCGTTGCCCGACGAGTCCAGCACCTTGGCGGCGTACAGGGAGGCGCCCGGGGCGACGCCCTCGAAGGTGGCTGCCGAGCTCCCTCCGGTCCCGTCCCCGGCAGCGATCGAGCTGACGTGGGTGCCGTGGCCGTGGTCGTCGTACGGCGCGGTGGAGGTGCCGACGAAGTCGTGGAAGGTGACGGTCCGCGGAGCGATCTGCTCGTGGTTGGGGTCCACGCCCGTGTCGACGACACAGATCCCGACCCCGGCGCCGGTGAGCGATGGCCGGTCAACGCGCGCCGCGTTCACGCCGAAGTCGCGCGAGGTGCCGTCGTCGGTGATGTGCACCGTCGTGACCGGTTCGACCCGGACCCCGGGCCGGTGCTCCAGACTGCGGATCTGGCCGGGGCTCAGCGAGGCGGAGAAGCCGCCGATCAGCGGCAGCCGGTGCCGGACGCCGAAGTCGCCGACGACGGCATGGGCACCGCGCACGTCCAGGCCGGTGACGATCACCGCCTGGCGGGTGCTGCCTGCCGGCTGGGCGGGTGCCGCGAGGGCGATCGGCACGGCCGTGGCGGCCACGAGCGGAAGGACAGCGAGAACGGCACGACGGTTCATCGTCGTACCCCCTTGGCGGGAGGCACTGGGTCACCTTCACGTTAGGGAGTTCCAGTCCCCAGCGGAATGACCCGGGCAGGCCATCCCCGCGGCCCGGGGAAGCCACCCTCCCGGGGGTCTCGGGCGCTCAGTCGAGGTCGTGCGGCGCCTGGTGCTCAGGGAGCGCGGCCAGGTCTTCCTTCTCGCTGGTCAGGCAGGTGCGGCAGAAGTCCTCACCGAACGGCGTGAGGTGGATGCTGCGTCGCACGATCTTGTGGAACCGCACCGAGTGCATGGCCGAGAGCACGTCGGGCTGGGCCTCGACCACCTGGTATTCCAGCGGGTCGCGCAGCTGCTCCCGGGAGAACCAGATCAGGCCGAGCCGGAACAGGTTGTTGAGGTACGACGGCACCTGGTCGAGGTAGCGCACCCCGGCCCGCGGGCCGATCATGTTCAGCCCGGGCGCGACCAGGTTGGAGCTGACGGCACCGATCGGCCCCCCGGTGCGGACGTCAACGGCCGGCTGCGGGCCGCCGTGGAGCAGGAGCATCAGGATCCGGCCCTCATCGGGAGCCAGCTCGCTGAGGATGCGTTCGTAGGCCGGGTGGCCGGTCTCGTTGTTCCACACGTCGCGGGAGCGCATCAGCAGCTGCTCGCCCTGCTCGCGCAGCGATCGCGGCGAGGTCGGCGTGGGTCCGCCCCGTGGCCGCACCGGCACGGACGACTCACCGCTCTTGGCCGCCCCACCGCCGAGCGAGGCGCTGACCTCCACCACGGCCTGCGGGATCGAGACGCCCGAGGCCACTGCCTTGGCCAGGTCGGCCACGACGCCCGAGGCGGTGGCCATCCCCTGGGCGAGCTCGACGGCGCTCTGCGGGTTGGTGGCCGCGCGCAGCAGCCGGCGTCCGGTCTTGAGACCGGCGACGACGCCCCACTCAGCGGTGCGCACCCAGGACGTGGCGGCGATCCGCATCAGGCCGGGGAGCGCGTCGAGGGCAGGAGACGAACCGTTGGCGCTCAGCCGTGCGGGCAGGTTGTCCTCGGTCGGTGTCTCGCTCATCCGCCGACCCCGAAGATCGACAGGTGGATCAGCCCACCGGCTGCTCCCATGATCGCGCCGTGGGCGTAGAGCATCCACTCATCTTCCTTGATCGCGGAGCGCAGCATCTCGACGAAGTCGTGCGAGGGGAGCTCCTTGGTCCGTTGGGCAATCAGGGTACGGATCTTGATCGACTGCTGGCGACTGAAGTCCTCATCCTTGAACGGCGTGAGCGTCCGCTCGACGGCCTCGGCGGCGAACGACGACTTGATCGCGTCGTACGCCCGCGCGCCCACGACGATCCGGGCCGCACCACGAGCGGCACCCGCTGCCTTGTCGATCGCCGGCCCCATCGCGGCCGCCAGCATCTGACGGGTCCGGTCGCCACGTGGGCCGTCCATCAGGAAGTCGCCGATCCGTTCGAGCGTGATCACGTCGTTGGCGATGATCTCGGCGTAGACCTCGGCGGCTTCGTTCTGGCGTCGCAGGAACAGTCCGTGGAAGCGGATGCCGAAGTAGCGCTTGGGCTCCACCGGTTCGAAGATCAGCCACATGCCCAGGGCGTTGGTGGTCCAGCCGACCCCGATGCCGAGCACCGGCAGCAGCCAGCCCTGGTGGAACCAGTGGTCGGCGAAGGCCACCGGGATGCCGAGCACGAACCCGAACAGCAGGCCGAAGTTGACCATCAGGTTGAGCTCGCGCTGACCGATGTCCTTGAAGATGCTGACCACCAGCTGGGGGTGCTTCTTGAAGTGGTCGATGACCATGATCTTGGGGTCCAGCAGCTGGTCGATGTGGATCCCGATCTCGTCGGTGACAGTCTTGACGACCGCGGGCAGCTGCGCCTGGACTCGCGAGATGATCGCGCGCCTGCCGGACTCGGGGAGGTCGCGCCACAGCGCCGGCTGCGACTCGCGCATCACCTGGTCGACGATGCGGGGGATCTCGGGCTCGAAGATGCTGACGATGTGGGCGGCGATCTTCTCGGGCTCGAGCTGCTGGTAGAACTCAGCTGGCGTGCCCAGCTTCGCGATCGCCTTGTCGACGGCGATGCTGCCCATCTTGGCGGCGCGGGCCGGCACGATGCCCTGCCAGCCGATGCCTCCCTGGAGCATCCCGGGCACTTCCTGCAGCTTGCGCGGGGCGAGTCGGGCCAGCTCGGCCATCCCCGGCACCTTGAAGCCGTGGAAGTTGATCGGGTAGAAGAGCATGATCAAGCCGGTCCAGTTGATCAGCCAGCCGATCACGGCAGTGAAGATCGGGATCGAGGCGAAGCCGATCCAGTCCGAGCCGTGGAGGTCCTGGAGCGTCCAGTCCACGTGACTGGCCCAATCCTGCAGATCGTTGAGCGTCGTCATCACCGCCTCTGCTTCACGACGCCCACAGCCTGGTCGCCAATCGGGTCCCCGCTCCCTGAGGCGAGCGTATCGACTGTCACTCGAAGTCGGACAGCGTGTTCCATTTTGTCCACGGGAGAGGCGCTCGGCACCGAACTGCTCAGCCAGGCGGATCGGGTACGACGAGAGCGCCGCTGGCCAGCGCGACGACGACCTCGAACATCGACTCGTCACCCTGGCTGCTCGGCGACATCAACAGGCTCACGATCAGCCGCAGGCCCGCCTCCATGCCGAGCCCCAGCTGGGCCGGGTCGAGCTCGGGCCAGCGCTCCACGCTCGCCTTCACCAGGCTGTCGCGCAGCGGGCTGAGCAGCAGGTCGACGTAGACCGTGAGGTAGGGAGGACGGCGTCCGCCTCACCCCGGCGAGCCATCTCCAGCGCGCCGTCGAGGTAGCGCAGGCCCTCGCGCATGAACAGGGCCTCGCCCAGCTTGTCCTTGCTGCCGAACATGTTGTAGATCGTCTGCCGGCTCACGCCGACCTCGTCGGCGATGTCGGCCAGCCGCACCTCGGACCAGTCGGCCTCGAGCAGGCGGCGGCGAGCGACGTCGAGGACCCCTCAATTGCCGCGGCGCCAGACCACCAGTGACTGGCCGGTGACCGGCGGCGGCTCCCGCAGCGCCGGCAGCTTGCTCGGCGGCGCGGCGCTCAGCAGTTGGCGGAGCGCCGCGGCAGCCCGCTCGAGCTCCGCCACCAGCTCGGCATTGCGCTGGGACAGGGCGTCGACGCGATGCTCGAGCTCGAGGATGCGGCGCACTCCCTCCAGGCCGATGCCGTGGGCGGTGAGGTCGGCGATCTCGCGGAGCAGCTCGATGTCGCGGTGGGAGTAGCGGCGGCCGCCGCCCACCGTGCGGTCGGGCGTGATCAGCCCGATCCGCTCATAGGTGCGCAGCGTCTGCGGGTGCAGGCCGGTGAGCTCGGCCGCCACGCTGATGACATAGACAGCCGCATCCATCGACGGCGTGCTCATGACGCCCCGTCGAACAGGTTGCTGCGCAACGCCTTGTCGGCGGTCGCGGTGCGGTAGGCCTCGACGGCTTCGCGCGCGGCCGCATCGAGTACGGCGGGCACCTGCACCTGGACGGTGGCCAGCAGGTCACCGTTGGTGCCGTCGGACTTGCGAGCACCCTTGCCGCGGACCCGGAAGGTGCGGCCGTTCGGAGTGCCGGCGGGGATCTTGAGCGTGACCGGGGCACCCTGCAGCGTCGGGATCTTCACCTCGGCACCGAGCGCGGCCTCGTCGAAGGAGACCGGCACGTCGAGGGTGAGGTTGTCGCCCTTGCGTCCGAAGACCCGGTGCGGCGTGACCTTGACCGTGACGAAGAGGTCGCCGGCCGGACCGCCGTTCTCACCGGCTGCGCCCTTGCCACGCAGGCGGATCTTCTGGCCGTCCTTGACCCCGGCCGGGATCCTGGCCTGGATGCTCCTCGCCGACATGCCTCGGCCGGAGCCGTGGCAGGTGGGGCACGGCTCGTCGTAGACGAGCTGCCGGCCGCCACAGGCGGGACAGGTCTCGTTCATCGTGAACGCGCCGCCGACGCTGGCGACCACGAAGCCCGCGCCCTCGCACTCGGGACAGATGTGCGGCCGGGTGCCGGGCTTGCCGCCGGTGCCGGAGCATTCGGGGCACGGCGCATCGCTGGTCAGCCGCAGGCTGATCGTGACGCCCTCCACCGAGTCGGTGAACCCGATGGTCGCCGTCGTCTCGACGTCGGCGCCCTTCTGCGGCCGCCGCTGCTGCTGCTGGCGCGCCCGGCCACCTCCGAAGAGGTCGCCGAACATGTCGCCGAAACCGCCGCCTCCGGCACGGTCGCGCAGCAGGTCGTTGAGGTCGAAGCCGCCACCGCCCCCGCTGCCGTAGCCGAACCCGCTGGGCATCGAACGGAGCTCGTCGTACTGCTTCCGCTTGGCGGCGTCGCCGACCACGTCGTACGCCTCGGCGACTGCCTTGAACCTCTCGTGCTTGGCCGAGTCACCCGGGTTGGAGTCGGGGTGGTTGGCGCGCGCGAGCTTGCGGTAGGCCTTCTTGATCTCGTCCTGGGTGGCCTCCTTGGAGACCCCCAGCTCCTTGTAGAAGTCCTTCTTGGCCCAGTCGGCGTTGGTCACGCGCGCACCTCCCCTAGTTCCGTCGTTGGTCGAGCCTGTCGAGACCTGATCAGTCGCTCTCGACCGGGTCGACGACCAGCACTTGCGCGGCGCGGACCACCCGGTCACCGATCCGGTAGCCGACCTTGGCGATGTGCTGGCAGGTCGTCACGGTCACCTCGGGGTCCGTGCCGATGTGGCTGAGGGCTTCGTGCACCTGCGGGTCGAACGCGTCGCCGGGAGCCCCGAAGCGGGTCAGCCCCTGGGCCGCGACGATGCGCTCGAGCTGCTCGGCCACGGCCTTGAAGCCGCCCTCGAGCTCGCCGTGCTCGCGGGCGCGGTCGATCGTGTCGAGGACGTCGATGATCGGCGCGAGAGCGGTGTACGTCGCGTTCTCGCGGATCAGCTCTCGGTCACGGTCGACCCGCTTGCGGTAGTTGGCGTACTCGGCCTGCACCCGCTGCGCGTCGGCCGTCATCTCAGCCAGCGCCATCTTCGTGACGGTCAGCTCGTCGAGCGCGGCCTCGTCGTGCTCGTCATCGATCTCGACCTCGGTCTCGTTGGCCATCTCGGCCGCCGCGTCACCGAAGGAACCGGGGTGGGGAGCCTGCTCGGCGGCAGGCTCCCCCTCCGGCGTCTCGAAGGGAGACTCGGTCACTTGTCCGCGCCTTCTGCGCCCTCGACCGGCTCGTCGACGATCTCGGCGTCGACGACGTCGTCGTCGGCCTCACCGGTGCTGCCGGTGGAGCCTCCGGCCGCGGCCGACTCGGCCTCGGCGGCGGCGTACATGGCGGCGCCCATCTTCTGGCTGGACTCGTTGAGCTTGCCCACCGCGACGCCGATCTCGTCAGCGTTGGCCTCGGCGTTCTCGAGCACCGCCTTCAGCGCGTCAACATCGGCCTGGACCTCGGTCTTGACGTCCTCGGGAAGCTTCTCGGCGTTGTCGGCCAGGAACTTCTCGGTCGAGTAGACGAGTGAGTCGGCCTGGTTGCGGGCCTCGACGGACTCGCGACGCCTGGCGTCCTCCTCGGCGTACTGCTCGGCTTCCTTGACCATCCGCGCGACCTCGTCCTTGGACAGGGCCGAGCCGCCGGAGATCGTCATGGACTGCTCGCGGCCGGATGCGTGGTCCTTGGCGGAGACGTGCACGATGCCGTTGGCGTCGATGTCGAAGGTGACCTCGATCTTCGGGATGCCGCGCGGAGCGGGCGGGAGGCCGGTCAGCTCGAAGTTGCCGAGCGACTGGTTCTGGGCCCACATCTGACGCTCGCCCTGGGCGACCTTGATCTCGACCGACGGCTGGTTGTCGTCGGCGGTGGTGAAGATCTCGGAGCGCTTGGTCGGGATCGTGGTGTTGCGCTCGATCAGCGTGGTCATCACGCCGCCCTTGGTCTCGATGCCGAGCGACAGCGGCGTGACGTCGAGGAGCAGGACGTCCTTGACCTCGCCCTTGAGCACGCCGGCCTGCAGCGCGGCGCCCACGGCGACGACCTCGTCGGGGTTGACGCCCTTGTTGGGCTCCTTGCCGCCGAGCAGCTCCTTGACCAGGTCGGTCACGGCGGGCATGCGGGTCGAGCCGCCGACGAGGACCACGTGGTCGATGTTGGCGATGGCGACGCCACCGTCCTTGAGCACCTGCTGGAACGGCGGCTTGGTGCGGTCGAGCAGGTCGGAGGTGAGCTTCTGGAACTCGCTGCGGGTCAGCTTCTCCTCGAAGTGGAGCGGGCCGGACTCACCGTGCGTGATGTAGGGCAGGTGGATCGTGGTCTCGCTGCTGCTGGAGAGCTCGATCTTGGCCTTCTCGGCCGCCTCGTCGAGGCGCTGCTTGGCGATCTTGTCGGCCGACAGGTCGACGCCGTTGTTGTCCTTGAACTTCTTGACCATCCACTCGACGACGCGGCTGTCCCAGTCGTCGCCCCCGAGGTGGTTGTCGCCACTGGTGGCCTTGACCTCGACGACGCCGTCGCCGATCTCGAGCAGCGACACGTCGAACGTGCCGCCACCGAGGTCGAAGACCAGGATGGTCTGGTCGTCGCCCTTGTCGAGGCCGTAGGCGAGCGCGGCGGCGGTCGGCTCGTTCACGATCCGGCTGACGTTCAGGCCCGCGATCTCGCCGGCCTCCTTGGTGGCCTGGCGCTGCGAGTCGGAGAAGTACGCCGGCACGGTGATGACCGCGTCGGTGACCGTCTCACCGAGGTAGGCCTCGGCGTCGCGCTTGAGCTTCTGCAGCACGAAGGCGCTGATCTGCTGGGGGGTGAAGGTCTTGTCGTCGATCTTCACGGTCCAGTCGGTGCCCATGTGGCGCTTGACCGACCGGATGGTGCGGTCGACGTTGGTGACCGCCTGACGCTTGGCGACCTCGCCGACGAGGACCTCGCCGGACTTGGAGAACGCCACCACCGACGGGGTGGTGCGGGCGCCTTCCGCGTTTGCGATGACGGTGGGTTCGCCACCTTCGAGGACCGAGACGACGGAGTTCGTCGTACCGAGGTCGATGCCGACCGCGCGAGCCATGGGTTTACCTCCGGGGTTGTTCTACTGAATTGGAAGCCATCCTGCGGCATGGTGGCCGAGTCTGACAAATTACTTGAGCCGGATCCACTCAACTTTTATTCCGAGATTCGCCCACATCGGCTGGACACTCTGGCGCGGGCGCCTCGGAACGACCACGATCGGGTCATGAAGGCCAACTCATGAAGGTGCTGGTCACCGGCGGCACCGGGTTCCTCGGCTCGCACATCGTCCTCGCGCTCCTCGACGCCGGCCACGAGGTGCGCCTGTTCGTCCGGCGCCCGGAGCAGGTGGCCGCGACCTTCGCCCCTCATGGCGTGACCATCGCCGACGTCGCGACCGGTGACGTCCTCGACGAGCTCGCCGTGGCGCGGGCCCTGGAGGGGTGCAGCGCGGTGGTGCACGCGGCGGCGGTGTTCAGCTTCGACCCGCGACGGGGCAAGGAGATGCTGACCACGAACGAACAGGCGGCCCGCAACGTGCTGGGCCAGGCCGTCTCGCGTGGCTGCGACCCGGTCGTGCACATCTCCTCGACCGTGGCGCTGACCCGACGTGCCGGCAGCAACCCGGAGCTCGAGCTCGGCGACGTGGAGCTGCCCTACTCGATCTCGAAGATGCGATCGGAACAGGTGGCCCGCGACCTGCAGGACAGCGGCGCTCCGGTGGTCTGCGTCTATCCCGGCGGCGTGTACGGGCCGCACGACCCCTACCAGGGCGAGCAGACCCGCCGGATCGGCTGGCAGGTGCGCGGCCTGTTCCCGTTGTGGGCGTCGGGCGGGATCCACATCGTCGACGTCCGCGACGTCGCGCGAGTGGTGGCGGCAGCCATGCAGCCCGGCCGCGGCCCGCAGCGCTACGTCGTACCCGGGGTGCACATGACCGGCCGGATGCTCTACGACGCGATCAACAAGGCGATCAGCCGGCGCCGCCCGATGGTGCTGATGCCGGCGCCGCTGGCGGTCGTCACCACGCGGACCATCGACGCGATCCAGGCCCGGCTGCCCGAGGGCTGGCGGTATCCCGCCGATCGTGAGGGCGCCGAGCTCGGGCTGCGCAACACCGTCTTCGACGCCTCGTCGACCACCGCCGACCTCGGCGTCGTACCGATTCCGTTCGAGCAGTCCATCCGGGACACGATCGCGTGGATGGTCGAGGACGGACGGCTCCCGGAGAAGTACCGGCCGCGCTGAGCCCCACGCAAACGCTAGGTCCGCGACCAGACCAGCTCGTCGACCATGCGCGTGGAGCGCCAGCCGTCGGGCGTACGACGGAGCTGGTGGTGGTAGTAGCCCCCGACCTCCCAGAGCTGGGTGCCGGCGACCATCGGGTTGATGAAGTACGCCGTGGCGGTTGCGGTGTCGCCCGCGAGCTCGATCTCGACCTGCCCGATCACGTGCTGCCACTTGTCGAAGCCGGACAGGTTCGCGATGAACGGCTTGGCCTCGGCCAGCGAACCGGCGGGACCACCGGCGCTCGAGTAGTCGAGGACCGCGTCAGCCGTGAACACGGCATCGAGGCCGTCCCAGCGGGCGGTGTCGACCGCCCGGGTGTAGGCGGTGATCAGGTCGACGATCTCCTGGCGATCGCTGAGTTCCTGGAGGTCCATGCGGACAATGTTCCACAGAAGTGGAACACGTTCTAGACGTCAGGCGACGCTGAGCTGGACCTCGATGTTGCCGCGGGTGGCGTTGGAGAACGGGCAGACCTGGTGGGCGCGGTCGACGAGGTCGCGGGCCGTCTCCTGGTCGAGGGCGGGCAGGGACACCTCGATGGCGGCGCCGAGGCCGAAGCCCCCGCTGGGCAGCATGCCGAGGTGGACGTCGGCGACGACCTCGGAGTCGGTGGTGTCGAGGCCCAGGGGCGCGGCGACCAGCTTGAGCGCGGAGTGGAAGCACGCTGCGTAGCCGGCAGCGAACAGCTGCTCGGGGTTGGTCGCGCCGCCGGCGCCGCCGAGCTCGGCGGGGGTGCGCACGTCGGCGGCGAGCAGGCCGTCGGTGGTCTCGACTCGGCCGTTGCGGCCGTCTCCGGTGGCAACGGCTGTGGTCATGTAGAGGCTCTTCATGTGCACAACTCTATTGTGCACAATCTACTTGTGTCAAAGTATGATGGGTCACATGGCCCGCACGCATCCCCAGCTCGACCTCGACGTCCAGCTCTGCTTCCCGCTCTACTCGGCGACCCGCGCCGTCACCAGGGCGTACGCCGAGCTGCTCCACGACGCCGAGCTGACCTACCCGCAGTACCTCACGCTGCTGGCGCTCTGGGGAGCCTCCGAACCACTGACCGTCGGCGAGCTGGGCACCCGGCTGCAGCTCGACTCGGGCACCCTGACCCCCCTGCTCAAGCGCCTGGAGCGGCGCGGGATCGTCTCTCGACGTCGCGACGACCAGGATGAGCGCAGGGTCTTCCTCGACGTGACCGATGCCGGGTGGGCACTCCGCGAGCAGGTCGCCCACGTTCCAGCCGCGCTCACCCGCGCCATGACCGTGACCCGGGCCGAGGCCGACCAGCTGCGCACACTGCTGGACAAGGTGATGGCGGGGCTGGCCTAGCAGTCTCCGAAGGTGGTCTGGCCAGCGCTTAGGCTGGCGCCCATGCGCGTCTCGGTCACGCTCGTCGATCCCCATCTGGACACCCGGCACGATCTCGTCATCGAGGCCGACGACTCCACTCCCACCGGCGAGGTGCTCGCCGCGCTGCACGGGATGGTCGACGGCGTGGACGCCGAGGAGCCGCGCGTGATCTCGCTGTCCAGCCGCCGCCTCAAGGTGCAGGGCTCGGGCAGCGCGCCGGTCTTCCTGTACGGCGAGCCGCTCGACCCGAGCCGTCCGATCGCCGAGTCCGGCCTGAAGGAAGGCTCCCTGCTCAGCCTGAGCGACCCGGCCGCCTCCCGGCTGTCCGAGCCGGACGGTGTGGTCGAGCTCCGGGTGGTGACCGGACCCGGCTCGGGCGCGGTGCACCGCCTGCTCCCCGGGGACGCCGCGATCGGCTCCGACCCGGCGTGCGCCATTCGCCTGGACGACGACCGCGTCCCGCCGGTCGCGGCCGGGATCAGCGTGACGGCCGACGGCACCACGCTGGTCCGCGCCTACGCCGACGCGGCCGCCGTACTCGCCGAGACCGTCCCCCACGTCGACCCCGGGCTCGCCCTGGACCGGGAGCCGCTCGGCACCGACGACATCGACTGGCCGCTCGGCGGACAGCTGACCGTCGGCGACATCATCCTCGAGCTGGAGGCCGTGGCCGCTCCCGACGCCGCCGTCGAGGACTCCCTCGAGGCGGGCTGGGTCGACTACAACCGGCCGCCGCGCCTGCTCGCTCCGGATCGCCAGACGTCGTTCCGGCTGCCCGTCGAGCCGGCCGAACAGTCCGGCCGCGGGCTGCCGTGGCTGGTGATGTTCCTGCCGCTGGCGCTGGCCGTGGTGATGGCGATGATCATGAAGCGGCCGACCTATCTGCTGATGGGCTTCATGTCGCCGCTGATGATGGTCGGCAACTACGTCCAGAACCGCAAGCAGGGCAAGGTCAGCTACCGCCAGCAGCTGGCCGACTACCGCGACCGGCTGGGCCGGATCGAGGCCGACGTCGAGCAGGCGATCGTGGACGAGAAGCTGGCCCGGCGCCTCGAAGCACCCGACCCGGCCCTGGCCCTGCTGATCGCCAGCGGCCCGCGGGCCCGGCTCTGGGAGCGGCGGGTCACCGACCCCGACTACCTCTCGGTCCGGCTCGGCGTCGGCGACCTCGTCTCCGAGGTCACCGTCGAGGACCCC
>Ga0070698_100001049_pt1 | contig 30444 bp, 28 predicted proteins | sample KBSK1502metaG_FD_65477 | JGI IMG/M metagenome (GOLD analysis project Ga0070698, IMG submission 65477) | Corn, switchgrass and miscanthus rhizosphere microbial communities from Kellogg Biological Station, Michigan, USA - KBS K1-50-2 metaG | ecosystem: Host-associated > Plants > Roots >...
CCTCGGTTTTTCGCCAACTGACCAGCGAAGAAAATTTGCTTGCCGTGTTGGAGACTTTGCCTTTAACGCCGGAACAACAGCGAGATCGGCTGGAAGAGTTGCTCGTGCAAATGGGACTTGAGACGGTCCGACAGAGCAAGGCCTACACCCTCTCCGGGGGTGAGCGGCGCCGCTTGGAAATCGCCAGGTCGCTCACACTGCAGCCTTCTTTCATCCTGCTCGACGAGCCGTTTTCCGGAATTGACCCGTTGACCGTTAAGGATTTACAGGAGATTATCCGGGAGTTGAGCCGCTCGGGAATTGGCGTGTTGATTACCGATCATAACGTGCGCGAAACACTCAGCGTGACGGATCGCGCGTACATCTTGAGAAATGGGAAAATCTTCAGGAAGGGCCGCCCCGAGGAATTAAGCAACGACCCTGAAGTCCGGCGTGTCTACTTAGGCGATCACTTCCGCCTCAATTAATTAAGGATACGGAAGGGAACTTTCGAGAAATCCATGGCTTGGCAGGGACTCAAACTGAATCTGAAGGTGTCGCAGAAGCAGATTCTGACTCCAGGCCTGGTCCAGATGGTGAGTGTTCTCGCGCTCAATCGGCTGGAGCTGCGCGAGATGATTAATCAGGAGATGATCGCCAATCCGGTCCTGGAAGAATTAAGCGAAGAAGCCACTCAGTCCGACAACTACAGCGACGAAACCTTTTTGAAGGAGGAAACGGAAAAAGTTCCGGAAAAACCGGAGGCCAACCCGTTTGATGAATTCGATGTTGGAAGCTTCTTCAACCAATATTTGGACTCCGGTGGTGATGGCGGCCAATCGCAAGAGCGCGAAATCTCCGAGCGTCCGTCCTTCGAAAAATTTCTCTCGTCGCCCACCGGTCTTACCGATCACCTTACTTGGCAACTGAGCGTAACCATTTGCTCCGACGCGGTCCGGGAACTCGCGGAGAGCATCATCGGAAATCTCGACGAGAACGGCTACTTGACAGCTTCCACGGAAGAGCTTGCTCAGGTGGGCAAATACACGCAGGACGATTTAGACGATGCGTTGGCGGTGGTTCAGGATTTCGATCCGATCGGAGTTGGCGCGCGTGATCTCCGTGAATGTCTGCTGCTGCAACTGAAGGCTTTCGACCCGCAGAATACTCTCGCTCAGCAAATCGTTTCCGAACATTTGAAGCAGGTTCAGTCCAATCAGTTGAAAGATATTGCGAGGGCATTGAATCGTCCACTCGAAGTGGTCAAGCGCGCCCTGGATGTCATCCGAAAACTCGATCCGCGCCCAGGACTCCGCTACAACAAGACCGAGCCGCGCCTCGTCGAGCCTGATGTGTACTTCCGCAAAGTGGATGACCAGTGGCAGGCCTTTCTAAATGAAGACGACATGCCGCAACTGCGCCTAAGCCCCACGTATCGGAGGCTGTTGGTGCGTGACGCCGCCGATCGCGATGTGCGCAATTACGTGAAAGAAAGATTTACCGCTGCAATCCAGTTGATGAAGAACATCGAGCAGCGAAAACACACCATCCTGCGTGTCTGCCAATCCATCATCGCCCGTCAGGGCGAATTCCTCGATCACGGGCCCGATGTGCTAAAACCCATGATGATCAAGGAAGTCGCCGAAGAAGTCGGCGTGCATCCTTCCACGGTGAGCCGGGCTGTGGCCAGCAAGTACGCTCACACTCCGCAGGGCGTGTTGGAACTCCGATCGTTCTTCAGTGAAGCGGTCAATGGGCCAGAGGGCGGCGGCATGTCGCTGCTGACTTTGAAACGCCTCGTAAAGAAAATGATCGAAGAAGAAGATTCCACGAAGCCTCTCACCGACGATCAAATCGCCAAGAAGCTCGATGAAGCGGGCATTCACGTCACCCGGCGCACGGTCGCAAAGTATCGCGAAGACATGAGAATTCCCAGCACCCATCAGCGCAGGGTCAAAAATTGAATCGGCGCCAACCGTGACGCAGCACCCCAGGCAGGAAGGGCGTCAACTCGTCATCCTCACCGGGCTTTCGGGCTCTGGCAAAAGTACCGTGCTCAAGGCCTTCGAAGACATGGGGTTCTACTGCGTCGACAATCTTCCCGTGGAACTCATCCCAATTTTCGCCGAGCTGCATGCCGCGGGCGAAGGCGATTTCGGCCGCGCGGCCCTGCTTGTCGATGCGCGCGAGGGCCAGCAACTTTCGAAGTTGCCCCCGCTGCTGAAACACTTGCGACGCGATCACCCGATCGCCCTGGTGTTCATCGAAGCCAACGAAGATGCGTTATTACGCAGATATAGCGAGACCCGCAGGCCGCATCCTCTGGGCAAGGATTACTCCGTCCGCGAGAGTTTGGATCACGAGCGGAAGCTGATGGAGCCGATTCGCAATCTGGCCGATGTTGTGATCGACACTTCTAAATTCAATGTCCATGAACTTCGCAGCTTTGTGACCGACCGCTTCAAGAATCCAGACAAGCGCCCGATGTTGGTCTCCATGGTGAGTTTTGGCTACAAGTATGGTGTGCCGATTGATGCCGACCTGGTTTTCGATGTGCGATTCTTACCCAATCCGCATTTTGTGCCGCGGCTCCGCAAGTACAATGGGAAGAATCCTAAGGTTCGCCGCTATATACGTTCGTTTCCGCAAACCGGAGAGTTCTTGCGCCGAATCGATGGCTTGCTGACCTATTTGATTCCACATTACATCGCGGAAGGAAAGAGTTATCTGACCATCGCGTTCGGTTGCACGGGAGGAAAGCACCGGTCAGTCATGCTGGCGGAAGCGGTGAAACAGTCTTTGGAGAAACACGGACACGCGGCCAAGGTCGTGCACCGCGACATTGACAAGTGAACAGCCCGAGTGCCGCGAAGAGAGGATCCAGAAATCCGGCTGGGATGTACGATACGCCCCACAGTCCCTCCGAAGCTTGACACACTCCAATGCGGCGAAATAGCGTACCAATTGCAAGCGGCCCGGGAGCCTGAAGCGTGGTATCACCTCCTTCATCACAACTAAGGCGATTGCTGAGTTATGTCCGGCCCTATTCTTTGCGTCTTGGTTTTGGCGTGCTGCTGGTGGCCTTCGTCGCGCTTGCCGATGGCATGGTCGCGTTCATGGCTCGCATCGCATGGGATTACGTTCTGACCCCGTCGGCCGCGACTTCACAGCTTCCTATTTTCTCCTTGCCTGGCGGCAGAACCATCTACTTGAACGAATTTTTTCCCATCCGCATTCACAACGTCTGGACGATATTTAGTTTGACCCTCGCCGCGCTCTTTTTCTCGAAAGGCATCGCCGAATATTTTGGCGTCACGGAAATTCAGTATGCTGGGCATGCGGCCATTACCAATCTGCGAAATCAGGTCTATGCCCGAATTATTCGACAGCCCGTCGGATTTTTTCAGCACCATCCGGTCGGACGTGTCTTGTCCACGGTAATCAACGACATCGAAAAAACACGCATCGCGCTTTCCGAATATTTGGCGGACCTTTTTCAAAAGAGCTTCACGCTGGTCGTCTTTCTCGCGGTCATGTTTTACATCGACTGGAAAATGTCTCTCGCAGTGGCCGTACTTCTACCGCTGGTGGTTTGGCCCGTGGGCAAGTTCGGGCGAAAGATTCGCCACTCTGCCGAGACAACTCAAAGCCGCCTTGGAGAACTTAGCCAGATTCTGCAAGAGACCGTCACGGGGAACCGTGTCGTCAAGGCCTTTGGCATGGAAGATTTTGAGACGCGGAAGTTTCGTGAGGCTTCCCGCCGCCTGTTGCGCGAGAGCATGCGTTGGGTGCGCGCTGCAGTAGCCACGGCGCCGATGATGGATCTTCTCGGAGCCATAGTTATTCCGTTCCTGCTCCTCTACGCGCGAGGCCAGATCAAAGCACATCTGATGACCCAGGGTATGTTTCTCGCGTTCCTCTATGCGATGTTCAACGCCTATATGCCTTTGAAGCGTATCGGGCAGGTGTATCAGCAATTCCAATATGCGCAAGGCGCCAGCAAGCAAGTATTCGCCTATCTCGATCAGCAAGAGGAGAAGCGCGAGACGCCAGGCGCTGCCCTGCTAGCGCCCTTCAGTCAACAAATTGAATTTGACGACGTATCGTTCGCTTACGGCGGCGATGCTGTCATTCTGAAGAACATACGTCTGACCGCTCGCCGGGGAGAAGCTATCGCTCTGGTGGGGTCAAGTGGTGCCGGCAAAACTACCCTGGTGAATTTGATTCCGCGTCTCTACGAACTCACTTCGGGCAGCATCCGCATCGATGGCGTGGACATCCGCGGCGTGACCATCAAGTCTCTGCGCGAGCAGATCGCCATGGTCACGCAGGAAAATATTCTTTTTCACGACACGGTCTGGAACAACATCTGTTACGGCCTGACCAATGTGCCGAAAGAGCGTGTGGAAGCGGCGGCACGAGCGGCGCTGGCGGATGACTTCATCGGCGCATTGCCTCGGGGTTACGATACTCTTATCGGCGAGCGCGGGACGCGCCTCAGCGGCGGACAACGACAACGGATCGCCATTGCCCGAGCCATTCTGAAGGATTCACCCATTCTCATCCTCGACGAAGCGACCTCCGAACTAGACGCCGAGTCCGAGTTGTTCGTGCAGAAAGCGCTCGCCAATTTGATGATCGGCCGGACGACCTTTGTTATTGCGCACCGGTTGGCCACGATACGCCGCGCGGACAAAATACTCGTGCTTGAAGACGGTCAGATTCGCGAAAGTGGAACGCACACCGAATTGATGGCGCGTGGCGGCACGTATGCTCGCTTGTACGATTTGCAGTTCGCGGATGATGATGTATTGACGCCCGCGCCGTCGGCCGGTTCCGATCTCGTCTCTGGCGGTCCGCTATGAGTCACAAAACACAGGGTACCCAGAAAAGCCTCACGCAAACCAAAAAGCCTGAGTGTGTCTCGATGACCGGCTATGCGCAAGCGCGCGGCGAACAGTCCGGCTGGACGATTCGCGTCAGCGTAAAAAGCGTCAATCATCGTTTTCTGGATGTCCGGTTTCGCTTGCCGGAGGGATTTGATGTCTACGAACTCCGACTGCGCCAGATCGTGCGCGAAAAAATTCATCGCGGCCACATCGACGTCAACGTAAACGTGCAGCCCGGAACGTCCGTGCCGGTGCAAGTGAATCGCGATCTGCTGCAAGCCTACCTGCACGCCGCCGAAGACTTGCGCCTTCAAATTGGCGCTGCTACGGAGCTCGACGTAGTGTCGCTGCTGCGCTTGCCCGGCGTCATCGGGGGCTTAGCGCCGCCGTTGCCGGAAACCGACGAAGAGCAGGATCAACTCGGGCAGGCCCTGGACGAATGCCTGCGCGAGGCTCTATCGAAGCTCGACGAGATGCGCCATGCCGAAGGCCGCCACTTGGCGGAAGAGCTGCGCACTCGGCTGGCACGCATCGGGGAGCTCACAGAAAGAGTGCGCAAGCAAGCCATTGCGCTGACACCCGCCTTTGCGCGCCGCCTGCACTCGCGCCTGAAGGAATTGCTCAACGGTACAGGCATCGAGCCCGCGCGCCTCGCGCAAGAGGCTGCGCTGCTAGCGGAGCGCAGCGATATCAGCGAAGAACTGGACCGCCTGCGGAGCCATCTCCAGCAGTTTGCCAAGCTTCTCGATGGTGCAGGGGAGCTCGGCAAGAAGCTCGATTTTCTCTTGCAGGAGATGCATCGCGAGGCCAACACCATGCTGTCCAAGACGCCCGGCGTCGAGACCGAAGCTCTTACCATTACAGGAGTGGCACTGGAGATCCGTGCAGAAATCGAAAAACTCCGCGAACAGGTACAGAATATCGAATGACCGCGGCCAACGAGATTTCTCCCCTCGTGCTCATCGTTTCTGGTCCGTCCGGATCGGGAAAATCGACGTTGGTGCAGAGAATCCTGGAATTGCCGGGAACCATGCCGTCGGTGTCCTGTACTACTCGGCCGCGTCGCGCGACCGAATCTACCGGGAAATGTTATGCTTACGTTACCGAAGGGGAATTCGACGCCATGATTTCCCGCGGTGAGTTTCTCGAGTACGCGCGCGTCTTCGGCAAACATTCCTACGGCACGCCCAAGAAGTTCGTTGACGAAGCCCGTAGCAAAGGCCTCGATCTGGTGCTGGAGATCGATGTTCAGGGCGCGGCGCAGGTGAAACAGAAGCTTCCGGAGTCCATGGCGATTTTTATTCTGCCGCCTTCCCGGGAAGAATTAGAGCACCGCTTGCGGAGTCGCGGTCAAGACTCCGATGAAGAAATCGCGCGGCGGCTGGCCAAAGCCCGGGACGAGATTGAAGCTTTCGGAAAATACTACGATTATTGCATTGTGAACGAAGATGTGGAGCGCGCTGGGTACGAAGCGCAAGCGATTGTGATCGCTTTGCGCTGCAGCAGTTCGCGGCGCCGGGCCCGAGTGGAAAAACTCTTAGCATCGTTCGGAGGCAGAGACTGAGATGACTGTGCTGACCAAAGCTCCGGAGAGCCAGTTTGCATACGTGGTGCTCGCAGCCAGGCGGGCCAGACAAATCATGGCGGGAGCGCCGCCGCTGGTCGAAAATCCAAGAACGCAGAAAGCTACGCGAATCGCCTGCGAAGAATTGGAGCACGGCTTGATCGAGTATGACTTCACCGAGCCCCCCTCGATCGACGAAGACAAAGACGGTAACAAGCGGCGTAAGTAGCGCATCGAAAAGATAAGAGATGCGAATCACACTGGGCGTAACCGGCGGCGTAGCGGCCTACAAGGCCGCGGAGCTGGTGCGCCGTCTGCAACAGGATGGATTCACCGTACAGGTCGTAATGACCCGCGGCGCGCGCGAGTTTGTCACCCCGCTCACGTTCGCGGCGCTCAGTGGCCAGAAGGTGATCACGGATCTATTCGCCGAATCGGGCGGTGAAGCCAACCTCGAAAGTGCCATCGAGCACATTGCCGTGGCCCAGCGCACCGACTTGCTGTTGGTAGCGCCTGCAACCGCGGACATCCTGGCGAAATTCGCGCGCGGTATCGCCGACGATTTCCTCACTACACTCTATCTCGCATCGACCGCTCCGGTCGTGGTTGCTCCGGCAATGAACGTCAACATGTGGAATCACGCCGCCACACAGGAAAATATTGAGATGCTGCGCGCGCGAGGCGTGCACATTGTCGATCCCGATGAAGGCTACCTGGCCTGCGGCATGACAGGCTCCGGGCGCCTTGCCGGACAAGAACAAATTGTCGCCGCTGTCCGCGAAGTCTTGAGCGTCAAGCGTGATCTCGAAGGCCAGACGGTGCTGGTTACCGCCGGGCCAACCTGCGAAGATCTCGATCCGGTGCGTTATCTGACGAACCGCTCCTCCGGAAAAATGGGATACGCTGTCGCCGAAGCGGCGGCTCTGCGGGGAGCGCGCGTCATCCTGGTGAGCGGACCAACCTCACTGGAAACGCCCGCCGGCGTTGAACGCATCGACGTTCGCAGCGCGGCTGAGATGTACCGCGCCGTGCTCGAGACATTTGCTGACTCCTCCATCGCCATCTTCGCTGCAGCCGTTGCGGACTATCGCCCTGCCGAAATGCTCGAGCAGAAGATCAAGCGAGACAAAGGTCCGATCAGGCTTACGCTCGAGCCTAATCCCGACATCATCGCTGCCGTCGCGCAAAACAAAGGCGACCGGCTGGTGGTTGGCTTTGCCGCGGAAACCGAACGTGTCGCAGAAAACGCGCGAAAGAAACTCGCCGCCAAGAATGCTGACTTGATTGTCGCGAATGATGTCACTGCAGAAGGCGCAGGCTTCGATCACGATACGAATATCGTTACCCTTTTTGCTCGCGACGGCCGCGATCTCCCCTTGCCGCGAATGAGCAAGAAGGAAGTGGCCCAGCGCATTCTCGATGAAGCCATTCGGTTGCGCTCGGTTCTGCGGGCCCAACAACGCTCCGCAATCTGATCATGGACCAACCCATTCCGGAAGCTCTGCAAGACAACCTTCGGCAGCGACTTAAGTATTACCAAGACATTGGAATCGAATTGTTTTTCCGCGACCGTACTGGGGCATCTCCTGCGCAAGCCTCTTCAGAAAACTCCGTTCCACACACCGTTCCCCAATCGGAAGCGGCGCCGGGTGCGTTTCGGAAAATTGCGCGTCCACCCATGTCTCGCCCTGGTTCGAACGTTGCACCGAGTGTTGGCGTGCTGCCACCTCCACCTAAGCCTTCTCTCTTTGACGCCATGGACAAAATTTCCGGTGATACCCTACTCAAGATTCGCGATGATCTCGGCGATTGCACTCGATGCAAGCTGCACGGCGGGCGGCACACCATTGTCTTCGGTGATGGAAATCCCAAGGCCGACCTCGTCTTTGTCGGCGAAGGACCAGGTCACGACGAAGACATGCAAGGCTTGCCTTTCGTGGGTCGCGCCGGAAAATTGCTGACGCAAATGATCGAAGCCATGGGCCTGCAGCGAAAAGATGTGTACATCTGCAACGTGGTCAAATGCCGGCCGCCGGAGAATCGAGCCCCGGAAAAGGACGAAGTGGGCGCCTGCCTGCCATTTCTGCAGCGCCAACTGGATGCCATCGCGCCGAAAGTGATCGTGTGCTTGGGCAGCATCGCCGCTCAGACCTTGCTGCAGACCAATCGTGGCGTGTCGCATTACCGCGGAGAATGGCTCGAGTATCGCGGCCGCCGATTGATCGCCACATATCATCCCGCGTATTTGCTGCGCAATCCGAACGCCAAGAGTGAAGTGTGGAAGGATTTGCAGAAAGTCATGGCTGTACTTGGTCTCGAAGTGAAAAGAGGCAGGCCCGCCGCACCAGGAAAGCCCTCCTAATCCGTCATGGGAATTTTGCTGGGCCTGCTCACCGCGGTGTCCTGGGGCGGTTCGGATTTCCTCGCGCGCTTCGTCGCGCAGCGCATCGGCACGCTCCGCACCACCTTGTACATGCAATTCCTCGGTTTCTTGCTACTGACGATCAGCTTGCGATGGTTCGGTGGTTGGGGGCACCTGATGGACGGCTCTGGTTGGCAACCGTGGGCGTGGGGTGTGCTCGCGGGAACCATGAATGCGATATCCACGCTCTCGCTGTATCGATCGTTCGAGATTGGCAAACTCGCCGTGGTCGCTCCCGTGTCATCCGCCTATCCGGCTCTGACGCTGTTGCTGTCTTTGCTCACGGGTGAGCGCTTGACTCCGGCTCGCGCGGTGGGAATTGCATTGACTCTACTGGGAGCCATCGTCGTCGCTCGCGGAGAGACATCTGCCGAAAAAAATGACGCCGCGTTCGAACAGAAGCGAAAGAAAACGACGCGCGCCATCGGTTGGGCGCTTATCTCAACCATCGGATTCGGGGTATTGTTCTGGCTTCTCGGCAATTACGTTGTGCCGCGAGTCGGCTATGCATCTACGGTCTGGATGATTCGGCTGACATCTTCCGTACTCACGGCATTGGTAATTTTGTTGACGAAGCAGGCGATTTCGCCACCACTCCAGGGTGCGGTTCGAGGCTCGCTGCTCTGCATGGGTATATTCGATACAGGTGCATTCATCATGAATAACCGCGGAATGCAAATTGAGCAAGTATCGGTTGTAAGCGTTCTGGCTTCGCTGTACGGCGCTGTCACCGTCGGCCTGGCTGCGATTTTCTTGCATGAACATCTCTCCCGTTGGCAGTGGGTGGGAGTCGTCGCACTCTTTGTCGGGATTTACCTCATCAGCCGGTAGCACGCCGGCCGGCGTTGTAGCGGGCACGGCGATGCCCTGCCGGATTGGATGTCCCTCTTTCCTTGGAAACTTTGTCTTTGTTACCGGTGTCAAAACATAAGCTCACAAGGATACGCGCGAAGCCTGTCCGATCGCGAAAGAAGGACACATGCTCGAGGCGAAAGGGCTTTGCAAATTCTACGGGTCCGTGCCGGTGGTCCTAAACGTGACCTTCTCGCTCGAACCTGCACAAGTCTTGGGATACTTAGGCCCGAACGGCGCCGGGAAAAGCACGACTGTGAAAATGTTGACCGGCCTGCTGGAGCCTACCCACGGCCAAGTTCTCTACGACGGACAGGACATTCGCAAAAATCTAATTGCGTACAGAAAACGCCTTGGCTACGTTCCGGAGGAAGCCAATCTCTATCCATATCTGACGGGCGAAGAATACCTGGACATGGTGGGAACTCTGCGCGGCATGCCCGAGCCGCGCAAGAGAAAAAGGACGGATACGCTTCTGCAGCTTTTTTCCCGCTGGCCCTATCGACACGTCACGCTCGGCTCCTATTCGAAGGGCATGCGGCAGCGCATCGTTGTGATTGCTGCGCTCATGGACAATCCGGACGTGCTCATCTTGGATGAGCCTCTTTCGGGCCTCGATGTGACCTCTGCGCTCGTGATCAAGAGCCTTATTCAAGCATTCAGCGCAAGAGGAAAGTCCGTTTTTTATTGTTCGCATGTCCTTGAAGTCGTCGAGAGAGTTTGCTCGCATTTGATCATTCTCAGAAAAGGACATGTCATTGCTCACGGTTCCACGTCCGAAGTTTGCGAGCGCATCGGCAAATCTTCGCTGGAAGGCGTCTTCTTGCAACTGGTAGAAGACCGGGACGTCGGTCAGGTAGCGAACGAAATCGTGGATGTGGTGGTTTCCGCATGATGTTTAGATCCAGAGAGCTTCTGCGGAGAAAATGGGAGGCGTTCTCGCAAACTCCTTTCGGGTGTCTCTTGCGTCTGTTCGTGGGTCGTATGTTCCATGGAAGCAGCGAGCCCGGCGGCGAAAATCTCGACTTGGGCATGGGTGTTGCTGTTATCCTGCTGGCCATGCCTGGCATCCTGGTCTCCCTCTTGATGTTCGGAATGTACGGATCGCTGATTCGATTTCTGCGCGGTCAACCTGCTTTCAACCCCTTTACGTCGACGCTATCCGATGAGTATTTCTTCATCGTGCTTTCCATGGTTGTGACCGGAGCTGCAGCTTTGTGGCGATGGGACAGCATATTTCTAGACCGGCGGGACTATACCAACCTCGTACCGCTGCCGATTTCTGTGCGGAGCCTTTTCTTGGCGAATTTGTTGGCCATTGTTGTTTTCGTTAGTCTGCTCACATTTGTTGCTAACGTTGCGTCATCGGTTTTGTTTCCCATCGCTGTTCTGGGCTCTCAAGGTTCTTTCTTACTGCTTTTCCGTTTCGCCGCAGGTCATATCGTTACCCTCTCGCTCGCAAGCGCGGTTAGCTGTTTCACTGTTTTTGCCGTGGCCGGTGTCTTAATGGCGTTATTGCCTGCCGGTACGTTTCGTAGGGTCTCTTTGTTTGCTCGATTCCTGCTAGCTATTTGTCTTTTGGCGTTACTTGCCACCAGTCTTACGGTTCCCCAGTTGCTCACCCGCGTTTCCATCGCACACGCTCATCGAATCGCGATGTTCCCGCCGGTCTCGTTCTTAGGGCTGCTGCGAACGGTCTGGGGCAGCGGTGATCCGTTTCTCTATCGAATGGCCAAAGCCGCGATTGCCGCTCTGGGATTCACTTCGTTCGTAACTATCGTCACGTATGCTGCGAGCTTTCGCAGGCATTTCTTGGCTATCGGCGAGACCTCGGAGGGCGGAGCTCTGCCTCGGCTACATCTTCGCTGGTCACCATCGGCTCTGCTGGAACACACAATGCTGCGTACGCCCACGCAACGCGCCGGGTTTCATTTTGTCGCAAGGACGCTGCTGCGCAGCGACGCACACCTTCAAGTGGTCTTGGCTGGTATGGCCCTCGGGCTCATAGCGGCAGCGGACAAGCTCGTCTCAGCACCGCACGCCGATGCCCTCATTGGCGGAAAATGGCCTCGTCTCGAGGTTTTATCCGTGCCCTTCATACTGAGCTACTGCACAATTGTTGGCATTCGCTTTGCCTTCGAAATTCCCGTCGACCTCCGCGCCAATTGGATTTTCAGGCTGTGGATTGATCCGGATCGGCACGAGGCTCGGGCCATCGCCAGGCGTGTCCTCTTGTTCTTTACTCTTTCTTGGCTCGCGCCAGCGTGTTTCATCGCGACGCTGTGGTTTTGGGGCTGGACGACCGCGCTGTTGCACACGGCCATAGTGATTCTGTGCAGCACCCTGCTCGTCGAGTTGCTGCTGATAAAATTCCGCAAAATTGCATTTACGTGCGCGTACCCCGCATTTCAAAGCCACTCCGGAGTGATTGCCTTGCTTTATGTGCTTGGTTTCTTTCTTTTTGCCAGCTAATGCCGCAAATGGACCAATGGTCGGTGCTCCATCCTTGGCAGGCGATCTGGTTTATTCCGGTTTCCGCGGCAATCTTAACGGGCTTGTATCAGTATCGAAAGCAGATGCTCGATATGGATAAGCAACTCGTTTTTGAAGAAAGTTCGGCTTCTGCCTTTTAACGCTTAGTCGGCAGCAGGAGAACTGAGCTAGAGCAAACTGAGCGGATCAACGTCCACTAAAACAGCGGTTTCGGGAATTTCTTTGGAGTCGCAATAATCCAAAGCGCCCGAAAGCAACTTCGTAAGCACCGACCGCCTTTGTGATTTAAGCAAGAATTGGAACCGGTGTTCTTTCTTCAATCGCGCCAGCGGTGCCGTAGCGGGTCCCAGAATACGGACGCCTTTCCCGTCGTGCGGCGAAAAGTATTCAGAAAGTTGGCGCGCCCAACGAATGGCCTTCTCCAGGCTGGTGTCTCGCACGATCACGTTAGCCAAAGACGCGAAGGGCGGATACGCCATCATCCTGCGAAAATGCAGCTCGCGCTCGAAGAACGCAGCGTAATCCTGCCGGACGGCGTCTTGAATGGCGTAGTGCTCCGGATAAAAAGTCTGGACAAATACGCGGCCTGAGAGTTCGCCGCGTCCGGCGCGGCCTGCTACCTGCGTGAGAAGCTGGAATGTGCGCTCCGCGGCGCGAAAGTCCGGCAAGCTGAGCAAAGAATCCGCACTCACAACGCCCACTAAAGTGACTCGCTGGAAATCGTGGCCCTTCGCGAGCATCTGCGTTCCCACCAAAATATCGAGGGCACCATCGGCAAAGGCGCCAAGCATTTCCTGGTATTGGCGTTTTGTGCGAGCCGTGTCGCGATCCAGCCGCGCGATACGGGCGCCGGGAAATTCCTTTCGCAATCTTTCTTCGATTTGCTCCGAGCCTTCGCCGAAGAAATAGACGTACTTCGACTCGCACTTAGGACACAGTTTCGGCACGGGCTGAATGGAGCCGCAGTAGTGGCACTCCAGGCGATTGCGGTGCTTGTGAAAAGTCATGGATATGCTGCAATTCACGCACTGGACGGACGCGCCACAGCTCCTACACAACACCGACCAGGAATAACCCCGACGATTTATGAGGACGAGAGCTTGAGTTTTGGCTGCCAGGCACTCCTGAATCGCGGCATGGAGGGTCGCGCTAATCGGACTGGTTTGATGCGTCTGTTTGAAATCTTCGCGCAGGTCGACGACTTCGACGCTCGCAAGGGAGCGATTGTCCACCCGCGACGCCAAGGTAAGGAGTTCGTATTTTCCGTTTCGCGCATGATGGTAAGTTTCCAGCGAAGGCGTGGCTGAACCAAGCAGCGCCAGGGCGCATTCCATCTTGGCGCGCATGATAGCGACATCGCGGCCGTGGTAGCGCGGCGTTTCTTCTTGTTTGTAACTACTCTCCTGCTCTTCATCAACGATGATAAGTCCAAGATTATTGAGCGGTGCGAATACGGCCGATCGCGTTCCGACGACCACCCGCGCCTCGCCATTGCGCACGCGCCACCATTCGCGTGCGCGCTCGACATCGCTCAGCGCGGAGTGGAGCACGGCAACGCCTTCAAAGCGCGCCCCAAACCATGCGCGACATTGCCGCCCGATCCAGAGAGTGAGAGCGATCTCTGGCACAAGGATGATTGCGGTTTTGCCGCGCGCGAGCGTTTCCTGCACGCTACGCATGTAGACTTCGGTTTTTCCGCTCCCGGTTACTCCGTGCAAAAGAACAACTCCGAACTCACCTAACTCGAAACGAGCACGGATGCCTTTCAGGGCGGCTTCTTGTTCTTGGTTCAATTCGTGAGCAGGCGGTGTGTAGCCTGTGTCGAAAGGGTCTTCCGCAGGATCAATGCGTTCTTCCCAGCTTTCCAATAGTCCGTCACGAAGCATCCGCTCGATCCTCGCCCGGGAAACATTGGCGAGCTTGGCTAATCGTGGAAGGGGCAGCGGCCCCCGCTCTGCCTCCAAAATCTCGCGCACGCGTTTTTGTTTTTGCTCGCGAACTGTATCGTTTGTTTCTTGTGCGGAGGTGCTTTTCCACGCGACGACTCGTTGGGTTTTCGCCTTGCGCGCCCGCAAGGTGTCGCGAAATTCGATCCAGCCGCGTCGCCGGAAGCTCTCTAGAACGGAACTGTCGAGCCCGAACTTGGCGGCTGAGTTGTAGTCGAGCACACCTTTTTGCTGTAGCTTTGCGAGAAAGCTAAATTCTTCGGGCGTTAGCGCTGACTGCTGCCCTGCGGCTGACCTTCCCGCCTCGGTCAGCGAAACCAGGCGCTGGGTGCGAACCTCGGTCACCGGCGGAAGCATGGCGCGAAAGACTTCGCCGATTGGCGCGAGGTAATACCGTGCGATCCAACAAGCCAATTCGATTAGATTAGGCGTTAGCGCAGGCGCAGCATCGAGCACTTTGGTGACTTCGCGTATTCTTGCTCCGCGCGCTAGATCTTCCGCTGTGCCCGAAGAAGATGAAGCCTGCGATGAAGCGCTGCTCGCGGATCCCGTCGAAGCGCTTTCCGTCCGCTCGACGACGACTCCTAAGATGGTTCTCTTACGAAAAGGGACAAGTACGCGGCTACCTGGCTGCACTACATCGCGCAAAGCTTCCGGCACTGCATACGTGAACGTCTGTCTGAGTGGCACAGGCAGCGCCACATTGCAGAAGGAAGTCATCGCCGTTTGTAGTGTAGCAGCAGCGTTGAACGGCTCTTGTTTTAGAGGAAGAATTGAATGAACGTTCATTCAGTTCTTCGAGGTTGAGGCGACAGGCAAGCTATTGAATAAAGGGTGGTTACGCCTAAATGATTACGTAACTGAGCTCCTCTAAGTTATTGATTCTAAAGAGTGGCTTTGTGCGTTCGGAGCGCTTGTTTGAGTTGTCGCCGCAAGTCTAAAGAAGGGCCATCCTGCGCGGGCGCATTTTCGATCGAATGGTTCAAGTCTTGATATTACCATGCTTTAGCTGAGAGCGAAAACTCGAGAAGCCGGCAGCCGAGGCTCCACAGTCTGGTAACGAGGAGGGGGCTCCCGATCGCTGAAGGTAGCAGAAAACAGGGTCAAAACTGCGAAAAATCGCACCCAAAACCGGTGCGGAAAGCAGAAAACGTGCAGTAAAGTCGCACTCCGCAGAGTCAGCGATGGGCCTTATGCGAGAGAAACGACAAGGAAAAAGAGGGCACAAATGAAAAAGGCGACATAAGCCGCCGCGCTACTAGACGCAAACTTTCCTGATTGCTTTTATAGCACAACTGACAGTAATTACAAACAAGATTATAGGCGATAGATCAGCCGGTGCGTCGAATAAGACAACACATCTGGAGCTCAGTGTTCGGCGAACGGGCTGGGCATGAAACAAAGAACGAAGACGAGCAAGGTCAGCAGGGCGGCAAAACGACGCGCGGAATCGAGAGAAACGGAGTCGTAGATGGGAAGAAACCGGAAAAAGCGAATGCCCAATAGAAGGACGCCCCAGATATACCAACCAGGCCAAAAACGATAGCCGAGAAAGAGAAGAATCAGAGGAAGCGCAAGCGAGAAGTACCGGTGTATTCGCGGGCTCAAAGAACGCAAGATATGGCCGCCATCGAGCTGGGCTGCGGGAAGCAGATTCAACGATGTGGCGAAGAGCCCCACCCAAGCGGCGCGGCCAACCGGATGAAGAAGAAGATTGCCGGCGCCGATGCCGGGATGAAGAATCCCGGCAAGAAGATGAAGGATGAGGGGCGTCCCCAGCACGACACTGGCATGAGACGGATCGGCAATGCCGGGAACGAACTTGGCATGAAGGACGCCGAAAATCAGAGCGGGAACAGCCACAACGAAACCCGCGAGCGGGCCAGAAGCGCCGACATCAAATAGAGCGCGCGTGGTGCGAATGGGTGAGCGGATGAGAATGAAAGCGCCCAAGGTTCCGATGAGACTCGGGAAGGGGATGAAAAACGGGTAACTCGAGTGGATCTGGTGATGGCGGCAAGCAAAGAAATGAGCCAGCTCATGGGTGAGCAAGATCGCCAACAGCGTAATGGCGAAGGGAAGCCCGCTGGCCAGCGCGAAGGGATGGCGATAAATCAAAGTGAAAGCGTGTACGAATTCATCGAAAGAGACCGCTTCGTTGTGAGCATAGGCGACGGCGAACTGGGTACCCGCGACTAAGCAAGTGCAGAGCGTGAGGAGAAACAGCAAGCAAGCAACGATGAGAGTCTTGCGTGCGGGCCGCCGCGGGATCGCACGAAAGTAGGGCGGGACAGTGGGCCCTGGGTGCCACTCGATCTGGCTTGGAGAGATGGTGGTTGAGCCGTCTGGAAATGAGTCGGTCACGAAGCTCAGCAGAATGTGGCTAGCTGCAACCACATAAGTACAGCATAACGCGCGTTGCAAGGCAAAAGGGGAAGGGTGCAAGGGTGCAAGAGTGGAAGCGTGCAAGGGTGATAGAGTGCAAGGGTGCAAGAGTGAAGAGTCGAAGGGAGATCCCTCGCGCAGCGCTCGGGATTTCGCCTGCGGGCTCAGACGCCGCCAAACGGCGCAAATTAATCGCTGGCTTTGGCGGGTGCTTCGATGCCTTGTAGTTCTTTGCCGGGCTTAAAGCGGACAGCTTTGCCTGGAGGGATGTTGACTTCTTCGCCGGTGCGTGGATTGCGGCCGATGCCGGTCTTGCGAGGCTTGACGCTAAAGACGCCAAAACGCCGAAGCTCAATGCGCTGGCCGCGGCCAAGAGCGTTCTTCAGCGACTCGAAGACGGTCTCAACCGCTTGTTCGGCCTTGGTACGGCTGAGGTTTGGAGTTGCATTGACGACGGCGTTGACGATGTCCAACTTGATCACAAGTGCCTCCGCGCTACCGAGGGCAGATGCTAGAGGGTACGTAGCAGGTTGTCAAGACATGACGCGTAATCTACACTGACTTCTTTTCTCACGCGTTGGCACCGCACAAAAAATCTGCCGAAGAAAAACAGAGGAGGGTGGATGTCTGTAAAGCCAGACCGCTGGATCCGCAAAATGTCGTTAGAGCACAGAATGATCGAACCGTTCACGGACCGGCAGGTGCGCGAAGGAGTGATCAGCTACGGAGTTTCGTCCTATGGCTACGACATTCGCGTGGCAGATGAATTTCAAATTTTCACGAATGTGAATTCGACGATTGTCGATCCGAAGCACTTCGATCCGCGCTCCCTGGTTTCGTACAAAGGCGATTCCTGCCTGATTCCTCCGAACTCTTTCGCGCTGGCCCGGTCTGTGGAGTATTTTCGGATACCGCGAAATGTGCTGACGATTTGTTTGGGCAAATCCACGTATGCGCGATGCGGAATCATCGTCAATGTGACGCCATTCGAGCCGGAGTGGGAAGGCTTCGTGACGCTGGAGATTAGCAACACGACACCTCTACCGGCGAAAATCTACGCGAACGAAGGACTGTGCCAGGTGCTGTTCTTTTTGTCCGACGAGCCGTGCGAAGTCAGCTACAAAGACAAGAAAGGGAAATATCAGGCGCAGGGGGGGATTGTTCTGCCGCGATTGTAGGGAGAAGTGGCAGAGTTTGGGAGTGGAAGAGTGTAAGGGCGAAAGAGCGCAAGAGTGAAATGGTGAAAGAGTACGAGGTCGAAAGAACACGATCAACAGTCGTGCACATCGCATAGGAAGGCACAGGCAGGAGTGCCTGTGCTACTTTAGGCGATCCCCTGCGGCTTGAGCTCATTCTCGGAAGAGATCTGCGTGAGGGTGACATTGGCCAGCGGATAGCCATGTTCGCGCCAAGCATCGAGTCCACCTAGCAGCGGGCGAATGCGTTGGATCCCTTGCCTTCTTAGCAGGAGCGCCACACGGGCGCTCGTAGCTTCGTTTGGTCAAGTACAGTAAAGAATGACTTCACGATCGCGTGGCAGGCGGTCGTTCTTTTCTTCCAGTTCCTTGGCGTCCATGCGAAAAGCGCCCGGAATGGTTTCCGGCTCGGCTTCAAAATCGAGCGAATGGCGAAGATCAACGATGACCAAGTGTTCGCCATTATCGATTTTTTGCTTCAACTCTTCGGGAGTGATGCGGCTAATTCGCAGTTCGCGTAAGAACCGCTGCCGGGCAATGAATTTGTAGGCGATGTACGCTGCAAGAACGGCGACGAGCAAGACCACTAAACCGCCGCCGAGTCTTTCTGCGTGCTCAGCAACACGCTCGATCTCGCCGCTGAAGATATACCCAAGCCCAAGGAAACTCCCAGCCCACAAGAGCGAGCCACACGCATCGAAGAGCAAGAAACGCCGAGGCCGCATGTGAAAAATGCCGGCCAACGGTGGAGCAACCGTGCTGAGGCCAGGAAGGAACTTGGCCAATAGCAACGAGCGAGCACCTTGCTTGGCGAAGATGCCCTCGGTGCGCCGGACGCACGAATCCGGCTCCAGAGAAATTTTGCAGAGGAATTGCAGGATCTTGATGCCTTTGAGGCGGCCAAGCGCGTACCAGATAGAGTCCGCGAGCACTGCGGCAAAAACGCAAACCAAGAGCGATGCCAGCAGACTTAGGTGACCTGCGCCAGCGAGCGCACCTGCTGCCAGCAAAAGAGGAAGAGAGGGAACTGGCAGTCCGAGCTGCTCGCCAAACACCCAGGCCAGCAGAACGACGTAGCCGTGACGCAGCAGGAATTCGAGGACGCTATGCATGGCTGGAAGCCCGGATCCCTTGGTGCAGTTTACTTCGAAATGAAAGGAGCAGTATGCCCCCAGCCGCCGGTCATGACAAATTCGCTGAGGGGCTTGCGTGTCCGGGGAGCCAATTCCCGCTGACGCAATGGTTCCGGCAAGGATTGCGGATCGCCGGGATAACCGAGGGCAATCGCGGCGACAGCTTCCCAGTCGGACGGGATGCCAAAGACTTGCCGAGCTTTTTCGGGATCAAAACCGGCCATTTGATGAACGAATAAGCCGCGAGAGTTGGCTTCAAGCGTTAGCTGAGATGTGGCGCTGCCGACATCATGGAATGCGTGGCGATTGACCATACCTTCTTTTGGCGTCTTGAGTTGCGCAACCGACAGGGCCAATACAGGAGCATGCTTGGCCCACCCAACGTTGAATTCAACGAAAGTGCTGAGAATCTCGGCGAAATTTTCAGAGTCATCCTTCGTTGCAACGATATATGCCCAAGGCTGGTAGTTGAAGCTGGAGGGCGCCCAGCGCGCCGCCTCGAAAAGGCTATGAAGAACATCCGGGGCAACGGGTTTGTCTGCGAATGCGCGTGGACTCCAGCGTATGCGCACAAGTTCGTGCACTGGAACATCCGTGGGAGCAGGTTTTTGCATCTTTCTCGACCTTTCAAAAGCGGGTATTTGATGAACTACGTACACGCAGCGTTACATGTCGGCGATTAATCTGCCGCCTAGAGCAGGTCTTTGCGCCGTTCCTCTTCCAAGTTTTTCACGATTCGGCCTACTTCCTGCACGCGATCGCGCGGGCAAATCAGGAGCGCGTCGGGCGTGTCGATGACGACGAGATCGCGAATTCCTATCGCAGCGACATATTTCGCAGGCGACCAAAAGAAATTGCCCTCTGCATCGATTGTATGGCCGGCGCCGGCGAAAATATTTTCACCCGGTTTCTTGGTTAGAAGTTCGTAGACGGCGTTCCAAGAGCCGATGTCGCTCCAGCCTACGTCGGCGGGAACGACAAAAACGCGGCAAGGACCTGGCTCTCGCGTAGCGGGCTCGAGGATCGCATAGTCCACGGAAATGTTTTCGAGTTTCGGATACATGGCGCTGAGCCGTTTCTCGTAGGTGCGTTTGCCAATGCTGTCGGCGAGGGACTCGAGTGCGTCGTACGTTTTTGGCACATAGGCTTTCAGACTCTCGAGAAAGGTGGCGACGCGCCAGAAAAACATTCCCGCGTTCCATTGATAGTCGCTGGAGCCGGCGTATTCTTTCGCCACTGCAAGCGCCGGTTTTTCCGTGAATCGCCGCACTTGAAAAACAGGGAATCCTCTGGAATCCAGCGCTTCTCCCATACGCTCGATATAGCCGAAGCCGGTTTCCGGGCGCGTAGGGGGAATGCCGAGCACAGCCATGCGGCCCTTCTCTCGCGCCACCTCGAGGGCGGCGCGCACAATGACCCGATAGCGCTCTGGATTCGCGATGTAGTGATCGGAAGGGAGAACTGCAAGCAGCGCGTCGCCACCTGCGGCATGGCGGACATGCAGGGCGGCAAGACCAATGGCGGACGCAGTGTTGCGGCCGATGGGTTCCGTCAACACGCGTGGCCGCGCGGCAGGCGGAAGTTGTTTGCGGACTTCCACAGCCTGTTCCGAATTGGTGACCGTCCAGATGTGTTCTGCAGGAATCAACGGCCGGAGGCGCGCGACGGTTTGTTCCAGCATGGTTTCGTTACCGATGATGCTAAGGAGCTGTTTCGGCGTGCGCGTACGGCTGCGCGGCCAAAACCGCGTTCCCCGGCCTCCGGCTAGAATCACGGCATGGGTGGTCAGTTTTGGAGTCGGCATTTCTGTGTAGGTTAGTCGGGAAATATCACGCGCTCAAGCTGACGTTGGTTCAGGCCCATTTGCTGGAGCTCAGCGCGAAGATCCATAAGATCCGGAATGAAGGTGCGGATGACCGCGGAAGTCTGCTCAGGCTGGAGAGAAAATTCGCCGAGCGTTGCCGGAACGAACCAGCATTCGCCGGGCCGGTAGGAGACGATAGGTCCCTGTGAATGGATGCAGCCGGTCCCAGAGAGAATGACAAACAGTTCGAAGCGACTCGGCACGGAGTGCGACTGTACCGTGGCGAGGAAATCCCAACGTTCGGTGGCGAAGTAGCGGCAAGCAGCGAGCAGAGACTTGTTTGCACGCTCAGTTGGCAGCGCCACGGGTTCTACTTTTCCTCCGCGAGTCTGCCCAAATTCCATCACTGCAAGCGCCTTCTCCAAATGCAACTCGCGGGGCCTCCCGCCTCCATCGACGCGACCGTAATCATAAACGCGATAGGTTAGATCCGAATATTCCTGGACTTCACAAACGAGCATGCCTGGTCCAATGCTGTGGGGTGTTCCGGCGGGCAGAAAAATTGTGTCACCGGCCTCGACAGGACAGGATCGAAATAGGGACTCGATGGTGGCGTTCTCTAACGCGCCCAGAAATTGTGGTTTGTCCACTCCGGGTTTCAGTGCAACGAGGACTTGCGCGCCGGGCTCCGCGGAAACTACATGCCACATCTCGGTTTTTCCGCGGCCTCCGCCAGCAGCTTCGTGCACGGACGCGTAGGCGTCATCAGGATGCACCTGGATCGAGAGCTTATCTCGAGGAAAAATGAATTTGAGTAGAAGCGGGAAGTCGCCACCTCCGGCGAATATCGAACCACGCCACTCCGCAGGCATCTCCCGCCAAGCATCGCCGAGTGATTTACCACGGAAAGGGTCAGAGCCGATCTGGCAATCCACACCCGTAAGCCACGCTTCGCCGATAGGCTCGGCTAAATTCGATTTTTCTGGAAACAGCGGCGCAAGTGAGCGCGCTCCCCAGATGCGGGGAGTGAAAATCGGCTCAATGCGGATAGGTGCGGGTTTCACGAATCAAGCCGCGGCTTCAGCTCGTGAGAAGAAGCGCGACAGGCGCCGCAAACCCTCATCGATGCGGTCGATCGAGGTTGCATAGGAAAGCCGCAGATACCCCGGAGCGCCGAAAGCATCGCCGGGCACGAGCGCGACGCGAGCTTTGTCCAAAAGTATTTTCGCCAATTCCGTGGTGTCCTTCGCAAGAGCTTGGCCACTGCCCCCGTTCGCCAAATGCGGCGCGACGTTGGGAAAAGCGTAGAAAGCTCCTCCCGGATTCACGCAGGTTACGCCGGGGATGGCGCACAATCCGTCCACAATGCGCTTACGGCGACGGTCGTATTCGGCGAGCATCACCGGCACGGAATCCATCGATCCACGCATAGCTTCGAGCGCTGCATATTGCGCGATGGATGTTGGATTCGATGTCGACTGACTCTGCAGCTTGATTGTGGCCTGAACCAAGGCTTCCGGGGCGAGCGTGTAACCAATACGCCAGCCCGTCATCGCGAAGGTTTTGGACATGGAGCCGATGATGATGACGTGTTCCTTCGATCCCGCGACACTGGCGATCGAATACGGCTTATGTGGCTCATATGTAAAGTGGGAATAGCATTCATCGCCCATCAGCCACAAGTTGTGTTTTTTACAGACTGCAAGGATGCCCTCGTATTCGTCCGGCGGAATGACGCCGCCAGTAGGGTTGTTCGGCGAGCTCAGGATGACCATGCGCGTTTTGGGGGTGATCGCTGCCTCGATCACCGCAGCCTTCACGCTAAAGCCATCCTCCGGCCGAGTCGCGACGTAAACCGGATTTGCACCCGCATACTTCACGATATCGGGATAGCTCACCCAATACGGAGCAGGAATGATGACTTCGTCTCCCTGTTGCACCAGCACGCTCACCACGTTGAAGATCGAATGCTTGCCGCCGACGTTAACGGCACACTCTTTCGGCTCGTAGCTCGATCCCAGCTCGCGCTTGTGCCACGCGCAGATGGCTTCGCGGAGCGGCATGATTCCGCCGGTCGGGGTGTACTTCGTGTAATTCTGCTCGATCGCGCGGATCGCCGCCTTCTTGATGTGGTCCGGTGTTGGAAAGTCGGGTTCGCCGGGACCAAAGTCGGCGAGATCGATGCCGCGCGCTTTCAGCTTGTCCGCTTCCGCTATCACCGCGGACGTCGGCGAAATTTGAATGCGATTGATACGCTCCGTCAGTTGCACTTTAGTTCCTCTTTCACTCGTCGCGAGCACCAGCCACGAATTATTGCTGGGCGAGCTGGCGCTCCATACGAATAGTCACGAGATTTTGGCGCGCAAGCGTTCCTCGACAACGTGCGGTACAAGCCCTTCGAGCGGACCACCGAGTTGCGCAATTTCCCGCACCAGCTTGGCACTGAGATAGCTGTAGGGTTCACCCGGAAGCATGAAAACCGTTTCCAGCCGCGGCTCCAGCTTTCGGTTCATCAGCGCCATCTGTAACTCATACTCGTAGTCCGAGACGGCCCGAATCCCGCGCAAAATAACGCCGGCTCCTCGTTTGCGTGCGTAATCCACGAGCAAGCCATCGAAGACCTCTACTTCCACGCTGGGCCAGTGCTTTGTTACTTCGCGCAGCATCTCGACGCGCTCGGACACGGAAAACAGAGGCTGCTTTTCCGCATTGCGCAACACCGCTACGATCAGCGCGTCAAACATCTTCTCGCCGCGTTCGATCAGATCGAGATGGCCGTTTGTGACTGGATCAAACGAGCCAGGATAGATCGCGATGGATGTCTTCATTGTGACCGCGCGATTCCTTTATTCTAACTCAGGCCGCGGATGCGGCGCGCCGCAAACTGGAGCCGAGTCTCAACCAATTTGGCTACAATTCTTTGGCTACAGATTCGGTATCGTCTCACCGCGCGGAATGTGACACTATGCGTGAACATTTTGAATGGTTGGCAGGCACAGCGCAAGATTCCAGAGCGCTTTCGATAGGAGCGAAGGAGGATCCTGGGGGATATGGTCGCGGGTCACTGGAGGCAAGCGCTTTCCCTGCTGGGTTTAGTTGCGATGTTTGATTTGCCGCTTGCCAATGCCCAGGAGCAACGGCTGAATCTAATGCCAGTTCCCTCCGATGTGCAGCCGGGGAACGGAAGCCTGTCCATTGATTCCACATTTTCCGTTGCCCTCACGGGACACACGGAACCTCGCCTCGATCGCGCTGTTCAACGTTTCTTCCAGCGACTCTCGGCTCAGACCGCAATTCCTTTCCCGCCAAAAAGGGCGACGTCGTCCAAGGTTACCCTGACGATCCATACCGAACACGCCAACAAGCCGGTACAGGAGCTTGGGGAGGATGAGACCTACGTCCTCGAGGTTACATCGGCTGGCGCGAACCTGAGTGCTCCAACGCCACTCGGTAGCCTGCATGGTCTGCAAACGTTTCTGCAGCTCGTGGATATTACTGCCGATGGATTCGCCGCGCCGGCTGTGGTGATTCGGGATCAGCCGCGATTTCCTTGGCGTGGCCTGATGATTGATTCGAGCCGCCATTTCATCCCGCTCGACGTGTTGAGGCGCAACCTCGACGGTATGGAAGCCGTGAAGATGAACGTCTTCCACTGGCATCTTTCGGAGAATCAGGGTTTTCGCGCCGAGAGCAAGAAATTTCCTAAATTGCATGAAATGGGCTCCGATGGCCTGTATTACACCCAAGAGGAAATCCGCGGCTTGATCGATTATGCGCGCGATCGCGGAATCCGCATAGTTCCCGAATTCGATATTCCCGGACACAGCACGGCATGGTTCGTCGGCCATCCCGAGCTCGCCAGCGCGGCTGGGCCTTATGAGATCGAGCGCAAGTGGGGTGTCTTCGATCCGGCAATGGATCCTACGAACGAGAAGACGTACAAGTTCCTGGACGAGTTTATTGCGGAGATGACCAAGCTTTTTCCCGATCGCTTTTTTCACATTGGCGGGGATGAGGTAAATGGGAAGCAGTGGGATGCCAACCCGAAGATTCAGGAATTCAAGAAAACCCATAACCTGAAGAACAATGACGCGCTGCAGGCCTACTTCAGCCAACGCATACAGAAAATTGTGACCAAGCACGGAAAAGCAGTGATCGGCTGGGATGAGATCTTTGTATCGGGAGTGCCCAAGGACATTGTCATCCAATCCTGGCGCGGTGCAGCATCTCTTGCCAACGCCGCAGCTCAAGGTTATCGCGGGATTTTGTCCAACGGATATTACCTAGACCTCGGATGGCCCGCCGCTCGGCACTATGCAGTCGATCCCTTGGGAGGTGCCGCCGCTAATCTCACGCCGGAGCAACAGAAGCTTGTGCTGGGCGGAGAGTCGTGTATGTGGTCGGAATACGTGAGCGCCGAGAATATTGATTCCCGCATTTGGCCGCGAAATGCAGCCATCGCGGAGCGCCTCTGGTCTCCGCAAAACATAACCGATCCCGCTTCGATGTATGTGCGATTAAATGCCATGATCCCGCGGCTCGAATGGCTGGGCCTTACACACCTCAAATCCTATCGTCTGATGTTGCAACGCATCGCAGGACCGAGCACTCGCGAAGAATTCTCGGCGCTCCGAACCCTCGCGGACGTTGTCGAGCCGGTAAAAGACTACACACGACGTGCCACCGCACCCGCTGAGCCCACCAGCGCCACTCCTTTAAATCGTTTGGTTGATGCGGTGCCGCCGGAGAGTGAAACCTCCCGTCGATTCTCCGAGATGGTAGACAAGTTTATAGCCGGCGGATGCCGCGACCCGGAGGTAGAAGGCAAATTACGCGTCTCCCTGGCCCTTTGGCGCGACAACGATACCAAGCTGCAGATTCTGGAGCAGCGATCCTTTCTAGTCAAAGAGGCCGCGCAAAGTTCTCAGGATCTCGCCGCTCTCGCCTTGGCAGGTCTGGCCGCTCTCGATTTCATCGTGCATGGCGGCGCGACCGACGTTTGGAAGACTCAGCAACTTGCGCTGGTCGAACAAGCGAAAAAGCCTAAAGCGCAGCTATTGCTGATGCCTGCGTCCGCGGTGCAGAAATTGATTGAAGCGGCTGCCACGGGAGGAAGCTGCTCTGCTCCGAAATCGTGAGTTCGCCGGTGGGGAATGTGAATTGGAGGCAGCGGCGTACGAGTGGTCTAACCAAGTCGCTCATCTAGCATTGCCGTTAACTTTCGCCTCCTGAGGCGTCTGGTTGTGGCAAACGCCTGCGCCGGCGTCGCGGAACGTCCTGCCCTCTTCCGGAATGAATTCCCAGGTGTAAATGTGCGGCGACAGCGTAAGTTTGATGACGCCGTAGGTGTACACGTTTTGCACTTCGCTGTTCGGGATCGCGAAACCTAAAAGGTCGTGGCTGCGACCGCCTGTGCCCACAACGATCTCGCGGATTCCGTGCATCGGGTCGGCGCGGCCTTCGGGATCTTGAGGGGCAAACCGTTCATAAGAATGCTCGTGTCCGGAAATCATTAGGTCCGCATGTGCCGCATACAAATCCTGCCAGAGCGGCTTCAATTCAGGATGCACGGCGTGCCGTTTGAAAACGCCGCTGCTAAACAGCGCATGATGCCCATAAGCCAGTATGCAGGCGTTTGGATGTTCACTCAGATCTTTACGCAGCCACAGCTCCTGAGGTGAGCCCGCGGCGCATCCACCGAGACCCTTCGCATCGCAATTTGTGTTTAGGACTACGATATGCCAAACCCCTAAGTCATAGCTGTAGTAGCCTTTGCCGATAGGACCAGCCTGCGCGCCCCAGTATTGGAAATATGCCGATGCGGTAGGCTCGTGGTACTCGTGGTTCCCCAATGCGGGTTTAGTACGGTCCTTGAAACGTCCCCAGGTGGTGCCATAGCAATTCTGGAACTCGGCGGCGGTGCCACCGTCGTAGGCAAGATCACCAGCGGCAAATACAGTTCCCGGAATGTTCTCAATCAATTTGGCCGTGGCCCGAGCTCCTTCTATGGACTTGCAACTGGCGATATCGCCAGCGCCAACGAGGATGAACGTCTGACCTGGGGCGGCTTCCTGTGTCGCTTTCGGGGGCTCTGGCGGTAGGCTTGTATTTCGCTTAACCGATTGTTGCGCGGCCAGCGTTTGGAGAAGGCAGCCGCAAAGGACAATCGTAGCCACCCCAGCGACTGCCCTGAACGTGGAGCCACACCAATTCCTCAGTGAACGGCGCATTGCCCTTGACCCTCGCAAAGCCTAGCGTATCACGCAGCGCCGTCGTCTGTGACGCGCAGCCGCCTCCTGGGCCACATGAGTGATCCGGGAGTCTTGGGGATGGGTCGTGACGCGCGCCCGCGCAGGAGAGAGCGGAACGGAACATATCTCCAATGCTATGTAAGTGACACAAAAAGAATGTTTTATGTACTCCTCCCGAAGGTTGACTTCGAGTCCCGTGAAGGGTACACTTATTTCGGACCATTTTGGTCGTATTTCCCCGGCGTGGGGAATTAAGCCTACGTGTTTAAGCTGTCCAAAAAAGCAGATTACGGCCTGATCGCTGTGAAGCACTTGGCGATGCGTAGTAACCAGCACGCCTGCAGCGCCAGCGAAATCTCCGAAGAGTACGGAATTTCGACTACGCTGATGGCTAAGGTGCTACAGAAGCTCGCGCGTCAAGGTTTGGTTGCGGCGAAGCACGGCTCCGCCGGAGGCTATCAGCTCGCTAAGGAACCGGGACAAATCAGCGCCCTAGACGTCATTTCGGCCATCAATGGGCCCGTACTGATTACTTCGTGTGTAACCAGCCACGGAAAGTGCGAAACGACGGATCGATGTTCCGTACGCGAGCCGCTCCGCCGCGTCAATGAGAGCATTTTGCACGTGTTGAGCACGGTCACGATTGCTCAGATGAGCGAGGACCCGCAGGAGCCGCCGCTCGTCGCCTTGTCGGCCGCTTCTGCACCGGGCACAGCAAGGTCAACGTAAGGAGAAAGAATGGCCGTAAGGCTACCGATTTACATGGACAATCATGCGACAACGCCCGTCGATCCGCGGGTCGTTGATGCCATGCTGCCCTACTTTAGAGAAAGGTTCGGCAACGCCGCCAGCCGCAATCACTCGTTCGGCTGGGCCGCCGAGGAGGCCGTAGAAAACGCCCGTGCGCAGGTTGCCTCCCTGATCGGCGGCACGCCCAAGGAGATCATATTCACAAGTGGCGCGACGGAGTCCGACAATCTCATGGTCAAAGGGGTTGCTGAGGCCTATCGCGAAAAGGGCAACCACATTATTACCCAGGTGACCGAGCACAAGGCCATACTAGACACGTGCAAGCGGCTGGAGAACTACGGCTGTGAGGTGACCTACCTTCCCGTCGAGAGCGATGGCCGCATCGGCCAAGAAGAGGTGCGCCGGGCCATTACGCCAAAGACGATTCTGATCACCATCATGTACGCCAACAACGAGATTGGCGTCGTTAGCCAGGTGGCGGAAATTGGCAGAATCGCAAAGAAATACGGGATCATCTATGGTGTGGATGCTGCCCAGGCTGTAGGGAAGATTCCGGTGGACGTGCAAAAGGATAACATCGACCTGCTCTCTATCTCGGCGCATAAGTTATACGGGCCAAAAGGGGTTGGCGCTCTGTACGTCCGCCGCCGTAACCCTCGCGTTCAGCTCTCGGCCCTCCTCGAAGGGGGCGGGCACGAGCGCGGGATGAGGTCGGGAACCCTCAACGTTCCGGGAATCGTTGGGTTCGGCAAAGCATGTGAGATCGCCCAACACCAGATGTCGCAGGACGCCTTGCACACGCGTTCACTCCGGGATCGGCTGAAAGCGGGTCTCGAGGCCAAGGTCGATGGGGTCACCATGAATGGCTCGATGGAGCACCGTTTGCCGAACAACCTCAACGTGAGTTTTACCCATGTAGATGGCGAGGCACTCCTAATGGGAATTAACGATGTGGCGGTTTCCAGCGGCTCGGCTTGCACCTCGGCAACCCTGGAGCCGAGCTACGTACTCAAAGCTTTAGGTGTAGGCGAGGACTTGGCGCATGCTTCCATCCGCTTTGGTCTGGGTCGGTTTAACACCGAGGAAGAAGTCGATTACGTGATCGACAAGCTGGCGCAAGTCGTCACCAAACTTCGCGAGCTATCGCCTAGGTACGAAGTGACCAAGGAAGGCACGGATATTTCCAAGGCGATGTCGCGAACGGCCTAAGATATTCATCTAATAGAAGTGAAGGACAACATGGCAAACGAAGGTACAATTCGGATTCACCGCTCGATCGGGGGCACTGGCGCCGCGTTTCGCGTCTCGTTTGTGCCGTACGAATCAGATGGAGAGGGAGCAGCGGGCGTGCGCTCGTTTCATGAAGTTCAGCAGGTCCGCGCGTTCCTCAAGAGTTTGGGCGTAAATGCCCAGCTTATTGCCGACGCGTTGAGACAGCTTGCCGCCGGCCGCTCGGCCTATGTGCCGAACGTCTCTCTTTCGGAAGATGTCGTGAAGAGCGCGGGTTTGCATATGACGCCTAGTCTGGCGAGACGCTAGGCATCAGCCCGAGGGACTGGGATTATGGCAACCGAAGCAGTCAGGCCGACCGTCGGCACGGTTCGCTTGACGGAGCGCGCCGCAAGGAAGATCCGCATGTTGCTCGAAAAGGAGGGCGTGCCCTCCGATCAGGGTGGCTTGCGCCTCGGCGTACAGGGAGGCGGCTGCTCCGGTTTGTCTTATGCCATGCGGCTCGAAACTCACGCCCGAGAACGCGACAAAATCTTCGAGGAGCATGGCGCCCGCATTTTCGTCGATCCCAAGAGCCTGCAATATTTGAATGGCACTACGCTCGAGTACGAAGAGACGCTCATGCGTCAGGGCTTTGTATTCCAGAACCCCAATGCTGCCCGGAGTTGTGGTTGCGGCAGCTCCTTTACGGTCTGACGTTAGCGTAAATCCTGGCGCATTTCGCCTCCTGGATTTGCTCTGGCCTTCATCGAAGCCTACGTGTCTCAGCTCGGCGAAGTTTTCGCCAGTCTGATAAGATGAGTGCGGCGTGTTTTACCTCCAGCGGCGCTATGGTGCAACGGTTAGCACGCGGCCCTTTCAAGGCCGAAATACGGGTTCGATTCCCGTTAGCGCTACCATTTCTCTGGAAATTCACCCTTCTTGGGAAGTCGTTCCCTTATGATCTAATGCACAGCCAGCGAGCCATTTCGGCGTGCTTCAAGGCAGTTGGGTGAGTGCTCCGGTACGGTAGGTAAACTGGATCTCGCAAAAATAAGTGTGAGGCAATTACCCATGGCAAACCCCTTTCGTACATCCAATCCAGCTCTGAATGAGAAGGCTTTTCAAGGTCAAATCGCCGTCGGCCAGCCGATGACCTTGCAGGGAACGGTCAACAAGACCGGCTTGCTCTTGCTGTGTGTGGTCGCTACTTCCGCATGGACCTGGGGATTGTCCCACTCTCCCACTCCAGAAGCAGCGATTCCGTGGATGATGGGTGGCCTGTTTGGCGGGCTGATCACCGCGTTCGTCACCATTTTCAAGAAAAACTGGGCGCCCATCACCGCGCCGTTGTACGCGCTTCTCGAAGGGCTCGTGCTCGGCGGAATTTCCGCCATTTTTGAAAAATCCTATCCCGGCGTTGCTTTCCAAGCTGTCGGCTTAACGTTTGGCACGCTGTTCGTGATGCTTCTTGCTTACAAGACTGGCGTTGTTCGCGCTACGCAAGGCTTCAAGATCGGTGTCATCGCGGCGACGGGTGGTATCGCCGTCTTTTATCTCGTCGAGATGGT
>Ga0070698_100001050_pt1 | contig 30425 bp, 24 predicted proteins | sample KBSK1502metaG_FD_65477 | JGI IMG/M metagenome (GOLD analysis project Ga0070698, IMG submission 65477) | Corn, switchgrass and miscanthus rhizosphere microbial communities from Kellogg Biological Station, Michigan, USA - KBS K1-50-2 metaG | ecosystem: Host-associated > Plants > Roots >...
CGCTTCGTCAAGAACCACGAGCCTCCCTATGGTGCCCAGGCCAGTCTGGGTATTGAGATGCAGCCTTTCAAGGACGCCACCCTGGACATCACTGGGATGCACGTGCGCGGCATACACTTGGGTAGCTTTTACAACGTGAACCAACCTGATCCCAACCCGGTTTTCTTCGACGCAGCGCACTTGGTGCACGATTCGAAGGGAAATGTCGGTCCCAAGAATTACTATTGTCCGTTCTTCCCGAATTCAGATTGCCTGCCGGGAACAGGTTTTGGCGTCATCCCGGGAATTCGTACTCCTCCATTCGGGGTCGACTTCGAAGCTGATTCGAAGTGGGATTCGCAGTGGGATGGTTTGCTGGTCACGTTCAACAAGCGAATGAGTCATCACGTGGGGTGGGGGTTCAGCTACACCTGGTCGAAGGGCATCGACAACGGTCCCAATCCCAGCTTTGTGCTCATCCCGCAAGACAGTTGCTGTTTTAATCGGGAGCGCGCGCTTTCCGCCGATCACGCAGCGCACCGCTTTGTGGGCAACGCCACTCTCGAGGGACCGACGCATCTCAGCCCGATCCTCAACGGTTGGAAACTGGCGACGATCGTGAGCCTGGAATCACCGCACTATTTCACCAAGTTTGCGGGCTTTGACGCCAACGGGGATATCTTCGGCAACAACGATCGGGTCGGGATTGAACCTCGGAATACGTTTAAAGGCGACAGCTATCAGAGTGTGGACATGCGCGCGTCCCGCACTTTCCATTTCACCGAAAAGATAAACCTGGAGGCTCTTGCCGAGGCTTTCAACATGTTGAACACGCTCAATATCCGCTTTTTCAATACCGCGTACGGGGCAGCGGATTTCTGCAATTTTGCCAGCGATCCAGCGGCGCAAGGTTGCGGCCCTGGCTCCTTCCGCGAGGGCTCGCCTAACCCCTCGTATGGGACGCCGCGGGCGATATTCAACCCGCGCCAGATTCAGCTTGCGCTGCGTTTGACGTGGTAACTGTGGGGGCCGAAACGCTTTGCTCCCATCTCCGTTGCTCGAGATTTTCGCCGACACGGGAAAACCAACCTTTCATGAGCGTCACCCAGTCAGATGTTCGAGGTGGTCTGGACCACTGGAAGAGCATTACGACACACCCCGCTCGCAAAGCACATGATTCCCGCACTCTGAACAACAACAGCACAAGCGGCAGTGAACTAAGACTGTGAATGTAACTGAAGCATCCGTAAAACATGGCTAGCAAAGCGATGTCATCGACTGCCGCCCCAATCTTCGGGCCCATGAGCGCGCGGCGTTTGCTGATCTTTGGTGGGATTGTGCTTGTCGCCGGGGGAATGTTATTCGGCGACATTTTTGCCGTATTCGTTCTACATCAGAATGCCCGAGCCCAAGGTGAGGCGTTGATTGCCGCCACGCAGGCTGTTGCTGCGCAAAACCCCACGGCGGTAAAGGATAAATTCGCGCATCTCGGAGGGTTACTGGAAGACCGCGGTACCAAAGTGGACGCGCATGTCCATATGATCGACGCTGGGTATCTCGCGCTGCTTTTCGCACTGCTGCAGCCGTTTGTCGCTCTCTCTGCTCCAGGCAAGAAACTGCTGGCCGTCTTTTTCATCACTGGCGGCGTACTGCTTCCCGTCGGTATCTTTCTGATTCATTATGTTGGCCTTACTTACAGCCCTTTTTCTGTTATCGGTTGGGCCAGCATTGTCGCCGATTCCGCCGGGGCGCTGCTGATCATCGCACTGCTGGGCGAGGCCTGGGGTCTGTGGAATTACGCGCGCGGCCGAGGCGGTACCGCTGAGATCGATTCTCAACATGATAATTCCTGGTCGCGTCGCATTCTGTTGAGTGGCGGAACCGTACTGGTGCTGCTCGGATTTCTGCACGGCGCCTGGTACGCTGCGGCCGACCTCTACCGACACGAAGCGCAAGAGGCCACTATTTTGCACGTCATGATAGACGAAGCGGCGGCGAGAAACTCGCCTGGAACAGCAAACCAAGTCACGAATCTTGGTAATCTCGCCGGCGAGAAAGCGGTCAATATCGCGGCACATTCGCACATCATCGAATTCGGACTGCTTGCAATCCTTCTCTCGTTTATTCAACCCTATGTTTCTCTCAGTGAAGATTGGAAAAGGCGCTGGGTTAAGGTGCTTCTCATCGGGTCGATAATGTTGCCGCTGTTCGTCCTGCTTGAGCTGAAATTCGGTCTCGTTGCCGGCGGAATCGCGGATTTCGGCGGCCTGATGGTGATCATCGCCCTCATCGGTATGCTGATCGGAGTTCTACGCTACCGCGGCACGCTGGACGCCCCTTCGGGAGATGCTCGATGAGCGGCGCAAGAAAGTTGCTTATTTTCGGCGGTGTCACGCTCGCCGCAATCGGAATGCTTTTCGGTTTGTACTACGCGGTGTTTGTCGAGCACCAGACGTTAGACCGCATTGGCGGATCCCTGGCCACCTCGTTCGTCCACGCGGCTGAAGGACGTTTGCCCGAAGCTCACGAGGCAATCGATACCTATGCGGCGGTCAAATACGACTATGTTCGCCAGGTGGATGTGCACTCACACTGGATCGGCCTTGCCATGCTGATGATCGTATTGGGTATCGCATTCGACAGGGTGAGGTTCAGCGAGCCCATACGTTTCTGGATCGCGGTCGCGTTTCTGGCCGGCTCCGTGGGTTTTCCACTGGGAGTGATTTTACAGACCGTCAACCGTGGCGGAGTTTTTCCGTCGGCGTTAGCGGTGGGTGGGTCGGCGCTGGTAATTATGGCGCTTTTGGCCGCTGCCATTGGATTTGCGCGTCAGAGCGCCTGAATTGTAGTGCTCAGTCTCTGTTAAGCTGATCGCCCAACCAAAACGTGTGATGGTTGCGGCCGGGATAAGAGAACGGAATGTACCCGAGACCATTTCATTACCACCGTGCGAGTTCGCTGAAAGAAGCAGCCACCATGATCACGCAAATCGGCGACGAGGCCAAGCTGCTGGCCGGTGGGCAGAGCCTTATCCCGCTCATGAAACTGCGCTTCGCTAATCCGCGGCACCTCGTCGATCTGAATTTCATTCCTGACATTTCCTACATCAAAGAAGAAAACGGCGCATTACGATTCGGCGCTCTCACTCGTCATGCCGAAATCGAGGACTCCGCAATAGCAGCCAAGCTTCCGATCATTCATGATTGTGCCGCGGGGATTGCCGACGTGCAGGTGCGGAATCGTGGCACTATCGGTGGTTCTATCGCCGAAGCCGATCCCAGTGGGGATTGGGCTACGGTTTTGCTGACCCAAAGTACCGAAGTGCGCTGCCTCTCGCCCAAAGGGGAACGCGCAGTCCCGCTAAATCAATTCATTACCGACGCTTATACGACAGTACTTGCGCATGACGAATTGGTAAGCGAAATCAGGGTGAAGATTCCTCCGAAAAGAACCGGGGCCGCGTACCTTGCCTTCAAACGTGCTGCTCCCGTGTACCCCACAGCGAGTGCTGCGGTTAGTGTTGCGATAGAGGGTGACGTTTGCAAAGAGGCTGCCATCGCGCTCGGTTGTGTCGGCCTTACTGCCATTAAAGCGACCGCCGCTGAAGCCGCACTCCGCGGGCAGCAGCTTACCGATAAATCCATCGCCGCCGCGGCGGAAGCTGCTCGCAATGCTGCTGATCCGCAGCCGGACATGCGCGGTTCGGCTGGGTATAAGCGAGCGCTGGTGCTCGCGCTGGTAAAGCGCGCAATTGAGATTGCAGTGCGACGTGCGCGGGGCGAGCAAGTCGAGGTCAGCCACATCTATGCCTGAGACTATCGAGAAAATTCCGCTTAAGGTGAACGTGAATGGAAAGGCGTACGCCAGAAACATCGAGCCGCGTATGCTGTTGGTTGAATTTTTGCGCGAGGAATTAGACCTCACCGGTACTCACGTTGGCTGCGATACGACTTATTGCGGAGCTTGTACCGTGCTGATGAATGGCGCAGCGGTGAAATCGTGCACGGTGTTTGCTGTTCAGGCCGATGACGCGGAGATTCTCACAGTGGAAGGCTTGGAGAAAGATGGGCAACTGCATCCCATTCAGAAGGCCTTTGGCGACGCCTATGGCCTGCAGTGCGGCTATTGCACCCCGGGCCTGTTGATCTCAACCTACCAACTGCTTTCACATAACAAACAGCCGAGCGCGAAAGAAATCGGCAAGGCGATTGCCGGCAATACCTGCCGCTGCACCGGTTATCAAAACATCTTCAAGGCGATTCAATTGGCTGCGCAGAACAAGACGGGGGCGTAGGTCATGGCCATCAAACCTGGCTCGGAAGAAAAAAAGTGGGTTGGCCAAGCGCTGCCGCGAAAAGAAGAAGATCGCCTCCTCCGCGGCCGTGGGAGGTTTGCCGATGATATCAAGCTGCGCGACATGGCTTACCTGCGCTTCGTTCGATCGCCGTACGCTCATGCACGCATCATCAGCATCGATACTTCCGCTGCTGAGGCTCTGGCCGGAGTCGTCAGTGCGCTGACTGGAAAGGAAATTGTTTCGCAGACCCAACCCTTCATCGAAATCGGGCCTGACTCGAAAGTCCGGGATTATCCCTTCGCCGTCTCCAAAGTTCGCTATCAGGGAGAACCAGTGGCCGCTGTGGTTGCCGAATCAGCGAGCATTGCAGACGATGCCGCTGAACTCGTTCACGTCGAATATGAAGCGCTGGAACCGGTGGTGGATGCCGAACAGGCGCTGGAGGACAAGAGCATCCTGCACGAGGAGTCCGGCACCAACAAGATCTGGAATGGCGTTTTCGAATACGGTGACGTTGAAAAGGCTTTTCAGGATGCCGCCTCCGTCGTTCATATAGACCGGCTGCATTTTCATCGTTTCTCCAGCACGCCGCTCGAGAATAACGTTGTGATCGGTGAGTGGAATCAGAAAGACGATCACATCTACTACTCCTGCAACAATTCCTTTCCTTCGTTTGCCATCCAGTTTCTCTCTGCACATCTCAACGTGCATATCGACCGAATTCGTGTACAGACTTCCGACATCGGTGGAAGCTTTGGCATAAAGATCACAAATTATCCGCAGATGGCGGTGGTCGCGTTAGCTTCAAAGAAAGCTGGCGGCAGGCCGGTTAAATGGGTGGAAACACGATCCGAGCACATGACCTCCAGCGCGCATGGCAACGAGCGTACCTTTCGTGACACGCGAGTCGCGCTTGATAAGAATGGCGTGATCACTGCCATTACCTCACGGCATATTGATGACTGTGGCGCTTATCCTCGTTACGAGCCTCTCGGTTGCGTGATCTGGTCGCAGGTTTTCCCCGGGGTGTATCGCTTCAAAAACGCGCGCATTGATTTCACTCAGACTGTGACCAATAAATGCCCGGTCGGACCGAACCGCGGCTATTCCCGTATGCAGCACCTTTGGTTCCTGGAGCGGGTGATAGATATTTGCGCGCACCACCTCGGCATCCCCGCCGACGAAATGCGCATGCGCAATTACATCCGCCCCGAAGAATTTCCTTACACAACGCCGAATGGATGCGTTTACGACTCCGGGAACTATCCAGGGATGCTCGAGGTTGCCAAGCAACTCATTGGTTGGGACGAGTGGAAGAAAAAGCAGGATGAAGCCCGAAAGCGAGGCCGGCTGATCGGCATTGGCATTGGTACGACGCTCGATTCTGGCACCAACAATTTTGGACAATCGCAGATCGTAAATCCCGGTGCGCCCTTCTCGGGCAATTCACAAGGCGCCAACTGCAAGCTGGATATCTACGGCGAAGTTGTGGTCGCGGTTGGTTCGTGTCCGCAGGGACAGGGACATGAGACAACAGCGGCTCAGGTCGTAGCCGACGTATTGAACATTTCGCCAGATCTGATCACAGTGCGCACCGGCTTCGATACTGAGCGCAACGTCCACACTGGATTTTCCGGAACCTATGCCAGCCAATTTGCAGTCTCTGGCCTGTCTGCGGTTCACGGCGCCGCCCAGAAACTCAAGACCGAAATGAAGCGCCTGGCGGCTCTCGTGCTTGAAACCAAGGATGACGATATTGAGTTCGGCGTGGGCGCGCAGGGCCCTGAACTTCGGGCTAAAACAACAGGGAAGTCAATCAACTATTGGGGGCTGGCGAACATTGTCAATGTGAACAGTGCCGTACTTCCGGCTGAAATGTATGACATCACGCTGAACTGCCGCTACATCTGGCGTGCGCCCTTCAAGGTTCCAGACAAGCAACGGAAGTATGGCAACCTGACACTGACGTACGCATCGCAACTACACATCGCTGTCGTTGAAGTGGACTGTGAAACCTTTATTCCCGTAATTCTTGATTACGTTGCGGTAGACGACTGCGGCACGGTGATCAATCCACCCATCGTTGAAGGACAAGTGTACGGCGCGACCGCGCACGGAATTGGCGCAGCCCTGCTGGAGAACTGCGCTTACGATGCTGTCGGCAACATGCTGACCAGTACTTTCAGTGACTACACGCCGATCACCGCCGTGAACATGCCAAAAATCAAATACGGACATATTCAGACGCCCTCGCCACACAGCTACAGCGGCGCCAAAGGTATGGGAGAAGGTGGCGCCGCTCCCATCCATACAATTTCGGCCGCCTTGCAGGATGCGCTGTTTTCAAACGGCATCATCATTGAGGACTCATTCAATAATGCAGATAGTTTGTTCCGGGCCTTGGTGGGAAAGGAAATTTGCCAGGCTGAGAAATTAGTGAAGCTGGAGCGGCGAGCATCGTAACTGGTGTTCTCCCGCCTGCCGTGAGGGTTCTTAGCTTCATCATCATAAAGATGAAACGGGTTTGCATTATCGGTTGCGGCGCCATCGGCAGTTTGTATGCCGCGCATCTCGCGCGTGTGGCTGAAGTGTGGGCCTTGGTCAGGCGTGCGGACCATGCTCGTGCCTTAAATCGCGAGGGACTGCGCGTTTCCGGCAAGCACAACTTTTCCGTGTCGCTAAAGGCGACGACGAATCCGAAGGAACTACCGGATTTCGACCTTGGTATCGTCGCTACAAAAGCAACGCAGGTAGAAGCAGCCATCGCCGAAGCGGGGAAACATTTCAATGAGGGCACTGTCATCTCCGCTCAAAACGGCTTGGGCAGCGAAGAGATTATTGCCGAGCACACGCGGGGCCTGGTCATTCGGGGCACGACGTTCATGAGCGGCACGCGTCACAGCGATACCCATGTGCAGTACGAATTGGACACTGCCACTTGGCTGGGACCATACGAACCTCGCAACACTCCGATTCCTGTGGTCAGAGAAGCCGCGGAACTGATAATTGCGGGAGGATTAAAAGCCCAAGCTCTTGAAGATGCGCGGCCTGCCCAGTGGTCCAAGCTCATTTTTAATTCATCGGTGAATGGTGTGTCGGCGCTTACGGGCCTGCCGCATTCGCCACATTTCGCCGCCGAGGAGAGATTGTCCGATCTCGGACATGTGCTTCATGAACTGATCGAAGAAGGCAAGCGAGTTGCAGTGGCCGCAGGAATCAAGCTTCATGAGGATCCTTGGGAGATGAACAAAATTGGCGCCATGACCAACCATCCGCCATCGATGCTGTACGACGTCCGTCACCAACTTCCGACTGAAGTAGATTTCCTGAGCGGCGCGATCGCCCGTGAAGCGCAACGTGTCGGCGTGCCCGCTCCGTTGCACACCGTTGTCTATCGGTTGATCAAAGGACAGGAAGCTGCGTGGAACTTCAAAGATGAGAATCAGCCGGTGGGTGCACCAGACTAGAACGAGAGAAGAGACATAGTTTCAAACTTGAAGTTGACGAAAAGAATTATGCCCTGGCCTATTGACCAGACAAAACTCGACCGTGTCCGCGCCCTGATGAAGGATCAGGATCTAAGCGCCTTGGTCGTTCGCGCCCCAGATAATGTTCTCTATCTCACCAATTACTGGTGCATGAAGGGATACGATGCGGTCGTCTTCCCACGCGAGGGCGATCCCAGTCTCATAGCTCTTGAACCCCAGCTTGCCGATGCCCAGCGCAACTCCTGGACACGAGATATTCGCCTGTTCAAAGGGTATGACGAGCGGGATCCGCGTCCGCCGCAGTATCGAGCCCTCGATCTCGCGCTCGAAGTGCTCAAGCAGCACGGTCTCACTGACAAGATCGCCGTGGAACTCAACATGGGTACTCAGAGTGCCGATCGTATGGTTGGCGAGCCAACCACACCCACTCAGAATTTCTTTGATGCCTTCCGAAAGATTTCTGGCCACGTAGTTGACACTACGTCGCTCCTTAACGAAGCTCGCTCCATCAAGACTACACAGGAAATCGAGCGCATGCGTATAGCCAACGAACTGGCAACCCTGGCAATGGAGCACACACGCGAACACATGCGGCCGGGAATGAAAGAAAGTGAAGTGGGCGGCATGTACGAAGGTTTCGTCCACGGGCTGGGGGTTGGATATCAAGGGAAGGTCGAAATGGCGCGGGCGTTCACGTTGGTGTGGTCGGGAAAGGGTATTGCGACGTTTACCGCGACTGGCGACCGTCCGATTCAAAAAAACGAACCAACGCTTTTTGAGATCTGGGTTTGTGCGGATGGCTACTGGACTGATCTAACAAAGAATGCTTGCCCAGGCGAGCTCACGCCCGAGTATCACAAGCTGCTTGATCTCTTGCTGAAAGTTTTCAGCGAGGGAATCAAGCACGCGCGCGACGGCGCCAGTTTTCCTGATCTTGATCGCCTGATCCGTTCGCGTATCGCTGAAGGTGGTTATCCTGGACAACCATCGCATCCCATCTGCCACGGTGTGGGAGCGCGGGCGCACGAACCTCCCTATGCGCACCAGGCAGGTTCGGGAACGATTCGCAAAGGCATGGTGCTCGCCATTGAACCCGGCATTTACTGGCCAGGCGGCGGAGGCTTGCGATTAGAAGACAATTTTCTGATTACCGACAAAGGGAACGAGAAACTGTGCGCATATCCCGACGATTTTCGATTGGTGCGGACGTAATTACTCAAGAGGCCTTATCTTGAAAGCAGCCCGTAAGACGACCATCAGCCGGATTCCTCCCGTGGCGGAAAAGGTCTTTGCTGAGATCGACGAGCAATCGCTCGTCTCCATGTGCTGTGACGTCATCAATATTCCCAGCCCGACGGGGCATGAGGGCAGGATGGCTGACTACATGCGCTCGCTCTGGGAAAGCATGGGTCTCCAGGTCACCTGGCAGGAAGTCGAAGAAGGACGTGCCAACGTGATCGCCCGCTGGGAAGGCGACGGAAACGGCCAATCCTTGATGTTCAATGGCCACATGGATACGTCGAACTCCGGCGAGGAAGAATTTCTCACCGGTATTGGATATAAACCTCGCGCCGTTATCAAGAACGGGATGATTTACGGTCTGGGCATTTACAACATGAAAGGGGCTTTGATCTGCTACACGCACGCGGTGCGCGCGCTCCAGCAGGCGGGGGTGAAACTCGATGGCGACATCATTCTGGCCGCCGTCGTCGGAGAAATCGAAAAGACGCAATGGAAAGAATTTCGCGGCCGCGAATACCGTGGCTACGGGGTAGGCACGCACTATCTCGTCAATCACGGAGTACTGCCTGACATGTGCATCCTGGGAGAACCGACCGACATGCAGTTGATCCTCGAGCATTATGGATCGCTTTGGGTTCGCATTTCGGCCAGCGGCATGTACGTCCACACCGCTTTTGCTGAAGGGCGTTCGGAGAACAATTCCATTCGACGCCTCTACGATGTTCTGGATGACGTACTGAAATGGATTCCGGGCTGGGAAGGTCGTACGGCTCATGGCGGACATAAAGGTATCGCCAACCTGGGCTGCATTCGTGGCGGCCATCCCTGGCGGGTCAGTCGAACTCCAGAAAAAGCCGAGCTGTTCCTCGATTTGCGAGTGCCTCCGAACATGCCGATGCAAGAGGCCCGGCGCGAAGCCAGAAAATTATTTATTGAACTGAAGAAACACTATCCAGATTATGGCCTGGAATTCGAAACCTATGTTTCCGTTCCCGGGGCGACGATCAGCGCCGATCACCCGATGGTGCAGGCAATCGAAAAAAATCACCAGTTAGTCATGGGACAACTACCCAAGCGTGATGTCGTGCTTTGGTGTTCGGACGCTTCAGTGATGACCCGCTACGCGATTGAGACCGTGAATTACGGGCCATCGAGTGGCCCGCGGGATGCCGAAGGAGAAAAAGTCAGTATCAAAACATTGGTGGACATCACGAAAATCTACGCCCTGACTGCCGCGGAGCTGTGCGGTGCGCATTAGAACGGCATCAGTCGCCATCGCTAAATCCAAAGTTGGGGCTTAACCCTGAGGTTAGAGTTGCCGAGTCAAACGGAAATTCATCGTCGTTACAAGAACGTTCGCTCTCGCATGGCGACCGCTGGATTGGACGCCCTGATTATCTGCGGCAATCAGTACGCCGGCTTCGAGGGTGCGGTTTTCTATGCGTCGGGGTTCGAGATTGTACACCGCTATGTGTACGTTCTGCTGCCCTTGGAAGGCGAGCCCACGCTGGTTTTTCCTCGCGAAGCCCGCTGGATCGGCGACAAAGCCAAGCCTTGGGTTAAAGATCAGGTCTGGCCGGATGTCCCCGGCCGATGGATACGCGACCGCGCCGAGCAGTGCAGGTGGAAACGCGTCGGCGTATACGGCATGAACTTCATCATGGCCGTGCGTGACTATCGCGAACTGCTTCAGGCGCCTCTGGAACTCGTGCCTTTCGACTTTGAGTTCGACATGGCGCGAGCGGTTAAGAGTGAAGAGGAACTCGTCGAAGTCCGCGACGCAATGGACATCATCCTGGAAGGTTTTTGGTCGCTGGTGGATGCGTACGAGCCGGGCAAGACGGAAGCGGAAATTATGGCGCCCGCAGTCGAACGTTTTTTTGCTCGCGGGGCTGGCCCACGCATGATGAACATCGTTCTCTCCGGTGCACACGGGCAGGCTGAGGCGCACTTCAAGGTGCCAGGCCAACGCGCCGTCGCGGGTGATGACCTGCTGCTCTACTCACTGGAGATCACTGGCGCGGGCGGCTACTGGGTTGAGTTTTCTCGTCCGCTGCTACGCGGCAAACTGAGTCCGACCACACAGAAAATGGCCGAGGCTTACCCCGAGGCACTAGAGGCTGCGCGGAAACTAATGCGCCCAGGAGAGCTGGCAAGCAGTGTTCATCGAGTTGTGACGGAAACGTTTGCCAGACACGGCTTCTCGCTCGGACACCTCTCCGGACATTCGATTGGAACGACGATGATTGAACACCCCGCCGTCGGCGCGAACAGCCATGTGCCGCTTGAGGAGAACATGATTTTTTCACTCCACCCGCAGGTCGTGGATCAGGATGGCACGGTCTGCCTCTACACGCAAGACACGTACCGCGTTGGGAAAGCCGAGGGCGAATGTCTGGCCGACGTTCCATGGCGATTTTTCACGGGGCAAGAGACGAAGGAGAATGTCGCACCCTGAAGTTTCAGATAAAGCTGGCACATCCCGCCTGAAAAGCGGTATGGGACTAAATAACATCAAGGGACGCGGAAAAAATAAATGAAGATTTGCGTGATCGGCTGTGGTGCTGTGGGCAGCCTGTTTGCTGCACACCTTGCCAAAGCCGGCGAGGCTGAAGTCTGGGCTTACGACGTCTGGCGGGAACATACCGACGCAATCCGAACAAACGGCCTGAAACTTTCGGGAGCGGCTGACTTCACAGCCCGGCTGAATGCTACTAGCGATGCGAAAGAATTGCCGCGCTGCGATTACGGTATTGTTGCGACCAAGGCCATCCACACAAGACCTGCCATTGCACAGACAGAACACATCTTCGACACGAAGAGTGCCGTTTGTTCAGTCCAAAACGGCGTCGGTAACGAGGAAATCATCGCCGAGCACGTGAAATACGTGATCCGTGGCACGACCTTTCCCGCTGGACATCCCATCGCACCGGGTCACATCGGGTATGACATCAAAGGAGACACTTGGATTGGTCCTTTCGAAGCGAGTAAGACTCCGATGGACAAGGTCGAAGAACTAGCGGGGGTAATGACGCGCGCGGGAATGAATACTATCGCCATGCCAGACGCTCGCGGTGCGCAGTGGACCAAGCTGATTTTTAACGCGGCAACCAATCCGGTTGGAGCCCTCACCCTGCTCCATCACGGAGCTGCCACGCGATTTCAGCCTACAAACCAACTGTTCAACGATCTCATCCTCGAAGGTGAGGCAGTAGCGAACAAGCTGGGGATTGTACTCCACGGTGATCCTCGTCAACTGGTGCAAAAAGGCGCGACCGCTCCAGGCAAGCACAAAGCTAGCATGCTGCAGGACGTGCTTGCGAAACGTCAGACAGAAGTGGATTTCATGAACGGCGCAATCGTGCAGTGGGGCAAGAAGGTCGGAGTGCCCACACCACTAAATAAAGCCCTGTGGGAGCTGATTAAAGGGCTGGAGTGTTCCTGGAGCGATCCCGCTTAAAGCAGCGCGGAAGCCTAGGAGAATGTCCCAACAATTTGAAAGCAGAATGCTGACAGCCAAACGTTACAAGCCGGGAGCTACCTGGAACTGATGAACCTTCCATTCAACATCGGCGTGCTGCAATTGAGCATGGAACCGGTCCGCGAAACCGTGGCCATGGCCAAGGCCTGTGAACAGGCGGGATTCGATACGTTCTGGATTGCGGAAGCGTATCCCTGGTGGCGCAAGCATTCCTTTGAAGCGCGTTCTTCAACCGCAATCCTGGCTGTGATCGCGCATGAGACCGCACGTATTCAACTGGGATGGGGAATCATCTCTCCTTACACCCGGCATCCGGTGCAGATCGCAATGGAAGCGCGTGTGATGCAGGACCTGGCTGGCGACCGGTTTCTTTTGGGGCTAGGCGCCTCCAAGATTTTCATGAAAGAAATTGGTGAGGGAGAAGGGGAGAAGGTTGGACCGGCGACGGTAATGCGCGAGAGCATCGAGATCGTGCAAGGAGTGCTCGAGGGAGATGAATTCCGCTACCAGGGAAAAGTCTTTGCCGCCGACGTTCCTCCGTTGAAAAGGGATGCACACGCGCCACGCGGAGTACCACCCATTTACGTTGCGGCTACCGGACCCGTTCTGCAGAAGATGTCAGGTGCGGTTGGAGACGGGCTTTTGACGGCCAGCATTACAACCCCTGAGTTTGTGCGCTACTCGCGTAAGAACATGGGAGAGGGCGCGCGCAAAGCAGGCAAGGACGCCTCGAAGTTGGTGCTGGGATCTGTAATTGTGGGGAGCATCGGACGCGACTCTATTAAAGGGAAGGAAGGTGCTCGTGAGCAGGCCGCGATGTACCTGGCTAACAAAGTGCAAAATATTAGAGGCTCCGCCGACGTGCTACTCGAGTGCGCAGGCCTCACCTTCGACGAGCTAAGGCCGGTAGCTGACGCCATGGAAAAAGGCGGGCGCAAAGCCGCAGCCAAGGCGGTTACTGACGAGATTTTACGTAAGGTCTTCCCCATCGCAGGGACGCCGGAGGAGTGCATCCAACGCATTGAAGAATACCGTGAGGCTGGATGCACTGACATCATGCTGGAAATCTGGGGCGATGACCGCACAGGGCAGGCCAGACTTTTCGGCGAGGCAGTGCTGCCGCACTTCAGGAAATAGCCACAGAGCACAGACAGGAGAGCGAATCAGGGAACTATCATTTGTCGAATCTGGGAACTAGCCAGGGTGTCCGGTTGATCCTCTCACGATTTTACTAAACTCCTCATCGCTTAGTAGCCCACGCTTGGCAATGGCCCGCTTTTTCACAGCGGCTAAAACCGCAGTACGCTGCTCTGGCGTAATTGAGAGGCCGAGTTCTTTGCACTTGAGATCGATATTGTCTAGCCCGCTTCTTTTCCCGAGAACGATGCTCCGCTGTGCGTGCACGAGTTCCGAGGAGTAAGGCTCGATCGCCTCAGGGATATGAAACTGGCTGGCTACGGCGCCGCTTTCGCGCATGAAAAGGTTTTCGCCGACTAGCGGTTTCCATGCTTCGAGCGTGTAATTTGCAGCTTTCCGAACCACTTCCGAAACTTCTCGCACTTTGCCTAGCTTCAAATCGACTGGGACGTTATAAAGGCACTGCAGTGCGAGCGCAATCTCACAGATATCGGCATTGCCCGCGCGTTCACCCATGCCATTGATTGTGCCTTGGATCCATGAAGCGCCGCCGCGCACGGCAGCGATTGCGCAGGCAGTAGCCATACCGAAATCGTTGTGGCCGTGAAAGTGAACAGGGATCTCCTTGCCAACCCAGGAGCACACTTCGCGCACCAGAAACTCTACCGCTTCCGGTCCACAGGCGCCGATCGTGTCAACCACCACGATTTCTTTGGCGCCGGCGTCCATCGCGGCAAGGTAGACACGTTTCAGGAAGTCGAGGTCGGTGCGGGTGCCGTCCACGGCAAAGAAGGCCACAGTGATGCCATTCTGCTTTGCGAAAGAGACCGCATCGCTGACCCGGCGCAGGACTTCGTCCCGTGAAATGCCATACGCACTGAGTTTGATGTCACTGGTAGGCGCTTCAATGATGGAAGCGCGCAGGCCGAGTCTGACGAGTTCCTCAACATCGGCGCGTACGGCGCGCGAGAAGCCCCATAGCTCTGCTTTCAAATTCGCCTTTGACATCAACTGGATGGCTTCGGCGTCTTCCGCTGAGACTCGGGGGAATCCGGCTTCAATTCGGCTCACGCCCAGCTCGTCCAACTGGCGAGCGATGTCCACCTTCTGCTGGGGGGAGAAAACAACACCCACCGTTTGCTCACCGTCGCGAAGCGTGGTGTCGTAGAAACGGACGGTTTTGGATCGAAATGCGGAACGAATTTCCGGCCGTGAGTTAAGGTCGCTGACCCAGATTTGGGAGTTCGTGATCATGGTTGAAACTTGTTGGAGGATCTGGGCATGCAAACTCGTTGCCGGCGGAATGCCAACCTAAACCAGTGCCCCGCGTGGCTACGACTGCAGCCGGTCCTTCGAACCTAGCGCACTTCCTGCTTTGCTAATACCGACGGCTTGCGGCCGTAGGCTTCTTCCCACGAAATAACGCGATTGCGCAAGATGCCGATGTTTTCGATTTCACATTCCATGACATCGCCGACCTTCAAGTACCAGGCTTTGGGATCGCCGGAAAAAGCGGCGACACCGGAAACCGTTCCCGTCGAAACCACATCGCCTGCGCTATAGCCCATGGGCGAATAGTGCGAGAGAATTTCGGGAATCTTGACTGACATCTTGCTGGAATGCGAATGCTGGCGCGGCTCTCCATTGACGCGTAGGTCCATAGCGAGATTGTGCGGATCAGAAATTTCATCGGCGGTGACGATCCATGGTCCCAAAGGGCAGAAGGTATCAATGCCTTTGCAGAAGCTGAAGACGCCGGATTTCATCTCGCGGCGCTGGATATCACGCGCAGTAATATCATTGAAAATGATGTAACCCCCAACGTAGTCGCGGGCTTCTTCTGGGGTGAAGTTTTTACCGGTCTTCTTCAGTACCACCGCGAGTTCGAGCTCGTAATCCAATTCCTGCGTGAGGTGTTCAGGATAAACTACGGCCTCGTCGTGACCGATGATGGCGTCGACGTTCTGGAAGAACACGATCCATGGCATCACGGGGTGGGAAAACCCGGCATGAGTGGCTTCCTCGTGGTGCTCGCGGAAGGTTCCCGCGGTGTGGAAAAACTTCTTTGGAATGATTGGCGCCTTGAGTCTTATTTCGTCTTCAGCATAAAAGATCATTTCACCCTGGGGACCAGCCGCACCGTTTTGCAGATGCAAGGCAAATTCAAAAGCCTTGTGAGCGGCTTCCAGACTTGTGTCGCCGCCCTCGAAGAGCGCTCGCATGTTCGCTGGTACGAAAGCGTCGGCAAGACGGACATGAGCATTTTCGCCCTCGACGTCACGCAAATACAGAGCGCAGGCCGAATTCAAGTCGACAATGCGACGGTCAGTTGTTAGGGCTCCGATGCGTGCCTGCCGGACCGGATTTTCGAAAGTGACAAGTCGCATAGGAATACGGCAGAATGGCCCGCCGCGAATACTAAAGAGTGTATTGGCAGGCGTCAGAGTTGTCTAGAAAGCGTTCGTGGTTTCTCCCACTCCGAGTCCATCGGGCATTGGCGGAGTTCCATGCTCGAATTGCTTTGACTTGATCCGCAATCTTCTCGGGCCATCGGGAAGTAATCGAGACGGTAAACTTGCTTACCGAAGAAATGGGAGGGCCGCGACTTGCAGTATCGAAGGAAGCAGGGTGTATTGCACAATGGAGCTACGAGGAGCCAGGGATGCTGACGCGTGAAGGCAAGGAATTGACCAAAAATCGGTGCAAAATTGGGTGCAGTTAGGGTGCAACAACACTTCCCGAGGGTTGCTTTGGGCGCTAAAACAGGCGATCGGCGCCGTAGATTTTTAATTACTTACCTCTGAAACATCCGCTGTCACGGCAGAGGCCGCGGGTTCGAGTCCCGTCGTCCCCGCCATTCCTTAACAGAGCCTGCGACTCAGTGCGGGGTGACCGACATCGCGGGTTAAAAGTCGTGATACCTGATATTTCCTATATCCAGCATCAGTGGCCGGATTCAACCGTTCTAGTTCATGAAGTGCTCCCGGTGCCAGGCCGGGAATAAATCAAGTCCTGCATATAATTTCCAACGGCACCAGGCATCTTCCCAACGTTCCACTTCCTCCCTTAACCGGAAAAATTTCTTTGTAGAACTGAGTAAAGGTCTCAGTCAATGGGGAAACTAGGCTGGACGCTACAACACGCCCCTGTCTATCAGTGAGAGTTCCCGAGACGACAGATGCGGCTGCCGCGACCGAAGCACCTAGGCTGCAAAACAAAAGCATGTCGAAAGTCGGGGTAGCCACTTCACGGACAGGAACGTAGTATTCAACTTCCCTATTTTTGCGCTGGGGACGTCAGCATGGCCAGCGCCGTTCGTGCCCGCTCGGATCCTGGAGCATTCAATTCGGCTGAATCCTGAAGATAGCGTTCAGCGGTGGCGTGATCGCCGAGCTTCAGCGCGATTTCGCCAGCGTGATAGAAGATCCTAGCATCGCGAACTCCCACGGCCAATGCGGTTTCGATCTGTTTGCGTGCTGCCGCGTCCTGGCCGTTTAGATGGAGTGCCCAAGCGTAGGCGTCGAGCGTGTAAACGTCGTGACGGCGGCCGTATTCCTGTAGTGCTACTTCCAGAGCTTTCGCCGGCTGGCGTGCATGATTGGCGTAATAGAAGATCAGTTCGCGATTGGAGTTATCTCCTCTGACCGATTCGAGGAGAGACTTAGCTTCGAATTCGGCGAAAGCCTTTTTCGCCTCGCTTGCTCGTCCGGCTATTTCCAGGGCTTCGGCCAAGTCGTAAAGATTCTCGGCATGCGGGGCAACCTGGTAACGCTGCTGCAGTAGGTCTATAGCCTCGTCGTAATGCTTCTGCTGGAGACGAACTTTGGCAAGGTTTCCCAGGGCATAGTGATAGCCGGGGAATAAAAGCAAAGCTTGCCTCAGGATTTTTTCAGCCTGATCAGTCTTCCCCTCGGTCAAGCGCAGATGACCCATTTGGCTTAGAATCCAGGCGCGATCTTCAACTTCCGTGGGTGGAGTCGACTGGTAGGCCATATCCATGAATTCGAAAGCGCCGTCGATGTCGCCGAAGAGTTCGCGCAAATACGCGGCGCGAGTCAAACCGGGCAAGTTGCCGGGACGGAGATCAAGCATCCATTGAGCGGCTTTCTCAGCGTCGTTGTAATTTCCCAGCTCGACGTTGGCGTCGGTGAGAAAGCCATAGACGAGGACGTCGTCGGGCACTCTCTTGTTGAGCGCCTTGGCTACGTCCAGAGCGGCGGCGAATTCGTGTTTCCCCAGCAGCAGCCAGACGTGGACCTTTTCGCCGTCGAGATTTCTGGGAGCGAGTTCGAGGGACTTTTTTAGAGCATCCTCCGCCCGGGCGTAAAACTTGACATCTGAGGTTTCGCGGGCGCGGCGTGCCAATGCCATCGCTAATTGGTTATAGCCAGCGCATTGAGTGGGTTTCTTTTCAATTTGCTTTTGGGCTGCCGCGATACTGAGCTCGGCAGGGGATAGATTTGGTACATTTCGGTTGGTTTGCGCGGTCGCGAAGATTGTAACGAGCAAGAGTAGGGTAAGAGTTTTCTTCATGACATTCCTCGACGTGTAAGTTCGTTCTTGTGCTTCGGGCCAAATTCTCACTGCAACACTCGAAAGCAGTGGCCGCTGTGAAGGAGCAGCGGCCACGAGTTGAACTACTGGACGGGGCAAATGTCGTCCGGTTGTCCGGTGCAGCCTACCTGTCCGGGGCCGATATGGTGGCCGTTACGGCCGTTGTTGGCCGGGGCCACGTAGGGGAATGTGCCGGGCAAGCCTTCCGGATTGGTCTGGACGCCATCTCCGATTCGCGTGCCGAATTTCACCGGATCCACCAGGATGCCGGCCACTGCGCGCGACGCAATGTCCACCACGTCATCCACAGGCCTGCGTCCGTTGGGGAAGCCAGCGGTGTCGCCGGCCAGGAAGCCGAGCCGCTTCTGACTGCCGACCGGAGTTGGAGGAATGCCGGTGTTGAGTCGCAGCAGGTCAGCTACGGGGCCTGCATCGTTTGGTCCGCAGCCCGGACAGATCGGTGCGATGTACTGGCCGAGAATCAGCAAGTCGGTTCGCGGTGGGGGCGGGACCGGAATGCCGATCGAACTGAAGACGGTTGCCAGCACTGGATTCAGAAAGAAGTTAGCGAACTGTGCGTCGTTCTCGGGTTCATCCATGCTGAAGCGGTCTTTGGAACCCGTGCCGATGATCAGCTCATTGATGAGTGGGTTGCCTTCGCGTTGTACCTGCTGGAACGTCCCTTTATTCATTTCAGGATCGGGGGAGCGCCGTATGGTGAGTTTGCGGCGGGAAGTGGCTCCATAGGTTCCGATGACCGCTTGTTTGTCTCCGGCACCGTGAGTTTTGCCATCCACGGTCAGCATTTTGGTGGGAACTTCGAGGACGATAGAATTGACGTTGAAACCTGCCACCGCATCGGGAGCATAATTGTGGGTGTCGTCAGCGTCTTCGCTCGCAGGTAGTACGCCACCTACTCCCATACGGAAATTCAGCGAATCAAACGCCGCGCCGAGGTCGATGAAGAATGGATCGTCAACGGTTCCGGCAAACACCCGCATTCCGCCTCCCAGTTCGTAAATTCCCTGGCCGAAGAGTGATTCATATTCCGGCATCGTTCTGGGACCGACGTTGGAAGGAACCGCGAATAGAGTCTTCCCCCCAGTCAGGTCGGTAGGCTTGCCGTTCTTGACCATGGTCACGCTGTAGGTCTGGCGCAGATTCAGGCCTTCCGAGCCGGGGCCATCCAAAGCGGTAATCGGGGGAATGCCGGCGATGCCGCCCACGAATCCGGTGAACAAATCGGGTTGCCGGATTTGAGTGTTGAAGCGGAATTGGAAGGTGATGTCTTCCACTCCGTCCTGATTGTTGTCTACCTTCATTTCGTAAAGCACGTTGGGATCGAAAGGAAAGTAGTTGGGACCGTTCGAGGGCTCGAGGAACGGGTCTACATTGAGGATCATGGTGACCCGATCGGGATGGTCATAGCTGACAAAGGCGTACCAGTCGGTGATGTCCGCGGTACGGTCCAGTGCCGTGATCGGTGCCTCGCGATGGCTGGACGCGAACAAGCCAGAAGGCACCAGCATGCACAGCGCCGTGGCGAGAGCCACGATTAGTGTCATCTTCTTCATAGGTATTTCCTCGTAGAGTGGAGTTTGGTGGACTTTGCCGTATTGAAAAGCCGAACTCGCGCGCGCAGCTTGTTCAGAACACGAGAATGCTGCTATGGTTTCGCGGCAGCCATGCCCGTTGCTCGCGCTTGTCTTAAGTACGGAGTAGCGCCAGAAATGGATTTCGCAGCCGATTGGAACTACTCTGCAATCTAGCACCGGCCTGGCAACCGTTCTTCAGAGAGGAAGAGATACCCGTTTGTCGAGCGCTGACTTAAAAGGAGGTTCGCCAGACGTTTCGCTGCTGTCGGCGATACGCGCCGGCGACGGGAACGCGATGGGTAGATTGTACGACCGCTATTCTTCCATCGTGTACTCAATCGCTCTTCGTGTGCTGGGCGATACGGGAGCCGCTGAGGATGTCTTGCAAGAAGTGTTTTTGCAGTTGTGGCGCAATCCGGGAGTGTTCGATTCCAGTCGTGGGAACATGGCAGCGTGGCTGGCGGTGATTGCCCGGAACCGCGCGATTGATTCGCTGCGCAAGCGGCGTCCGGAAGCCGACATCGCCGATGTGGTCGTTTCAGTGGAACCAGACCTGGCCGGAGATACGGAACGGGCTCGCGCCATGGAGAAGATCAGAAGCGTACTTGGCGACATGCCTGCCGCGCAACGCAGCGCGCTGGAAATGGCTTACTTTGAAGGACTGACTCATACCGAAATTGCAACAAGAACGGGAGAGCCGCTGGGAACGGTAAAGACTCGCATTCGCGCCGGATTGCTGAGCTTGCGCAAGGCTTTTGCATGAATGTACACGAACAATTCGCGGAGGACCTCGGGCTCTATGCCCTGGGGACATTGCAGGGCGAGGAGCGAGTCGCGCTGGAAAGGCATCTGGAGGAGTGCGCCTCCTGCCACCGCGAACTGGAGCAATTGCGTGGAGACATGGCGCTGCTGGCGCTTTCGACGGCTGGTCCCACGCCTCCACTCCGGGCGCGCCAGCGGCTCCTGGATGCGGTGGCACGCGAATCACGGGCGCACAGAGTTCCTGCGCGTCGCTGGTGGTGGGCTGCGGCTCCCTGGGTGGTTGCTGCGGCTTTGGCCTTGGCAGCAGTTGTGTTTTGGCGGCAGGGCGACCGCCAGGCGCGGCGCATTGCGGAGCTGCAGAGTGAGTCGGCGCAACAGCAGGATCAGCTCCAGCGCGCTCGTGAAATTGTGGAAACTCTGACTGCGACCGATGCAATGCGGGTGACCTTAGTAGCGGCAAAAACACCGCCTCAACCGCAGGGTAAAGCTATCTACGTGCGTGATCGTTCCAGCCTTATTTTCCTGGCCAGCAATATGCCCGCCTTGCCGACGCAAAAGGCTTATGAACTGTGGCTGATCCCTCCGAAAGGCGCACCTGTCCCGGCTGGTGTGTTCAAACCCGACGCGCGTGGCGGTGCGACGGTCATAAATCCACCGCTGCCCACTAGGGTCGAGGCGAAGGCTTTCGCGATCACCGTGGAGCCGGAGCAAGGATCGTTATCACCCACAATGCCGATTGTGATGATGGGAGCCGGCGAGTAAGAGACAGCGTTCATATCGATGGAGCAGAGCGCATTGTTATGTTGGATCAACCGAGCGTAACCCAACGAAGACTCTTTGACGAAGCGTCCACCCGAGCGAAATTTACTTGAAGGACCCCAAACAGGATTTCAGTGACGTAGGGACCGCCGTTTCGGAGACGTTCAGGGGTGAACAGACCACCCGGCAGGATGTTCTCGCACGCGGAAGTCCTGGTTCCCAAGGCGCTTGGCCTGTTTCCCCTATCGTGGGCCAAAAAGAAACAGTTCTGAATCATGACAAAAAGACGGCCACGTACCTCTTTGCGCCTTGCTGCAAACAATTCTTTACCGGCCCTTAGAATAGAGTCATTCTGGAGGTGGACGAGGAGGCGAGTTGGAACGATGATGCTCTGGTTAACCGCCGCCTCCTGGCGGAAATCAATACTCCTAAATCGTGCGGATGACAATATGGTCCAAAACTGGAGCAACGGTTTATACAGCTGCAGTGGCTCCGGTCGCAACAGGCTGGGCAGAATTGCGGTATCTAGGCAGAACATGATTCGCTGTATTCTCCTAGTGTGTGCGCTTTGTCCATCCAGTTTTAGTTCCAGCGCTATCGCGGTTATTACTTCAGAGGGCATCATTTTAGGCATCGACGGGAAGTCCGTTGATCGTTGCCTTGGACCGTGTCCCACCCGGAGGGAATCCGCGAGAATAGTTTTTGTTCAGGAACGTATCGCTTTGGGAACCGTCGGCCTATATGCGGCGCTTGGTGATGCTCACAATATTCCGCCGTACTATTTCCCAACCTTAGCCGGTCGCATAAAAAGTCGCCTTCCTACAGGCGCATCTGTCTACGATGTGTCCGAAATCTTAAGGGAAGAGGTTGAGAAAGTTTTTGCTTGGTTTGACGTGTATTTGAAACGTGGCCTTCTTCAGCAGAAGGATTCACCTGGGGAATTTCCTGTCGAATATTTGATTGCAGGCTATCAAGCTGACGTTCCTACGATTTATTCCATATCTGTCGAGGTTGATTGGGAAAAGCTATCGCTCAAGGGAATCCGACGAGTACTAGTGCATCCTAAGCCGAACGGCAAAAGAGATCTTCCCATTTATGGTGTTGGGTCAAAACGTGTCCTGCAGGAACTAAGGGAGGAACGCGGTGACCTATATCAAAGGATCGTATCCAAAGCTCCTTTGGAAAGCCGTTTGTTACTTGGAAGAAAAGAGCTTTCTGTCAATCAAGCAAGGAACTTAGTTGGGGCGCTTCTCGAAGTTGAAGCTGAAGTCAATCCAGAACAAGTCGGTCCGCCTTTTACAATCGTTGCGCTTCTGAGCAAAGGTCCGGCCCCATTGACGCGTGACTCATTTTCATTCCGAGGGTGGGCTGAGCCGGTGCTAGCGTCCGCGGTCGGAACCTGGAACGGTAGCAGCAAACTCCCTAAAAAACCGACTGCTGTGACTTCGCCACCGTCACAGCAACGGCTGCCGTCAATTGAACGAATTAACCGGATTAGCGGAGGCAGAGTGCTCCTACCACAGCGATACCCCACACGAGCAACGCCAGACTAACAGCCACTTTCCAATTGCTGTAACGGCCAATGACGAGAAGCGATGGCAGGTTAATAGCTGGTCCAGCAAACAGTAAGGCGGCCGCAGCTCCTGGTGGGCCGCCCGCCGCGAGTACTGACAATGCTAGAGGAATCTCAAATAGACTGGGCAGCGTCAGCAATACTGCAAACAGCGCAATCATCAGAATCGAGAGAACACGGGCACCGCTCAAAGCACCTGTTAGCGAAAGGTGGCTCATTATCCACATTGACGCCCAGATACCAAGCAAGATCAGAGGCACAACTCTCAGCGAGATGTATGCTACAGATTTGGCGTAGCTCGCCAGCAACCCCAACCAGGTAATCTGGTTTTCTTCAGAGGTAGAAGGTCTGATCAAAATCGGTGCTTGAGCGATCCGCGCCACCAGCACGGATCCGACCAGCACCAAGAGGAGTGCCATTGCCAGTCGCAAGGCCGAAATTCGCAAAGGGAACAACATGAAGGTCAACGTCAGAGCGGCGGGGTTTAAGGATGGCGATGCCAGAGTCACTCCAAGAGCAGGCGCTACCTTTTGGGTTCGTTGGTACACAGCTGGAAAAATCGATGCCACACAACAGGAACAAAGCATTAGCGGCGCTCCAGCCAAGGTCGCGGCAACTTGATCGCGTACAACGCTTCCTTGAAACATTCTGTGCAGCGGAGTCCGGGATAAGCTGGTGCGCACGGCTGCGCTAATCAGGATTCCGAAAATTAGAGCCGGCCAAACAATCTTCAAATAGCCAATAGCATTGTTGAAAGAGGATATCCCAGGGAATTGTAGCTTTACCAGATGCAGGCTACCGCTTGCACGGGTCTGCTGGATTTTACCGAGCCCAGCCGCCCATTTGTATTTCACCAGCAGGACCAATAACAGGACGAGCACAACTACCTGGAACACAACTTGGGACTGGGAATCAGCAGACTTAGGTTTCGCTAATGTGGGCCGGGATGACATACAGAAACTAAAATTTGGAAAACGGGAGAGGCTCTGTCAGTAGCCTCCCCCTGAATGCTGCGACTAGAAGAAGATCCCGTTGCTCTCGCTCCCAATTTGAGCGACATCGCTGACATTCAAACGGGCGGGACCCGAAACAAATCTGAATCCGTGCAGGTCTTTGGTAACACATCCCTGGCCGTTTGGATTCGGTTGGGTCGAAACGTTGCGCGGTGTTGTCGCTGTGACCGAGATCGTTGCTGTATTCTCGACAAAATCTCCGCGGAAGCAATTCGCTGAATCGCTAAAATCGGAGACTCTCCTGCTAACACCGCTCCATTCGATGTGAAGTGAGTTGATGACGCCTTTTACTAGGTTGCCTAGTGGTCGGGCGGTATTTAGGCTGTTACCGACGGTAAATGCGTCAAAAACACAGATGTTGTTTGCGTGTAAGGAGGCTGATCCGTTGTCAAGATTGACGTGGACACTTCCTTCTGGAATTTGAGCTACCCATGCGACCGAGGTCGGAGAAACGCCGGCATCCCACGAATGCAAGCCCAACGGGCTTGTGAGGCTATCCAGTCAAATAAACACGAACGCACCACGCCGCTTGACTCCGTCGGTACCGACAAATACGCCTTTCATGAACCGCATGTCAGTATGGAACGTGTAGGCAGCGGTCGCGCCCGTGTTGAGATCGGTTCCCGTTCCAGCAAAGGAAGGGAAATCAGCCTGACCGATAACTCCCTTGAAATTGAAGATCAGTGACGGATCGTGACCGGTATCGGGGCCCGCGCCCTCTACTGGCCCGGGAAAGAAGAAGTGAAGTCCTGGAGCGGCAACGTGCGGGATCGGCTCAGGGAAGTCGCACATTCCTTGAAAGCCGCACCCATTTGCGTTCTCGGACGCCCAGGTCTGACTTGGCGAGATTGAGCTAAGCAGCACAGCACTGCTGGCGGCCGTCGCAACATTACCAAAAAATCTGCGCCGCGACACTGGTGTTATAAGTGTCGAATCACGTGGCTTGTTTTTCATTGGTCCTCCTGTTCAAGAAAAAACGACTGGGAAGAATCTGCAGGCCGGAGTGAAAAGCGGTGCCATTGTGCTCCCGCTTGAAAACCATGTCAAGGCCAAATACGCCTAGCAGCGGGGGATTCACCATGGCTCGGATCGGGGAGTAGAGGGCTGCGATTATTCTGGTCTCTTGGCCTTCATGGATGAACGCAGTTAACTCAGGCACCTTAGCCGAGCGCTAGCTTGCACCCGCAACGCCCTGTTGACACACGAATGACGCACGAATAAAAGTTAGGGCGGGAAATAGGCATGGTGTTTTGCCGCCCCGACGGGCCTAACTTGCGTCGAACTGGACGCTGCCTTCGGCTGCGAAACAGAAACACTCAACAGAGTAGGTAGAATCTTGTCTTTCGCTGCCCCAATCCCGTTTCCGGACAGGCGATCGCTCGCCCTGCTGTTTTTTACTCCTCACCCTCAGATGAATCTTCGCCCGCAGCATCTCTGAAATAGTGTTGCGCCTTCACCCATGCCTGTCGAGCGACTAGCCTACCGGTGGCTCGGCCAACGAGGTCGCCGATTTCAAAGTGGATTCCGCCGTAACGGCGCGAAATCCCCGCCTGATTGGCAGCCTCAGTGAAAGTGGCCCAATAGAGCGTTACGGGACTGGCAGGAGTAGCTCCGGGCTCAATCACAGAGCTACCGACCGGGAACGTAATGGAGCCACCAAAGTAGTCGCTGCCAGTCCAGCGTCTCAAGATTTCAGCCCCCGCTGCACTGAACGTGCTATGCCCGGAAGTGCACTCCGGAAAGGGCGGTGTTGGGAAAGTGGACGGCTGATATGGAATCCAGTCGCCGCCATCCATCGGAATGGTTCCCTTGTATGGTCCACCCCACGCCATGATCGTCTGTCCGTGGAACAGGAAAGGTATGGCTGTCACGGGACGTACCGAATCAAATACTCGTTTCGCGTCCCACGCGACAACAGCGGCATCGTGGATGGCCGCCGTTAGTGCGAAGAACATCTTGGCATCGTCATCTACCGTGTGATGATCTCTTGTGGATACAAATTGTGCAAACAAATCCCAATGGCCAGGAGGCAATTCCGTCTTCGGGCCATTGGCCCAGTACTCAGCAATCATCTTTTGTCTATCATCCAAACCAGCACTGAGTGCAACGACAGCCCGAGCCTGCTGGGTGTAGGTCTTCGATGGATACGGTGCAGGCCCGAAACGGGCAATGAAATGAATAAACTGATCCGTTGACCGCATGGCGAATGGTGTGACCTTATACCACTGGGCACCAACAAAAGAAGGGGTCACGGTTGTGATTCCATTGAAATAAGTTAGCGGCTGCCAGTGATTCGGGTTGAGCGTCGAGTAATCAAAGGCGATCCCGAGCGGCACCGTGGTCGCAGGATTCGAGGGGACATAACCGCTGTAGTCCGCGTACGGAACACCGCTTGGCGTTAGATTACCCAGCTGGTTGGAACCATCGTTGTGACGAATCATAAGGACAGCCGCACATGCTACATTTCCAATTCCTGTCGGTGTCCCTCGATCTGTGGAGACGTCATTGACGTCGTATCCGAGGCTGGCCATCAGAGGATCGAATACTATGGTCTTGTCTGCAGGAAATAGGTCAACCGCCGCTCGATATGCCGCAAAACTAATGGCTTGATTCTTGTTTGCAACTGTCCGTTCCGATTTTGGCCGACGAAGAGACCCGCCAAACACAGTACCCACTGCCGTTCGGCTGTAGGCCGCCCAAGCGTCATAGATACAGTTGTGAACAATAAACAACGCGCGCGCAACCATTGGAGGTCCAAGCTTGGAATCTCGTACTCCTTGCAATGCGGCGTCATTCCATTGCACGACTACATTCGGTGATTGTGCTAATCCAGGAATGGTACAGATGCTTAGGATCGCGAGCGCAACGGCAACTTCTCGATAACGGAAAAAAGATATTCTGGGACTTGCCATTTCAGGACCTCAGAGGTTGGCAATCTCAATACGAAGCCCGCAGAGCTCCCGCTTAGCCATTTATTTGAGGATTGTCTTGCGGGTTGGAGTATACATCAAAGTACAGTAAACGGATTGCCTTGTGTTTTGATGTAAAGTCTTAAGCTGGGTACGCACGGAGACCTTCAAGTAGAATGGCTCCGCTTTTGGAGATACCGCGATGAGAGTAGGCGCACGAAATCGAATTACGGGGAGAGTCACGGATATAAAAAAGGGGAAACTGATGTGTCTCGTCAAAATCGAGGTTCCCGCCCGGTCCCGCTTGGCCTCCGTAATGACGCTTGAATCGCTCGACGAACTGGCCCTCAAGAAGGGAGACAGCATTGAAGTGATTGTCAAAGCGGTCAACGTTCTCCTGATCAAACGTTAGGGATTGGAGCTTTGATCCTAGGCCATTGGGGAACAATCACCAAGGTGTCAGGAATAGCCAAGTTGTTACTAAAGCGAGGTTAAGAATGCCACCAGGGCTGCTTTTTCTTGGGTCGTTAGGCCTATGTTGAATCGGTTATCATAGAAGTTCACAGCATCGATCAGCGAAGCACCTGATCCATTATGGAAGAAGGGTGCTCGTCCGGCTAATCCACGCAGAATAGGTCCTTTTGTCTTCCCGATGTCCTTGCATCGGCCTGTGACCAACGCTCTGCCCGGATCAGTTGTATGGAAGACTGTCTCTCCCTTGAAATCAGGAGTGGGACAGGTCAACACAAATACAGGCAGGTCCGCGACGTCCAACGGAGCACTTGCTGCCGCATCCGTTACCCCAATATTTAGTGGCGCCGAGACAGAATGATTGCCAATATTAGGAGAATCATGGCAAGTCGTGCAGGTGCCTTGAAAGCTTGAACCCAATGCTGGCAAGTCGTTCAACCCTGCGACCCCCGTTATGGTAATCGGCTTGTTGTTAAATATCTCTGCGCCTTGTGCTATCAATCGCCGCTGAGCAGTGTATTTGGAAGTTCCCTTGCCCAGGTTGAGCCACGCTTGGTAAAGCGTGAAGGCTTCTGAAGTAAAACCGGCTCCCGTAGGATTTCCGCCCAGCGGATCATTGATTCCGAGAAAGAAATTTTGCGACGAAAGATTCACTGGTCCTCCGAGAGCACCAATGGAATCTAACGGCCCCGCTAGGTTGTCTTTCGACTGAGCGACAAAGAGTTGTTGTTGGAAAGATACGATCTGTTCTAACTGTGTGTTCGTCGGTGAGGCCAAAGCTTGTGCATGCCCTAGGGTGGCATCTCTGGCCTGTGAGATTAAATTGTCATGGATGCTTCGACCGCTCGCGTTCTCCCGTCCGTCCCACATCACGGTGCTTAAGAATATGACGCCCGCGGAAGGCAGCGGTCGCCGGTACACCGAGACAATGGTGTTTCCACTGTTATCGGTCGTGAGGGCGCATCCGTAGGGATCCTTTTCCACCGTTAAGGAATATTCGGCATTGACAGGCAGCTTCATTCCGATTCGGATCAAGCCCTTGGAGAGTAGTAAGCTGGACGCTTGCTGCCGCGCTGCCACGGTCGATTGGTCCGAAGTTTGACAGTTGGTGCCATCGAAGAAGTTGAATACGGGATCAAGTCCCGCGGTAGCATTGAAACGGGCCCGCAGGGACGATGGCGTAATCGTCCAAGCATCCTCCGGTCGATGGCAGGTGTTGCAGGTACGTCCGTTTGTCCCAAGGTTCTGAAAAAACGGATTGGTAGTATCGATGAAACCTTTCGTCGTGTACGTCGATAGCTGTCCGCTCGCGTCGGGCAGTATCAGGGGGTTCGGTATTTTCGAGTTTGATTGCGCCACGGAAAAAGTTGCGCAAAGCAGCATGAAACATGCCAGCCTACCACTCGCCTTCGACCGAAGTGCGAGATGTTTAGAATAAAAATCATCACAGATTAGGGCGAGAGAGGACACAGTGGTCTCCTTACAAAACCGATTTCGAAGTCTTCGGGGGAGTATCTTCGCCGCTTTGTGGAAAAAGCCAGCGTTACGAGGGACGACTGCAGCATGTTCCCCCTAAGGAGGTTCGGTTGTCAATGAGCAAGTTTTGCAGCCCGTTCTCGTGTCCGCACCTATAGGGCAACAGTAATCGAGCCTGCCGCGAGGGTGGGGCCGGCAGTTGCCGGACTCTCCGAAGCGGCTTCAATAGTGAGAATGGTAGGCACGTGGGGGCTCAAACCCCGACCTCTACCTGTCAATTTTGAGGTCAACACCCTAAACCTCTTTGCTCATCTAGCTTTTCCGCATTTTGCGACACCTCAAAACACGTCAAAACTAGGCTATTTAAGGGCGTTCGGAGCGTTTGAAATTGCGAAAAAGCTAGATAGGAGTTGTTGACCTCAAAATTGACGCGGCAGAGGTCGTGACACCCGCACGATTCGTAAGCTGCAAACAAGTAACTCGGACTCCGCTGAGCGGCCCTCCGAGACGTGACTGCAATCCTGTGAAATTTTCTCAGTGAACAAAAAAGCCCCGTCCAGAAGACGGGGCTGAACTCAACACCTTGCACGCTATTCCGGCTTCATACCCATCTTTTTGATTATGTCTTTCTGTTCAGCGGTCCATGTGCCAGACATGTCTCCGTGCTGCACGAGCAATTTCTTCTTGGCATACATTTCTTTTGTCGTGTGGAACTCTTTCACATTAGCCTGATGCCCTGAAAGGTCCCACTCGCCGACGCCCTTGTCGTGGTACTTGAAAACGACGTTGTCGACGTAAGTGATCTTGTTACCCCAAAGATCCATCGCAGGTACCACGTTGAGCGGCTTTCCGTCGCTGTCCCGCTTCATCACGCCCTTTTCCTCGAGAATGTCGGGGATAGTCAGCGTGTATGTGTTCTCGTCGGGCGATTCCTTGAAATCGATGGACACGACTTTGCTTCCAACGATGTGTGGCGGATTCCAGCCGAACATAAACGCCAGCATCTCAGTGAATGCCTCGCGTTGCGCGGGCGTTGTACTTTTGTCGAAGTAGGCCGTGCCTTGCACTTTGCTGGCGTCGGGGTCAATCAGGTCTCCGATCAATACAGCCTTGAAGCCGCTCATCTCCACCTTCCCGTAGTGGCCATGCTTGATGTAGGTAAAATCTGCCGCGTCACAGCTTCCGTGATCTGGATGACCATTGGACCGGCACGGGCATGCATAGGCAGTGCACTGGCATTCGGTCATGCTGATCCCTTGCACGTCAAAATCGGGAATATTTTTCGGTGCGCTCTTAGCCTCGTCAGCAATCGCAAAGCCGGTAAGCGCAAACACAAGAAGACCAGCGATGCGTAAAGTCTTCATAATCTCCTCCTTCAAGAACTCCATTCGGGCGTAGTAACTGTATGGCTGCCACGTTTTGCGGTCAAGCACGCGAAGTTGCCGGGGATCGTGTTCGGAAGACCGTCAGTGCAGCCCGTGCGAGATCGCACCCAGAGTCTAAAAACCAGCTTCAGCGGAACTCGCAAGGCCAAGCGGGTCTGTGTCGCAGCGATTGGTGTTTTGTTGGCGAAAAAGTGCGCCGTGAAAGGCGCTGGACTTCAGCGGGTGCAACTCCCGCCCGGGAACTGGTTCGCTCCACCCGGTAGCAATCGAAGCGGCAGCGGAGGCAACGAAGCTGTCGGAGCTT
>Ga0070698_100001051_pt1 | contig 30385 bp, 27 predicted proteins | sample KBSK1502metaG_FD_65477 | JGI IMG/M metagenome (GOLD analysis project Ga0070698, IMG submission 65477) | Corn, switchgrass and miscanthus rhizosphere microbial communities from Kellogg Biological Station, Michigan, USA - KBS K1-50-2 metaG | ecosystem: Host-associated > Plants > Roots >...
CAGATCGAAGAGACGCTTCAGTGCAGCTCTCGCTGATCTGACTGTTGATTCGTAGGTGCATCCACGGAAGACGCGATTCTGGAGATACTCCTCGATTTTTTGATTATGGTCCTGGAGTTGTTCTTCCCACGAGATGATGGGTGGCTGCTGTATGCGTGGTGATATCGGGTTTGGAAGTTCCATAGTAAACCTTTCGTTTTTGGATTTGGTTGCTTAATCAAGTGCCTCTTGAATTTTCAAGCGCTGCTTGATTCTTTCGTTGGCCATCTTTCTGTGTAACTGATGGTCCAGAAACAGTTCTGCTGAAAACAAGTGGAAACTCGCTTGTCGATGTTTCCAATGGAATGTTTTCTGGGTTCGACGTTTTCAAAGTATGCGAATCCAGTGTTTGGACCGCACTTGTTCTTTGTGAGTAGGGGCGTAGATCAAAAGACCTGATAAGATCGTCTACAAAATGTGTGCCATGGACAGCGTTCGTGAAGCGAGGTGCTGTTAGTCAGTTTTCTTGCAAGGGCAATTCGGATGGTGGTCCATCTTTCTTCACTCAGAATAAAACCAACTTCTACAAAGAGATCCGTGCTGGTAGTGACGACCATTCACATTGTGCGGGTCACTCTCTAAGGAGAGTGAAGAGAGTCAGATAGAGGCTTCCGATTTTGCGTTAGCACCTCAAATTAACCCCAGGGGTGTATGCGATCGCGCACACTCCGACATTCGGTTGAGCACACCTAAGCGCTTAAACCAATGAATTGGGAAGTAAGAAAGAGCGATCGGCTATTGCTATTTTATGGTCCAAGATGAGACTTTTTGGCCGCTTTTCTTAATAAATCAAACCAAACACAATCTCTAAGCCGATTAGTCTGTAGGCCCATCTCAACACGGCACGCGATGTGCCCGTAGAAAAATTGACGCGTTGAGCGTAGGTACTCGCCTAATGACTAAGAGCAATTGTTGAGCCAGTGGCGGGCGAAAAATTTTGACATTGCGTGAGCGAAGTCTTAAACCGGTGTGAAGGGTCCAGATCGACGCCGAAGCGTTCGTATATGCGAACGCAATGGTTCGCATATGGGAACGCAATGGTTCGCATTTGCGAACCTCAGCCCTTTAATAATGAAGCGGAGAGCGGCTAGCGGCTACGGAGAAGGACGAACCGCTGTGAGGACAACTTGTCTATTGGCCGGCGGCATTTGACATCGGTTTGCGAGCAATAGTTCGGATATCCGAACACTCTTTAAGGGCGAAAGTCGGGATATCCGAACTTCGCCTTGCCCAATGGTTCGCTCCGTCGACGGTTTTGACCTTCCTAACTGATTAAGGAATGGCGAGAAACTAAAGAGATCGGGCCATAAATGGCTGGTCCAACCGAGATGGCACCGTGCGTGCAGCGCAGGTAGTGCTGGAAGTCCAGCATACCCCTTGCCCAAGCCTCATATAAGAAACGAAGTCATATTTTCATACAGGAGCACTATGGAAGACCAAGAGAAGCAAGTTGAGACTAGCCCGACGCTGGAGCGGAAGCGAGCGAAGTACACAGTTGAGGATGTTAGGCAGCTTTGTGGCGGCATCTCCCGTTCTACAGTGATGCGTGAGATTCGACGTAAGCGGTTGGCCTGTTATCGCGCACGTCGCACGCTGCGCTTCTCTGAAGAACACGTCACGAAGTATTTGGAAAGGGTTGAACAAGGAGTGAAATGAAAGTGTGCGGGCGTTACCTCGAGATCTCCGGCTGGCCATAATTCATAGCTCTCTCCAGCCTGTAAACTCACCTTCGTTAGTATCTCCATTTTTTCGAAAACAAAATGACTGCGGCGCATACAGGTATGTCAATATGCCTGGAGACCGTTAGGGATTATTTTCACGGCGGCTAGGGCTTTGCCTAGAAGCCCTAACGGAAAATTATTGTATGCCGTGAACGGTAAGTGGTATAACGTCATTCCCCTAAGGAAATCCCCTGGTCTAGAACCCAACCCGTTACCTTTATGAACTGGCTAATACCCGAGCAATCAGGGAAATGGTACATAACCACAACCTGTCGAGAGTGTAATATTCGATCTGTCTTAATGCCCGATGATACGAACGGCAGGGGCGACTTTCACATGCCGATGTTTTTCACTTGCCCAAGCTGTAATCATCAAGCGAACCACGAAACCGAACGCTACTGGCATCCGGCGATCGAAAGCATTGAAACTTAGAGCGGACCCTAGTGTCCAAACCAGAGATCGCGATCATCGTTCAGAATATTCTCTAACGGCACGTCGCTCAGTTTCCAATAGCGCATCAAGACTGAGACTGGAAGATCGCCTTTGCCTTTCTCGTACTTCTCGACAGCCTTTCCGTCTTTTGCGTGGACGTGCGGCGCAAATACTTCCGGCGTGAGTCCGGCACGTTCACGGATCTGTTTTAGCTTTTCAGGCAGCTTCTTGCAAAACTTTGGCAGGCTTGAATAGTCGATGTCTACAGGCATGTCGCCTCCCTGAGGTGAGTCTTGGTGGGAGCGGGAGCATGTCTTGTTACTGCTTCGGCAAGCGTAGCTTATCATCGATCACAATATGGGTCGAGATGACCGCGACGCGAACGTAACGAGCAGCACTAATAGGTTAGGCTCCCTTGTGCCCGTTTCGTCTTCAGAAATGCGAATCAAGCTACAACTTTCGCCTTCCAACGTTTAATTTACAGCTTCGTCTCAGCTTTGCGGCACCCCAAGGCATCGCACGTGACGGCCTCGATTTTCATTTTACCCGGCGGCGTGCGGTTAACAATCTGTAGACCACTGCGGCGGCTAACACTAAGATAATTGCTCGAGCAGTTTCCGCAAATCTCTCCCCAAGGATCGTTTCCGTTAACTGTCGCCATAAGACTGCTAAGGCGGTAGCGACAAGCAGCGAGACGACTGCGGCGATAATCTTAGTCCCGCGAGAGACGGGATTAATGAACACCACCTTCGGGGCTGGCGAGCGCGCCAACGCAAGAGGCGCATCGTCTTTGATTGCCTTCACGAGCGCGTCCACGTGTTTCTCAATCTTCCCGTCTAATTCAAATGGATACGTCAAACCTAGTTCGGATAAGCGCGCCTCGAAAGAGTTCTTCTGAACGATCAAAAGTTCCGAGGTGTTATCCGCTGGGCGGAGATCTAGGCGGAGCGTCACCTCGTCCGTAAATTCGCCAGATGATAATGAGGGGTGGACGCTTAACACGCGGATACGCACCCTGACCCCGCCGATCTCGACGACGCGTTTTTCGATGGCCTCAATAATCTCTTCAAAGCGCCCGCGGTCCTTAATAAATTCGCTGTTCGAACTCATAGGATATAGACCTCTCTAGGGTCTTCGTCACGATACGGGGCCATCTGCATACCCCCGGCCGTGAAAGTCTTCCACACCTCGGGCCAGTCTCTTATATCGTGGATCATATCGTAGGTCTCTAGCTTGGTGTCAGCCTGATAGACCTGGGTCGGGATGCTGCTACCGTTAAATACGACTCTGTGATTACCCCCGGTACGAACTTCGACCTCGAGGGTCATGCACATGAAGGGCACACCGCCTCCGAAGAAATAATAGCTAGCCGCTCTCACCAGGCGTTCTCTAATCCGAAAACCCACGTCTATCTCAATCTTCACCCCCCAGGACTCGAAGCTCGGTTCGATGAGTTCGGGCACCACTTGACCGCTTCCGCGGGTGTATTTGGCTACCGGGAGTGGCGGGCGATCGCTTAGTAGCTTGACCGGCGGTGCCGTCCAACCGACCTCGTAGGTACCGCTCATCTCAAACCTGGTCTGTCCTTCGTCGGTCCGCCATAGGCGCATTTGCGGCAGCCAGACGCACGCTCGGAACTCTCTCTCCGACCGCCAACGGACGAGGGAATTCGCGGCCGTCGAGGCGGTTGCGTCCAGTTGCCGCTGAAGCGATTGATACGTCGTTTCGAAAGGGACGGGAGGCGGCCTATTTCCGGTCTGGAACAAAACCTGTAAAGCCTTCTTGAGGCCGGGAATCTTGCGGTACCACGGCGGCCGCCAGGTTGCTGGGACGTTTTTCGCGTGAGAGAAGTACGCGACCAGAATCAGTGGCGGAAGTACCTGCTCTTTGTAACCCATCGGCCACGTGACAACGTTACCGACATCGCGCCTGTCGCTCGCGTCGAGGGCCCACAATGCCCTATTCATACACAGGTTCCTTACCGATACCTAAAAGGCAGACTGTAGCACGAACTCCTTCGTCTAGCCCTAATTACTTTATGCCTTTACGATGCAAGCCGATCTGCATTTAGGCTGCGGCGACAACTCATTGAACCGGAGCGCAGATAGCTTCCTTTTATCATTCTTCCTTCCGATGTAAATTATGTGCTGCTCGCTACCGTGCGATGCTGACACTCCATCTGTAAGAGTTGAGAGTCTAAGTCGAAACGGCGATTTGCGTTGTTCGGCGTAATATATTCCGTTTCGGTTACTTTGGGTTGAATTTGGTCTGAGTGCGAACCGCAATCACAGTTAGCCCCCCGATCACACGCCGCTTTGCATTGATGCATGAGATGAAAGATGAACGCATCGCCGTGTTTGGCCCTTTTAAGGTCAACCAGGAATTTGAACTTCGCTCGTTGACCAGGCCTCATCTCAAATCGCGCTTCGCAGTTGGGAACTTTTAACCGACCGTAATTACCTCTAGCTGAGGGCTTTTCGGTATTGTTGCGAATACGAGCGTCGGGAAACCGTTTGAACTCCATGCTGAACTGCGGGATGCTGGTGGTTCGGAATCGCTTGAAATCCGTTACGCGTTTGAGCGCGTTTCGCGCTGCCTTAAGGACATGCTTTGCCGGCTCCGGGTCAAGAATGGCGCGCAGCGTGACGACCTCGGGCGTTTTGTGGTTCGGGTTAACCGTATTTACGGTTAGCTCGCAGGGCGGGTCGCATGCCAAGATCGTGATGTTGTGCTGCGCAACGTGCTGCTCGATCGGTAAATCAAACGTGGTCGTCAATGGCGAGTCGGTGTCTGGGTAAGCCTGGGCGATTAGACATTTTATGCCCGGGCCAACCGGCTCAAACCATCAAGGCGTGCGTCTGAGCCTTCCCCCTCAATCCGAGTTGCAGAACTTTCTTGCAGAATCTCACTATGCTGTCTTAGATCGTAAGTTCAGACAGCAAAATCTCAAAGTGCTTGAATACAACGCGGATTAAGTTATAAGTTGAGCTTGTAACTTGAAGCGATTCCCCGCCACGGTTTTAGAAGTTCCGGTTTCCATTCGAACAAGGGACGCTTTCGTAGAATACCAGGCCAATGTTTACGTATGCGCTTATCCCGTACTATTAAGGGTCTATTCATTTCAGGAACGATTCTGGCTCTCGGTGTCTCACTGTGCGAACTCTATGCGCGTCACATCGGTCTTTATCAAACATGGAGTTGGTCGCTGAAAAAAATTCCTTACAGTGCGCGTGACAATCTGAAAATCTGGAACAGGCGATTTTACGAAGAGAAGAACAGTGATTTCCGTGAATGGCCCATTCAGATCGAGCTATTTGATGCCTCGAAGTCCACGCCTCGTTATCTTTTCAAACCGAACTTGCGTATGGCTCTCCGTAGTGACGGTAAGCTCCAGCCAGCAGGCTCAGATGAGAGAGTCTATTGGTCTTCTAATTCTTTGGGGTTTCGAGGGCCTGAGATTCCCTTTGTGAAAGCAGCTGGTGCCCTTCGAGTTGTTTGCCTCGGAGCTAGCACTACCGAAGGAGTGCAATCCGACGATGAAACTTATCCACACTTTCTGCAACAAGAGCTGGATGTTTTGTTGGCCGGCCGTGCTGTAGAAGTGGTCAATGCTGGCTATCACGGTGAGAACATAGACGACCTGCAGGAGATCTTCATACAGAAAGTTTTGCCACTCAAGCCCGATATCGTTATTTTCTACGAAGCTGCGAACAACATCGACTGGTCAGAGTTTCTAACCGCGACTCCTCAAAGCTGCTGGGAAGATTGTTGGCTACAACAGCGTAGTCGCTTATACAGCTACGTTTGGAAACGAAGCGCACTTTTCAGACTCATCTCAGAAGGTCTGGGCCGGAATCAGTATCGCTTGCGTCCGCTAACACATGTTCTTGATGAATCTCTGCCTAAAAGATCGATAACGCATTACCGAACGGTTCTTGACGAACTCGTGCGTGAGGCTACCGATAACGATGTCGTAATGATCTTGTCGTCGTTTCAGACGTTGGCAAAAGGAGATTTGACAGTCACACCTGAAGAGAATCCCTATCTTTTTCATGAGGTATATCTTCGGATGTATCCCCTGACGCCAGGTGAGGTGGCCCGCGTTTATGATCTGTTCAATCGACAAAGCGCCGCCGTAGCTCGTGAGGTTGGCGTGCCTTACGCCGAGCTGTCTCCTGATTTTTCCAAAGACGCCCGCTACTTTACATTTGATTACATTCACCTCAGTCCGGAAGGTAATCGGCTCTTGGCGAAATTACTCGCAGCCCATGTGGTTAGGAGTGTCCAAATCGGAGGCGATACTTCGTCCGGGCACAATCGGCCTACTCGCCTTTTGCAAGGAGCGCGTAGATCCTGATTACGAGATCCTTACGGAAATAGTGTTGACGGGCCTTCTCATTCGACATTTTCGTCCACAACTTATCGTAGGTGCCTTCACTGTCTTTGGTGACATCGAATTTATCCGAGCGTAGATAATCCGACAATTCCATTAGAGCATTTACCGTCTCTTCCACACTCTTGGCATACAACTGAAGATCCGCGTGCAACTGTTGTGATTCCTCGCCAGTAAGCTTTAGGCTGTTAGAACGCGTTTCCAGATTTCCATACCACCACCATGCCATCTCATCTAAGGCTAGTCGACGAGTAAGATATTCTTTTTGGAATTGGAGTCGATGTTCTTTCAGCGCCCCGGGATCTAACTGCACTTGCCGCTGAAATTGCCACATCAGCGTGGCAAGAGCATTATTCTTGCTGTTGAATTCCGTATTGCGATCTGAGAACTCGTATGCCAGTTTCACCCTCGCCTCACGCAGTGCTTTTGTTTCATCGGACCAGGCAATTATTCGCGGGCCTAGATAGGCGGTTATTAAGCTGCCGATAATCAATAAAACAAAATTATGCTGCGACCACTGATTGACCTTCCTGGCGAAATACTTTAGATACCCCCACCATCCGGCAAGCTTCCGGGACCTATTCTTATGTGTCTCACTTGATGTGTTCATATTTGTTGTCGATTCAGTTTTCATATCGCAAATCTCCATTTCAATTCGAGGTCGTCCGGTTTGACTTCCAGGATGAGGACGACTCCGAGGGGCTTAGTGATGAGTGATCTTGACTGAGAGCTAACGAAGAAAAACATGGAGACAGAGCGAGTCAGCTTATACACCCTTCTAAAGTGAAGGAGCAACTCTTGTTCTTGGCTCGTGTTCTTGACTCATCGCGTCACCTCATTTGCTTTTGCTCCCAACAGCCGACTTTTAATCAGTGGTGATGAAACTGGCGTGTTAATTGTCTGGGGTCCTACTTCCTTCCCGCGAAGATGCGAGGTGAGAACCTCGTTTAAAAGGTAGCGAGTCACAACTACGAAGGAATTCAACATACTTGTACTTCTAAGAAATGGAACCAATAAATTGCCGGACGTTTACTTGTACTCATCCAAAAAATGGAACCATTAAATTGCCGGACGTTTTGGAACCAATAAGTTGCCGAGAGTGCGACTAAAGAACAGCGGGTAACAATTTACGAAGGAATTTAGGGTAGTTTGTACTTTTTGGAAGAATTGGAAAAATTTGGAACCAATAAATTGCCGGGCGCTATTGGAACATTAAGTTACCGGAGCGGCAAATTAATGGGTCAAGTTGTTGTTGGAGGGGACAAACTCTTCAGCGGCGGCGGGCCATGCGGGACAATCTTCGCAACTTTTTCCTGTCGCCACCGGCAGAAATGCTCAGTTTCTTGCAACAGTTGCGAGGATCGCTGTAGAAAGATTTGTTAGGCTGCTTCGGTTCAAATCCGCAGATCATCCAATAGATTGTAATCGTTCACAGCTAAGACGGCGTCACACACGGTCTGCGCGAGTTGGCGATTGTTCGCAACGCCCAAATCCCAAATAGGCCGACACGATCGCAGACTGCTGTTCCATTTGGGAGTTCCGTTGAGTGCAAGTGGTTGACCGTCAGCCGTTCGAATCGTGCGGTAAAGGAGTCCGTCTTCGCGATTCACCTCAAGGTCCACTGCGTGTCGGAAGCGCGTTGAGTGTTCCTGGTCACCGACAAAAACGCGGTGGGTTTGTGGTAACCGCCCATTGACGAAATGAACGTTTTGGCGAGCGCGCCGGATATTTTCAGGTCGCGCATGCGTTGCGCGCTGGCCGCCATAAATGATTTCGGCAATGCGCAGAGCGCCAAACAAGTACCAACCAAAAGAACCGTCGAAATGTTTCCAAGAGCTGCCACCGTTTCCCCAGAGCATTCCCCAAAACAAGAGTATGTCGCCTTCAGCGACCTGTTGTAGCGAACCAGCGCAACCGTTTGCGCAGTCATCGCCATACGTCAGATTAGTCCAATCCGGGTCGTCATGTGTTTCCAAAGAAGATGTGCGAACAAATGGCCTGCACGAACGCGGATAATTGCGAACCCAAGCCCCGCCCGCGTTGGGAAACGGCACAAAGAGAAAGGAACCGTCCTGAAAGAGAGGACTACGTGCGACAGCGCTATGCGAGCTATTTGATCCGATGTTGATAAGAAATACTCGGCTCATGTTCCTTCAAGAGAGCAACCCAACCAACGACCCAAGCTCAGCGACAGCGGCTACTGGGCACCGCTTTACGCCCGCAGCGTTTCCGCTGCAGCGGATAGTTAGGCGGCGAGGTCATTTCGAATGAAACGGTGAAAATACCCACATACTCAGACGTGATGTCGCTGTAATCAATAATGAGTTGTTGGGCTAAGGGTCACCAAGCATTGGCATTACAGAACTTTAAGCAAGAAGGCAACAATGTCAAGCGCGAAAGAACCAATTGCCAACATATCTTGGGAGGAAAGTTGAATATTCCCAACTGAATAAGTTTGGGTTTGGGTTGGCTCCGGAACATAAGGCTTATACACAGAGGAGAGCACCCCTAGAATGTTGCTTTCACCCCCGAATACGAATTGACCGGTTTCTTGCCACGCCCACGTGGAAAGCTCCTTAACATTATTGGCACGAACAAATTGGATTCGAATTGCATAAGAAGTATCTTCCTCGCAGACCTTATCCTCAAACATTAACATTCCCATGTCGCCACGCTTCATGCCAAGACCAATCCCAACAGACATTCCCACTAGCCTTCCGCTACCGCTGCGCTGAGAGATTAATTCGGGCTCAGGGGCTGAGACCGCCCATAATTGTTCCTGATTGTGCATTAGAAGGAATGTTCTAGCACCCTTCTTAAAAAATTGTCTTTGCGCTTTTTGACGTAGGTTTGGTAGTTGAGAAGTAGATATTCTATTCTCAGCAACCGCAATTTGTAACGCAGCTTCGATGATACCCGGGTCAACTTCTAAGACTCCCCATACAGCATCGGATGCACCTCTCGAAACGACTTTTTGCGCGAAAAATCTTCTATAGTCTTCAGCATTGGTGAAACTGAGAGTCTGCCAAGCTAGGCTGGAATGACAAGCTACGGATTCGGCCACCCGATTATTTATTATGGAGATCAGTTCATGGTTCTCATAAGGGTGAAACTGTCCACTATACTCATTGCACGCCAATATAGAGGAGACTAATCAACACTGCTGAAAACGCTCGTAGTCGATCTCTCATCGTTTACTCCAATGGAGACTAGCGAAAGCATCCAACGAAGAGGAGTCTTCCCGCAGTACTCGCCGCTTCGCGGAGTTCTGGATTACTCCATCTTGACACCCGGCGAGAACTGCAGAAAGAATCCTGACACTCCCGCCAAACTGGACGAGAGAAATATTAGTATTTCCGCTTGCAAAAGAGAAGGTCGCGGAATTGCTCACAGCCCCATACGGGACAATCGTCGCAACTTTTCCCAGTCGTCACCGGCAGAAATGCTCACTTTGTTGCAACAGTTGGACATGCGGGAGCGCCCTATCTGCGACTCATCCGAGTCGTACTGTTTGCGCTTAGGTCGAAATCGTGTCGTTCTGCGGGATATTTATTTTGCCCCAGAGATATTTAACGACGCTATCGACGAATGTAAACACTTCAAAACGCTGGCCGCATGATCGATCAAGTTGTGACTTGAACTAATTACTTGCCGCGGCTGGAACCAATTCTTTGCCGCAAGTTCAATCAAAACCGAGAGATTTCGCATCTCCACCTTGTCTGCGATTCGTGTTTTGGAACCCTTAAATTGCCGAAAGTGCAAATTGGAATTTAAGCATTGCCGGAAGTGCAGTAGTGAAAAAAAGTAGGTCAGCGCTCGTTGAGAATGCGGTTCGGCTATCTGATGTTAACCTTCCAGAAAAAAGGAATTGCTCCTTTAACGCTGTTCAATCTTGGCGTCACAGATCCAGAGCTCCTCCTGAAAGCACCAACCCCAGTGGCAGTATTCACCCTCATTCGCAAACGAATCCCGACGCACGCATTAACCTTTTGCTCATACTTATGCAGCGGTGAAATTCTGCCGCGCACTAGGGTTGTGGCAATGTGTTCTTTAGGTATGACAATAAAGATGAAAGCGCAGCCGGTTCTCAGAGAAGCGATAGTAAACTTATTAGTGGTTACATCTTTCAACTAACCCGGCTTAGTTCAACACCGAATTGTGTGGCGGCTCCTTGCGTGTAGCGCAGCTTGCATCACCACTCCGCGCCACACTAATTCTTAATTCGTTATATCGCGTCCGCACTACCACTCGCTATAGGGCCTGCCTCCCGACGACTTGGCTGAGGACGAGCTATGTACGTCCACGACACCCTTAGGGCCTTTAGCCAGCTTAGGATCTTCCCCGATTGTGACCTTCCAGTCCCGCTTCCCCGTCATCGGGTCCTCCTGGATCGAGCGTATGTAGCCGGTCCCCACCAGGTCTTCGAGCGACTGAGGAAGAGCGCCCTTATCGTTGGCGTATTGCTTTATCATGCCGCGCATGACTCTCAGGTCTTCCCGCAACATCGCCTCTTTCGCTGCCGAGACCGTTTTGTCATTCGCGGAATTGCACGCGCCGCAAGCGCCGGTGAAATAGGCCAGGGCGACCAGAGTAGGTAACAGGGATAGACGGTGAGACGTATTATTCATAAGCCCTTCTACGGCATAAGTCGTATGCCCATCAGCAACGGTATAACTATATCTTGATCTGGATAAGAATCGAAAGCGCCTGATATTTTGTACTCACCGAACTTGTCCTATTCTTCTCAAGAGGCTCAGGGTCAGCCTTCGTTTGGAACGGCGAAAAATTATTCTTGGTCGTAACAAGAAGTCAACAGGCGGGCCCGAATTGAAATCTACTCTGTCTTCTTCGGATATAAAGCACTTCAGCGAACCTAGTACCTTAGCGTCTGATATCGCGCCTCAAAAAGCCCCTGCTCACGATAAAACTAAACGCCACCTTGCTGGTGGCCTTTTCGGGATTTTTTAATAAGCAAAAATTTCTTCCCTAAAGAACTCGAACTCGTCCATTGGCCTTACGAGCCTCAAATTCAGGAGCCTACTTCCTTTCGCGAAGATGCGAGATGAGAACTCGTCTAAAGATAGCGGCGACAATTACGAAGGAATTCAAGATAGTACTTTTTCGAAAATTGGAACCAATTAATTGCCGGGCGCTATTGGAACCAATAAGTTGCCGGAGTGGCAAATTAATGGCTCAGGTGACACGATCCAACAGGTGCAATAAGTAAGTTGTGACTTGAAGCAATTCCTTGCCGCCGTTGGAACCAATTATTTGCCGTAATTTCAAACAAACCGAGAGATTTCGCATGCCCACCTTGTCTGCGATTCGTGTTTTGGAATCATTAAATTGCCGAAAGTGCAAATTGGAACTTAAGCATTGCCAGAAGTGCAATAGTGAAAAGAAATAGTAGGTTAGCGCTCGTTGAGGATACGATCGGGCTGTCTGATAGTAGGGATGACAATACGACGACGCTGCAGCCCGTTCTCGGCGATGTGAAAGCGATAGGAAAGTTGTTAGGCAGCTTCCGCTTCCGTCAGTTGTCCCATTCGCACGCCGCCCGACACGAATTCTTAATACGTTACGCGCGTGCTGATGCGAATGTCATCTATATTTCTTATCTCTTCGAGTTAGCAAGTCACTCAGCCTGAATACCTGGGTTTTTACTGCTGATGATGCTTTTTATCGTCTCTCGGAGCTTCATTTCAAATTCCTTCATTCCCGGAGGTGTATACTCGTAAACTATTACTCTGAGATGACGAATATCAAATGGCATATCATCAATTGCTTGAGTTATCAGTATCGTTTCGATTCCGAGCGTATGCGCTATGCCAATCTCATAATACACATTTGGGTTCCTGCCCGTGCAGTCTGCTATTACAATGTCAGCAAAGTAAATCGCCGACCAAATTTCATACATGATTACACCATTTGTAAAAAAGTCGTCAGCGCGCTTACAAATTAGTCCTAGTTCCTGAGTGATAGGCTTGATGTGATCATCAAATATCGGCTGTAATTTCGGATCAAAGGGCATCAATACAAAGACATCCGGAGATCCCCAGTACTTTGTTGGCGCACCATAGATCGACTTCGGACCACCTCCAAGATTTACTTCCAATGCTTGTTCGATCTCAACAGCTAAAGGCGATAAGTAAAACCTCCAGCTTCGCATATCCTCTTCAGATGCATGTTCGATTCTTTTAAGGTGGACATTACCGTCATTGTCATAAGCTTCAATTAATCCCCAGCGCATAAGTTCTTTCAGTGGATAGACATATTTTTGGCGAATTGTCTTTGCCGGGTCATCAACAGAGAGATACATCTCCGATAGCGGCAAGTCATCTATGGAGCAGCCTCTTTTTTTCTTAACCGTTTTTATTATGTGAACCATCGAAGGATCAGGCATATTACTTAATCCTATTTATTGGTCTGATAGGGCTCATCCCTAAATTCGCCAGCCTCCATAAGTTGAGGTCAAGGCAGACGCGAGGTACGACCGTTTGTATATCATACAAACGCAAGATTTTACATGGTTCACCAATAGTGTTGTCGCGCGTGCGTCGATAACGAATGTATGGCTCAAGGGGCGTGCCAACCGTGCAACAAAGTATTCTTCATAATCCGTGAACAGTCTCGAGCGGAGTGTAATCTTTTAGAAGCTTCGATTCATGGGTGAGGCTCCAGATTAAATGGTCCGAAGCAGCGAATAACTTCACACGACCTGCAGGTGGCGTTCGTGAATGTGTATTTGACGCAGAAGCTAAAAGTGCCGGTGCAGTTTCCACTCGGCGGTGGCGGCACTTTCAAATTGAAGGGAAAGTTTACGCCGCCAGTCAGAGACGCTCCACTGCCGTACCAGATAGCTTCTGCGCCGTTTGGAACCGGCAGCGAAGGAGTGAAAAGCGGCACCGGATCAGCGCTCGTTATGTAGGCGCCGAATGGTCCACTAACACCGCAACTTGCCGGCGTGTAATTGACTGACGCGTTGATAATCGTCGCCGTGACGCGAGTAATATTTCCCGGGCCCGCCGACAAGTTCGACTTGACCTTGAAAACGCCGATCGAGACGGGAGTCAGACTAGTCGAGACCACCTTAGTGCTGAAGCCAATGCAACATTCGCCGAGGTGAACGTCGCAATCATTGAGGACTAGTCTACCAACGGAGATACAGCCCGTGGCGTTCGTTGCCTGAACTGTGATTACTCGAGGTCCAGTACCATTCCAATTGATATTCACGCACGAACCGGTTGCTGTCGCCGGAGTGCCACCCGTGACATTCCAGGTGTAGGTAGCGCCCGAGACGATCGGACTTGCGCAGTATTTCCCCGATACAGCACAGGTGTAGTCGGGCGCGAGAATCTTCGGCACCGGGGGAGACGGATCACAACAGGGGATCTCGACATCGCCGATCCGGGTCTTGTCAACCTGTAAGATATTGTTGTTCCCATCGATGAGTATACTATTCTGCCAGTCTCCACCACTCGAGGGCGTGCCCTGAAGACCATAGACCCAATTGTTCGTCTGAAATATGAGATAGTCGCCCGTCATCCATACTAATCCCTTCGGACCGGTATCATAGTCGCAGCCGCCCGCCGCATTTTCCTGCGTACCCTGACCGATGCGAAATTTGAGTAGGTTAGGCTGTGTCCAGGTCGGACCATTGCGCACATACTCCATCGCGCGTGCATCGTGCGCAGCAGGAACATTATCACCACCCATTGCCCGCTCGGTAACCAGCATGTGGCCATATGGATCGAAACTGATATCGGAAACCGGATTGGAATAGTTTCCTCCAATGTTGTAGGGCGGCAAAGAAACGCGCAAGGTCGCGGGCCCCACAAAGTTGCCAGCACTATCTAACTTGACGGACCAGATCTCATTGACGAGAGTGGAACTTGGTCGAGCTTGATCCGTCGACCAATCACTGTAAAAGAGTTCTCCATCATCCGGATTCACTTGCACGGCAAAAGGACGCCGGCCCAGTTGTGTATATGGTGCGCCGGGATTAAGCGATACATTGTCAGTATCGAGTATCTGTGGTCGGGAAGGTGACGCGAACGGCAGGTTCATCCCGTGGTCCCATACGCTCTGAATAGTGCCGTTCAGGTCAATGCTGTATATACGCCCATCCTCGAAATTACTTACCAAAAATCTCTTGTACTCGCAGCTGTAGTGGAGGTTTCCGAGCCCCGGTCCAGTGTTAGGAATTTTGTTGCTGCCTGCAGTATAGGTGTGGCTGGCGGGATCCGTCTGAACGAAGACAGTCGCCGATCCCGTGTTGGCGTTTAGTTTGTAGATATCACCATGGCCTGTAGAAAGTGTTCCCTGGTTATTTGTGCCATAGATTCGGGTAGAAGCAACATAGATATTCCCGCTGTCGTCGAGTGTCAGACCAAAGGCATCGCCGATTGTCAGTCTCGCCCAATCCGGATGAAAATAGATATTAGTGGGGGGCACGGAATTGGGACCCCAGTTCACGGCGATCGGAGCACTTGCCTGATTTCTCAAGTCCCATGTCACCACCGAAGGATCGGTACCAAGAGGTGCTTGATTAGTCGCGACCGCTATCTGGCCGGTAAAAGAAGCATAGGTTGAAGAGGAAAAGTTTGGAATGTTCTTTAGCGGCGGCTTCTTGCCACAGCAAGTGTTGAACTTCCGTGGTATTTCTGAAGGCGTCGGAAGAACGGTCACAGCAGGCTTCGGATTTTGCTGGTTGACACTCTGCGCTCCGGCTTCGCCTGACGAAGTGAGCGATTCAACAAGACTTAACGACAAAACAAAAGTGAGAACGGCCAATGCAATTAGAGTTCTGTGAGGCATGATGTTTCTCCACAAGGTTAGGGGTTAAGGAAGCTCCCAGGTTTGAAATCAACTGAGAGAGAATGATCCGATCTTTTCACCACACGCCGATGGGCTTGAGCGTAGGGCCCACAAAGCCGCACGCAATGCCGTTCGCATGGTGGTATCTCGCGTGAGTCCATAAAACGATATCTTTGCCATTGATATTTTCGGCGTTGAGAAAATTGCTGATGTGGGCAGCGTCTCCGTTGGGACCCGCGATCGCACCGCCGTCATCTATTTCATTCGGGTGATACAGCAAGGCCCAAACATCGGCAACTGCCCACGGATCTGCGACACCGTCATTTGGCCCGGGAATAATCTGATAACCTCGGCCCGTAATCTTGTCCCGGACCCTCCATATGCGGCCAATGATCGGGACGTAGACCTGGCTCATTTCGGATGGTCTAATATTCCAGACAAAGTTACGTTCTTCGATCACATCGTTGGGAAATCCGTCTATATCAAAGTCGAAGCGCCAATAGACGTGATGATTATGATGCAAGGCGGTGCAATAGTCGGTGACCGCCGAAAAGGCGAAGCGCGGTTCGATGGTGCCGTCGGTATAGAAAATCCATTTCTGAATGTAGCGGTACCAGCCGGCCTGCATCTCGGTGGTCAAAATTAGTTGCTTGGTCCCCTTCTCTACCGCTACGCCCGAGAATGAGCCCGAATCCGTCCCCGGATGATCACAAACGGTTTTAGGCGGGACCGTTGGTTCTGCATACCCGATTGACAAAATATTATTGGCATCGAAAGGCACAAGTGTGTTTTGCCAGTCGCGATATGACAAGTCAGCACCGCCACAGCCGCCGGGGTCGTATTTCACATTCAAGACGGGAACGTCGGCTTGCCAGAAGACCCGACGGCCTTTGAAAAACACGTGGCGCAATTGCAGCCCGCATCCATCCACGCATCCCGTTTGGTCTGGCGGCGTCCAGCACAAAGACCAGACCGGGTTCGAGGCGGGCCAATTGATCTTGTATGGTGGGTTACAGTAACCCGGCACAGCTTGACCGAAGACACTTGTCCCAGCGCTTAACAGCAGAGCCAAGCAAAAAACGACTTCTAAAAACCAGAATAGAATCGAAGAGTTGATTCTCACTTTGTGTGCAGACTAATTCGATTGCATCGAACAGTCATGCTCCGCTCAGTAATTATTTCTGGATAACGCAATGATCCGGTCGTTTAGGTCTACCACTACAACTCGCAGCAGGCGAGTTCGATCACCCGAGAGTAGCTGGAACTGGATGCAACGATGAGGCGGCTTGTGCTCGTTAGGGTCGGCCACGGCGAAGCCTCCTTCAATAATAGCTCCCTCGCGCAGAACACTCGCCAGCGAGCGATCCTGGCGAATAACTTCAGCGGCTTCTTGCCTCTCTTCGCCCGAAGGCTGCGGCCGTCCGCGGAGTTCTTCTTCCGCTAGAATCTCACCGGTCGAAGAGTCAACCAGAAAACGTGTAGCCTTGCTCGAGGTGTAGTTGAAGAGCACGACAACAGCGATGCGCAGTTCTTTTGTTTCGTCTTTGCGCACCTTGCTGTCAGGAGCGAGTGCAACGCTGAGAACTCGGTAACGTTGATTTCTGAGCGTTGCTGCGAGCCTGGGCGTTTCCAATAACGTGCGAATGATCCTTGTCTTTTCCTCCGAGGTAAATGGTCTTGCTGATTGGCTCTGAGCGTTCACTTCATTGCTCTGCGAAGGTTTTTGTGTTTGATTCCTGTTCTGTGAAGCTTGGCTGTGAGCAAGAAGACTCGCAGCAATGAAGAGGTTTAAGACGGGGGAGATTCTTCTCATGCTTAGACCATCAAACGACTGGAAAGTTGGAGGACTCTTCACAACATCGCAAGTATTGCTGCTTGAGGTACCAGCGAATACCCGGAAGACTATTCCTCCTGCGTGTCCGAGTCAAGCTCGCGATTGACGCCTCGCGATTGACGCCAGAAATCTACCTGCATACTCGGACCGTCTCGCTCAGCAGCTCCTCTGATTGGCTCGGATACGGTTTGGCTGTAAGCAGGGTGCGGAATTTTTCTACCACACAATCCCTGACGGCTTCCGAAGTTCATGGAAGAGGAGCAAGCCCTCCGACTGCTGCAGCGATGAGGCTGCTGAGTGTTGGGGGGTACAGCTTTCTTGTTGGGACATTGATCACCTTGTAAAGCCACGGTGCGTTATTCATGGATCGGCACTTCGAAGTTGACCAGCACGTGATCATCTCAATTGATCGACTCGCTTCGAACTTCAGCGGTTGGCTAAACGTCTCGCTACGACGGAGAGTTGAAGGCTCGCATCAAGGATCTTGCAATTTCTCATCCCCACCGCGAACTCTAAACAGTCCAACGTGTCTTCAGCCTTTCGCCCGACTCGAGCATTTACTTGTCCTTCTCCAAAAAAATGGAACCATTAAATTGCCGGACGTTTTGGAACCATTAAGTTGCCGCGAGTGCGACTAAAAGAACAGCGGGTAACAATTTACGAAGGAATTAGGGTAGTTTGCACTTTTTGGAAGAATTGGAAAAAAAATGGAACCAATTAATTGCCGGGCGCTATTGGAACCATTAAGTTGCCGCAGCGGCAAATTAATGGTTCAGATTACATAAGTGAATGTAAGTTGTTCAAAAGAAATGGCGGAGGGGACAGGACTCGAACCTGCAATCCGACTATTGATGTTCTCACACTCACATTCGTCTGACAGTTCGTCCTGAATATGCTTGCGTCTCGATTCTTAAGCCTCAAGCAGAATCTCTGGATGTTTTTTAGCGATGGTTAATAGCTTAAGTGCTGCGTCACCGGGTTCTCTCGAGCCTTGCTCCCATGCTTGGACCGTTTTCGTGCTAATGTTCAGCATCATCGCAAACACCGCTTGAGAGCAATTGAGTTTTTGTCGTATCTGAGCAATATCCTTGGGTGACATTGCTTTAGGCGGACGCGGAGCTTGAATTCGCGTTACCTTTAAATCGCGACCCTTTCCACGCTCAAAGGCAAGTGCATCTTCCATGGCGTTCCTGAGATCGGCAAATGCCTCGTCACTCATATAGTTCGTTTTATTTGTCTGCACCTTCCGAGTCTTTCCTCTCTTCATGACTCACTTTCCCTTCTAATCTGCTGGCTCAGCGCGCCAATGATGCGCGTTTGATCCGGTGATAAGTCGGATTGGTCGCCTTTGCTGAATAGATACAACAAATGAATTCTGCCGGCGTGTTCGAGGTCAGAGATACAAATATCGGTAGCTACCGCTCTTGCCTCGCGATGAGCCTGGGTCAGCCGCTCGTGCCTTTCGAACGCCATGAGTCCCCTTCACAATATCGCCACGCTGAGGATTTTGGACAAGCTCAGATTGAATGTTAATCAAGTCCTCAGCCGGCAATGCACCCATTTGTTTGGAAAATACCTTCGATTCAACGAATTCAAACCAGACAATATCATCTGTTCTCCCAATGCATTATGACTATACCACTGAGTAGTATGGCAGTAAAAACCATCGAATAGCGGACGGGCCATTAGGTTCCCTGCTGCCTGGCATTTCTCACAATGCTCGCCGTTGTGGCATTAGCTTTTTGAAAAGGGGTTGATTCATCGATCAAATATAGCTGCTGAAAGGAAGATTGCGAGAAACCGTTTCACCCACCCCACAGAAATCCTAATAGTTAAAGTACCAGCTTTCAGATTCTTCCCCTTTGCTAAAGCGGTTCATCAATAGCGCCAATCTGGCCCATTATCCGCAGCGGCACGATATTTGACGATGGATACAAAAAGGGTTAAAAAAGGGGGACAAAAAGGGGGACACTCCTGGTTCGTCTCTTTGAAACATGCCATTTTGTTTAGGCCCGCGTAGCTCAGTGGATTAGAGCGTTCGCCTCCGGAGCGAAAGGTCGCAGGTTCGACCCCTGCCGCGGGTACCAATTTTCCCTGCACGTATGAGTTCAATTGAAGAAACTGAAAGATATCGACAGTTATTAGAAAACTGTCTAACTGAGCTGATTAAGCGAATAGGACCAATTCGTATCGGAAGGCCCGAGCAATTCCCTTACGGGTGGCGCAAAGCGGCGAAGGGACGAACTGTTTGGAGAATTCTGGAGGAAGCAATAATTCAGAACTTGGAAAAACATCATGAAAGTCTCGGCCTAATAAGAGTCGTTCCCTCTTCATCAGAAGTAAGCGTTTTCGACGCCCAACTATTCTTTGAAAATTGCAATGACCTATACATCAATGTGAAATCCGCTGTGCAGGGAGGGCGAACAAACAAAGATGACATCTCCAAAGCGGTCGGACTTCGGACGTTTTACGAGGAGGATATGTCGCGCGAGCTATTTATCGCGACTATCGTAATAGACTTTAAAGCCGAAATGCAGATCGATCTATTAAGATGCGCAGTGATGCCGATCGCCTGGATACCAGACATATATGTGAATCCAAGTAATAACGGAAATCTTCAATCATCAAAGTACAAGAACCTGGGAGAGGCAACTAAGCGGACAAACGAACAGTTCTTTAGCGAGTTACTACTTGCTTCAGAGGTCGCCAGAAAGACACGTGAAAAGGCCAAGGAAAAGCAACGTGAAAAGGTCAAGGAATTAATCAAAGAACTGGTTGAGGATGTTACTGACAGCGAGGAGCTAGGTTGATCGCAGCAGGCTGTTGCAGAACTTCTTGATTCGATTCAATTCGTTCTTTGGCAAGCTCAACTCTGCAGTTACGACGGAATCGATCGCTTCAATCAACTCAACATTCTTTCCATTGGCGGTTCGTTCGGCGAATGCTTTATTAGCAAGTCTCCCAAGTTCTCTTTTTTGACCCATCGACAAAGGGACGATAGGAATGCGTGAGGCATAGCCTGATGTAATCATGTTCGTCCTTATCAAGATCCCTCTGACGAAATACGTAACTAAACTACTGTTCAGATAAGCGAGAAGCCACCAAAGATCATTTTCACCACAAATGATATTAGGATTGACACCGAAGGTAGCGTTAGCTGGGAGATAGCAGGCAGTGAATGGTATTCCCATTGACGAACAACTTATGCCTGGCAAGAACAAAATATCCTTGTTTCGTACCATGAAGTTCGGAACTCGTTTTTCGATTTGAAGGAAGTCTTGAGGTAAATATCCATCAGGTTCCATGTAAAACCGTCGCGAGCCAGGATTCTTATAGAACGGTACTGAAAAATAGTTAGTTCGCTCCTTCGAAATATATCGAGCATCTGCACCGGTCGAGATCCCAGTTACACACCGAAAGACATCCCCCAATCTCGGATTGCTGAAAAGATCTTTGATCGATTTACTCACTCCGATTACGAATTCACCATTGTCGCAACTGTGATCCAGAATCAATTGATTAATCGAAACTTGTTCAAACTCACGCTTCATCAAAACGTTTTTGAACTCCTGCGTGTTGACTGAACGATTTGCTACCTTCACTCGACCCTGATATTGCTTGCCTTTTTGAAGAATTAGAAGACAAGTCCTGACGTCTGCCTTTTGATTCCAAAATAAATCCGTAGGACAGAGAACTATGTAGTGGACAGAGCAACGTTCAAGAATCCTGGTTCGTAGACTCTGGTGCATCTTCGCAGTAAGAAAGGAATCCAACGTAATCAGACCTATCAACGCTCCTGGTTTGGCTAGATCAATCATTGCCGCGATGAACATCGAGTACATATTGTTTACGCCAGTTTGTGGAAACGCAGCCAGAAGCGCATTCTTATTTCCCCTAATGTATTCAGACTCATGACAGTTGTAGGGCGGGTTAGCAATGTAATAGTCGTACTTCAACGAGGCGCCTGTTCCGAGTAATGAACAGTTGTGCTCGAGCGTATAAAACTCGAGGAAATCCTTTCGGGTGAACGATGCTTTCTCGTGTAAGCCAAAGTCCTGTATGTCAAAGCCTTCAATCGTCTTACCGGCTTCGTGAAAACGATCGAGCAGCTCCTCTTTTCCTACAGCGGGATCTAGAACGTATTGTCCTTCGGAATTAATCTCAAGCATTGCTGTTGAGAGAAAATCAGCGACGAATTGAGGGGTCGAGTAATAACCTGCGTCTCGCCGATCCATTCCGTCAGTAGTAAGTATGGATTTAAGGTGCCGACCCATTTTGCTTCAGTTGTTCGAAGGTATTTTTACCGAGCGCGGTATTTTAGCATTGAGTAGAAGGAGATGTTGCTCAATCTCGTCGGGTAATGCTTATATCGGGTCCGTGAAGCGTTTGTTGATGATTTCGTTAGCTCTTGTATGTCCACTCGTGGCGGGGCTGTCGGCTTCAGAGCAGAAAACAAAGCGACAGAGTAATCGACCGCCGGTGATAAATTCTTTTACGTCGTCGAGGAGAAGGATTGAGATTTGTCCGTTTAATTCTTTTGCTGTTAAACCTCAAACGGAATTGCTCGTGAACGCCATTGATCTCGATGTTGACGTATTGAATTACGAGTATTCAACACCTGAGGGGACGATTTCTGGTAAGGGCCGTTTAGTCGTTTGGGATCTCGACAATGTGAGGACGAATCGTAAAAGGCCAGAACGGTAGTGAAATGGAAGCCACTCCAACTGATGCAAATGGTTTTGACAACATATCAGCAACCGTAGAGGTTGGTGGATTCCATCCCGCCTATCCTGCGACTGCAAGCTGCACCACGAAGATTCTGCGAGCACCAAATTAACGCAAGTGCTCGCTGGCGAGCACGCCGTCCATGTCGAATCGAGCAGTTTCCTCATAAATTCGACGGCACATTCGTTGCTCAGCATTGGGCTTTGGTCCATGTGGAGGAACCGTAAAAGGTGGCTGCGTCTGTCCTCGTGAGCGCCCGGCCGGTCGGGTGGCTGAGAAATCCCTCTTTTGATTTTGCTTTCGTCGTCGGCATCGCTTGCGTGTCGCTGCTCACCGGTCTGTACGTCGTTTTCAACCCCGCCACGTTCCCTGCGATATTCGTTATTAATGGCTGGCTGCTGGGCTATCACCACGTTACTTCAACCTACACGCGGCTCATCTTCGATCGCGATAGCATCAACGAAAACAGATTCCTTCTCACCTGGTTGCCCCTCATCGTTCTGGCTGCTGTGATCGTGGCGTCAGCCATCGTTGGAACCTGGGTCCTTACGACGGTCTATCTGTACTGGCAGTGGTGGCACTACACGCGTCAAAGCTACGGTGTTTCGAGAATTTATGGTCGCAAGGCTGGTCTAACTCCCGATCGGTTTACGACGGCTGCGGTTTATGCGATACCTGTTTGGGGAATTCTCTATCGCTCCTATCAGGCGCCCGCGGAATTTATCTTCTCGCCAGTGAAAGTTTTGCCAATACCCTTCTGGTTGGTCTTCATCGCCGGAGTCTGCGCGATGGTGATTACCGCTGGATGGCTCGTGCGTCAGGCGTTGACCAGGTCATTCGCAACGCCATTCACGCTGTACATGTGCTCACACCTGACGATCTTCACTTGCGGCTATCTTCTCATCGACAACATCAGCTACGGCTGGCTCGTCCTTAATGTTTGGCACAACGCCCAGTACATCCTGACAGTCTGGCTCTTCAACAATAATCGTTTCAGAGACGGCGTTCACGCGAAGCATCGTTTTCTTTCCTATCTAAGCCAGCGACAGAACCTCATGCAGTACTTCGCCGTTTGTCTAATACTCTCGACACTTGCCTACTCCCTGCTGAACTTCGCGCTTTCGACTGTCGCGACACTGTTCGCAGCATCGCTACCGCTGTTCGCAATCGTCTATCAGGCTATCAACTTTCATCACTATCTGGTCGATGCGGTGATATGGAAGGTGAGACATAAGCCGGTCCAACAAAACTTCGGAATATCAAACTAGGTGGCTCGTAATCCTCTTAGGAGCTTAATCAATGAAAACTTCTGGCACCGAAAATCTACAAATAGTTGGTGGTCTCTTCTCATGTCCCGATTGCCAACACCGATGCTCAAACTTTGCCGAGGCTTGCCCCTCATGTGGACGATATTTTCGCGTCTACGCTAGAAATTTTACAGTCTCTCCGGGCAATGGCTGGTCAATGACTGTATTTTGGGGAATCATGCTGGCCTGGATTATTCCAACACTTCTGTCTATCGCAATTCTGGTGGTCTTATTTGTTGTGGGAGCGATCGGTGCAGCCTCATTGACACAACCACGCACTCGTCCATCAACTTCAACTTACGAACGCTGATAGAAGTGGACATTTCAAGGAAGGCCTGGAGTACACAGGTGAAATTCGTTTCCCAATCCGCAGTTTTTTGTTAGGCTTAGCCCAACCCCCAGGTCCCCCAAAACTCAGGTTGGGTAAGAACACGGCGACCAACGGCCCACGCACAATTCTAGTCGTTGACGATTTTGACGATACTCGTCTATTACTGCGCACCTGGCTGGAACGCAGAGGGTTTCGTGTGGTCGAAGCTGAAAATGGAATCGAGGCCATAAATCGCGCCGAAACCGAGTCGCCTGATCTGATCATCATGGATATGCAGATGCCGCAACTCGACGGCCTCTCTGCGACACGGCGGATACGCACTCTGAAGGCGCTCGATTCAGTGCCGATCGTCGCTGTCTCGGCTTACGGCGCCGACCAGTTTCGCGAACAGGCCCTCGCAGCCGGCTGCAACGAATACGTCTCAACACCCTTTGAACCGGCAACCCTCGAAGGAATTATTCAGGCTTTAGTTCAGCCTTAATGGTTTAGCGCATCCGCGCACGGGCGCGTATAATCTCACGCATGCTGCGATCCCTCTTGTTCCCGATACTCCTCCTCCTTTTGGCCCAATCTGCGTTTGCGCAGTGCACGAAAAAGATCAGCGAGCTGCCGGCCGCGCCTGAGCTATCAGGTTTTCAGCTTGGCATGACCAAAGAACAGATCAAGGCACGCGTTCCGCAAACCAAGTTTGGACACGCTGATCCTTTTGGCGTCTCGAAGACGACGATCAATCCCTATTTCGACGAAACGATCGATAAGACGAAGTTTCAAGGTGTCCGAAGCATTTCACTCGACGTGCTTGATGACAAGCTCACTTCGATCTGGATCGGCTTCGATGAGAATTACAAAGTCCACACGGTGGAAGAGTTTGTAAAGTTGATCTCGCAGTCGTTACAGGTTAACGGCAACTGGTCGTCGTACAGGTCAAAAGGGCAACAACTGCGCTGTGCTGATTTTCAACTGGTCGTAACGACTGTTGCTGGTAGTCCGAGCTTCAGGCTTCTGGACATGGGGGCCGAAGATCTCGTCGCAGAACGAAGACGAGTGAAAGAGGAGCAGGACGCGGCAGCCGAGGCAGCAGCGTCAGCCGAAACACCCGAGGATTCCGAAATCATTGGCGACAAGCAATCTAAAACGTACTACCCGAATGGCTGCCAGCCGGCAAGAGAGATCGCTGAGGCAAACAAAGTAAGCTTCAAGACATCAGCGGAGGCGGAAAAGGCTGGCTTCAAAGCAGCAAAGAACTGTCACTGAAAGCAACAGGAGAACACAGCCATGTTCAAAGAATTCAAAGAATTCATCGCTCGAGGAAATGTGATCGACCTGGCAGTTGCAGTAATTATCGGCGCCGCCTTCGGAAAGATAATCACATCGCTCGTGGACCGCGTCATTATGCCGCCCATCGGCCTGGCGCTCGGCAAAGCTGATTTCTCAAGTCTCTTTATAGACCTTTCCGGACAGCATCCGCTTTCGCTCAAAGAAGCGACTGATAAAGGCTTACCTGTAATTGCTTACGGCGTGCTAGTCAACGACATTGTCAACTTTCTCATCGTCGCGTTCGTGATTTTTCTGGTCGTAAAAGCCGTCAATCGTCTAAAAGCTGCACCGCCGCCACCGCCAAATACGAAAGACTGTCCGCGTTGTCTGACTGCGATTCCACTCGGAGCGACGCGTTGTTCGGCGTGTTGTGCAGATCTTCCTGCAACAGCCTGAAAATCGAAACCTGGAGATCACGTTTACCTAATTCATGCGCGAGTGTCCCCGTTGTGAGGTGTGCTTCGAAGACGACGTCGAGATCTGTCCGCAGGATCAGGTAAACACTAAGAACACGCTTCCTGGACCACGACTACTCGCTTCACGCTACCTGCTCGAGAAACGTCTCGGCCGCGGCGCCATGGGTCAGGTGTATCTCGCGCGCGATCAAAACCTGCTCACGCGTCAGGTCGCCGTCAAAACAGTCCGGCCGGACATTCTTAGCGACGAAGACTTACAGGAAGGCGAAGCAATCGCGCGTTTTGAACGTGAAGCACGCGCGGCGGCCTCGATTCGTCATCCCAACGTCGTCGACGTTAACGATTTCGGCCAGAGTGCTGATGGAGTGTTTTTTCTCGTGATGGAATACGTTGAGGGTGAAACTCTTTTTCACCTCTTGCGTCGCGAGGGAACGGTCAATCCGCAAAGAGCGGCGACGATTATGCAGCAAGTTGTCGCGGGAGTGGAAGCAGCTCATGACGCCGGCATTCTTCATCGCGATCTGAAACCTGCAAACATTTTTCTGATGCAGCAGAAGCGAAAGACCGGCGGCGAGGACGGCTTCGTGAAGGTCGGCGACTTCGGTCTAGCAAAGATCGTGAACGCGGATCGATCCGACGTTACTTCGGCGAGTGGCCCAGCGTCGCGAGGCATCATCGGCACCCCCGAGTACATGGCGCCGGAACAAATGCAGCCGGGCGAGCAACTAGATGCGCGCGCCGATATCTACGCGCTCGGCACCATTGCCTATCACATGCTTGGCGGACGTCCGCCCTTCACCGGCAACATCACGCAACTGATTGCGCAAAAGCTGACCCAGGCGCCACCGGCGCTATCCAGTTTGCGTTCGGACATCAGCTCCGAGCTCGAAGCTTCGATCATGAAAGCGCTCGCCAGGAACGTGAATGAGCGTCCGTCGAGTGCAACTGAATGGTTTGAGGGTTTTGCCGGTGCTGTGGCGGCGAGCTCAGAGACAGTAAAGCGTAAAGATTCGCGACTGGTGATCATGGCGCCTTCGGGTGCTGAGGTGTACGTCGACGACGAGCGCTATGGAAGTGTCGGTCGCTCTGGTCGCGTGATCCTGACTTCGCTTGCGCCAGGACAACACGTGTTGCGAGTGTCCAAGACGGGCGAGGTTGACGATGAACGCGTGATTGAGATTCGCAGTGACATTGCCGAACAGATCATTGAAGCGCAAACGAAGGCTGGTGTTTCCAGCAATCAGTTGAGTCCGTCACGCGGTGGCAGTCTCGACAGTAAACATGGTGGGCATTCGACGACGCTCGTGGTCGTGATGTGCACGAAATGTCATTCGCGTTTTGCGGAAGGCGTGAAGTTCTGCGGCCGCTGCGGTAATACAACTTTTCAGCCTGTTTCGGGTGAACTGCATTTACCACCGGCAACTTCGAGCGGCGTGATCTGCCCGCGTTGCCGGCATGAATACACGCCGGGCACGAAGTTTTGCGGACGCTGTGGGATTCCGATTGGCGCCGCCGCGCTCGACTGGCGTACCCCAAAACCGGTCGAAGTTTTCTGTCGCGAATGCAGCACCAGCTATCCCGCCGGAACCAAGTTCTGCGGTCGCTGCGGCAAGCCCATCCGAGCTTAACTCGCCATGCGGAACGTACTGTAGGGGCGGCCCTCCGTGGCCGCCCTTGGTTGAGCTCAAATGATTTCGAAAAACGACGGCTTCGAATTTGGCGAACACGATTTCAAACCAAGGGCGGCCACGGAGGGCCGCCCCTACAGTACGTACCGAGTTAGTTGCAGAGTCACCACGGTTTAGAGCTTGTGATGATTTGAGCTTTTCCTATAATCTGTGCCGTCACAAATGAAGCGCTGCCCCACTTGCAACCGCACTTATACCGATCTCTCCCTGAACTTTTGTTTGGAGGACGGAACACCGCTGGCAGCCGACGCGCCGCCGCTGGATCCCAATGCCACGATCCGGTATCCGTCTGCGAGAGATACTGCGGAACCGCCGCCGACGGAGATTTATCATCCTCCACCGCCGGTCGTTCCTAAGAGGCCGGTAACACCACCGCCGCCGCCGCCACCACTTCAGCCACAGCCGCAACCGCAATGGACACCGCCCGCTGCGACTTTGCCACCGCGCAAAAAGTCGAATGCAGTTTGGTGGATTCTCGGTGGATTGGCGGCCGTGCTGATAATCGGAGTCGGCCTGGTGGTGATGATTTTTGTGCTGACAAGTCTCAATACAAATAATGCCAACAACTCCAACGCAACCAACCGTAACGAGAATCGCAACGGGAACGTTTCCGCGAATGCCAACGTCCCCAACACAAACGCGAACGTAAACGCCTCTATCCCAACGTCGACCGACGACGATTTCAGCCAGCAGAAGTGGGGCATCGGCAATGGGCAATACGGCCGCATCTGGTACGAAGACGGCGCGTATCACATGGTTTCCAAGGCTGGCACTTTCGTAGTGATGTATGCGCCGTCGGACGACTACAGCACCGAAAACGCGACGGTGAAGATTACTGCCCGCAGTGTCGACGGCGGCGTGCCATCGTCAGGCTTTGGCTTGCTGGTCCATTGCGCTCAGTCGAAGACCAAGCAGCTCGAGGACTACGGTCTGTTGATTTATCCGGGTGACGAACCCGAGTATGAGATCATCAAACATAAAAACGGCGCGCAGTCTCCGGTTGTGACAAAAACAAAATCGAGCGCGATCCATTCCGGCAGTACTCCGAATCTGCTCGAAGTGAGAATTCGAGGGACCGAGTTATCGTTCTACGCCAACGGTCAGTTTTTGACGCGCATCACTGACACCGAGAACTTCAAACATGGCCGCGCGGGACTCTACACCAGCGACATCCACGAAATTGTGTTTGACGATCTGTCGATCAATCGCTAATCCCCAATGCAGGTCAATCTGAAAGTCACAGCAGGCCCGTACAAAGGCCGCATCTTTTCTTTCACTCAGCACGACAGCTTCTTGATCGGTCGCAGTCCTGACGCGCACCTGTGCCTGCCGCACGATCGGTATTTCTCACGTCATCACTGTTTGCTCGAGATGAATCCGCCGCATTCTTACTTGCGTGATCTCGATTCGACAAACGGCACATTCCTCAACGGTCATCGCGTGAAAGATGCGTTCTTGAATAACGGCGATCGAATTCAGTGTGGCGAGACGATCCTGGTTGTCGAAGTCACCACCCTCGCGTCGAATGATCTTTCTGAAACGACTCAGGACACGGGCGTGCCAAAACGACCGGTGCTTGTGATGGTTGAATGTATTAACTGCGGGCGACGCGAACAGGCCCAGGCATCGTCGCCTGATGAGCATTTGACCTTTCTTTGTGAAGACTGTCGCATCGAGCTCAAACGTTCGCCGCAGTCGATTCCCGGTTACGATACCGTGAAGCTCTTGGGACGCGGCGGAATGGGTTGCGTGATGCTCGGACGCGAGCAAACCACTGGACGCCCGGTCGCGATCAAAACGCTCTTGCCTGAGTTTGCAGTCAGCGACAAAGCGATGCGTCGCTTTATGCGCGAAATGGATGTCGCCGCAGCGCTGAAGCATAAAAACATCGTCGAGTTTATCGATCGCGGCACGCACAATGGCGTGGTGTATCTAGTCAGCGAATTTGTTGACGGCTGCGATGCTCAGAAGCTCGCCGAAGAACACGGCGGGCATCTTTCTTATGAAGACGGCATTTCGATCGTCTCGCAATCGCTCGACGCACTCGCCTTCGCACACGACCAGGGCTACATCCATCGCGACTTCAAAGATCAGAACATTCTCGTCTCCGGTCGCTCGCCAAACTTCATCGCCAAGCTGACTGACTTCGGTCTGGCGAAGAGTTTTACGCACTCCGGAATGAGCGGTGTGACGATGGCCGGCGAGATGGCCGGCACGCTTGCGTACATGCCGCCGGAGCAACTGCGCAACTTTCGCGACGTCAAACCGCAGTCGGATATTTACGCCGTTGGCATGACGGCTTACAGTCTGTTGACCGGCACCCTCGCGATTGATTTGAGTAAGAACGGCAGTGTTAACGACACCATCCGGGCGATCTTCGAGCAGCCCGCAGTCCCCCTGAAACAGCGGGCCCCGCACATCCCGCAACAAGTCTGCGAAATCATCGATCGAGCCCTTGCAAAGGACCCTGCACAGCGCTGGCAAAGTGCCGGGGCCATGCGAACGGCCCTGCTCCATTCAATATAATCGGTGAAATTCCGTGCAATCCGTGGCATAATCCGGCCCGAGGAGAAGTTGATACATATGAGGTCCATCTGGAAGGGTCACATTCGGTTCCTGCTGGTTGCCATCCCGGTCCGCATCTACAACGCTATCGAAACCAGCGAGAAGATTCAGTTCAACCAATTGCACCGCGAAGATTTTGGTCCAATCGGTTACGACAAACGTTGCAAGAAGTGCGACCAGGTTGTCACTAACGATCAGATCACGAAGGGCTATCAGTACGAGCCCGATCGTTACGCGATTGTCGAACCTGACGACGTCGCGAAGATTAAGATCAAGACGACCAAAGCCGTCGACATCGTCGGTTTCGTCGATCGCGAGGAGATACCGAGCACGTTCTACGACGCTCCATATTTCGCTGGTCCGGATGGTCCCGTTTCCGAAAAGCCGTACGCGCTGTTGCGTGAAGTGATGAAACAGACCGGAAAGGTTGCCGTAGGTAAAGTGGTCCTCAGAGATCGCGAAGATCTCGTTGCCGTATTTCCACACGACGATGGTTTGGTGTTGCAGAAGCTTCACTATCCGCATGAACTGCGGAAGATGGAAGATGTGCCCGAACTCGAGAACGTGTCGAAACTCGATGCGCAGAAGTTGAACAAGAACGAATTGAAACTGGCCACAACGCTCGTGCAGGAAATGGCCACAAGTCTTGCGGAGATCGACACTGAAGACAACTACTTCAACGCACTCCGCATGCTGATCGATTCCAAGATCAAGGGTCGGAAAGTGGTCGAGTTTGAACCGGTTGAAGAAGTTCCGAGACTTGATATCATGAGCGCGCTGAAGAAGAGTTTGCAGGCGTC
>Ga0070698_100001054_pt1 | contig 30349 bp, 27 predicted proteins | sample KBSK1502metaG_FD_65477 | JGI IMG/M metagenome (GOLD analysis project Ga0070698, IMG submission 65477) | Corn, switchgrass and miscanthus rhizosphere microbial communities from Kellogg Biological Station, Michigan, USA - KBS K1-50-2 metaG | ecosystem: Host-associated > Plants > Roots >...
GTGATCGGCATAGTAGCGAACCCCCGCGGCCACTGTTTCGTCGTTGAACCAGGGTGGCAGCACGAGGAACGGCCGCGTCACGCCGCACGCCCGAAGAGCCGCCTGGGTGTCCAGACCGTTGGTGGTCACGATCGTGCCGGCACCGAGCACGGGGGAGAGGCTGGCCACGGTGGCTTCGTCCCAGCCCTTGCCGCCTAAAAGGCTGCTCGAGCTGTGCGCGACGACGACCGCGGAAAGCCGCATGGCAGCGAACTGACGGCAGCCGCGTAAAAGATCTTCCTCGGGCTCGACGCCTTTCCTGTCGTCACGCCAGCGCGCCCAGGGAGCGCGCGCCGTCACACGGGCGGCGTGCACCGACACGCCGGGCGGGGCCATGGCCCACCATTCGGCTTCCGGCACGGCTTCGTTGCCGACGATGAACAGCCCGATGCGGGCGCGCCAGCCCCAGTTGTCGTTGGTCGTCACAGCTGAAGCCGCGCCGACCCTATTGCTTCTTGGTCAGCGGCCCACCGAACTTGCAGTAGCCGTTGAGCAGGATATTGCTGTCGCCTTCCTTTATCTGGCCGGAGACCTCCATCATGTTGTTGCCGCCGACCATGGCCGCTGTCTTGATGGCGCCGTTCTTCAACATGGTCGTCTGGAAGGTGCGCTCCGGCCGGCCTTCCTGCTGGAAGCGGCCCTTCACCTGATTGCCGTCGACGGTGACGTCGATCGTCATCTTGTAGGTCGGACACTTCGAGCTGTCGGGAACATTCACGCCATAGCCTGTCCAGGAATAGACGACCGGCTCGGCCTGCACCGTCCCGGCAACCAGAATACCGGCCAATGCGCCGACCAATGCAACTTTCAGCATCTCTCGTCTCCCGTCAGAAAAAATCCCTGATCGCCCTGAGCACGGCCGCCGGCTTCTCCTGCCCGACCGCGTGCCCGGCCTTGGCAATGCGAACGAGCTTCGATTTCGATATCGCCTTTTTGAAGGCATCGCCATAGACCGGCGGAATCAGCACGTCTTCCCTGCCCCATACGACCAACGTCTTGGCGGTGATACGATGCAGGCGCTGGGCCAGACCACGGTCCGGGATGGGGAAAAGGATCTTGCCCGCCATGCCCAGCCGCCGTGCGTTCATCACCAGGAATTGTTTGAGGAATTCGGGGTCCTCCATGTTGCCGCCGGTGGTCAGAAGCTTCTGGCCCGCCTCGGCGTCATGGAACAGCAAGCCCGGCAGTTCGTAGGGCAGCTTGGAGAAGATGTCGGTCACCGGGTGGTCGTCAAGCCACAGGCCGGCGGGCGCCAGCAGGCAGAGCCTGGTGATCTCGGTATGGGCGATCGCCGCCATCTCGGCTGCGATCATGCCGCCCATCGAATGGCCGACCACGACCGGCTTGCTGAGCTTCAGCGCCTCCAGGACATCGAGCGTATGCAGGGTAACGTCGAGCATGTCGCGCAAGCCGTCCTCGCCATTCGACTGGCCGTAGCCCGGCAACAGCGGCGCCACGACGCGGTATTTGGTGGCGAGGGCTGCGATCAACGGATCGCCCGGCATGTGCCCGCCGGCGCCGTGGAGATAGAAGAGGTCGCGACCTTTGCCGGCCTCGACGACTTCTATGCGGGTCTTCGAAGGCTTCAGCGTGAGAAAGCGCGATTTCATTGCTGGGAGCGCGCGACTCCAGTCGCGCCTCTTTGTCGGTGCAGAAGAAGATCGCGCCACTGGAGTGGCGCGCCCCCAGCGATGAGACTCATTCCGCGGCGACTTTCATCGGCACGCGCTCGTTCATGGGATGCGTCCAGAACCGGTCGTCGTGGTTGTTCCAGTCGGGCCACAGGTTACGTAGGTGCGGCATGACCTTCTCGGCGAACAGCCGCGTGGAGTGCCGCACCTTGTCGTCGGGCATATTGCCGACATGGAGCAGGCAGAAAACGTTGCCGACCCGCAGGGTCTTGATCAGCTCCTCCATCTGCTGGCGCACCGTCTCGGGCGAGCCGGCAATGACGTAACGGCCGTCCAAAAGGTCCTTCCAGGTCATGCTGGGATAGTTACGCACGGCTGCCTGGGTGAACTGCGACAGCGCGCCGGTCTGGATGGTCTTTACCGTGCGGTAGCCCGGCGCGTCGGCGAAGCCCGGATAGACGTGCAGGCAGCGATTGTAGAAGTAACTGACATGAGGCCAGTAGAGCTTCTCCGCCTCGGCGTCGGTGTCGGCGACGCAGATCACCTGGGCGAAGCCCGCGCGGTAGGGCGATTCGTCGACCTTCCGCTCGGCCACGCGCTTCCAGTAGCCTCCCATCAGGAGCTTGGCGCGCAGGTAGCCCGAGTAGCTCAGGTAGGAATAGGAGTAGGTGTTGTCGATGCAGAAGTCGTAGGTCTCGACCGAGCCGCCGCCGGGAATGAAGATCGGCGGCGCCGGCCGCTGGATCGGCTTGGGCCAGCAATTGACGTAGCGCAGCTTGGTGTAGCGGCCGTTGAAGGCGAACGGCTCGTCGGCCGCCCACGCCTTGCGGATGAGATCGTGCGCCTCGGCGTATTTCTCGCGGGTCAGCGCCGGGATCGTGCCGTAGGCGTAGTTGGTGTCCATCGACGTGCCAACCGGGAAGCCCGCGATCAGCCGCCCGCCCGACAGCACGTCGAGCATGGCCAACTCCTCGGCCACGCGAATCGGCGGATTGTAGAGCGCGATCGAATTGCCCAGCACGACCAGGGCGGCCTTCGACGTCCGCCGCGTCAGCGTCGCCGCCATGATGTTGGGCGACGGCATCAGGCCGTAGGCGTTGGCATGATGCTCATTCACGCCGATGCCGTCGAAACCGACCGATTCGGCGAATTCGAGCTGGTCGAGATACTGGTGATAGATGCCATGGCCGAGCTCCGGCTCGTACATCCGGCTGGGCAAATCGACCCACACCGAACGATGCTTCTGCCTGAAATCGTCCGGCATGTGCGGCCAGGGCATCAGGTGGAACCAGGTGAATTTCATGGGTTGCCCTCCTCTCGTCATCCCGACTCGCGCGGATCAGATCCGCGCTTGAGCGAAGCGGAGTGGAGGGACCTCTTCATGGGAAGACGAGGCCCCTCGGCTTCGCTCGGGGTGACGGGTGGCGCTTCGCGTCGCCCGTCACTATGGTGGCGCAGGAGAACACGACACGCCATGCAAAACCGTTTCATCGATCTTTACAGCGACACCAAGACCAAGCCCTCGGCCGGCATGCGAAAGGCGATGGCCGACGCCGACGTGGGCGACGAGCAGAAGATGGAGGACCCGACCGTCAACCGCCTGCGCGAGCGGGTCTGCGCGCTCTTGGGCAAGGAAGACGCCGTCTTCCTGCCGAGCGGCACCATGGCCAACCAGATCGCCATTCGCGTCCATTGCCGCCTGGGTGACGAGGTGATCGCCGACAGGACCGCGCACATCATCAACGCCGAGAGCGGCGGTCCGGCCGCCAATTCCGGCGTCATGATCCGGGCGATCGAGGGGCCCAATGGCGTGTTCACGGGCGAGCAGGTGAAGGCCGCCCTGCGCGATCCCAACAGCCGCAACGCGCCGCGCTCGCGGCTGGTCTCGATCGAGAACACGTCCAACGGCGGCTTCGGCACGGTGTGGCCGCTCGCCACCATGCAAGGCGTCGCCAAGGTCGCGCGCGCGGCGGGCGTCGCCCTGCACATGGACGGCGCGCGGCTGTGCAACGCCTCGGTCAAGTCCGGCATCAAGGCCAGCGACTATGGCGCCTGCGTCGACTCGCTGTGGCTCGACTACACCAAGGGCCTTGGCGCGCCGGTCGGTGCGAGCCTCGCCGGCTCCAAGGACTTCATCAAGGAAGCTTGGCGGCAGAAGCAGATGCTGGGCGGCTCGATGCGCCAGTCGGGCGTCATTGCGGCGGCCGCGCTCTACGCCCTCGACCACAACTGGGACCGGCTGGCCGAGGACCACGCCAATGCCCGCCACCTTTCCGAGGGCATCGCCAACATCAAGGGCCTCGAGATCGACGTGCCGCGCATGGAAACCAACCTCGTCTTCTTCGAGGTCAGGAAGCCGGGTTGGACAGCGGCCAAGCTGGTCGAGGCCTGCAAGGAGAGCGGCGTCGGCATCGGCGCCAATACCGCGACGCGCATCCGCGCCGTCACCCATCTCGACGTCAACCGCGCCGACATCGACACGGCCTTGAAGGTGATCAGCGACGCACTCGCGGCTTGATCATTGCTGGGAGCGCGCCACTCCGTGGCGCATCTTGTCATGATCATGAGCGCCACGGAGTGGCGCGCTCCCAGCAAAGACGCCCTCCCAATCTCGGCTAGTCGCCTGTCACGGCGATATGGGGTTCCCGGCGTCGGCCAGGACCTTGCCGCCAAGACCGATGAAGCAGACGCCCGCCGCCCTCTCGATCCAGTGCCTGGCCCTCTGAAAGCGACGGATCACAGGGCCGGACGACATGAAGAGGCTCACGCAGGAATACCAGATCAGCGACGACGCCGTCACAAGGCCGATCATCAGGCCCATCAGCCAGAGCGGTGTCGACGCGGTGACGGCTGTCGCAAAGACGCTGGCGAACAGAACGATCGCCTTGGGATTGGTCAGGGTCACCAGAAAGCCGAACAGGATCGCGCGTTTCCCGGCGGGCCGCGTCGCCTGGTCCAGCTCGATCGCCTGGGGCCTCGCCCTGAGAAGCCTGATGCCCAGGAAGATGAGATAGGATCCGCCCAGGACACGCACTGTCCAGGTGAGCCACTGGTACTCCGCCAGAATTGCCGACAGGCCCAGCAGGCTGAGCGTCGCGTAAAGGCACAGGCCCATCGACACGCCGAGCGTCGTCAGCAGGCCGGCGCGCGTTCCGCGGGTCATGGACGATCGAACGACGGCGACGAAATCCGGCCCCGGAAGGATGAGGGCCGGGATGAAGATCGCAAAAACACTGATCAGAACCAGGGCGTAGTCCATGGAAGCCGAATCTCCTATCGACCTGCATTCGAGGTGCCATGCTCTTGGCTCGGCTGCAAGGGTCGCATAAGACCAATCCGATGAATGTACCCCTTAAGCTCGGCCAGCCTATCCTGCGCCGCGAGGACCGGCGATTCCTGACGGGCCGCGGTCGCTATGCCGACAACACCGCACCTGCCGACGCCCTCGCCGTGCTGTTCGTGCGATCGCCGCATGCCCATGCGCGACTGATCGCCATCGACAAGAAAGCGGCGCTCGCTTCGCCCGGCGTCGCCGCGATCTACACCGCCGACGACCTGCTAGCTGACAAGGTCGGCCACCTGCCGGCAATCAGCGAGATCAAGGACGGGGCCGGCAACCGCCATCGCGAGCCGCTGCATCTGCCGATGCCAACCGGCAAGGTGCGTCATGTCGGCGACATCGTCGCCATGGTCGTGGCCAAAACCCTCGACCAGGCGCGCGATGCGGCGGAGCTGCTGGAGATCGACTATGAGGCGCTGCCCGCCGTGGTAACTGTGGCGCAGGCGCTCGCGCCCGGTGCGCCGCTGGTGCACGACGACGTGCCGGGCAACCTGATGTGCCGCTGGGGCAGGGGCGATGCGGCGGCGACCGACGCGGCTTTCGTCGGCGCTGCGCATGTCTCGACGCTCACCATCCGCTCGCCACGCCAGATCGTGCACTACATGGAGACGCGCGCGGCGTGGTCGATCTACGACGCGGCGGACGACGTCGTCACCGTTACCTTCTCCTCGCAGGGCGTGCAGATCCCGCATCGCTTGATGTGTGAGCGCGTGCTGAATGTGCCGAAGGAAAAGCTGCGCCTGGTGACGGAGGATGTGGGTGGCGGCTTCGGGCCGAAATATCCGATCTATGCCGAATCGACGCTGATCGCCTGGGCAACGCGCAAGCTCAGACGCGGCCTGCGCTGGACCTGCGAGCGTGCCGAGCTGGCGCAAAGCGACAGCCACGCCCGCGACCTTTTAGCCAGCGCCGAGCTGGCGCTCGATGCCGGCGGCAGGTTTTTGGGCCTACGCGTAAAAGCACAAGCCAATTTCGGCGCCTATGTCTCGATGTTCGCGCCCAGCATCCCGACCACCGGCATGGCCAAGGTGATCTCAGGCCTCTACCGCATCCCGGCGATCCGCATCGACTTCGACTGCGCCTTCACCAACACCGTGCCGGTCGACGCCATCCGCGGCGCCGGCAAGCCCGAGGCGCTGTTCCTGCTCGAGCGGTTGGTCGACATCGCCGCCCACGAGACCGGCCGCACGCCGGCCGACGTTCGCCGGCTGAACCTGCTCAGGGCTGACGAGATGCCGTATGCGGCGGCGAGCGGCTACACCTACGACGCGGCGGACTGCGCGCGCCTGTTCGAGACGGCGCTGAAGGCCGCCGACGAGCCGGGCTTCGCCAAGCGCCGCGCCGTCAGCGAAGCGGCGGGCAAGCGTCGCGGCCTCGGTCTCTGCTGCCATCTCCACGGCACCGGCGGCATCGCCGACGAACATGTCGTGGTCGAGGTCGAGCCCGACCGGCTGGTGGCGAGAGTCGGCACGCAGAGCCAGGGCCAGGGCCACGAGACGGTGTTCGCGCAGATCCTGTCGGCCGCCCTCGGCGTGCCGATCGAGCGCATCGAGATCCGGCAGGGCGACACACGCACCATCCCGCACGGCGGCGGCACCGGCGGCTCCTCGTCCACCATCATCAGCGGCACGACGCTCAAGCGCGCCGCCGATGTCGTGATCGAGCGCGGCCGCGACCTCGCCGCCGAGCGGCTGGAGACGGCGCCGGCCGACATCGCCTATCGCAATGGCGCCTTCGAGGTCGTCGGCACCGACCGCCGCATCGGGCTGTTCGAGCTGGCCTCCAAAAAGCCGTTCACCGGCGACGCTGTGTTTGGCGACAAGCGCGGCGACAAGATCGACTCCTTCCCCACCGGCGTCTTGGTTTGCGAGGTCGAGGTCGATCCCGAGACCGGCAACGTGCGCGTCGACCGCCTGACCGCGGTCGCCGATTGCGGCACGGTCGTGAACCCGCGCCTGCTGGCCGGCCAGATGCAGGGCGGCATCGTGCATGGGCTTGGCAACGCCCTGATGGAAGAAGCCGTCTACGACGAGGCGACCGGCCAGCTTTTAAGCGGCACCCTGATGGACTATGCCCTGCCGCGCGCCGACGACGTGCCCGATCTCCGGGTCGAGACCATCGCCACGCCGTCGCCCAACAACTTCCTCGGGGTGAAGGGCGTCGGCGAGCTGCCGACCAACGGCGCGCCGGCGGCGATCGCCAACGCCGTGCTCGATGCGCTGCGGCCGCTGGGCGTGCGCCATCTCGACATGCCGCTCACGGCGCACAAAGTGTGGCAGGCTCTTGCCGGAGCGCGGGCCTCCAGGCCCGCATCATGATCATGAGCGGGCCTGGAGGCCCGCGCTCCGGCAAGATCAGCGCTCGCGCAAAGCCTTGAGCGCCAGCGCGATCGCCTCGCGGGTTTCGGCCGGCTGCCGGCCGATCGCCTGGCCGAGCTGTTCGAGCTGGCGGCGCAGGGTATGCACCTGGTCCAAAAGATCGATCACCGTCTCGACCGATTCGTCGTCGAAGCCCATTTCGTCGACAAGCTCGGCGAGCAGGCGGGCGCGCGCCACGTCGACCGCCTCGAAGACCCAGCCGTCGCCCCCCGCGGTCGGCCGCAGCAGGCCGCGCTGCACCCAGCGCTCGACATGGACGGTCGTCAGACGGCCATGCGCGCCGAGCAGCTCCTCGAGGGTCGTCATGTGAACTGCTCCATCGCCTTGCGCGGGTCGTAGGATCGGCCCGCCTCCCACTTCTCCAGGAACTCCTTCAATGCCAGGTCGGGCTTGTCGGGCAGCACGACCCTGAGCTTGACGTACTGGTCGCCGCGCTGACCCGACTTGCGGTCGAGCAGCCCACGGCCCTTGAGCCGGAGCGACGTGCCGGTATTGGAGCCCGCCGGCACGTTCAGCATGACGGGCCCACCCACGGTCGGCACGCGGATCCGGCCGCCCAGCACCGACTCGGTCATCGTCACCGGCAGCTCGACATGGATGTCATTGTCGCGCGGCTCGAAGAAGGGGTGCGGGTCGACGTGGATTTCGACGTAGGCATCGCCCGCCGGACGGCCCTTGGTGCCGGGCATGCCCTGTCCCTTGAGCCGCAGCGTCTGGCCGTCGGTCGTGCCCTCGGGGATATCGATGTCGAGCGTCTTGCCATCGGGCAGGTCGACGCGCTGCTTGCCGCCGCGCGCTGCCACCAGGAACGGTACCCTGAGGCTGTAGGTGACCGGCAGGCCGCCGATGTCGAAATCCTCGCCGTCGCCGGCGCGGAAGCTGAAGCCACCGCGGCCACCCCTTTGGCCGAACATCTCGGAGAAGACGCCGCCCATGTCGACGAAGGATTCGTGGGCGCCGGCGCGCTCGTACTTGGCGCCGCCGAAGCCGCCGGCCTGGTCGCGGTAGAAGCCGCGCGGCGGCACCTCCTGGCCACTGGCGTCGATCTCGCCGGCGTCGAAGCGGCGGCGTTTCTCGGGATCGGACAGGATGTCGTTGGCCTGCGAGATCTCCTTGAATTTCGCTTCGGCCGCCTTGTCGCCGGGATTGAGATCGGGATGGTGTTTCTTGGCGAGCTTGCGGAACGCCTTGCGGATATCGTCGTCCGAGGCGGTCCTGGGCACGCCAAGGACGGTGTAGGGATCGGTCATAAGCGGCAAATGTGATGCCGTTCAGGCGGTTGCAAGCCCCCGGCCGTTCACCGCGTCGACGAAAAGCCGGTATTTGACGCTGTCGACCGACCACTCGCGGGCCCAGCTCACGAGATCGCCCCACGGATCGTTGAGCTTGCCGAGCCCCGACACCACCGCCACCACCGTGCCGACATCGATCTGGCCGGACACGGCGAACCAGCCGCCGACGCCCAAGGCCGCGGCCACGGCGAGGTAGTGCATCAGGTTCATCGCCAAGTTCATCGTGTACTTGATCTTGTAGATGCCCATGTTGAGCGAAAAGACGTGCTCGATGCCCTCCTCGGTCGGAATGCCGGTGTCGACGATGCCGCCGCTCAGCTGGCGCAGGGTCTTGATACGCTCGGCGGCGCGGCGATTGATGGCGCGCTGCATGGGCGGCACGAACAGCATCTGCGGCAGCAGGAAGGCTGCGCACAGCGCCACCGTCCACGGCTCCAGATAGGCCATGTAGCCGATCACGCTCGCCAGGATGCCGGCCTGCAGCAAGGGCTCGGAGATCGCCAAGCCGACGAAGCCGCCGATCGGCTCGGCCTCGGCCACGACCATCGCGGCGTGGGTGCCGACCTCGTCGGCGTCGTCGATGACGGCGCCATGGCCGTCGGCAGCATGGAGGGTTCGCCGCAGCCTGCGCACGGCGTCCTCGCTCACCCAGCCGCGATAGACGTTGAGGGCGAGCTTCAGGCTCTGCTCGAGAACGGCGACACCGGCATAGGCGATCGCCAGCCACAGGATGGTGCGGGTGGCGCCGCTTTGGATCGCGTCATTGACGATGCGCCGCTGCAGCTCCAGCGGCACGGCGCTCAGCCCGAACACCGCCGCCGACAGGGCCGCGAGCCCCAGCTGGTGGGCGCCCGAGTTGCGGATCACGTAGCCGATGATCGTCCGCGGCAGGATGGGCCGATCCATGACCTAGCAACGCTTCGCGGCGGCACGTGTTCCCGCCGGCGGCTCGTCACAAGCCCAGCACCGCCTTGGCGATGATGTTGCGCTGGATCTCGTTGGAGCCGGCGTAGATCGTCGAAGCCCGGTTGTTGAGGTAGAGCGGCATGGCGGTGATGCCCCACTCCGGCGTCACCGTGGGCTCATTGTGCCCCAGCATGCGCGCCTCAGGCTCGAACGGCGCGGCGTACCAGGCCAGCGCCTCGACGCCGAGATGGTCGAGCTTCTGCAAGGTCTCGCTGCCGCGGATCTTCATCGCCGAGGAGACGGCGCCCGGGTTCTTGCCCCGGCTGAGGTCGGACAGGACCTGCATTTCGATCATCTCCAGCGCCTGCACCTCCATCTCGGCCTCGGCCAGGCGTTGGGCAAAGCCGCGCTCCGCGAGCAGCCGGCCCGAACCGTCGGCCGCTTCCTCGAGGGCGATGCGCCGGATGTCCTCGATGCGGGCGTAGAGGTTGGGCGTGTAGGCATCGCCGCCGCGCTCGAACTCGAGCAGGTACTTGGCCACCGTCCAGCCGGCATTCTCCGGGCCGATGCGGTTGGCGATCGGCGTGCGCACGTTGTCGAAGAACACCTGGTTGACCTCGTGGTCGCCCGCCAGGGTCAGGATCGGCGCCACGCTGAGCCCGGGCGTCTTCATCGAATCGATCAGCACGAAGGAAATACCGTCCTGCGGCTTGCCCTCGGTTGCGGTGCGCACGAGGCAGAACATGTGATCGGCGACATGCGCGCCGGTGGTCCAGATCTTGGTGCCGTTGATGACGTAGTCGTCGCCGTCGCGAACCGCGCGGGTCTTCAAGGACGCGAGGTCGGAGCCCGATCCCGGCTCGGAGTAGCCCTGGCAGAACACGATGTCGCCCGACACGATCGCCGGCAGGTACTTGGCCTGCTGCTCGGGGGTGCCGTACTTCATGATCACCGGCCCGACCATGCGGATGCCCATGCTGAAGATGCGCGGCGCATCGACCGCCGCGCACTCGCGCGCGAAGAGGTAGCGCTGGGTGGCGCTCCAGCCCGTGCCGCCAAATTCGCGCGGCCAAGTCGGCGCCGACCAGCCGCGCCCGGCCAGCACCTTGTGCCATCGCAGACCGGCTGCAATGTCGGCGAACACGCCGCCCGTCTTGCGGCCGGCTTCGCGCAAATCGTCGCTCAGATTGGCGTCGAGGAAGCGGCGGACCTCGCCGCGGAAAGCCTCGTCCTGCGGGCTGAGCGCTAGATCCATGGCTGGCTCCTTTGCCCTAAGGCTAACGGCGCCTGACGCCAGCCGCCAGAGCGCGGCTGACATTGGCTTCCGACGAGCGGTACACTTCTTGCGTCGTCGCGCGCACCCGATAGCGGAGGTCACCATGGCCAGGCTACTGCGTCTCGCCGCCCTTGTTCTCCTGCTGGCGCTTCCCGCAAACGCACAAGACAAAAAGGAAGTCGATCTGGCCCTGGCGATGGCCATCGACATCTCGGGCAGCATCGATCCCGACGAGGCCAAACTGCAGCGCGAGGGCTATGTCATGGCCTTTCGCGACCCGGTGGTCGTCAAGGCGATCCTGGGCGGCGCCAATGGCCGCATCACCGTCGCCTATTACGAATGGTCGGACGCCTGGGTGCAGCGGCTGCTGATCGACTGGACCCTGCTCGATTCGGAGGCGTCGATCGCGGCCTTCGCCAACCGCCTGGCCAACGCACCGATCTCGATCTCACGGCGGACCTCGATCAGCGGCGCCATCCGCTACGCCATCCCGCTGTTCGGCCGCAGTCCCTACGAGACCGGACGCAAGGTGCTCGACATCTCGGGCGACGGCTCCAACAACGACGGCGGGCTGGTCACCGACATGCGCCACGAGGCGCTGAAGGAGCGCATCGTCATCAACGGGCTGCCGATCATGAACGACCGGCCCAACCCGTTCGGCTTCCCCAGCGAGGCCGACCTCGACAAGTACTACCTGCACTGCGTCACCGGCGGGCCGCGCTCCTTCGTCGAGGTCGCGCGCGATTTCGAGGACTTCCCCCGCGCCGTGCGCAAGAAGCTTTTGCAGGAGGTGGCCGACCTGGGTCCGCGGCATGACTTCGACATTGGCGGCCTCGGCAATCTGCCGCACGGCACCCAGCTCGCGCAAAGCGGCAGCGGCCGTCGTCCGGTGCGCAGCGAGGACGACTACACCAAGTTCGTCCAGCCGGAGTACGAGCTCGGCTGCGACGTCGGCGAGCGGCGGTCGCGCGAGTTCTGGCAGCGCCGCTTCGGCGTCACGCCGGACTGATGCGTCGAGTTTCAACCATTCACCGACACTGACATCCGATGGTCACTTTGTCGCAACAACACCCTCCTAGAGTGCTGGCGACGCCCACCACGGAGGTCACCATGGCCAAGGAAAAGATCGTCGAGCATCACCACGCCGCAGCCGAACACCACGAGCACGCCGCCCGGCACCACCGCGAGGCCGCCAAGCATCACGAGGGCGACGACCACGAGAAAGCCGCCCACCACGCCCATTCGGCGCACGGCCATTCGGCGCATGCCGCCCATCACGCCGGCGAGGCGAGCAAGCACCACGCCGAGCATCACGGCAAAGACTGACCGGCCAGGTCCGGCCTATCCCATCGGATAGTCGTAGCGGATGAAGCCCGCGAACCGGGCGACCTTGTCATAGAGGACACGGGCGCGGGCATTGTCCTGCTTGCTCAGCCAGTAGAAGCGCGGGCAGCCGCGCGAGCGCGCCGCCGTCGCGACCGCCTCGATCAGTGCTCGTGCCGCGCCCTGGCCGCGCACCGTCTCGTCGACGAACAGGTCGGCGAGATAGCAGACATCGTCGAGCCAGATGCTGGCGTGGAACAGGTAATGGGCGATGCCCACCACGCGGCCATCGAGACGGGCCGCGAGGCCATGCATTTCCTCGCCCTTCATCAGCCGGCGCCACGTCCGGTCATAGTCGGCGTCGGTTAGAACCCGTTCATAAAACGCGTTGTAGCCGACCGCGAGCGGTTGCCAGCCCGGCCGGTCGGTCTCGCGAAGCGGGGTGATTTCGATCATGCCGCCTTGTAACGTGGGAAACGCCCAGAGCCCAGGCCCGGCCTTTCAAGCAAGCGGCCTGACCAAGGAGTAAACCATGTCACTGGAAGACAAGCTGGCGGCGATGCGCGCCGCATCCGCCAACCGGATACCTGCGGACCGCCAAGCGATCATGCATCGCGCGACCGAGGATCTGCGCAAGTCCGGTATCCTCGACCGCATCACGCCGGTCGGCAGCCCGGCGCCGGCCTTCGAGCTCGCCAACCATGACGGCCGGCGGGTCTCCTCGGCCAAACTTCTCGCCGCCGGGCCGATGGTCCTGTCGTTCTTTCGAGGATCGTGGTGACCCTACTGCCGGCATGAGCTGGAGGCTCTGCAAAGCGTCACTTCCGACATCGCGGGCCTCGGTGCCTCGCTTGTCGTGATCTCGCCCGAGCTGCCGCAACGCACGGCGGAGATGGCGGCCAAGCAGAAGCTCACGTTCCCGATCCTGTGGGACGAGCAGTCGAGGGTCGCCGAGGCATTCGGCTTGGCGTTCGCCCTGCCCGAGGATCTCAAGGCAGTGTATCTCGGCTTCGGCAACGACCTCGCCGTCCGCAACGGCGATCCGTCCTGGCGCCTGCCGGTGCCGGCGCGGTTCGTGATCGACGCCGCCGGGATCGTGCGATCGGTCGAAGCCGATCCCGACTACACGCATCGCCCGGAGCCGGAGTCCACGCTCGATGCCCTGCGCAAGGTCGTCGCGACGCCCCGACCAGCGTCCTGACCCCGCCATAGGTCATGCGCTTGACGTCAAACGGCGAGGTCCGCCTTCGGCGCGCAGCACCGGCAGGACGAGGAGGCGCTTGGCCGCGAAATCGAGAAAGGCGTCGATCTTGGGCGCGCGGTGGGCGCGCCCCTTGGTCAGAAGATGCACCGGCAGCGGCGGCTGTTCCCAGGCCTGCAGCAGGCGCACCAGCCGTCCGGCCGCCAGATCGTCGGCCACCTGGTAGGACAGCAGCTGGGCGATACCTCGTCCGTCACGCGCCGCGCGCAGGCGGGTCTCGACGTCGTCGACCCGCAGCCGTCCGGTGAGCCGAGGCGGCGCGCCGCGGCGCGCCCCGGCAAACAGCCATTCGGTGTTGCCGCGCAGCGTGCCGAGAATCGCCTCGTGGCGCCCGAGGTCGGCGGGCGTGCGCGGCGTACCGCGGCGCTTGAGATAGGCTGGACTCGCCACCCACAGCCGCCGCACCTGGCCGACCGGCCGCGCCGACAGGGTAGAATCGGCGAGCGGGCCGATGCGCAGGGCGACGTCGATGCCCTCCTCGATCAGGTCGATGTTGCGGTCGCCCAGCAACAGCTCGACCTCGACGCCCTCCTCGGCATCGAGGAAGCGGGCGACGATCGGCGCGATATGGCGGCGGCCGAACTGGACCGGCGCGGTGATGCGCAGCAGGCCGCGCACCGGCGCACCGGGCGCTCCCGCGGTGGCGACCTCGTAGTCCGCCATCACCGCGCGCGCCTTGTCGTAGAGCGCACGGCCCGCCTCGGTCGTCGCCAAGCGACGCGTCGTACGGTCGATCAGGCGCAGGCCGATGCGGTCTTCGAGGGAAGCAAGCGCGCGCGTGACGGCGGGCGGCGAGCGGCGCAGCCGGGCGGCGGCGCGCGCCAGGCTGCCCTCCTCGACGATGCGCACGAAGATAGCCAGCTCATCCAGCCGATCCATGGGATAATTCCAAAATGTGGAAGAGTGATTTGTATAGTGCTGAGCTTCCTGTCGCAATCCGCCGCGCCTACCTTGGGAGGCAGACTCGGAGAACGAAATGCTGAACGGAAGCTGTCTCTGCGGCGCCGTCGCCTACGAGGTCGAGGCAACCCTCGAGCGTATCGTGCACTGCCACTGCCGGACCTGCCGCAAGAGCCATGGCGCCGCGTTCTCCTCGGTGACCGCCGTGCCGCGCGAAAAATTCCGCTGGGTCCGCGGTCAGGACCTGCTCGGCGCGTTCGAATCCTCGCCCGGCAAGTTCCGCCGCTTCTGCACGCGCTGCGGCTCGCACATCATGGCCGAGCGGATCGGCCAGCCCACCGTGCTGCTGCGGCTGGGCTGCCTCGATACACTCGTCGTCGACCGGCCGCAGGTCCATATCTGGCGATCCGACGCCGCCTCCTGGTACGACCCCAAGGCTCAGTTTCCCGAGAAGGCGGAGGGCCTGACGTGAGCCCGCAGGACGGATTGCCGTTCCTGCCTTTCCATGCGGACGAGCTGGCCGCGCAGGCCCTGGCCGGGCAGCGGGCGGAACGGGCCGCCATCCGGCCTTTCATGCCGGACCGGCACCGCGACTTCTTCGCCCTGCTGCCCTGTCTGTTCACCGCCACGCTCGACAACCGCGGCTGGCCGATGGCCTCGGTGCTGACCGGCGAGCCGGGTTTCGTGGAGTCTCCCGATCCGACGACGCTCAGCATCGGCGCGCTTCCCGCAGCCGGCGACCCCGCCGCGCCGGACTTTTTTGGCGGAGCGGCGATCGGCCTGCTCGGCCTCGACTTCACCACGCGGCGGCGCAATCGCGCCAACGGCCGCCTGACCGCCGTCGACGACGGTCTGACGGTGCGGATCGCCCAAAGCTTCGGCAATTGCGCACAGTACATCCAGACTCGCACGCCCATGCCGCGCGCCGCGGCGCCAACGATACCGGAAACCCTCGGCGCACTGGACGATGCGGCGCGTGCGCTGATCGTCTCGTCCGACACCTTCTTCGTCGCCAGCCGCTCGCGCGCAGGCATAGGCGCCGAGGGCGGGCTCGACATGTCGCACCGCGGCGGGCGTCCGGGATTCGTCGGGGTGGAGGGCGATGCGCTGGCCGTCCCGGATTTCCGCGGCAACCGCTTCTACAACACCCTCGGCAATCTTTTGGGCGACCCGCGTGCCGGCCTGATCTTCATCGATTTCGCCTCGGGCGATATCCTGCAGCTTCAGGGCAGCGTGACGATCGACTGGCATCCGGCCGGCGGTCCCAACGGCGCCGAACGGCTGTGGCGCCTAAAAGTCGAGCGTGCCTGGCGCCGCCGCGGCGCGTTCCCTTTCACCTGGACCTTCGGCGCCTACGCGCCCACGACCTTAGCGACGGGTGTTTGGTGACGGCCGCTCCAAGGCCCGACGGTCCCACCCGCCAAGATTGGCGGCGGCCTCGTAGCTATGGCGCAGGTAATCCATGACCAGCTCATCCGGCGAGGCAGCCTGGCGGACGGCGTCATAGGGCAGGATGAACTGCCCAAGGTCGCGATCGTAGTAGGTCGCGGGACTCCTGGGCGCGTCGGCGAAGCCCTGCGGCTCGGGGTAGGCGTAGCTGAAAAACGCCGCTTGGCCGAAGCCGCCGTTGCCGGGCCAGAACCCGCAACTGCTGACCTCGTGGGAGTAGGCTTCCTGCATGACCCAGCGGCCGACATTCGGCGAATCGCTCATCAGCAAGGGCGCGGTGCGCCCCGAGAAGCGGCTGACGGCGAGGTCGAAGCCTCCCCAGAAGAAGTGCACCGGGCTCACCTTGCCGAGGAACGGCGAGCGGAACTGGGTGAACAGGCGATTGACCTGCAGGAGAATGCGCCAGAACCGGTGGACGTAGGCCGCATCGTAGGAGCGGTGTTCGCTGTCGCGCTCGAAGGGAATGGCGCCTTCGATCTCGACCGGCATGGTCCAGATCCTGGTTTCCAGCCCAAGTCCACGCAGGCGTCCCATGATCTCAGCATAGAAATCGGCAACGGTTCGCGGAGCGAGCGCGATGCTCTCGACCTCGCCTCGGCTGGTGCGGATGTCGAGCCGGTGGTCGATGAAATCGAAGTCGATCTGGAAGCTCTCTGAGCCGTAGGGGATGGGCGAGGTCGTCAACCCGCGGCTGCTGACATAGAACGGCACCTGCCACCAGTGGTTGACCATCGGCGTATGGGCGAGCCGGATCTTGCCGACCACCTGGGTCCACAGATGAAGCGTGGCGCAGGTATCCGCCCAGGCGGCGAATGGCAGTTCGGGCCAGTCGGCAGCCGTCATACGACCCGATTGCGCGCGGCGTCCGGTCGGATGATGCGCGCGAGCTTGATCAAGCCCGCGACCAGGACTTCACCGATGACGTACTTGCCCACCCGCGGCAGGCGCTGAAAGCGCGGCAGGCTGATGTCGAGCATATGCCAAGGCTGGGCCGACGACATCCAGATCGCGAGCTGCGGCTTGAAGTCCGACGGATCGTCGAGGCTGCCCACCTTCAATGCCACCCGGCCGGGCCTCTTCTCGGTGTAGGCGAACAGGGGCGTGCCGCAGATCGCGCAGAACTCGCGCGCCACCCGCCGGCCGGACTCGGCCTCCGTCCAATAGGTCTTGGTTGCCCCTGTCACCGTGAGATCCTGACGCGCCATGATCATCGCGTGGGCCGGCGCTCCGCCCGAAACATATTGGCAGTCGCGGCAAAAGCACGATACCCCCAGCCGCGGCTTGCCCGTGAACTCGTAACGCACCGCACCGCACAGGCAGCCGCCGCGTCGTTTGCTCATGATCCGCTCCGTTAGCCTCCGGCGAGTTTGCGCAACCGAGATACCATGGCCTCGAGCGCGAGGACGTAGGAATCAACGCCGAAGCCCGCGATCATGCCGACCGCAGCTTCCGAGGTGACCGAACCATAACCGCGCTTCTCGATGTTCGTCATGTGGATTTCGATGGCCGGCGCGCGGATCGACTTCAAGCAGTCGCGCAGCGCATGGCCCGCATGCAGGAAGCCCGCGGGATTGAACAGGATGCCGTCGATATTGCCGCGGTCGGCCTTGTAGATCGCCGTGACCGCCTCGCCTTCGGTATTGGTGTAGAGGATGTCCAGCGTCACATCGAGGCGGCGCGCCTGTCGGCGCAGTATGGCGTCCAGTTCCTTGGCGGTGGTCGTTCCATAGAGCTCAGGCTGGCGGCGGCCGAGATACTCCATATTGGCGCCCTGGATCAGCAGCAGCTTCATTGATACCCCAATGCCGCCGCGGTATCCCAAGGGTCGGCCGGCTCCAGCGCGTTCAAGCTGGAACAATTCTTGCGCGAACTCCTGCGTTCGGGAAGCCCGTTCCGCGTGTATGACCGTGTCGTCATACTCACATTCGCGTGTCGGCGCTCGGCCTTGCGCTGCTCGAAGCCTCGATGCCGCGGGCTTGCGCCTATCGCAACGACGCCAAGTCGACGCCCGCCACCCGGAGCCGCTGTTGCGCCGCCTCGAGGACCGGCGGTTCGAACAGGTCGGGATGACGCAAGGTGATGGCTTCGCCGGTGAACTCCGGCATGCCGCGTTCCAGCAGCATTCTGAAACCCGAGGTTTCCTGACTATTTGCGGCCCAGTCGCGGAGCGTCTGCACCACACCGACTTTCGCGGCCTTCTGTCGTGTACGGGACAATCGCGTGGTCTTGCCTCGCTCTTCCGAAAGGGCGTGCTCGAATGCCTGGACCATCTGCCAAAAATCGTGCTCCACCGACCCGGGGCGTTCGGCCGGGACGAGGGAAATCCGCTTCCTGAAGGCCGCCTCGGCGACCGCCGCATTGCCGAGCCTGGTGGCGTTCTTGATGAGCGACTCGAGGTCGCCCGCATTGTCGCATCGCTCGACAAACGCCAGGATCTTCTTGTCGTTGTTCTTCTTTTCGGGACTCTTCGTGTCAGCGTTCTTCTTGTCGCTTGCCATAACTGCCCTTTCGCCATTGCCATCACGCTGGCCCGGCTGTGTTGTCGGTAAACCAAAGTACGAAAGCGTCGCCCGGGGGAGTGGCCCCGGCAGAGACTCAGCGCGGCAGGGTCGTCGACCCCATCAGGCTCTCGTCGATCGAGCGCGCGCATTGGCGACCCTCGCGGATCGCCCACACGACCAGCGACTGGCCGCGCCGCATGTCGCCGGCGGCGAACAGCCTGGGCACGCTGGTCCTGTAATCGTTCACGTTGGCCGCGACGTTACCGCGCACATCGAGCGTCACGCCCGCCTGCTCGACCATACCGGGCTTGGTCGGTCCGAGGAAGCCCATCGCGAGCAGCACCAGGTCGGCCTTGAGCTCGAACCGGCTGCCCTCGACTTCCACCATGGCCATGCGGCCGTCGGCGCCTTTGGCCCAGTCGATGCGCGCGCACTCCAAGGCCTCGATCTTGCCGTTCTTGCCGACCACGCGCTTGGTCAGCACGGCGAAGTCGCGCTCGACGCCTTCTTCATGTGAGGACGAAGTGCGCATCTTCAAGGGCCAATCGGGCCAGACCAGCGCCTTGTTCTCCTTGTCGGGCGGCTGCGGCATGACCTCGAGCTGGGTCACCGACGCCGCGCCCTGGCGGTTCGAGGTGCCGACACAGTCCGAGCCGGTGTCGCCGCCGCCGATCACGATGACATGCTTGCCGTGCGCCGTGAGCGTGCCGTCGGGCGCGGCGCGCGCCTCGTCGTCGCCGGCGATGCGCTTGTTCTGCTGCACCAGGAAATCCATGGCGAAATGGATGCCTGAAAGCTCGCGGCCCGGCACATCGAGGTCGCGCGGCCATTCGGCGCCGCCGGTCAACGCCACCGCGTCGTAGCCTTCGAGCAGCGACGTGAGGGAGAGGGTGACGCCGACCTCGACGCCGGTGCGGAACTCGACGCCTTCGGCCTCCATCTGGCGCATGCGCCGGTCGATCAGGTGCTTCTCCATCTTGAAGTCGGGAATGCCGTAGCGCAGCAGCCCGCCGATGCGGTCGGCCTTCTCGAACAGCGTCACGACATGACCGGTGCGGCCGAGCTGCTGGGCGCACGCCATGCCGGCCGGGCCGGAGCCGACGACGGCGACCCGCTTGCCGGTCTTGCGGGCCGGCGGCTGCGGCGCGATCCAGCCCTCCTCCCAGCCGCGATCGACGATCGCGCACTCGATGGACTTGATGGTCACCGGATTGTCGTCGATGTTGAGCGTGCACGCCGCCTCGCAGGGTGCCGGACAAATACGGCCGGTGAATTCCGGGAAGTTGTTGGTCGAGTGCAGCACCTCGAGGGCGTCGCGCCAGCGGTCGCGGCGCACCAGCTCGTTCCAGTCCGGGATCAGATTGTTGACCGGACAGCCGTTGTGGCAGAACGGGATGCCGCAATCCATGCAGCGCGCGCCCTGCCGCGACACCTCGGCCGCGGGCAGCGGCAGGATGAATTCCTTCCAGGTCTTCAGGCGCTTCTCGACCTTCTCGTAGGGCCGATCCTTGCGCTCGATTTGCAGAAAGCCGGTGGGAAGCCCCATACGCCCTACTCCGCCGCGACGGCCTTGGCCGCGGCGCGGTCGCGTGCCTGCAAGAGCGCGCGCTTGTAATCCTTGGGCATCACCTTGATGAAGCTTTTCAGCGCGTTCTCCCAGTCCTCGAGGAGCTCGCGCGCGCGGGCGCTGACGGTGTGCAGATGGTGGCGTTCGATCAGGATGCGCAGGCGCTCGGCGTCGAAGCGCAGCATGTCGCCCATGCCGCTGTCGTCGGCGCTCGAGGCGCGCTGATGCGGCCGCGCCGGGTCGTCCTTGTCGGCTGACGGCGGAGCGACCGGCTCGAGCTCGACCATCGCGGGGTTGCACAGGTCGCCGAAGCGCGCCTTGGGGTCATAGACGTAGGCGATGCCGCCCGACATGCCGGCCGCGAAGTTGCGGCCGGTGTCGCCCAGCACGACCACGACGCCGCCGGTCATGTACTCGCAGCCGTGGTCGCCGGTACCCTCGACCACCGCGACCGCGCCCGAGTTGCGCACGGCGAAGCGTTCGCCCGCCACGCCCTCGAAATAGGCCTCGCCGCCGATCGCGCCGTAGAGCACGGTATTGCCGACGATGATGTTCTCCAGCGGATCGCGCGTGGCGCCCTTGGGCTGGCGCACGACGACGCGGCCGCCCGACAGGCCCTTGCCGACATAGTCGTTGGCGTCGCCCGACAGTTCGAGCGAGATGCCGTGCGCCAGGAAGGCGCCGAAGCTCTGGCCGGCGGTGCCGGAGAGCTTCACCGAGATCGTATCCTCGGGCAGGCCGACATGGCCGGTGCGCATGGCGACCTCGCCCGACAGCATGGCGCCCACCGTGCGGTTGACGTTGCCGATCGGCAATTCGATCAGAACCGGTTCGCCCTTCTCCAGGGCCGGCTGCGCGGCCTCGATCAGCCTGTGGTCGAGCGCCTTGTCGAGCCCGTGATCCTGGCGTTCGCTGTTCCAGATGGCGACGCCCGGTTTTGACGGCGCGAGATACAGCAGCCGCGAGAGGTCGACGCCGCCCGCCTTCCAGTGGTCGACGGCGGCACGCATGTCGAGCCGGTCGACCCGGCCGATCATGTCGTTCAGGGTGCGGAAGCCCATCTGCGCCATGATCGCGCGCAGCTCTTCGGCGACGAAGAAGAAATAGTTGATGATGTGCTCGGGCTGGCCGGTGAAGCGCTTGCGCAGCACCGGGTCCTGCGTCGCCACGCCGACCGGGCAGGTGTTGAGATGGCACTTGCGCATCATGATGCAGCCGGCGGCGATCAGGGGCGCCGTCGCGAAGCCGAACTCGTCGGCGCCCAGAAGCGCGCCGATGGCGACGTCGCGGCCGGTGCGCAGGCCGCCATCGACCTGCACCGCGATGCGCCCGCGCAACCCGTTCAGCACCAGTGTCTGCTGGGTTTCGGCCAGGCCGATCTCCCACGGCGAGCCGGCATGGGTGAGCGAGGTGAGCGGCGAGGCGCCGGTGCCGCCCTCGAAGCCCGAGATCGTCACATGGTCGGCGCGCGCCTTGCTGACGCCCGCCGCGACCGTGCCGACGCCCACTTCGGACACCAGCTTCACCGAAACCCGGGCCTTCGGATTGACGTTCTTGAGGTCGTGGATGAGCTGCGCCAGGTCCTCGATCGAATAGATGTCGTGGTGCGGCGGCGGCGAGATCAGGCCGACGCCGGGAGTCGAGCGACGCACGCGGGCGATGTTCTCGTCGACCTTGTGGCCGGGCAACTGGCCGCCCTCGCCAGGCTTGGCGCCCTGCGCCATCTTGATCTGCAGATCGTCGGCATTGACCAGGTACTCGGCCGAGACGCCGAAGCGGCCCGACGCCACCTGCTTGATGGCCGAGCGCATGGAATCGCCGTTGGCCAGCGGCTTGAAGCGATCGGTCTCCTCGCCGCCCTCGCCGGTGTTCGACTTGCCGCCGATCCGGTTCATGGCGATGGCCAGCGTGGTGTGGGCCTCGCGGCTGATCGAGCCGAAGCTCATCGCCCCGGTGGCAAAGCGCCTGACCAGGCTGGCGGCGGGCTCGACCTCGTCGACCGGGATCGGCTGGTCGGCCCACTTGAATTGCATCAGGCCGCGGATGGTCAGCAGCCGCTCGCTCTGCTCGTTGATGCCGGTGGCGAACGCCTTGTACTCGTCCGACGAGTTGCCGCGCACGGCGTGCTGCAGCCTGGCCACGCTCTCGGGCGTCCAGGCATGGTCCTCGCCGCGCAGGCGGAAGGCGTAGTCGCCACCCGGATCGAGCATGGTGCGATAGATTGGGCTGTCGCCGTAGGCGTCGCGATGGCGCCGCACCGTCTCCTCGGCGATCTCGGCCCAGCCGGCGCCCTCGATGGTCGTGGCCGTGCCGGTGAAGTATTTTTCGACAAAGCCCGAGTGCAGGCCGACCGCGTCGAAGATCTGGGCGCCGCAGTAGGACTGGTAGGTCGAGATGCCCATCTTGGACATGACCTTCAACAGGCCCTTGCCGACCGCCTTGATGTAGTTCTTCTGCACCTCGTAGGCCTTCTGCGGCAGGCCGTTCTCGAGCCGCAGCTGCTCCAGGGTCTCGAAGGCGAGATAGGGGTTCACTGCCTCGGCGCCGTAGCCCGCCAGGCAGCAGAAGTGATGGACCTCGCGGACCTCGCCGGATTCGACGACCAGGCCGGTCTGGGTACGCAAGCCGCGGCGGATCAGGTGATGATGAACGGCGGCGGTCGCCAGCAGCGCCGGTATGGGCACCCGCTCGGCCGACACGGCACGATCCGACAGGATCAGGATGTTGCGATCGGCCAGCACGCAGTCGGTGGCCTCGGCGCAGACCCGGTCGAGCGCCTTCTCGAGGCCGGCGGCGCCGTCCGAGGCAGGCCACGTGATATCGATGGTGGCGGTGCGGAACGAGCCGTCCAACAGGTCCTCGATCGAACGGATCTTCTCCAGCTCCGCATTCGTCAGCACCGGTTGCGAGACTTCCAGCCGCTTGTGCGCGCCCGCGTCGCGGCCGAGCAGGTTGGGCCGCGGGCCGATCATCGACACCAGCGACATCACCAGCTCCTCGCGGATCGGATCGATCGGCGGGTTGGTGACTTGCGCGAAGTTCTGCTTGAAATAGTTGTACAGCAGCTTGGGCTTGCGCGAGAGCACGGCGATCGGCGTGTCGGTGCCCATCGATCCCACCGGATCGTCGGGGTCCTTGCTCATCGGCTCGAGGAAGAAGTTTATGTCCTCCTGGGTGTAGCCGAAGGCCTGCTGGCGATCGAGCAGGGTCGAGGGATCGTTGGACGGCGCGGGCAGCGGTGCGTCGGGGATATCCGACAGCTCCTCGAGCTTGTGCTGCGTCTCCTTCAGCCACTCCTCGTAGGGCTCGGCTTCGGCCAGGCTGCGCTTCAATTCGTCGTCCTCGACGATGCGGCCCTGTTCGAGGTCGATCAGCAGCATCTTGCCGGGCTGCAGGCGCCATTTGCGCACGATCTGGTGGTCGGGGATCGGCAGCACGCCGGCTTCCGAGGCCATGACGACCTTGTCGTCGCTGGTCACCAGGAAGCGCGCGGGCCTGAGCCCGTTGCGGTCGAGGGTGGCGCCGATCTGGCGGCCGTCGGTGAAGGCGATGCAGGCCGGGCCGTCCCATGGCTCCATCAGGGCGGCGTGATACTCGTAGAAGGCCTTGCGCTTGGCATCCATCAAGGGATTGCCGGCCCACGCCTCGGGGATCAGCATCATCATGGCGTGCGACAGCGAGTACCCGCCGGCGACCAGGAGCTCGAGCGCGTTGTCGACACAGGCGGTGTCCGACTGGCCGTGCGGGATGATCGGCCACATCTTGTCGAGGTCGGCGCCGATCAGGTCGGATTCCATGGTGCGGCGGCGGGCATACATCCAGTTGACGTTGCCGCGCACCGTGTTGATCTCGCCATTGTGGGCGATGAAGCGATAGGGATGCGCCAGCCGCCACGACGGGAACGTATTGGTCGAGAAGCGCTGATGGACCAGGCAGAGCGCCGACTCGGTCAGCGGATTGCGCAGGTCCTCGTAGAAGCTCTCGACCTGGGGGGCGAGCAGAAGGCCCTTGTAGACCACGGTGCGCGTGGAGAAGGACGGCACGTAAAGCTGCGACAGGCCGGGCAACTTGTGCTTCTTCTCCAGATCGACAAGCGGATTCTGGGTCTGCTTGCGGATGGCGAGGATCTTGCGCTCGAAGGCGTCCTGGTCGCCGAGCTTGGGCCCGCGGCCGACGATCGCCATCTTGATCACCGGCATGCGCTCGATCACCGCCTTGCCCAGGCCGGTCGTGTCGGTCGGCACGTCGCGCCAGCCCACAAGCTTCTGCTTCTCGACCTTGATGAAGTGTTCCAGCCGCCTGACGGCGAATTTCCGCGCCGCTTCGTCCTGCGGCAGGAAGCACATGGCGACGGCATAGTGGCCGGGCGGCGGCAGGTCGATCGCCTGCTGGCGGGCCCAGTCGCGCAACAAGGCGTCGGGGATCTGGATCAGGCAGCCCGCGCCGTCACCGACCAGCGGGTCGGCGCCGACGGCGCCGCGATGGTCGAGGTTGACCAGGATGCTGAGGCCCTGGCGCACGATGGCATGCGACTTGCGGCCCTTGATGTCGACCACGAAGCCGACGCCGCACGAGTCGTGCTCGTTGCGCGGGTCGTAAAGCCCCTGTCTTTGCGGCAAATCCATCAATTCTTGCCTTGCTGCCCGATTGTGCAGCATCCCGCCGGATGCGCGTGCTCCAGGCATTATTAGCCCGGCCGACCGGCCCGGCGAAAGCAATTGTTGCGACGCAAAAGCCCCTGTAGTTTGCGCCTGTCCGCCACGGGGGAGATGAAAGAAAGATGTCGTTCCGGCCGATCCGCCGCGTCTGGGTTCACCTCGCCGGCCTGTCGCTGGTCCTCGGGCTTGGCGCCTGCGCCGGCTCCACCGAGATCTCCAAGGCCTGGACCGCACCCGGCTGGTACCTGGAGAAGCCTTACCTCGTCGTCCTTGGCGGCCCACGATATTTCGGCGGCCCCTTCAGCTACGACAAGTGCGAAGAGGAGCGCATCAAGCTGGCGGCGGAAACCGCCACCCAGATGCTGTGCGTCGAGGAAAACCGCCGGCCCGACCGTTACGGGTTCTTTTAGCCGGAGCGCGGACCTCCTCAGGTCGGGGGTTACCCCGACCTGAGGAGGTCCGCGCTCCGTATGAAAGGCTAACCGATCGCCATCAGGCTGGCGTTGCCGCCGGCGGCCGCGGTGTTGACGCTGAGCGAGACCTCGTCGAACAGGAATTCACGCGGATAAGGTTTTGGATGGACCGGCACGATCGGCCCCTCGCGCGCGGCCAGGCGCTTGTTGAGTGCCAGGAGCTCGTCCTTGCCGCCGTCGAACAATACGGCGGCAATGTCGCGGTCGGACTCGTCGCTGGCGATCCGATTGCCGGTCGCCCGCACCAGGTCGTGCTGGGCCTTCAACCTCTCCGGATCGCGCGCGACGCACAGCACGGCGCCCTTGGGCCGCAGCGTGTAGACGTTGCGCTCGCCAACGGGGCCTAAAAGCTCTCCAAGGGTGGGCTCGAACGCCGGCCGCTGCGACAACAGGCGATGCACATAGAGCGGCCCACCTGCCTTGGGGCCGGTACCCGACAGCCGATGGCCGCCAAAGGGCTGCACGCCGACCACGGCGCCGATCATGTTGCGGTTGACGTACTGGTTGCCGGCGACGCTGGTCGCCGCAGCGCGTTCGATGGTCTCGTCGATGCGGCTGTGCACGCCGAAGGTCAGGCCAAAGCCGGTGGCGTTCACCGCCCGCACCACCGCCTCCATATCCTCGCGCCGGTAGCGCAGCACATGGAGGACAGGCCCGAAGACCTCGCCCGGCAGGTCCGACACTGAATCGATTTCGATGATCGTCGGCGGCACGAAGGTGCCGTGACCGGCTTGCGCCGGCAGCGCCGCCTGATGGATGGCATGGCGCGCCGCGCGCATGCGCTCGATATGGTCGACGAGGCGCTGCTGCGCCTCCGGCGTGATCACCGGACCGACGTCGACCGACAGGCGATCGGGATTGCCGATGCCGAGCTCGGCCATGGCGCCCCTCAGCATCGGCATCACGCGCTCGGCGATATCGTCCTGCAGGCAGAGCACGCGCAGCGCCGAGCAGCGCTGGCCGGCCGAATCGAACGCCGAGGTCAACGCATCGAGCACGAGCTGCTCGGGCAGCGCCGAGGAGTCGGCCACCAGGGCATTCTGGCCACCGGTCTCGGCGATCAGCACGGTTGGCCTTCCGTCGGCGCTCAGCCGGTCGGCGAGCTGCCGGTTGATCGAGCGCGCGACCTCGGTCGAGCCGGTGAACACCACGCCGGCGACGGCCGGATTGCCGACCAGCCGGCCGCCGACCTTGCCGTCGCCGGGCAGCAGTTGCAGCGCCTCGTGCGGCACGCCGGCCTCATGGAACAGCGCGACCGCAAGGGCTGCGATCAGCGGCGTTTCCTCGGCCGGCTTGGCGATCACGGCGTTGCCGGCGGCCAGTGCGCCGGCGATCTGGCCGGCGAAGATCGACAGCGGAAAGTTCCACGGGCTGATGCAGGCGACCAGACCCAGCGGCCGGTGTGTGTCGTTGCCAAAACCGTCGACGCAGCCCGCGTAATAGCGCAGGAAGTCGACCGCCTCCCTCACCTCGCCGACGGCATTGCCCAACGTCTTGCCGGCCTCGCGCACGATCGGGCCGAGCAATGGCTCCAGTCGCGCCTCCATCAGATCGGCGACCCGTCGCAGAATGGCGGCGCGCGCCGCCGGCGGCTCCTGCCAGGGCTTGGCGAGAATGCAGGCCTGGTCGACGAGTCCGGCCGGCGCCTCGATCACCGTGCCGACCAGGTCGCGCCGGTCGGCGGGATTTCTGACCTCCCGCGCGCTGCCCTCGCGCGGACCGTCGGCCAGCATTGGCACGGCGGCGAGCGGTATGGCCTTTGGCAAGGTCGCGGCCAGCGACGCCAGCACCTGCTCGTTGGCGAGATCGAGCCCGCGCGAATTTTTTCGCGCGGCGCCGAAGAGTTCAGGCGGCAAGACAATCCTTGGATGCGGCGCGCCCATCGGCTCGAGGGCGCGGGCGCGCTCGACGGGATCGCCTAACAGCATGTCCAGCGTGATCTCGGGATTGGCGATCTGGTTGACGAACGAGGTATTGGCGCCGTTCTCCAGCAGCCGGCGCACGAGATAGGCGAGCAAGGTTTCGTGGGTGCCGACCGGCGCATAGATGCGGCACGGCCGGTTGAGCTTGTCCGGTCCGACGACCTCCTCGTAAAGCGGCTCGCCCATGCCGTGCAGGCACTGGAATTCATACTGGCCGGCGTAAAAATTCTCGCCGGCCATGGCGTGGAGGGTGGCGAGCGTGAGCGCATTGTGGGTGGCGAACTGGGGGAAGGCGGCGTCGGGCGCGGCCAAAAGCTTGCGCGCGCAGGCGAGGTAGGAGACGTCGGTGTGGATGCGGCGCGTGAACACCGGAAAGTCTTTTAGGCCATCGAGCTGGGCGCGCTTGATCTCGCTGTCCCAGTAGGCGCCCTTGACCAGCCGCACCATCAGGCGTCGCCGGCTACGCCGTCCCAGGTCGAGGAGCCAGTCGATGGTAAAGGTGGCGCGCTTTTGATAGGCCTGGACCACGAAGCCGACGCCGTTCCAGCCGGAAAGCTCCGGCTCGAAGCAAAGCCGCTCTAGGAGGTCGAGCGAGATTTCCAGCCGGTCGGCCTCCTCGGCGTCGATGTTGAGCCCGATGTCATACTGGCGCGCCAGCACGGCCAGCGCCTTGAGGCGCGGATAGAGCTCGGCCTGCACCCGCTCCAGCTGGGCGCGGCTGTATCGTGGATGCAGCGCCGACAGCTTGATCGAGATGCCCGGCCCTTCGTAGATGCCGCGGCGCCCGGCGGCGTGGCCGATGGTGTGGATGGCCTGCCGGTAGGCCTGCATGTACTGCTCGGCCTGACCCGCGGTGACGGCGGCCTCGCCCAGCATGTCGTAGGAATGGCGGAAGCCTCGTTCCTCCAGGGAATGACCGTTCGCCAACGCCTCGTCGATGGTCTGGCCGGCGACGAACTGCTCGCCCATCAGGCGCATGGCGAGATTGACGCCGCCGCGGATCAAGGGCTCGCCGCCGCGCGCGATCAGGCGGCTGAGCGCGGCCGACAGGTTGCGCTCGCTGCTGGTCGCGGTCAGCCGGCCGGTCAGCAGCAGGCCCCAGGTCGCGGCGTTCACGAACAGCGACGGACTGTGACCGAGATGGGCGCGCCAGTCGCCGCCGCCGATCTTGTCGCGGATCAGGGCATCGCGTGTCTCGTCGTCGGGGATGCGCAGCAGCGCCTCGGCCAGGCACATCAAGGCCACGCCCTCCTGGCTCGACAGCGCATATTCGTGGATCAGCCCCTCGACGCCGCCCGACGGCGTCTTTTGCCGCAGCGCTTCGACCAGCCTCTTCGCCAGCGCGCGGGCGCGCACGGTCTCGGCCACCGGCAGGCTCGCCTGGTACAGCAGCGGCGGCAGGCATTCGGTCTCGGGCCGACGCCAGGCCGCCGTGATCGCCTCGCGCAGCGGACTTTGCGGCAGAACCGAGCGGGCAAAGGCATCAAACGGCGGCATGTCGCTGGCTCCGAGATGGGCTAACATAGCGAGTCATGCAATCCTCCCCAACGAAGTTGGGGAGGTGTCCGCGAAGCGGACGGAGGGGTCATGATCTTCAGAGCGATAACCGGATGGCAACGCCGATGACGGCTCTGCGCTGGGTCTTGGTCGTCTTCCTGCTGGCCACGGCGGCTCCGGCGTTCGCTCAAGGCGCCTATCCCAACAAGCAGGTGCGCATCGTCGTGCCCTTCCCCGCCGGCGGATCGTCCGACGTGCTCTGCCGCATCGTCGGCGAGAAGCTTTCAGCGGCCTGGGGCCAGCCGGTCATCGTCGACAACCGCGCCGGCGCGGGCGGCAATGTCGGCGCCGAGATCGCCTACCGCGCCGAGCCCGACGGCTACACGGTGCTGTGCAGTCCGCCCGGGCCCTTGTCGATCAACCACAATCTCTACAAGACGCTGCCCTACGACTGGACGAAGTTCGTGCCCATCGCCGTGCTGGCCGTGGTGCCCAACGTCATCACCGCGCGCATCGACCTGCCCGCAGACAGCGCCCGCGAGCTGATCGCCTACGCCAAGGCCAATCCGGGCAAGGTGACCTATGCCTCGCAAGGCAACGGCTCGACCTCGCATCTGTCGGCGCAGATGCTCGCCACCATGGCCGGCATCGAGATGATTCACGTGCCCTACAAGGGCGAAGGACCCGCCCTGATCGACCTCACCGGCGGCCGCGTCGACATCTTCATCGGCAACCTTTCCGCCGCCCTGCGCTTCGAGAAGGCCAGGCAGTTGAAGTTCCTGGGTCTGGCCAGCCGCACCCGCAGTCCGGTGGCGCCCGACGTTCCGAGCGCCCCCGAGATCGGCCTGCCCGGGCTCATCTCGAGCGCCTGGTTCGCCCTGGTCGCGCCGCCCGGCACTCCCGAATCCGTCGTTCAGAAGATCAACGCCGACACAGCGGCCGCGCTCCGATTGCCCGAGGTGCGCAGCCGCTTCCTCGAGCTGGGCACCGAGCCGCAGGGTGATACCACGGCAGCGACGGCCGCTTTCATCAAGGATGAAGAAGCGCGCTGGCGCTCGGTCATCCGATCGGCCAATGTAGTGCTGGAGTGACTGGAGGTTCGCATGGACATCCGACACGAAGAGACCGTCCACGACACGACGCTCAGCCAGACACCGCACGGCCCGTGGCCCGAGGATTCGCTCGCCCGCGTGCCCTACTGGGTCTACCAGGACGAAGCCAACTACAAGCGCGAGATGCAGCGCCTGTTCGAAGCCGCGACCTGGAACTTCGTCTGCCTCGAGGCCGACATCCCCAACAAGGGCGACTACCGCACCAACCATGTCGGCGCCATGCCGGTGATCGTGGTGCGCGGCGCCGACGGCGCGATCAACTGCTTCGAGAACCGCTGCGCCCATCGCGGCGCGCTGATCGCCTTCGACGATAGCGGCAACGTCGAGAACAATTTTAGGTGCATCTACCACGCCTGGAGCTATGACCTCGCCGGCAACCTGCGCGGCATCGCCTTCGAGCGCGGCATCAACGGCCTGGGCGGCATGCCCAAGGACTTCAAGCGCGAGACTTTCAGCCCGCGCAAGCTTCGGACGACGACCTTGTGCGGCCTGGTGTTCGCCACCCTCTCGCCCGACACGCCGCCGATCGAGGACTATATCGGCAGCGACGTGCTGGGCCGGCTGAAGCGCGTGCTCAACCGGCCGATCCGGGTGATGGGCCGCTTCACCCAGCCGCTGCCCAACAACTGGAAGCTCTATGTCGAGAACGTCAAGGACACCTACCACGCGAGCCTGCTGCACACCTTCCTGGCGACCTTCCGCATCTCGCGGCTGACCCAGGGCGGCGGCGTGCTGGTCAGCCCCGACGGCGCCAACCATTCGAGCTACACCATCGCCATTCCCGAGGGCGCCAACGCCACGGCCTACAAGGACCAGCAGATCCG